>ERZ652152.235-NODE-235-length-29563-cov-12.8912_pt1 | contig 29563 bp, 19 predicted proteins | sample MGYA00514757_ERZ652152 | MGnify/ENA metagenome assembly ERZ652152
GCGCTGCTGCCGGACTATCACCGTCTGAGCCAGGCCGAGCGGGAGCGCGCCGAGCGCCTTGCCGCCGAAGCCGCCGCAAACAAACCGCAGGCCTGAACGTCCTGCGCCCAAGAGAAAGGAATGCAATCCATGGCAAAACCCATTGCACTGGCCGCTGACCACGGCGGATTTGAATTGAAAGAAGCTGTCAAGGCCCATCTGGACGAGCTGGGCCTCGCCTATGTGGACTACGGCACCCACAGCACTGCCAGCGTGGACTACCCCGACATGGCCGTGCCCGCCTGCGAAGCCGTCGTGAAAGGCGAGAGCGACAAGGCTCTGCTGTTCTGCGGCACCGGCGTGGGCATCAGCATGGCCGCCAACAAGATCAAGGGCATCCGCGCCTGCTGCTGCTCGGACAGCTTCAGCTGCGAGTATACCCGCCGCCACAACGACGCCAACGCCCTGTGCATGGGCGGCCGCGTGGTCGGCCCCGGCCTTGCCTGCCAGCTGGTGGATATCTTCCTGAACACCGAGTTTGAGGGTGGCCGCCATCAGCGCCGCATCGACAAGCTGACAGCACTGGAGAATCGTTAAACCGTACCCGATAGAGCTATCTATTTAAAATAAGGAGCGTGTTTTTATGACCCCGATGATCGTTGAGCATCCGCTGCTGCAGCACAAGCTGAGCATTCTGCGCAACAAGCAGACCGGCACCAAGGAGTTCCGTGACCTCGTTGGCGAGATCGCCACTCTGCTGTGCTACGAAGCCACCCGCGACCTGCCGCTGGAGGAAGTGGAGATCGAGACCCCCATCACCATGGCAAAGACCAAGGTGCTGGCTGGCCGCAAGCTGGCCCTGGTGCCCATCCTGCGCGCAGGCATGGGTATGCTGGACGGCATGCTGACCCTGCTGCCCGCTGCCAAGGTGGGCTTCATCGGCCTGTACCGCGACGAGGAGACCCTGCAGCCCGTGGAGTACTTCTGCAAGCTGCCCCAGGATATCGACGAGCGCGACGTGCTGGTGCTGGACCCCATGCTGGCCACCGGCGGCAGCGCCATTGACGCCATCACCCAGATCAAGAAGCATGGCGCAAAGCGCATCAAGTTCATCGGCCTGATCGCTGCCCCGGAAGGCATCAAGGCCCTGCACGAGGCACACCCCGATGTGGACATCTACCTCGGCGCACAGGACGACCACCTGAACGAGAACGGCTACATCGTGCCCGGTCTGGGCGATGCAGGCGACCGCATCTACGGCACCAAGTAAACCACACCCCGCAATAAGGGACCCAAGGGCTGCTGCACGGCAAACGGTGCGGCGGCCCTTTTTTCTGTTTTCACCAAAAAGGAAATGACTTTTTCGGCGTGATTTTGCGATTCACGCCGCTTTCGGGGCGTTTCGCGCAATTTTCCCCAAAATCGAGGAAAATTATGCTAAAATTTAGGCAATACCGGAGTCCTACAGCCCGGTCCTCGCAGTGAACGTAAAGGGGGAATACAAATGAGACAAAAGAAACTGGCCCAGCGCGCAGCATCCGCTGCTTTGGCAGCGTGCATGATGTTCACGTTGTCGGCCCCGGCATTGGCCGAAAGCACCAATGCGCTGATGCAGCTGAGCATCAACAGCCGCAGCAGCATTGCACGGCTGAACGAGCAGAACAGTATCCCGGAAAACGCTAAGGTGCTTGATATTGCAGCAGGTGATATTAAGGTTACGGTGTCTAACGGCGTACAGTATGTAGTGCAGGGCGACGGAAGCCCAGAGGAGTGTTCTGCACTGGTAGTCTCCGGCGAGAGCACACAGCACAATCTGACGATCAAGGGCGACAGCGGTACGGCTGCGAATGTGTACCTGAATAATCTGAAGATCACAAGCAATGAGGCGGCCGTCTCCGTCAGCGGAGACGTGGTGCTGATCGTGGAAGGCGAAAGCGAACTGCACAGCGGCAAGAATCACGCCGGTGTGGAGAAAGCAAACGATAACGGCACGCTGACCATCACCGGTTCCGGCAAGCTGAGCGCCTATGGTGGCGAAGGCGGTGCAGGCATTGGCGGTGCATCTGGAAAGCCTGGCAATAATATTACCATCAACGGAGGTACAATCACTGCCAGTGGCAAGGCTGGAGACGGCTGGGGTGCAGGCATCGGCGGCGGCAAGGGACAGGGCGGTTCTAATATCACTATCCGCGGCGGCAATGTAAAAGCGATTCCCGGTGCAGAAGCGGCTGGCATTGGCGGCGGCTTCAAGGGAAATGGCACAGATATTTCCATTGAAGGCGGTACGGTATATGCAGAATCCGGCGGAGGAAACGGCGGCACCGCAGCAATCGGCGGCGGGCGTGCGGGAGGCAACGGTGAAAATATTCAGATCACCGGCGGCGATATTACCTTGAAAAAAGCAGGCGCCGCTGATATTGGAATTGGCGGCAAAGGTGGTGAGATATCTGTTGCAGACACCTTTAGTGGCACGCTTACCTATCTGGATGAAAATGGAGCGCCGGATGCCGACAAGAATATTGTGAAGTACGGCATCACTGTGAACGGTGAGGAATTCAACAGCCTGAACAAGGATAAGATCCTCAATGGTGCCATGCGCTACGACCCGGACACCAAGACCCTGAGCCTGAACGATTCCTATATGGGAACTTTGACCATCAACGCTCCGAAGACAAACGTTGATTTGAATGGTGGCACATACTCGGTGCTCCAAGGTAAGCTGGTCATTGAAGACGCAGAGGATGTGACCCTTACCAGCCCTGCGCCGAGAGCGATTTTCGGAGATGTAAATATCACCTGCGCCGGTAAGCTGAGCATTACCTGTGAAAATATTGCAGTAGACGGCAATCTGACTGTGAATCATGCTTCCAGCGTAGAGCTGATCGGCAAGAACGACAATGGCGGTACCGTTACCGGTGCGGCTGTTTTCAACAATACCGGCGAGGTGACCATCCAGAATAAGGATGCAACCAAGGGTGCCGCACACAGCATCAGCTATTCCGGCAATTATGTCTACTACACCGCTGATGGCGGCGCACTGACCGACCCGCGCATTACGCCCATCGCCGCAGATGCAAGCTACCTCCACATCGTGCCCAGCGAACTGCACAGCATCACTGTGCCGGAAGGCTGCACTTTCAAGGTGGACGGCGCAGACCTCTCCACCGCCCACGCAGGCCAGCCCGTCACCGTGACGGCACCGGACAAGGGCGACCACTTTGAGTTTGCAGGCTGGACCATCAGCCCCGACAGCGTGACCCTGAACAATGCAGATAAGCTCACGGCCACCTTCACCATGCCGGATGGCGACGTGAAGCTGGAGAACAGCTACAATCAGCTCTATGATGTGACCGTGCTCAAGGGTACCGCAACGCCGTCCTTTGCAAAGGAAGGCACCCCGATCACCATTACCGCCGACACCATCCCGGGCCGCAAGTTCGAACGCTGGGATGTGCTGAACGACAAGGTGACCCTGGCCAACAAGAACAGCAACACCACTACCTTCAATATGCCGGCAGGCGAAGTTCAGGTGGAAGCAAAGTATAAGGCGCTGCAGTCCATCACCGTGAACGACGGTACCTATACCGTGAACGGCGAAACGACCACCGAAGCCGTCAAGGGCGACAAGATCGTTGCCACCGCAAACCCCGCACCTGAGGGTGAGAAGTTTGCTGGCTGGAATGTCGTGGGTGTCGATGGCCTGACCGACGAGCAGAAAGCCGCCTCGCCCATTGAGTTCGAAATGCCGAAGAACGGCGTGGCGCTCACGGCACAGTATAAGACCCTGCACAACATCGTGGTGAACAAGGGCACCTACACCGTCAATGGCACCGACGACAAGCAGGCTGTGGAAGGCGACAAGATCGCCATCAAGGCAGCCGAGCGCCCGGGCTATCAGTTCGTGCGGTGGGAAGTCGTCCCCGATAATGTGACCATCACCGGTGTGAACAACGAGGAAGCCACCTTCATCATGCCGAACGAGAATGTGGAGCTGAAGGCGCGCTACAATAAGCTGTACACCATCACGGTGGATGGCGGCCATGCCGATGTGACCTCTGCCCTCACAGGCAAAGAAATCACCGTGGACGCCGATGTGCCTGATGGTAAGAAGTTCATGGGCTGGAAGGCCGAGGGCATCACCCTGACGCCCGCCCAGCAGCAGAGTGAGCACATCACCTTCTTTATGCCGGAAGGCAATGTGACCCTGACGGCCGAATACAAGACCCTGCACACCGTTACCGTGATCGGTGCAAATGGTACAAGTACCGTGCTGCCGGATTACATTGAGGGCGACACGGTCACCGTCAACGCCGCAGACTACGGTATCCCGGCGGATGAGTTCGACAGCTGGGAAAGCAATGACATCCGCCTGACCACCGATAAGAGGCAGAGCCCGACCCTCACCTTCAAGATGGTGGACAAGAACGTCACGCTCACCGCAGTGCCCAAGACCCTGTTCACCATCACGGTGACTGGCGGCACGGTCAACGGCGAGAGCACCACTGCCCGTGTGAAGGCTGGCGACTGGGTCACCATTGATGCCGAAGACAAGGGCAGTGACTGGAAGTTCATTGAGTGGAAGCTCACCGGCCCGAAGAACTTCACCCTTGACACCAGCCAGTCCACCGTCCAGTTCCAGATGCCTTCGGGCAATGTGACGCTGGAAGCCGTCCAGATGGAGTATCGCACCGTTACCATCAACAATGGCAGCGGCTCCACCGTGAATGAGAAGGCTCTGCACGGCGACAGCATCACCGTCACCGCCGACGAGGTGGATGGCAAGCGGTTCGCCTACTGGGAAGTGACCGGCCCCGACGGTACCGAAAAGCTGACGGATAAGAAAATCACCGTCACCGTTCCCGAGGGCGATATTACGCTGACGGCAAAGTATAACGCGCTGTACACCGTCACTGTGGACGACGAGATCGTGGGTGCTTTCATTGAGGGCGAATGGGTTCAGATCAAGGCCAATGTCCCTGCGGACCGGAAGTTTGAAGTTTGGACCAGTCCCGATACCCTGCTGAATGAACTGCATGGCAACGAGAATAACGCGGAATTTAAGCTCCTCATGCCGGGCCACAATGTTACGCTGAATGCTACGACCAGCCAGCGCTATTACGTTACGGTCAATGACGAAGGTAACGAGCTGAAACCCAGCGAGAAGACGGAAGTTGCTGCAGGCGATTCGTTCTATCTTGAGGCCGCAGGCCGCGATGGCTGGGAGTTCATCGGCTGGACTGTGGACAACGAGGACGTTGCAAAGCAGCTCGACCTGACCAAGGCAGAGCGCCAGTCCTTCACGATGCCCAAGAACACCAATGTGACGGTCACTGCGAAATACATGAAGTACCGTACCATTACGGTGATCGGCGGTACCGTGAACGGTGCAACTACGATTACTGACGCCCTGCGTGAACAGGAAGTGGAGATCAAGGCCGTGTACGACCCGGAGGAGCAGGTCTTTGACCACTGGGAGGCCGAGGGCCCCGATGGCTGGGCATTGACCGAGGAGCAGAAGGGCGCTGAGAGCTTCACCCTCAAGGTGCCCAAGGGCAATGTGACTCTGAAGGCTGTGTACAAGACCCTGCACACGGTCACCGTCATCAACGGCACCGCACAAAACGGCGAGACTACCATCAAGGCTGTTGCAGGCGAGAAGATCACCCTCACCCCGAATCTGCCCGGTGACCAGGAGTTCGACTGCTGGTACAGTGAAGAAATCAACCTGCGTGAAGACCAGCGCAAGACCCCGGAGCTGACCTTCAAGATGCGTGATTTCGACATCACCATTGAGGCAAAGTCCAAGCAGCTCTACTTCGTTGAACTGGCAGATGCCGATACCAAGGCAAACGGCGAGTCTGGCAAGGTGGAAGTGAAGTCCGGCGAGGACGTGACGATCGTTGCGCCCGAACGCGAAGGCTGGAAGTTCATCCGCTGGGAAGTCAGCGATAATGCACATCTGGACAATGCGACTGCATCCGAAGCCCACTTCACCATGCCCAGCGGCAACGTGAGCGTGAAGGCTGTGTACTATGAGTACCACACCATCACCATGACCGACGACAAGGGCATTGCCTACAACGAAAAGGGCGAGGAGATCACCCGTGCCGTGCAGGGCGATGTGATCACCATCAAGGCAAAAAAGGACCGTGAAGACCACGAGTTCAACCGCTGGGTGATCACCCCGGATAACGGCACTCTGGTCGGCAAGAACGACCCCGAGGCTACCTTCACCATGCCGAACGAGGCCGTGGAGGTGGACGCGAAGTACAAGCATCTGCAGGGCATCACCGTGAACGGCGGTGCGGCCTACTATATGGACGGCACCCCCGCCGAGACTGCCAAGGCAGGTGAGACCATCGTCATCGTGGCGGAAGACCGTTCCAAGGACGGCCTGCGGTTCGCTTACTGGGAGGTCAACTCCGACAAGGAGGTGAACGTGGAAGGCGGCGAGAAGGCCACCTTTGAGATGGTGAACGCGCCGGTGGAGCTCACCGCCCACTATGAGGCACAGATCACCTACTCCAACGACCCCGCCATCTTTGATGAAGGTGTTGGCCTGCACGAGGATATTGTGTGGGAGAAAGTGGGCGACACCGCGAGCATCACCGCTGTGCTGGACAACAGCACCGATGAGGACGATATCGGCACCTTCCCCGGCATGACCTTCGACTACTGGGAGATCGTTACGCCGGAAAACCTCAACGTGACCAGCGGCCTCAACAGCGAGACCATCACCTTTGAGGTCCCGGAATGCGAAGTGAAGCTGATCGCTCATTGGAAAGACACGACCACCGTTACCCCCGCGGAACCTCTCGACCCCGGCTTCCCCGTTGAGCCCGAGGCACCCGCAGACGGATCCGGTGCCGTGATCGGTGTGGCCGCAGCCGGTGCAGCCATCTGGGGCGGCTACGAGATCACCACCCGCGTCATCCTGAACGACCTGCTGCCCGAGGGCGCGGCCATCCCGACCAACCGCGGTGAACTGGCAATGCTCATCTGGACCCAGAAGGGCAAGCCCGAACCCGCTGCAGAGCCCGACTTCACCGATGTGTCCGACACCGAGCTGGCCAAGGCGGCCCAGTGGTGCGTGGAGCAGGGCCTGCTGACCGCCGAGGACGGCAAGTTCGAGCCGGACGGCTGGACCCCGAAGTGGCGCGTCATCCAGGTTTGGAACCAGGCGTTCCCGAAGGAGTGAGCCCCATCCCCCGCGCATGACCCCTGAAGCATAAGCAAGACCCCCGCACCTGCAGCAGCGCAGATGCGGGGGTCGTTTTTGTGGTGTTTTCTGTTTTTTACGCAGTTTTCGGGGCGTTTCGTGCTATTTTGCTTCCGCTGTGGGGGCGGGTATGCTATACTTGTACAAAATACCCCCCCCCCTTTTTTTTTCTTTTATACAAAATCAGAGGACCCAAAAGGAGGAAACAGAATGAAGCTTTGCAAACCTGCAAAACAGCTGACGGCAGCCCTTGTGGCAGGAGCCATGGCGCTGAGCCTGTGCGCCCCGGCGCTGGCTGAAGCCCCGCTGCCTGGTGCTGCGGCTGCGGTGGCGGCCCCGACAGAAAGCACCCCGGACGGGGCCGTGTTGCAGCAGGAGGAAAATGCCACGAACAGCGTAGAAGGCATTACCATCAATGATAAGGTTTATACAACGGACCCTTCTGCCGCAACGGGTGGTATCATTAGCTATGATATCGGTGAAGGCCAGGCGTTCTACACGCCTTCCAAGCAGCAGTTGAATCTTGTTGGGCCTTTCACAAAAACGCTGACGATCTCTGCACCCGGTGTGGATATCGTGATGACAAGTGACAACGGCCAGGTCGTAACTGCAGAAAACGGTGCCGCTCTGATCATTCAGAATGCACGCCAGCTGTCTGTAACGGGTAGGTCTGCGGGCCCTTTGATTGCGTGCAGTGCGGTTCGCATCAACTGCGCAGACGATGTATCCATTCAGAACTCCGGTAGCGGCATGGCCGTGAGCACCGGTGGCTTTGAAGTGCAGAACGCAAAGAATGTGTTTGTTAGTGGTGCATCCGAAAATGCGGTGGTGTCCAGCGGGGGCACAAACAGCATTACCTGCAGCGAAAAGCTGATCATCCAAAATGCGAATGGCCCAGCTACGGGCGGTGCCAAATTTACCGCTAGCGCGGCAGCAATTGAAATCACCGGAAACAGTAATTTCTACCTGATTGGCGGCGGCGAAGCTTCTTTGACCTGCAGCGGCGGTGACTTGGTCTTGACCAACACCGGTACGAGTACGATTGTGGGCGGAGGTAGCTTTACAGCAGCCGGAGCAAAAGACGTGACTATTACTGGCGCGGCCAGCTATAGCCTTCTGTCTAGTGGGCAGAGCAGCATTGATTGCACCGGCAATGTGATCTTGGAAAACACGGGTACCGGAGGCATCACGTCAGGTGGGACCTTTCAGCTTGTTCACGCCAATAATGTGACCATCAGCGGTGCATCCACAAATGCTCTCCTTGCCAGCGGCGGTGGAAGCTCTCTTGAATGTTCCGGTAAAATAATGATCACGAACACAAAGGGCGCTATCTCAAATGGCAACATCTTTACTGCTATCGCCCACGATATGGAAATCACGGGCAATGCAACGGACAGGGGCTCCATGTTCAGCTGCACCACCGTCGATCTGACCGGAAAGGGTGGAGATCTGTCCCTGACCAACAATGGCAGTGCACCTATCGTCGGCGGAACTAGCTTTACTGTGACAGGGGCCCAAAATGTGACCATTATTGGCAATTGCCCGAGCACCAGCCTTCAGGAACTGCTTTCTACCAGTACGGTGGACATTGACTGTACCGGCATTCTGGAAGTGACCAACAATGGTGACTGCTCTATTTTCAGCCGCAACAGCTTCACGATTGAAAATGCGGCTGATGTCAAGCTGACCACCGGCAGCAAGCAAATTGCGGCAGGTGGTTCCTTTGTGGTGAAAAACGCTGGTAATGTGACGATTATTAACAATTCAAGCATGCGGCCTGCATTGGGTGGCGGTCTTGCTTCCATTGACTGCACAGGAAATCTTTCCATCACCAATACCAACGGTCCGGCGGTGCAGGCGAATTTCACGGTAACGAGTGCTGAAAATGTGTCCATCACCGGAAAATGCAACGGTTTCGGAATCGTGCTCAACACTTACGACAACGCACACAGTATCAACTGCAGCGGTGAGGTGAAAATCATCAATGAAGGCTCAGGTATGGCGTTCAGTGGGGATGCCATCGACTTCCTGTACTGCAGCAAAGTGATGCTGACCACGGCGGGCACACAGGCCGCTGCCTCCAGTGGAATGAACTATACACCGCCTGCCGGGATGACCTGGAATGTCCAGCTGGACGATACGGTTCTCAAGGGTACAAATGCCGACGAGGTATGCACGCTGGGCAAAGGTGATGAACTGCAGGCTGTGAAGACGGTGGTTATCACCCCAGTCTATCCGCCGCATGACGCAACGCCAGAATGGAAGTCTGATGAAATCAATCACTGGCAGGAGTGCAGCATTTGCCACGAAAAGCTCACCGACCCCGAGCTGCACGATTTTGAGGACGGCATCTGCAGCGTGTGCGGTGCACCGGACACTGCTTACGTCCCGGATGTGCCTGGCGCAGGCGGCAGCAGCACGGTCGGCACCGTGATGGCAGGCGTAGCCATCGGTGGCGCAGCGGCCTTTGTGGGGTATGAAGTCGTGACCGATATCCTCCTCAGCAAGCTGCTGCCCGAGGGCGCAGCCATCCCGGCCAACCGCGGTGAGCTGGCAATGCTCATCTGGACCCAGAAGGGCAAGCCCGAACCCGCCGCAGAGCCCGCTTTCACCGATGTGTCCGACACCGAGCTGGCCAAGGCGGCCCAGTGGTGCGTGGAGCAGGGCCTGCTGACCGCCGAGGACGGCAAGTTCGAGCCGGACGGCTGGACCCCGAAGTGGCGCGTCATCCAGGTTTGGAACCAGGCGTTCCCGAAGGAGTGAGCCCCATCCCCCGCGCATGATCCCTGAAGCATAAGCAAGACCCCCGCACCTGCAGCAGCGCAGGTGCGGGGGTCGTTTTTTGGCGGGGCGGCTCAGTCGGCGCTGCGCTCCTCTTTGAGGATGGCGGTCACCTTCTGCATGGTGTCCACGGTGCGGCGCAGTTCGTCGACGCCCAGCTCCGTGCGCAGGCGTTCGTAGCAGCGCTTCATGAAATCGTGCTCCTCGGCCATGAGCTCCACGGCCTTGCTGGAAAGCTCCACATAGGTGCGGCCGGCTTCCTTGTCGGTCTTCCAGGCAACGAAGCCCTTGTCCTGCAGCTTTTCCACAGCCTTGGAAAGCTCGGTCACCTTCAGGCCCATGGCTGCGGCCAGGTCGGCCAGATAAACTTTGCTGCCCGGGTGCTGCGCGGCCTGCTGCCGGATGTAGTACAGCACGAGGTAATCTGCCCGCTGGATGGTGCTGAACACCTTGTCAACGTCAAAATTGTGCAGGAAAAACCATTCTTCCGGTGCGTGGGTCCATTCTGTGCGCATGGTGCTGCCTCCTTTTTACCGCTCGGTGCGGCGGACGTATTCGTGGGTGCCGCCCAGGCTCTTGTAGGCCGGGCGGATGATCTTGTTGGCGCTGAGCAGCTCCTCGATGCGGTGGGCGCTCCAGCCCATCACGCGGGCCACCGCGAACAGCGGGGTGTACAGCTCCATGGGGATGCCCAGCATGTCGTAGACGAAGCCGCTGTAGAAGTCCACATTGGGGCTGACGCCCTTGAAAATTTTGCGCTCCTCCGCGATCAGCTGCGGGGCCATGCGCTCGATCTTGTTGTAAAGGGCAAGGTCCTTGTCGCGGCCCTTCTCGTGGGCCAGCTGCTCCACATAGCCCTTGAACACCACCTCGCGGGGGTCGCTCAGGGAGTAGACCGCGTGGCCCATGCCGTAGATGAGGCCCTTGCGGTCAAAGGCTTCGCCGTGCAGCAGCTTTTTCAGGTAGGCTTCCAGCTCCTCGTCGTCCTCCTGGTCGTGGAGGTTCTCGCGGATGTTCTGCATCATCTGCATCACCATCAGGTTCGCGCCGCCGTGGCGGGGGCCCTTCAGGGAGCACAGTGCTGCGGCCAGCGCCGAGTAGGTGTCGGTGCCGGAGGAGGTGACCACGCGGGTGGTGAAGGTGGAGTTGTTGCCGCCGCCATGCTCTGCGTGCAGCAGCAGCGCCACGTCCAGCACGCGGGCTTCCAGTGCGGTGTACTTCATGTCCGGGCGCAGCATCCGCAGGAAATTCTCGGCCGTGGAAAGCTCCGGGTCCGGGCGGTGGATGTACATGCTGCCATCCTTTTCGTAGTGGTTGTAGGCGTGGTAGCCGTACACCGCCAGCATGGGGAAGATGCCTGCCAGCTGGATGCTCTGGCGCAGCACGTTGGGGGTGGAAAGGTCTGCGGCCAGCGGGTCGTAGGAGGCCAGGGTCAGCACGCTGCGGGCCATGGAGTTCATGATGTCGTGGCTGGGTGCCTTCATGATGACGTCGCGGGTGAAGTTGGTGGGCATGGTGCGGCACTCGCCCAGCACGCGGCAGAACTCGTCCAGCTTTTCCTGGGTGGGCAGCTCGCCGAACAGCAGCAGGTAGCCCGCTTCCTCAAAGGCGAAGCGGCTGCCCGCCGAGCCGCGGATAAGGTCCTTGACGTCGTAGCCGCGGTAAAGCAGCTGGCCGTCGGCGGGCTTCTTGACGCCGTCCACATATTGGAAGGCGCGGATATCGGAGATATTGGTCAGGCCCGCCAGCACGCCCTTGCCGTTTTCGTCGCGCAGGCCCGCCTTCACCCCGAACTCGCGGTAGAGGTCCTTGGGGATGCGGTCGTGCTCGGCGCACAAAGGCTGCTGCTGGTCAAAATAACCCATTACGTTCTGCAGATGATCCATCGGTGTGTTGCTCCTTTCCCATGTCCGCCGCACCGGAAGCCTTCTCCGCGGACACGATTCCATTCCATCGCCCGCCCTATTGCCCTATGGGCAACGGGGTCCCACCCCAGCGGACGGTCCTTGGAGAAACTTCCGGCACAGCTGTTGTCTGCTATGACAAAAATTAAGTACCCTTTCAGATTACAGAAAGGACATTTCTATGTCAAGGTACAGTTTGTAAACAAAAAGAAAACAAAACGTCGAAGGAAAAAACAAAAGCGGCCGGTACATCTGTAAGGACATACCGGCCGCTGGTTTCAGAGGGTTACAGACCTGCGTGACAAGATCTGCAGGGTGTTTTCGCTTTATTTTGCAATCATCTCAGTATAAGCCAGCACCAGCGGGCCCACGCCCTTGGCGTCGTTGCAGACCACCGGCTCGCTGAAATAGTAGGCCAGAGAGCCGTCACGGTGGTCCTTGCCGCCCAGACCGGCCACCAGGCAGATGCCGTCCAGCTGCAGGCTGCCGTCCGGATTCTTGGACAGGTACTTGTCGCAGGTGCCGTAGAAGGCTTTCTCGGCCCATGCAGCCATGCGCTTGGGCAGGTAGCCCAGGCGCACGCCCTTGAGCACTGCGTAGGCGAACAGCGCCGTGCCGCTGGTCTCGAGGTAGTTGCCCTCCACGCCGGGGTGGTCCATCACCTGCCAGAACATGCCGGTCTCCTCGTCCTGGAACTTGTGCACGTCCTCGATGGTCTGTTTCAGCATGGCCATGATGCCGCGGTACTCGTTGTACAGCTGCTCGTCCATGCGCTCCAGCACGTCCACCATGGCCACCATGAACCAGCCCATGGCACGCAGCCAGAAGTTGGGGCTGCATCCGGTGACGGGGTCGGCCCAGTACATTTCGCGGCTCTCATCGTAGCCGTGGTAGTACAGGCCGGTCTTTGCGTCCCGCATGTGCTTTTTGATGTTCATGAACTGCTTGTAGCTGTCAATGCAGCCCTGCATCTTGTTGAAGCGGGTCTCGTACTCCATGTAGAAGGGCTGGGCCATGTAGGTGCCGTCCAGCCACACCTGCCAGGGGTAGATATCCTTGTGCCAGAAGTTGCCCTCCTTGGTGCGGGGCTGTGTGGCCAGCTGGCTGCGGATGGTCTCGATGGCCTTGCGGTACTTCTCGTCCCCAAAGATGTCGTACAGGGTAAACAGGTTCTTGCCCTGATTCACGTTGTCCAGGTTGTACTCCTTGGGGTCGTAGGTCTTGATGGAGCCGTCCTCCTGCACGAACCAGTCGATGAAGCTCTTGGAGAAGTTCAGATACTTCTCGTCGCCGGTGGTCTTGTACAGGCTCAGGCAGGCGGTGATCATGCAGCCGTCGATGTAGTTCCACTTGTTGGGCTTGCCGCTGCGCACCTTCTCGATGTTCCACATGGGTGCTTCGGCGCTGGAATTGGCGATCAGGTAGTCCACATAATCGCCCAGCATGGCGAGAATTTCTTCATGGGTCATGGTCTTAGTCCTCCTCAAAATGGCCGACGTTGGCAAAGCGCAGCCGTTCGCCCTCGTAGCCCTCAATTTTGACGTTGTGCAGGTCGATCTCCTTCACGTTCTCGGCGTAAATGGCCAGCTTTTTCACATGGGGGCGGTTGTCCGCCATGGCGGCCTGACCGGCCTCGGCGTTGGGGTCAAAGGTGATGGTGACGTTCTTCATGGAGACGCGCTCGATGGGCTGTTCCGGCAGACCGTCGAAGTAGCAGCCCGCGAACTGGGCGTCGGTGGCCACGATGTTCTCCATGGTCAGGCTGCCCAGCTTCGGGGTGTACTCGTCCACGGGCATGGCGTCGCGGCACTGCACATAGGGGCCGTGGCCGTCCGGATCGCAGAAGTAGAACATATTGATGACGAACGGAGCCTTGACGCCCCGCATCTCCACGTTGCGGAACACTAGCCCGTCGATGACGGCGGTGTTGCCGCGGCCGCGGCGGGTCTTGACACGCAGACCGCGGTCGGTGTGGTCCATCAGGCACTGGGTGACCACCATGTCCTTCACGCCGCCGCTCATCTCGCTGCCGATGACGATGCCGCCGTGGCCCTTGTCCAGCAGGCAGTTGCGGATGACGGTGTGCTCGCAGCTCTTTTTCAGCTTCATGCCCAGGAACACCTTGCTGGCCTTCATGGCAATGCAGTCGTCGCCCACGTGGATGTTCATGCCGATAATGCGGACATGCTCGCAGCTCTCGGGGTCGATACCGTCCGTGTTGGGGGCGTTGTAGGGGTTGTTGATGTTGAAGTTGAGCAGGTCGAGGTGCTTGACAAAGATGGGGTGAATAGTCCACGAATAGCTGTTCTGCACCGTGATGCCGTGCAGGCAGACGTTCTCGCTGTCCACCGCAGCCACGGCGCGGGGACGCCATGCGATGCGCTTGACCTTGGGGTTCACCCACCAGTCGCCGTTCTCGGCATCGCAGTCCAGTGTGCCCTCGCCGGTCACCACCACGTCATGCACCTGCGTGATGTTCAAAAGGCCCGCAAAGCTGCTCAGCGGGTTGCCTTCCCAGCCGGTGAGGTAGTATTCATCCACCTCATTCTCGCTGGGGATGACGCCGGGCAGGATAGGGTAGTGGGTGCGGTCGTTATCGCCCAGCAGTACGGCACCCTTCTCAAGGTACAGGGTGGTGTTGCTCTTGAGGAACAGGCTGCAGGTGCGGTAGCGGCCTGCGGGCACATACACCGTGCCGCCCTTGGGGCAGGTGGAAAGAGCTGCCTGCAGCTTGCCGGTGTTGTCGGTGGTGCCGTCGGCCACCAGACCGTAGCGGGAGGCATCCACGAAGAAGGTCTCGGCTTCGGTGGTGAAGGTGCAGGAAAGGCTTTCGCCTTCAGCCTGCACACCGACGGTATATTCGGTGCCGGGCAGCAGGCTGAACAGGGAGAACACATTGGTCTCGCAGGCGTCGTAGACGGTCTCGCCGTTCAGCGTGACGGTGAACGGGTGGGCCGGGCGGTAGCACAGGCCGTTTTCCAGCTCGAAAACGGCGCTGCGCGTCATGGAACGAATGAGCGACAGATTCATGAGAGAACCTCCTGATGGTTTTGTCTTGCCCAAATGGGCTGAGCATGGTATGATGAAAGAAAAGGCTTTCGCGAGGAACTATGAAAACAGAACGTGAAAAAATCACCGGGAAGGTTGCGGCGGCTGCTCTGCGGCTGGCCGGGGAACCCTACACGCTGGAACCCGGGGAGGAAAACTGCTATCTGCTGCTGGTGTATGAGGGCAGCGTTCAGCTGGAATACGGCGGCGAGACGATGCTGGTGAACCCCGGCAGCGCGGTGCTGCTTGGCCCGGGCGGCGGCAGGCTACTGCCCCAGGGCAGTGCGGCGGCCGAACTGGTGGGCTGCCATTTCCCGCTGGAGGTGCTGCACGAGCTGCGCAGTGCGGCCGGGCGGGACTACACCCGGCGGTTTGCGTCCGGCCAGCGCACCGTGCTGTACGGCCCGGTGCAGTGGTTCAGCCGCCTGCGCACCCTGCTGGAAATGATGCGCAGCGCCGGTACGGAGCAGGATGACCCCGGCCCGCTGTACCTGCTGCTGATCCTGCACTATGTGGAGCAGGAGTGCATCGCCGAGAGCAGCGCCGCAGCCCGGCCCCGCAACGAGACGGTGGAGCAGATCTGCGCCTACCTTTCTGCCAACTACCAGCAGAAGTTTTCCCTCACCGAGGTGGCGGCCCGGTTCTATATCTCGCCCTATTACCTCAGCCGCCTGTTCCGGCGGGTGACGGGCCAGTCCATTGTGGACTACATCAACAACCGCCGCATCGAGGCCGCGCAGAAGCTGCTGGAGAACACCGAGCTTTCCATCAGCGCGGTGGCCGAGCAGACCGGCTTTGCCAGCGCAGCCCACTTCCGCCGCGTGTTCCGCGAGGTGATGGGCACCGGCCCGCTGCAGTACCGGAAAGGACATAAGAAGAAATGATGTATTCCGCCGTGGGCGGAACATGATGTGTTCTCTTTGAGAACATGATGTGCTTCGCAATGATGAGCCGCTTCGCGGCAATGTGCCGCAAGGCACACATCATCTGCCGCAGGCAGACATCATGGCCCGCAGGGCTGCATCATGTTTCACGCAGTGAAATACATCATAACAAAACACCCCCTGCGCCAACGGGATACGGCACAGGGGGTGTTTCGTCAGTTTCAGGGGATCTTACGCCGTGCAGGGCAGGGGCTTAGCCCTTGACAGCACCGGCAGAGATGCCTTCCACGAACTGGTCCTGTGCGCAGAAGAAGACGATCAGCTGCGGCAGGATGGAAATCAGAGACAGCGCAAGGATCTTGTTCCAGGCAAAACCGGTATCACCGTCCATGGACAGCTTCACGAACAGGGACATCGGGTACTTGCCGGGGGTACTGACGTAAAGCAGCGGGCCCATGAAGTCGTTGCAGCTCCACATGAACTGGAACAGTGCGCAGGACACCAGAGCGGGGCCCAGCATGGGCACGATGACCTTGTACAGCGTCTGGAAGGAGGAGCAGCCGTCGATGGCGGCAGCCTCGTCCAGATCACGGGGCACATTGCGCATGAACTGGATCAGCTGGTAGACGAAGTAGGTCTCAGTCGCAAAAGCGCAGTGGACCCAGATGGCCAGATAGAAGGGGCTGTCCAGCCAGCCGAACCGGTTGTACAGCAGGTACTGCGGCACGTTCAGAACGACCTGGGGCAGGAACAGGGTGGCCAGCATGATGTTGAACAGCAGCTTGCGGCCGGGGAAGTCGAAACGGCCAAAGCCGTAAGCTGCGATGCAGGCGGACACCACCGTGCAGATCACCTTGGGCAGAACGTAGCTGTAGGTGTTGAGCATGGCCTGCAGGATGTTGATGGAGCCGCCGAAGTTGTTCAGCGCACCGCGGTAGCCGTCCAGAGTGGGGTTCTTGATCCACAGGCCGATGCCTGCAAAGATCTCGCTGTTGTCCTTGAAGGTGGCGCTGATCATCCACAGCAGGGGATAGATCATAATCAGGCCGACCAGGATCAGGACGAAATACTTGAAGAAGGTTGCGATTTTATTCGATGCTTTCATTCCCATACTGGTCACCTTACCTTTCATCCGAGTAGTAGACCCACTTCTTCTGGCTGGTAAATGCGATGATCGTCAGGATGCAGACGATGATGAACATGATCCATGCCAGGGCGGATGCCATACCCATGTCATAAGACTTGAATGCGTAGTTGTAAACCAGCAGAGAGATCAGCGTGGTGGAACCACGGGGGCCGCCGTTGGTGATGATGTAGGGGCCATTGAACTCCTGGAAAGCCTGGCAGATCTGGGTGACCAGGTTGTAGAAGATGATGGGGGTGATCATCGGAACGGTGATGGAGAAGAACTGACGCCACTTGCCGGCACCGTCGATGGTAGCGGCTTCGTACAGGTCTGCAGGCACGCCCTTCAGAGCGGCCAGGAACAGCACCATGGCGGAACCGAACTGCCAGATGCGCAGGAAGCAGATGATCCACAGTGCGTAGCTGGGGTCAGACAGCCACTCCGGACCCTTGAACAGGCCAAAGCTGACAAAGCGCAGCACGGTGTTCAGCAGGCCGTCCTTGCTGAAGACAGCCTTCCACAGCACGGCGATAGCCACAGAGCCGCCCAGAATGGAGGGGATGTAGTACACGGTGCGGAACAGGTTCACGCATGCGATCTTGAAGTTCAGGATGTATGCGATGAACAGCGCGAAGATCAGCTTCAGGGGCACGGTGATGAAGGCGTACTTGAAGGTGATGATCAGGGCCTTGGTGATCTTGGTGGTGGTGAATGCGGTGATGTAGTTGGCCAGACCGACAAAATGTACATCCTTGGCGAAGAAGTTCATATCGGTGAAGCTGTAGTACAGCGACTGGCCGAACGGAACTGCCTTGAAGACGACGAAGCCGATGATCCAGGGGATCAGATAAAACAGACCCTGGTATTTATCCAGCCATTTCTGGAACGGGGTACGCCCAACAGCAGGCGCCTTGCTTTCTTTCATCTGGGAAATCCTCCTTTTTAAGGAATTTCGGAGTATGAGACAGACACAAACCAGATACAGCTTTGTCAAAAATTTGTAATATATCTCTGACAAAAAAGGGGCATCTGCCGGTTGGGCGGCAGGTGCCCCTTGTATCGGTCAAAGGGTGCCCTTTATGTACGATCTTTTACCGCACACAGCGGCACACGAAGCGGGGACTTAGCCGATGGTGTAGCCAACATCCTCCATGCCTTCCAGCAGGGCGCTGACAGCGCTTTCGGGGGTCTCATCGCCGTAGTCGATGCTGTCGAACACTTCCTGATAGATGCCGGTGCCGGAAGCCTTCAGGTCGTTGTTCTCGAACAGGGGATCCAGCTTGTTGGTGGTGAAGGCCATGACCTTGCTGTTTGCATCAGCGACCAGGTCCTTCACAGCGCCTGCAGCCTGAGCAGCAGCCAGACCAGCCTTGGAAGCGGGGATGCCGCACTCGGAACCCATGATGGAAGCACCCTTCTCCTCGTTCAGCAGGAAGTTGATCAGGGTTGCGGACTCAGCAACGTACTGGCTGGTCTTGGTGATGGCCAGGCCCATGGAGACCTTGGAGAAGCCGCCGTTGAAATCGCCGAACTTGATCTCCTCGCCGACGGTGAAGCCGTCCTTGTTGTCGTCGTCCAGAGCGGAAGCGTACTTGGAAGCAGCGGAATCCCACTCGAAGATGCCAGCAATCTTACCGGTGATCCACTCGTTGGACTGGTGGGTAGCGGTATCGGAGTTTGCAGAGTAGTAATCCTTCAGGTTCATCATGACGTGGTCATCGACCAGGCTCTTGATGAAGTTCAGGCCCTCAACGATCTCATCCTCGCTGTAGTTCAGGGTGGAGGTGATGGGATCAGCCCAGTCCTTGCCGTACTTGGACTCGAGGTAGAAGACCATCAGGATCATACGGTCGTATGCGCCCAGGTGCATGGGATAGTAGTCATTGCCCAGCTTCTCCTGGAAAGCCTTGCCGGCGGCCTTCAGGTCGTCCAGAGTCTTGGGAACTTCGGTGATGCCAGCCTTGTTGAAGGTGGTCATGTTCCAGAAGAAGATACGGCCGGTCATGGAAACAGGCACGCACTGCTGAGCGTTTGCGACGGTGCAGGCATCCAGAGCAGCCTGGTCGAACTGGGTCAGATCCAGGAAGTTGGTGGTGGTGTTCAGGTCCACGAACTTGCTGCCGTCGGCAGAGTAGTTGTACAGCCAGTTCCAGTTGACCTGGCAGACATCCTGTGCGTTGCCTGCGATGAAGGCAGCAGCCATCTTCTCCTCCCAGCCGGACCATGCGGCGAAGGTGGGCTCGATGGTGATGTTGTCGTGCTCAGACTCGAACTCCTTGATGGCGTTCTGGTAAGCAGCGTGACGGCTGTCACCGCCCCACCAGCTGATGGTCATGGAAACAGGGCCATCGGTCAGGGCCAGGCTGTCATCTGCGGAAGCAGCGGGAGCAGAAGCCACGGAAGAAGCGGTGGAAGAAGCTGCGGTGTTGCCGCCGCAAGCGGACAGCAGGCCGGCAGCGCCCACAGCGCCGGTAGCCAGCAGGAAGTTACGACGAGAAATTGCCATGCTCATTTTTGTTCTCCTCCTAAAATGTAAAAACATCATCTGTGAACGGGGGTTCTGCACACACCCCGTTGTATACAATTATGATAGCAAAAGCCCGCGCAAAAAGAAAGATGCAAATTGCAGATTTGCAGGACAAAAACGAACAAATATTGCTCTTGTTTTTGAACGGGAATTGACGCCTTTGCTGAAATGAATAAACTTCCGCTGAAAAACTGTGCAACTTGTATACTTCGCTGTTTTGCATAGAAAAACCGCCCTCTGCGCAGGCGGAACAGCGATTTTGCAATAAATTTGTAAACATTTCCGCGCGGAGTTCTGCCTGGTTGGATACATTGTAAAAGAACAACAAAGAGAATCTTCATTTTTTTGTTCAAAAAGCAACTGATATATCAATAGTGCAAAAAATGCACTCTCTGATATATCAATCTGAAGCGGGACATGCTTGCACGAGCACTTTCCCCGCATCTGCTGCCGGAAAAAGTGCAAAAAAGGCCGCCGCATCTTTCGATGCAGCAGCCTTGTATACAAGAACGAGACGAAAAAGAACGTGAGATTACGCGTTTTCTGACGCATTCCCGGTTTTTGCGGCGTAGAAGGCGCGCTTTGCCTTGAAGTAGCACTGCGGGCACATGCTGACATACTGCACGTCGTTCTCCAGGTCGATGGCCACCTGCTCACCCTCAAAGACGAACCGGCCGTTCACCTTGCGGCAGTTGCAGATGGCTTTGCGCCCGCAGGTGCAGATGGTCTTCATCTCCTCGATGGTGTGGGCCAGCTCCAGCAGGCGGGTGGAGCCGGGGAAGCCCTTGAGCGAGAAATCCGCCCGCAGGCCGTAGCAGATCACCGGGATGTTCAGGTCCACCGTCACCATGAACAGCTGTTCGGCCTGCTCCGGGGTGAAGAACTGGCTCTCGTCGCACAGCACGCAGGCCAGCGGCTTTTCGCCCGCGGCGGCCTTTTGCACAGCGTCGAACACGTTCAGCTGGGGCGGGATGAGCAGGTCGGCCTTGCGGCGCACGCCCAGGCGGCTGACCAGTTCGTCGCCGCCCTTGGTGTCCACCTGCGGCTTCAGGATCAGCACCCGCATGCCCTGCTCCTCGTAGTTGTGGGCCACCTGCATCAGGGCGGTGCTTTTGCCGCTGTTCATTGCGCCATAGCGGAAATACAGTTTTGCCATGTTCGATCTTCTCCTTACAGAAGAAAAGACTGCTGCTCTTTGTGCAGCAGTCTTTTCTGTTATTACTATAATAGGTATGGCTCAGTCCTGATTGCGCAGGCGGTAGCCCAGGCTCATCAGGCTGTCGCCCAGGTGGACGTTCTCCACCACCACGTCGGGGTAGGGCACCGACAGGTCGTAGTGGGAGAAGTTCCAGAAGCCTTCGATGCCCAGGTCCACCAGGCGGCCGCTGACCTGCTCGGCCCCGTCGCGGGGCACGCACAGCACGGCGACTTTGGGCTGGTGCTCGGCACAGAAGGCCTCCAGCTCGTCGATATGGCGGATCTGGATGCCGCTGATCTCCTTGCCCACTTCGCTCTGGGCCACATCAAAGGCGGCGATGAGCCGGTAGCCGTTGGTGTCGGTGGTGATAAAGCGGCTCACGGCCTTGCCCAGACGGCCGCAGCCGATCAGGATGGTGGGCAGCAGGTCGCCGTTGCCGAACAGCAGCGTTTCCAGGATGGACAGAAGATTCTCCACCGAGTAGCCGATGCCCTGGCGGCCGTTCACGTCGCCGATGCAGTTGAAGTCCTGCCGCACCTGGGAGGCCGTGGTGCCCATCTGGGCGGCCAGCTCCCGGGAGGAAATGCTGGTGATGCCTTCTGCCTGCAGAGAGCGCAGATAGCGGTAATATTTGGGAAGACGCTTGATCACGGGAAGGGAAGCTTTTGCGGGTGTGGTCATGGGTGATACTTTCTCCTTTCAACCCCGAAAATGCGGCACTGCTTCTGGTCTGCTGTTCAGAACGCAGGCGTGGGGAACCTACGAAATCGTCTTATCATTTACAATCAATCATATAAAGTATACCGCACTGTTGCTCAATGTCAAATATTTATCAGAAAAAATTTCTGAAAAAACCTGAATCTTTATTCTTTCTTGGGGATGCATAGCCGGCCCCTGCGCGGGGAAAGCTGGCAGAAAACGATCCGCACAAGGAGGAAGCCTATGGCAGACAAGGCACAGCCGGACGAGCACCGGCAGCAAAAAGAGGATATTGAGGATTTTGGCACCGTCGCCCTCACGCAGGGGGCCCATGTCATCCACTGCCTGACCGTCATCGGCCAGGTGGAGGGCCACAGCGAGGCACCCCAGGGCCAGAAGACCACGAAGTACGAGCACGTCATCCCGCAGCTGGTGGCCGTGCAGGAGGACCCCCGCATCGAGGGGCTTCTGGTGTTGCTGAACACGGTGGGCGGCGATGTGGAAGCGGGCCTTGCACTGGCTGAGCTGATCGCCAGCGTATCCAAGCCCAGCGCAACGCTGGTGCTGGGCGGCGGGCACTCCATCGGCATCCCGCTGGCGGTGAGCGCGCGCCGCAGCTTCATCGTGCCCACGGCCACCATGACGGTGCACCCGGTGCGTCATTCCGGGGTGATTTTGGGAGTCCCGCAGACTATGCGCAGCTTTGAGCAGATGCAGCAGCGCATCACCGGCTTCGTGGCGGCCCACAGCGGCATGAGCGAGAAGCGCTACACCGAGCTGATGCTCCACACCGGTGAGCTGGTGATGGACATGGGCACCGTGCTGGACGGCCGCCGCGCCGTGAAGGAAAAGCTCATCGACGAGCTGGGCGGGCTGTCGGAGGCGCTGCAGTGGCTGTATGGGGAGATCGAGAGGAAATAACACAACAATAGGTTTGCCATTTTCCCTTCTGCGTGGTACAATAATATAATCTGATATTATGTCTTTCACAAATGTGGGGAAGCGAGAAGAATGGCAACAAAAAAACGAAAATCCACCGCGCGGCGCGCAGCATCGCGGAAAAAGCAGGCACAGCAGCGGCTCCCGGCCGGGCTGGGCACCCTGTTCGCGGGCCTGCTGCTGGTCGTGCTGGCCTTTGTGCAGGGCGACTCGGTCTGGCGGGCGCTGCACGACGTGCTGTTCGGCCTGTTTGGCTGCGGCAGTTTTGTGCTGGGCGCAGCGGTGTGCTGCCTGGCCGTGCAGTACACCCGGGGCGAAGACCTGCTGCCCAAAATTTTCAAGCTGGTGCTGGGGCTCATCTTTGCCAGCGGCACGGTCATCGTGTTTTCCGGCATCCAGCCGCAGGGCCTTTCGGCCTTCCAGATGGCGGCGGCCTGCTACGAAAACGGCGTGAGCGCCTGGCTGGGCGGCGGCGCACTGGGCGCTGTGCTGGGCGGCAGCCTGCTGCTGCTCTGCGGCCGCCCCGCCGCGAATTTGATCATGCTGGTGCTGGCGCTGTGCGTCAGCTTGTACATTTTTGACCGGACCCCGGCCGAGGTCTGGCAGTGGCTGTGTGCCGTGTTCGGCGGTGCCCACGCCCGGGGCGCAGCCCTTGCACAGCAGAGCGCCGAGCGCCGTGCCGAGCGCGCTGCCGCCCGCGCCGCAGAGGCCGAAGACGAGCCCGACGAGGGCTCTGAAGATGAGGAGGCTGAGGATGAGCCGGAGGATACCGGCTTCCGTCTGGGCCTGCCGGACTGGCTCAGCGGCATCCGCAGCTGGGGCCACAAGGTGACCGAGGAGATGGAAGCCGAGGATGAGGGCGCAGCCCCGCAGCCCGCCCCGGCCCAACCTGTTGCGCAGCCGGAACCGGAAACACCGGTCATCACGCCGGTAAAGGTGAGTGCGCCCCGGCCCCGTGCGGCCTTTGACGTGGACCTTGGCCCCGACCACACCGAGGTGAAGGAAGGCGGCAGTGAACCCATTGAGCCGCTCATCGTCGGGCCCGGCGGCACCTTTGGACAGGACCCGCTGCGCCCGGCCCGGAAGCCCGCGCCGCAGCCCATCGTGCCGGACGCCGTGGAGACGGATGCAGCCGACTTCTTTGCAAAGCCTGCAGAACCGGTCCACCCTGCGGCAGAGAGTTTTGATACCCCGGTCATGACGCCGGTGGTGCCGACGATCCAGCCGGAAGCTCCGGCAGAGCCGTCTGCACCGGATGCCGTGGAGATGCCGGAAACGGCTGCCATCCAGCCTGCCGTCCCGGCGGCACAGGGGCATGTCAGCGCTGAAAACGCCGTGGCCATGCGCAGTGCGCCCGACGCCGACGGCTGGATCAGCATCACGGCCGAACCGGTGGAGGAAAAAGATATCAGCTCCCTGGTCGCTGCCGCCATGGAAAAGCCCGCGGCCTCGGAGCAGGCGGCAGCGCAGACCCCGGTGGAAGACGCCGAACCGGTGGACACCTTCCAGTATCAGTACCCGCCCATCGAGCTGTTTGAGCGCTCACCGGACGAGAGCGACCCCACCGCGCAAGATGAGCTGAAAGCCAACGCCCAGAAGCTGGTGGACACGCTGGAGAGCTTCGGCGTGCGCACCCGTGTGCTGGATATCTCGCGCGGCCCGGCCGTTACCCGATACGAGGTGCAGCCCATGGCGGGCGTGAAGATCAGCCGCATCACCTCGCTGGCCGATGATATTGCCCTGAACCTTGCCGTGGCAGATGTGCGTATGGAAGCGCCCATCCCCGGCAAGCCCGCCGTGGGCATCGAGGTGCCCAACCACAAGCGGCAGGCCGTGTACATCCGCAGCGTGTTCGAGAGCCAGAGCTTTCTGCGCATGTCCTCGCCGCTGGGCATCGCCCTCGGCAAGGACATCGCCGGTGTGGCACAGGTGGCCGACCTGTGCAAGATGCCGCATTTGCTGATCGCGGGCAGCACCGGCAGCGGTAAGTCCGTCTGCGTCAACAGCATCATCATGAGTCTGGTGTTCCGCTCCAGCCCGGAGGACGTCAAGCTGCTGCTCATCGACCCCAAGGTGGTGGAGCTGGCCGAGTATAACGGCATCCCCCACCTGCTGATGCCGGTGGTCACCGAGCCGAAAAAGGCCGCCGGTGCGCTGGGCAGTGCCGTGCAGGAGATGGAGCGCCGCTACCGCATGTTTGCGGAAAACAACGTCCGCGACATCAAGTCCTTCAACAAGCTGGCGGCCGAGCGGCCGGACCTTGAAAAAATGCCCTACATCGCCATTGTCATCGACGAGCTGGCCGATCTGATGATGGTGGTGGGCAAGGATGTGGAAGATTCCATCTGCCGCATCGCCCAGAAGGCCCGTGCCGCCGGTATGCACCTGATCGTGGCCACCCAGCGCCCCAGCGTGGATGTCATCACCGGCCTGATCAAGGCCAACATCCCCAGCCGCATCGCGTTCGCGGTGTCCAGTCAGGTGGACAGCCGCACCATTCTGGATGGTGCCGGTGCCGAAAAGCTGCTGGGCCAGGGCGATATGCTGTTCATGCCCGTGGGTGCCCCCAAGCCCACCCGCATTCAGGGCACCTTCGTGCGGGATGAGGAAATCAGCCGTGTGCTGGACTTCATCAAGTCCAGTGCCACGGTGCAGTACGACGAGGCCATGATCGAGGCCATGGAAAAGCACGCCATTCAGGACGGCAAGAAGGGCAGCAGCGGTGCGGACTCCGACGAGGACTCGGACAGCGACCCGATGTTCAAGCAGGCCGTGGAGGTGGTCATTGACGCCGGACAGGCTTCCACCAGCCTTCTGCAGCGCCGCTGCAAGCTGGGCTATGCCCGCGCCGCCCGCATCATGGACGAGATGGAGCAGAAGGGCGTCATCGGCCCCTACGAGGGCGCCAAGCCCCGCGCGGTGCTCATCAGCCGCCAGCAGTGGCTGGAAATGCAAATGAACCAGCCGGATGAATAAATAAAAAGGAGCATTATGGACACTTCTTCCCCAAAGATCTACACCGAATTTTTACCCATCAACCGGGCCGATATGGAAGCCCGCGGGTGGGACCAGCTGGACTTCGTGGTGGTGGGCGGTGACGCCTATGTGGACCACCCCAGCTTTGGCACCGCCATCATCAGCCGTCTGCTGGAAGCCGAGGGCTATAAGATCGGCGTGCTGGCCCAGCCCCGCTACACCGACTGCGAGGACTTCAAGCGGTTTGGCAAGCCGAAGTACGGCTTTTTCATCGGCGGCGGCAACGTGGACAGCATGGTCAGCCACTACTCGGTGGCCAAAATTCCGCGTGCCGAAGACGAATACTCCCCCGGCGGCAAGGGCGGTGCCCGCCCGGACCGCAGCGCCACCGTGTACACGAAGCTTGCCAAGGAAGCCTACCCTGACCTGCCCGTCATTCTGGGCGGTCTGGAAGCAAGCCTGCGCCGCTTTGCCCATTACGACTACTGGATGGACACCGTGCTGCCCAGCATCGCCGAAAGCTCCGGAGCGGATATCATCAGCTTCGGCATGGGTGAGCATCAAACAGTCGAGATCGCCCGCCGCCTTGCCGCCGGGGAGCCGGTGGAGCACATCACCGATGTGAACGGCACCTGCTACCTGACCGACTTCGATCACCTGCCGGAACGCTATGTGGAGTGCGCCGGCTACAAAAAGGTGGCCAGCGACAAGGTGGCCTATGCCAAGGCCTGCCGCATCCAGATGGACAATCAGGACGTGGTCAGCGGCCAGATCATCGTGCAGAAGCAGAGCGAGAAGTACCTTGTGCAGAACATCCCGGCAAAGCCGCTGGTGCGCTGGGAGCTGGATAAGGTCTATGCCCTGCCCTACACCCGCCGTTATCACCCCATCTACGAGGCCATGGGTGGCGTGCCCGCCATCCGCGAGGTGCAGTTCTCCATCATCCAGAACCGCGGTTGCTTCGGCGGCTGCAACTTCTGCGCCATCCAGCTGCATCAGGGCCGCCGCGTCACAAGCCGCAGTGCGGACAGCATCGTGGAAGAAGCCGAGCGCATGACCCACGAGCCGGATTTCAAGGGCTACATCCACGACATCGGCGGTCCCACCGCCAACTTCCGGTTCCCCTCCTGCCGCGAGCAGATGCTGCGCGGCATGTGCAATGGCGGCAAGCACTGCCTTGCCCCCACCACCTGCTCCCACATGATCGTGGATCACAGCGACTACCTCAAAATTTTGCGCCGTGTGCGGGAACTGCCCGGCGTGAAGAAAGTGTTCATCCGCAGCGGCATCCGTTTCGATTACCTTATGGCTGACCCGGACGATACTTTCTTTAAAGAACTGGTGGAGTACCACGTCTCCGGCCAGCTGAAGGTGGCCCCGGAGCACTGCGCGCCCAACACGCTGGCCTACATGGGCAAGCCGCCCATCGAGACCTTTAATAAATTCAAGGATAAGTTCTACGAGCTCAGCAAGAAGGCGGGCAAAAAGCAGTACCTGGTGCCCTACCTCATGTCCAGCCATCCGGGCAGCACCCTGAAGGACGCCGTCTATCTGGCCGAGTACCTCTATAAAAATCATATGCGCCCGGAGCAGGTGCAGGATTTCTATCCCACCCCCGGCACCGTGAGCACCTGCATGTTCTATACCGGCCTTGACCCCTACACCCTCAAGCCCGTGTTCGTGGAAAAGACCCCCGAGGGCAAGGCCCTGCAGCGTGCGCTGCTGCAGTACTATGAGCCCCGCAACGCCGAAAAAGTGGTCAAGGCCCTCAAGCTGACCCACCGCGAGGACCTCATCCCGCTGCTGGTGCCCGCTGAGGGCCGCCGCGCCGTGCAGCGCTCTGCCCGCCGGGCCGAAGCCGCTGACGTGACCATCCACAATGACGGCACTTACACCGTCCGCCCGCAGAAGGGCCATAACGGCAAGCCCGCCCACGGCCAGAGCCGCTCTGCCGCCCCGGCGGGCCGTCAGCCCAGCCCCGGTGCACGCTTTGCGCCCCACTCGGCACCCGCGCATAAACCGAAAAACAATCAACAGAAAGAGAATACAACGTGGAAAACTTCGAAAAAGAAAAAGTAAACCGGCCGAAAAAGGGCCTGTGGCAGCGCCTTGCCGCGCTGACCGCTGCCGCTGCGCTGGCACTGGGCCTTGCAGCCTGTGATGCCTCAGCCATAACGCCGGGCGGCAGTGCGGATGTCGTCCCGAACCCGTCTTCTGCCGCATCCACGGCGGACACCGTGGATGCACCCTTTGAGATGCACTTCATCGACGTGGGGCAGGCCCTCAGCGTGCTGGTGGAGTGCGACGGGCAGTACATGCTCTACGACGGCGGCAATGTGGACGACGGTAGTCTCGTCGTCTCCTACCTGCAGAGCCAGGGTGTGGAGCAGCTGGAATACGTCTTCTGCTCCCACGCCCACGAAGACCACGTGGGCGGTCTGGCCGCTGCGCTGGCCTACTTCCCGGCGTACCACGTGTACAGCCCGGTGACCGAGGCATCCACCAAGTGCTTCAAAGATTTTGTCAAGTACACCCAGCAGCAGGGCCTGCAGGTGGAAGTGCCCGCCGTGGGCACCACCTGGCCGCTGGGCGGGGCGACCGTGACCATGGTGGGCCCGGTGGCGCAGTACAGCGACACCAACGATACCTCCATCGTGCTGCGCATCGAGTACGGCTCCACCAGCTTCCTGCTCACCGGCGACATGGAAAAGACCGCTGAGACCGACCTTGTGAACAGCGGTGTCAACCTCCGGGCCGATGTGCTGCAGGTGGGCCACCACGGTTCCAGCACCAGCACGGGCTATCTGTTCCTGAACTCTGTCCTGCCCGAGATGGCGGTCATCTCCTGCGGCGTGAACAACAAGTACGGCCACCCCCACGAGGAGACCTTGAGCATCCTGCGGGATGCGGGCGTGGACGTCTACCGCACCGACCTGCAGGGCACCATCACCATTGGTTCGGACGGCCAGAACTACACCGTGGGCACTGAGCACTTTGCAGAGGACGCCCAGCTGAACCCCACCGACCCGGCGGCGTCCAGCACGGCCCAGCAGGCGTACATCGGCAATGTGAACAGCAAAAAGTTCCACCTGCCCAGCTGTTCGAACCTGCCGGCAGAGAAGAATCAGATCTTGTTCTCCAGCTATGACGAAGCCGTGGAAGCAGGGTATACGCCCTGTTCCAGCTGCATCAAATAAAAGAAGCAAAAAGCTTTCCCATTCGGGAAAGCTTTTTGCTTCTTCGGTCGGCTGCGGGATTGATAAAATCCCACAGGTGCGGTATACTTAAGACCACTTTATTTCAAAAAAGCAGGGAGGTGCGGCGAATGATCGGAGCACCGCAGCCGCTGGTGCTGGCAAAACCGGCGGCAATCGATACAGCACAGGCAGCGCGGTATTTCGGGGCCAGAGGGGAACCGGACGACTGCACCATGACCCTGCTGGAAAAATGCGCCGTGCCGCTGCTGGCGGCGGCGACGCCCCGGGCCGTCTGGCTGGAAGCCGATGTGGACGCGCTGGCCGAGGCGGGCATCCTGCGCGGCGGTGATGTGATGAAGCATCTGGAAGGCTGCCCGCAGGCGGTGCTGCTGGCGGTGACCTTAGGCCCTGCGGTGGATGCGCAGATCCGCCGCGCCGGGGTGGGCGATATCGCGGCGGGTGTTGCGTCCGACGCACTGGGCAGTGCACTGGCCGAACAGGCCGCCGAAGCTGCCGAAGCCGAGCTGCGCCAGTGGGCCGCCAAAGAGGGAAAGTATCTCACCGGGCGCTTTTCGCCGGGCTACGGCGACTGGGACATTGCGGTGCAGCCGCTGGTGGCAAACGCGCTGGACACGGTGCGCCGGGCAGGGCTGTGCGTCACCGATACCAACCTGATGACCCCGCGCAAGAGCGTGACGGCCATTCTGGGCGTCAGCGACCACCCGGTAAAGGGAAAACTGGCCGGGTGCGGCCACTGTGTGCTGCGCACCCGGTGTGAATACAGAAAGAGGGGAAAGACCTGTGCAAGCGAGTGAACTTTTCAAGCAGAGCAACACCATCCTGCTGGATGGCGGCATGGGCACCATGCTGCAGGCTTCGGGCCTGAAGCTGGGTGCCAAGCCGGAGGAACTGAACATCACGAACCCGGAGCTCATTGAGAGCATCCACGCAAAATACGCCGCTGCCGGCAGCCGCATCGTCAACGCCAACACCTTCGGCGCGTCGGCCCACAAGCTGGCGGGCAGTGCCTACAGTCTGGAGGAGATCATTGCCTGTCTCTTATACACATCTCCGAGCCCACGAGAC
>ERZ652152.240-NODE-240-length-29113-cov-17.1006_pt1 | contig 29113 bp, 22 predicted proteins | sample MGYA00514757_ERZ652152 | MGnify/ENA metagenome assembly ERZ652152
TGGAGTCCAGAGGTAGGGAGGGGGGAGTCGGAACACCCCTCCCTGCCTCTGGCCCCAGCGGAGCGTCTTTCCCCTTGACATCTCCCCTCCTCTGCACTATAATATTTCAAAAATGAATCATTCAAAGGTGAAAGGAAAGACCTGCCGTGAACCCGAACATCGAATTTTCCATCAAGACCTCGCAGGCGTACAATGCCGTCTGCAAACCGCTGTGTCAGGAGCTGGGCCTGTCGCAGACGGCGCTGGATATCCTGCTGTTTCTTGCCAACAACCCGGACTATAAAACAGCCCGGGACATCGTGGAGGTGCGGCATATCAAGGCGAACCTCGTCTCCATGAATGTGGACAAGCTGGTGCAGGAGGGGCTGCTGGAGCGCCGCGCCGTGCCGGGCGACCGCCGCAAGACCGAGCTGCTCTGCACCGAAAAGGCCGGGCCCATCATCGCGCGGGGCCGTGCCGTGCAGAACGCTTTCTTCAAGCGCCTGCTGGACCATGTGGAACCAGCCGATCAGGAGGTCTTTTTCCGGACGATGGAACTGATCGGGAAAAATCTGGACGACATCTTAAAGGAGAATGCATAAAATGAGCGTGCTGTTTACGGTGCTGGTCACCTTTTTTGCCGGCATGGGGGCCGGCCTTGGCACCGGCTTTGCCGGCATGAGCGCGGCGGCGGTCATCAGCCCCATGCTCATCACCTTTTTGCACATGGACCCCTACATGGCCGTGGGCATCGCCCTTTCGTCCGACGTGCTGGCCAGCGCCGTCTCGGCCTATACCTATCATAAGAACAAGAATCTGGATATCAAGAACGGCCTCATCATGATGGCCAGCGTGCTGGTGTTCACGGTGGTGGGCAGCTGGGTGGCCAGCAAGGTGCCTTCGGCCACCATGGGCGGCTTCTCGGTGTTCATGACCTTCCTGCTGGGCGTCAAGTTCATCGTGCGGCCGGTCATGACCACCAAGGAAGCCATGCAGGGCGTCAGTGCCCAGAAGCGCGCTATCCAGTCGGTGGTGTGCGGCGTGCTCATCGGCTTTATCTGCGGCTTCATCGGCGCAGGCGGCGGCATGATGATGCTGCTCATCCTCACCAGCGTGCTGGGTTACGAGCTCAAGACCGCCGTGGGCACCAGCGTGTTCATCATGACCTTCACGGCCCTGACCGGCGCTGTCTCCCACTTCATGATCGGCGGCACGCCCGACTGGTTCGTCTGGGCGCTGTGCGTGGTGTTCACCCTGCTGTGGGCCCGCATCGCGGCTGTCTTCGCCAACAAGGCCGACCCCAAGACCCTGAACCGCGCCACCGGCGTGGTGCTGGTGGTGCTGGGCGTGGTCATCATGGGCTTCAAGCTGGTGGCATAAACGCTTCGGCAAACAAAAAACCGCTCGTGCAGTGCACGGGCGGTTTTTGCTGTATCGGGATGAAATTACTTGTCCTCGATGGTAGAATGCTCGATGACCCAGTCAGCGGCCTTGCGGATGCCCTCGTTGCGGCGCATCGCGTGGACGTTGGCCTGTGCCTTCACTTCTTCCAGCGTCTTCTTGGTGCGCTCGGCACGCTCAGCCAGCTGCTTGTCAATCTCCTCCTCGGTGGGCACCAGGTTCTCCTGCTGTGCGATCTGCAGCAGAGCCATGCGCACGCGGGCGGTCTTCTCGGCAGAGGTGCGCACCTTTGCGGTGAAGCTCTCGCGGGTCTCGTGGATCTGGCTCAGGTAGCGGTCCAGGCTCAGGCGCTGCATCTGCAGCTGCTGCTGGATCTGCTGCATCTGCAGCTGGTAGGTGCTCTCCACCAGGGTGCTGGGCAGATCGCCCTCGGCGGCGTCGGCCAGCTGGGTCAGGATCTGATCCTTGGCGCGGTTCAGCGCGCTGGCGTGCTTGCCGTCGTGCAGCTGCTGCTTGACCTGTGCGCGCAGCTCGTCCAGGGTGTCCACATTGGCGACCTTCTTGGCAAAGTCGCTGTTCAGGGCCGGGATCTGGCGCACGCAGACGTCGATCAGCTTGATCTTGAAGATGACCGGCTTGCCGGCCAGGTCCTTGGCGTGGTAGCGGGCCGGGAAGGTGACGAAGATGTCGAACTCCTCGCCTGCCTTGTGGCCCAGGATGCCCTCCTCAAAGCCGGGGATCATGCGGCCGCTGCCCAGCTGCAGGGTCTGGTTCTGCGCGGTGCCGCCCTGGAAGGGCTTGCCCTCCAGCAGGCCTTCGTAGTCGATATGTACGATGTTGCCCTTGACGGCCGGGCCCTTGTGGGGCACCAGCTCGGCGGCGGCATTGCGGCGGCGCTCCAGCACGCTGTCGATCTCCTTGTCGGTCACTTCCGGGGTGACGCACTCGGTGGTAAAGCCGGTGGTCTTGGTCAGGTTCAGCTCCGGCTGCAGGGCGACGGTGGCGGTGGCCACAAAGCCCTCATCCTTCTTCACGCTGACCAGATCGTAGACCGGAGCGTCCACCGGCACAAAGCCATGCTCTGCCAGAGCGGCGTCGTACAGTGCGGGCACGTCCTTGTCCATCAGGTCGTTGATGGCGTCATACCAGAAAGTGTGCTCGCCGCGGTCAGCCTCGATCTGTGCACGGTCAGCCTCGCCTTTTTTGAAGCCCTTGATCGTGTAAGAGGCGCGGGTGCGCTCGTAAACCGCATTGGATGCAGTCTCCAGTTCTTCAGCACTGGCGCTGAAGGTCATTTTGCAGACACTCTTTTCAGGAGTTTCCACGCTTACCAGTTTCATAGGATCTACCCTCCGTGGTGCCTTTTCGCCGGGGAAGAAACCTGCATCCCCGCAAAAGCACATTCTAAAAACATATAGTAAGGTTATTATAGCACAAGAATGACAAAAGCGATACAAGAAAAATCATAAAAAGCGCCGATTGGCTGTATTTTGGGCCGTTTTTTCGGCCGAAAGAAAAGAATTCCCGGCTGAACCGGCACTTTAGCGGGGGCTCCCGCGCCGTTCCGGCGCACCCTGAAAGGCAGCCGCCGCAGAAAACGGCGGCCGTTCTGCCTGCGGAAACAGCCCCCGGGCAGAGCACCCGGCACCGAAAATGTGCGCAGAACCGTGCAGAAGACATTCTTTTTCAAAAAATCAAAAAATAATTGCAAAAAACCGTTGACAAACCCGGCTGCGCGTGATAAAATACATCATGTTCCGAACGGAACGTATGCGTTGGTAGCTCAGCTGGATAGAGTGACTGACTACGAATCAGTAGGCCGGGGGTTCGAGTCCCTTCCATCGCACCAGAAAATGCCGTGAAATCGAAAGATTTCATGGCTTTTTTGTTTTGTAAGCCATGGGTGCACGGTTTCTGCACGGTTTTTGCACGGTCGGTGTTATCCATGTCCGATTATGTAGGGCGCTGTATTGCATTGCAATCAGTGCCCTTTTTTGCATCAGGTGAGCAGGGCTAAGCGGAGCTTTGCCTTCATTTCCGGGTCGGCATCCTTGAGCAATTCCAAAAGAGCCGTCATGGAGATGGTGGGTTCGCCTGCGGCGGGTACAGCCTGCGGGCTGGGGGTGTCTGGCTTGGCATAGAAGCCGCTTTCAAACTTCTTGCCCAGCTCCACACGGGAGGACTGCTGGATATGAGCGTAGGTGTTCACCAGCATATCCGCACTGGCGTGACCGGTAGTCCCCTGCACCGCCTTGATGTCGCCACCAGAGATCATCAACTGATAGGTGGCACTGGAATGCCGCAGACCGTGAAAGACGATGCGGGGGAACTCCGGGTGTGCGTCCTGCCATTTCAGGAACTTCTTGCGGATGAGCACCGGCTCCACCGCCAGCCCGTTGGGCAGTCGCAGCAGCATCCCGCTGTTGCGGTACCGCTCCGGGTCGAGGGTTTCTTCCCGTTTCAGCCGTTCCAGCCACTGCTTCAGTTCCTCCCGCAAGGCGGCGGTCATAAAGATGGTGCGGCAGGAGGCTTCGGTCTTGGTGTCTTTCAGGATGAGGGAGGTCTTGCTGCCCTCCAGCTTGTCCGGGAAGATGCGGAGGATGCAGCCCTTGTCCACCTGTGCCAGCGTGTCCTTCTGCACCCGCTGCATGGAACGATTGACGGTGAAGGTGCCCATGCCGTTGGCGGCATCAAAGTCGATGTCCTCCGGGGTCAGACCTGCCACCTCCCCTTCCCGCAGCGCACCCACCAGCGTCAGGTGCACTGCCAGATGCAGGATGGGGTCCTCCATGCTGTCCAGCGCTGCCCGCATCTCGTCCACCTCCCAGATGCTGCGCTCTTGGGTGGTCTTTTTGGGCGCTTCCACCGGGACGGGGCTTTTGATGAGGATGCCCCACTCCACCGCCAGCAGAAAGGAATTGTGCAGCAGTTGGTGGACTTCATGGAGGGTAGTGCCGGAAAGGGTGCGCTTCTGCTGCTTGGGCGAGAGGTCTCGCCGCTTGCCGCCCACATACTGTCCGCAGGGGGTCTTGCTCAGGGTGTCGTACAGGGCTTCGATGTGGTAGGGCCGCAGCTTCTGCATCTGCATCTCCCCGATATAAGGGATGATGAGGTTCTGGATGAGGGCCAGATTGGACTGGTAGGTCTTGGGTGCCCACTTGTGCTTGCTGCACTGCTTGGGCAGCCAGTCCATCAGGAACTCTGCCACCGTCACCGTGGACGGAATCAGGAAATTACCGGTCGCCAGCTCGTGCTCGATTTGCTTCTGGCGTTTGACCGCCTCCTCTTTGGTGGGAAAGCTTTCCCATTTGTCGCAGCTCTTGCCGTGCTCGTCCTGATAGGTGTAGCGGACGCTGTAAGAACTGCCGCGTTTCGTGATATATGCCATAGATTTGCCTCCTTATCAAGCTGCCCGGTAGAGCCACGCATCGAAGCTGTCCTTCGGGATGCGGATGCTTCCGCCTGCCCGCAGGACACGGAACTCGGTGGTGCTGTTGCACAGGTTGTAGGCGGCACGTTGGCTGATGGCCAGCATCTGCGCGACCTCCTTCACCGTGTACACCAGCTTTGTGGTCTCAGGGCTGTTGGTCGGAGACTTGACGGCATTGGTTCGAGTGACCACCTCCATTGTAGCTGGATCCGAGTCCGACTGCAAGAACTTTTTCGTATAATCCAAAGATTTCACATTCTCGTACATTTTATTACACATAGGCATTGCTCCTTACTTATCGTGGCGCATCGCAGACTCCTGCGTGCGGTTCTCATAGAATCGAATGACCTCCGGCGGGATGCTGTCCAGTGTTTTCAGGGCGGCTTCGTAGTCCTGCCGCAGCTTGGCATCCTCCAGACGCTTCAAGACGCTCCCTTCCTTCGCTTTGTCCAGCGAGGCAGAGAGCGTCTTGTTCTTCTCTTTCAACTTTTCGTTTTCGGCGGCGGTCTCCGTAAAGGCGACCTGATAGCGGTTCAGTTCGGTGCGCATTTTGGACACTGCCGGGATATAGCTGTCCAGCACCTTGCTGATCTCTGCCGCACGGCTCTTGCCGTTGAAGGGGGTGATGCCCACCAACAGGGCATCCAACTGCTCCTTCTGCTTGGTCAGTTGGGTCATCTCCTTGAAGATGCGAGGCGGGATGTGCTCCCGCCCGGTCTGGCTGGCACTTTCGCCCCGTTCCAGCTCCGGGTACTGCTTGACCATGTGCTGCCAGAACTCGTCCTGCCACTTCACAAGGTTCTTGCGGTTGCCGATGATCTCTTTCGCGCTCAGCCGTCCGTCAGCAGTCAGGGGCACGAAGCAGAGGTGCAGGTGGGGCGTTTTCTCGTCCATGTGGACAACAGCAGAGAGAAAGGTATCCGGGCACTGTCTGCCCTCCAAAAATTTCAGGGCGTACGCAAAGTACGCCCTGATCTCCCGGTTGGTCTTGTCCTTGAAAAACTCCGGGCTGGCGGTGACAAGAGCCTCCACCACCCGTACGCTGTCCTTGCGGACACGGCAGTGGGCGGCAGCTATCATGCGGTCAGCTTCTTCCCGGTACCTGCCCTGCGGCTGCACCAGATGGAGGTTGTAGCGGCTCCGGTTCGTGTCGATGTCCGGGTTGCTGGCGTACTGCTCCTTGGTGCGCTCGTTGTGGGCTTCGATGGGGCTGATGGCAGGCCCCTTGTACTTTTTGAATCGTAAAATGCCGTATTGGGCTTTCATAGATCACGCTCCTTCTTGGGGTGTACAAAAAATCTGTACGGACTTCAAATAACCTGTACGGTCTGTACAGCGTGCAGAAATCTGAAATATAAACGATACCACGTTTTAATTTGTCTCGATTTGCCGTACAGGTGCGTACAAGTACAGACCGTACAGGTTGTACGAACTTCTTCCGTAAAAAAATGCACTTTTTACGGGCAGGGGTGGACAAGAGGTTCGATGCCTACAAAGCCCCGCACCCTGCGGCCACCGGGCAGGTAGATGTTGTTGGTGGCTTCAAGGTTATAGCGGCGGTCGTTCTGGCGCAGTTCGGCGCTGAAACGGATTGCCGATACGCTGTGGCAGGCGTTGTCCTCGCACCACTGCTTGTAAATGTCGTAGAACTCCTTGGAGCTGATGGAGTAGTCCGCCTTGAAGCGGAAGTAGCCCTCGGATTCCATGAAGTCGATGACGTTGTTGCTGCTGCGCTTGATGGTGTCCACGTTGGCAGCGGCTCGTTCGCTGACCGTGAAGCGGAAATCGTTCTGCACCAGTCGATGCAGCCCTTCCAGACACCACAGCAGGATGCCTTCCAACTCGGCGCACATCTTCTCCACAAGGAAAGGGTCATCCGTGCGGTCAGCAGGCTTGTCCTTGGTGGTCAGAATGAGCTGGCGGCGAAAGAAACCATCCGAATGGTCGTACAGCGAAGTCAGCGCACCGTTGCCGAAGCAGAGGAACCGGGCATAAATGTCACGCTGGTAGCTCTGGACACCCTTGCGCTCCAAGTCCAGCTTGGCTTCGGCGGTCACGATGGTCTTGATATAATTCGTTTTGGGCAGGGCGTTCATGTCCATGTCGTCGTCGATCATCAGCAGGCGGCGTTCCAAATCGGCACGGGCAAAGCGGTTGTTCTCCACTTTCTGGACGCTGCCATTGCTGGCGGCATCCCCCATGAGCCGCTTGAGTACCAGCCCGATGCGGGACTTGCCCTCGCCGCCCTTGCCGACAATGAGCATCATCTTCTGTCCCTTGGTGCTGGGGATCAGGCAGTAGCCCAGATACTCCTGCAAGGTGGGGATGTCGGCATCGTCCAGCAGCTCGTGCAGAAAGGTCAGCCAGCGGTCAGGGCTGGCGGCTTTGGGGTCATACCTCACAGGCAGACGGTTCTGGCAGAACAGGCGGCTCTCCTGAAAAGAGCCGTCCGGCAGATGGTACACGCCGTTCTGGAGGTGGATGCAGTCCTGCTCAATAGGGAACGGGTCGGAAAAGGCCAGCAGCTTGATGGTCTCCAGAATGTTGGTGACCTTTTTGGACAGGCCGGAGGTGACATATTCCTCGATGTTCTCCAAGATGCGCTGCTTGATCTCGCTCTCGTCCTCCACCGGGCCGTCTAGCGTGTACAGCGTTCCGTTGACGCATTTCAGCGGCCACTGTTCCAGAAAGGCGCGGCCAAACTGGACTTCATCGATCTTTTTACCGTTGTACCAGTCCGGCCATAAGGGGTTGCGGGAAATGTTTTTCTTCATGTGGTGGTTCTCCTTTGAAAAAGTAAAGTGGCGGGTCTCACGGTGAGACCCACCACTTCGGGTGAATAAACTATTAGGCGCACTTTGCCAGAGCAAGGCGGTCGGTGCGCTCCTCCAGCATCAGCAGGTACGACCCGGACAGCAGCCGTGCAGCGGCATCGGCCTTCTGCTGGGGCGTCCCAAATGCAACGCAGTCCGTCAGGTGCTCGATGGTCTCGGTCGTGTGGAGGGCTTCTTCAAACCGTGGGTCATGCGGCTCCTCCGGGGTGGCGGGCTTGTAACGCTCTCGCCAGTCGTGCAGCAGGTCGAGATAATCGGTCAGCACCCGCAGGCAGTAGGCGATGTCTGCCCACTGCTCGTCCGTCAGGCCACGCTTGGACGGCGGCAGAGCGATGGCATTGGCGGGCGGCTTGTCCGGGTCAAGCCCGAAGTCACTTGCGAGCTTCTCGGCGGCTTGCCGGGGGTTCAGGTCAAACAGCTTGGCGGTGAGGTCGATGGCATCGCCGTTGGCTCCACAGCCAAAGCAATAATAATAGGTGTCGTTCAGCTTCATGCTGGGGTCGCTGTCGGAATGGAACGGACAGCACACCATGCCATGGCGGTCGGGCTCCATGCCGTACATCTCTCCCACCTGCCGAACGGTGATGGCGGACTTGATCTTTTGATATAAACTCAAAATTTCTCCTTTGGTCAAAGGTTTTGGTACGAATCAATTTGATCCCTGCCACGTTCAAAGCCGGTCTCCCTTGCTGCCTCCCGACAGGAAATCTTTTTGGACTCTGTGTCGGCCCCATGCAGGGCGCTCGCTCCCCCGATGGGAGGTCTTGGCGGTCTGGGCAGTTCGGACGGTCATTCTGTTCTCAAGGTTCTGTTATGAAAGATATTTCAGAGGGCTTTCGCGGGAAGCCCTTAATATGTTCGCTGCTGGGGAGTTAATATGTTTTCTTTCTGTCTATAGGATAGCACCACGATGGCCGCTGTGCCGTATATCCATAATGTCGGAAAACAGGTGCAGAAACTGCAAAATTCCACGCTTATGGACAGGGACCGCCGGAAGTGGTATACTGTGCAAAAAACATCGGAGGTGCGACCATGAACATCAAGCTGACACTGGGAGAACGGCTCAAAGACCTGCGTGTGGAGCGGAATCTGAAGCTGGAAACGCTGGCTGAGCAGACGGGTCTGTCCAAATCGGCACTGTCGAAATATGAGAGCGACGATGTGACCGACCTCAGCATTTATGCGGTGACAACGCTGGCTGAGTTCTATGGCGTGACCACGGACTACCTGCTGGGGGTGACGGAAAACAAAAAACGCCCAGATGCAGTCCTTTCGGACTTGCATCTGAGCGATGGCGCAGTGGACGTATTAAGGAATGGAAAATTCAATCATCGGCTGCTGTGCGAACTGATCGTGCATGAGAATTTCCGGCGGTTCATGACCGATCTGGAAATCTATGTGGATGGATATGTCAGCGCAAACATTCAAAACCTCAATGCTGGTCTGGAAGCGACCCGGCAAATGCTGAAAAAGAAGTATGCAGCAGATGAAAACGATCTATACATGAGCACCTTGAAGCTGGGGCAGATCGATGAAGATGAGTACTTTGGTCGGGTCTTGTATGACGAGTTGGTGGCTATCCTGAAGAACATCAAGACGGAACACCGCAAGGACAAGACCACTTCGGATGGTTCAATGATCGACAACCTGATGAAGGAACTGGAGGATGCACAGAAACTTGAAGGGTCTGCGGATGAAAAGAAAATCCGAACAGCATTGAAGGCAATCGGCATCAACTACGATAAGCTGACAGAAGATGAAAGAAAGCTGATAAAGAAGATTCTTTATAAAACGGCAATGCTGAAACCGGGGACACTAGCGGGAAACCGGGGCAAGCACAGACGCTGATCATTTGCCTTGTGGCTTATAGGAGAAACGCTGCTGCGGCAGGACGGGAGAACGTACACCATTGGTTCCTTTGCAAGCCTGCGCTGGGCGGGCGGAGACCGTCAATAGCAACGCCCATCCGCGCATCCTTCTGCCACAGAACAGGTGCTTGCCGGAGCCTTTCGCAGCCCCTTTTCCGCGTCAGCCGGAACCAAGGTGTAACACACTAGACTTTGCAGGCAAAGTCGTGTGCCAACGAGCGTTCCGCCGCTCTTTGGATTCTTCCCGGCAGGGCACTGGAAAATGGGGTGCCCTGATGAAAACGGTGGATGGTACACATTCACAAACCCCGAAAGGTGTGTTATTATAGTACCATCAACAAATGGAAGGGAGGGCGGCGGATGTTCAGCATTGCAGGGATTGACCTGTTGGAGCAGGAACTTTTGGACCATGAACGCACCCTCCTTGAGATTTTGCTTCAGGACAAAACCACCAAGAAAAACATCATCTGGGCAACCGATGATTACGCTGAACTGGGCAAACCATACAGCTTCAAAAAAGAAATCCTGCCGGAACTGGTTACAGGCGAACAGGACAGCCTGATTCAGCCCAGAGTGGAAAAAGCACTGGAGCACCAGACCAACCGCACCCGTGACAAAGCAGAGGTATTTACCCCCAGTTGGATCTGCAACGCACAGAACAATCTGGTAGATGAGCAGTGGTTTGGCAGGAAGGATGTTTTCAACATCCAGAAGGAGATGTCGTGGAAAGCAACGGCTGACAAAATCGCCTTCCCGGACGACCGTCAGCACACATGGCAGAAATATGTGGATGCACAACGGCTGGAAATCTCCTGCGGCGAGGCTCCCTATCTGGTAAGTCGCTACGATACCGTAACGGGCGAAACCATTCCTATTTCCCAGCGAATTGGCCTGCTGGACCGCAAGCTGCGTGTTGTGAGTGAAAACACGGATACCGAAGAAGAATGGCTCACATGGACGAAGCGGGCGTTCCAAAGTGTGTACGGCTTTGAGTATCAGGGCGACAGCCTGCTGCTGGCACGGGAAAACCTGTTTGTGACCTTCGTGGAGGTTTACCGGGAACGCTTTGGCAAACTTCCCCACCTGCGGCAGATGAAGGTGATCGCTAACATCATTGCGTGGAACCTCTGGCAGATGGACGGCACAAAGTATGTGGTTCCGGGCAGCTGTAAGGAAAACAAAATTGAAATTATCAGCTGGTTCGGCACCGAAGAACAAATTGACCTCTGCCCCGGATGCAAAAGCGGAAATATCCGGGCGCACAATGGGATTTACAGCATCATAAAGGATTGGCGTTCCAATCAGACGATGACTTTTCTTTCAATGGTGAGAGGAGGAAAAGCAAGTGGCAGCGTATAAGCCAACCATGTCGTATCGGTTGATTTACATCTTTACGATTCACGATGCCCAGCACGAGGGCTACTGGAAGATCGGAAAGACAAATTTTGACAGCGTGAACAGCTACAAACAGCTTCCGCCCAACTGTGCGGAGCTGAATTGTGCTGCCCGTGACCGCATCGACCAGTATACCAAGACGGCGATGGTTGAATACGACCTGCAATATACCGAGCTGGCACGCAGAACTGTCACCTTCCCGGATGGTACGACCGATACGGAATTGTTCGATGATGACGATGTCCATAATGTACTGTACAATTCTGGCTTTTCGGCCCGGAAGTTCTCCAATTCCAATCAGGACAGCGAATGGTTTGAGGTGCCGCTGTCCGTTGCCATTCGTGCGATTCAGGCGGTAAAAGAGGGCCGCACGGCTCTGACCGCTGCCGAAAAGAGTGAGGGGCAGATCGGCTTTCTGCCGCAGGCTGTCCCTGCTGCGCCCAGAAAGAGAGCCATTACCCTGCGGGATGAGCAGATGGACTGCGTCAATCAGACGCTGCGGGTGTTTCGCAAGGAAAACTCGATGCTCTGGAACTGCAAGATGCGTTTCGGCAAGACGGTCACGGCCTATGCGCTCATCAAAAAAGCAGGCTACCAGAAGGTGATTGTGGTCACCCACCGCCCGGTGGTGGAAGATGGCTGGCGCAACGATTTTGACCTGATTTTTGGCGAAGGAGACAACCGTGCTTTCCTGAAAAAAGACCGTTTCGATACGGATTCGTCCGTTTACGATGCGGCAATGGATGCACGCAACGATGCAAACCTGACAGCCTACCAGAATTCCGGCAAGGCGTTTGTTTACTTTGCCTCCATGCAGGACCTGCGCGGCTCTCAGCGGGCAGACGGAAAGTTTGACAAGAATAACGCCGTTTTCGATATGGACTGGGATCTCGTGATTTACGATGAAGCCCACGAGGGCACCCAGACCCAGCGAGGGCAGAAGGTGCAGTCTTTGCTGGAAGCGGAAAAGAACGGCAAGGCGCCCAAGGTTCTGCAGCTGTCCGGCACACCGTACAACCTGATGCAGAAGTACGAGAACAATGTCTACACATGGGACTACGTCATGGAGCAAAAGCGCAAGCGGGAGTGGGACACCCTGCACCCCGGCGACCATAACCCCTATGCAGACCTGCCGGAACTTCGCATCCTGACCTTCGACCTTGGGAAAAGTCTGCCCACCTCCTACCGCTACGAGACCTTGGAGATGGCGTTCAACTTTACCGAGTTTTTCCGGGTGTGGACGGGCGACCCTGCACGGGATTTCCGTCCTCTGCCGGCTGGCGCACAGGTGGGTGATTTTGTCCACGAGGCCGATGTGCGCAGCTTTCTGAACCTGATTTCTTCGGAGAACCCGGAGAGCAACTACCCCTACTCCACGCCGGAGTACCGGGAGATGTTCCGGCATACCCTCTGGATGGTTCCGGGCGTGAAAGAAGCCAGTGCTCTGAGCAGGCTGCTGAAAGACCACCCTGTATTTGGAGCCTATAAAGTTGCTAACGTTGCAGGTGACGGCGATGCCGAAATGCCCTATGACAACGCCCTGACGCTGGTAAAGCAGGTCATCAAGGCGAACCGCTACACCATTACCATTTCCTGCGGCAAGCTGACCACCGGCGTGACGGTGCCGGAATGGACGGCTGTGATGATGCTGACCGGATCGGCAAGCACGGCTGCGTCCGGCTATATGCAGACCATCTTCCGGGTGCAGTCGGCAGGGGTGCTGGACGGCAAACAGAAGGAACGCTGCTATGTCTTTGATTTTGCCCCGGACCGTGCCCTGAACGTGATTTCTGAGGTCAACCGCATTACCAAGCGGGGTCGGACCAACGAGGAGCAGAACCGGGCGGCACTGGGCGAGTTTTTGAACTTCTGCCCGGTGATTGCGGTGGACGGCACCCAGATGACTGCATACAGCGTCTCCAGAATGATGCGGCAGATCAAGCGTCTGACGGTGGATAGAGCCATCAAGAGCGGCTTTGACGATGAATCGGTTTACAAGCAGGACACCGGCATCGTCATGGACGAGGACGATGTGCAGCTGTTCCATACCCTGTCGGACAAGCTCAGCGAGCAGAAAGCCGCCAAAAAGGAAACCAAAGTCCACATCAATAATCAGGGGTTGACGGGCGAGGAATACGAAAAGGCAGACAAGATTTCCAATAAGCCCAAGCGGGAGCGCACCAAAGAGGACGATGACCTGCTCAAGAAACTGCAAGAGCAGAAGAAAGAGCGGGAGAAGGTCATCCGGCTGCTGCGGAATGTGTCCATCCGTCTGCCCCTGCTGATTTATGGTGCTAAGGTGGATTTGACCGAGAGCATCAAGATGGCAGACTTCATCACGCTGGTGGATGAGGAATCTTGGCAGGAGTTTATGCCCAAAACCGTGGACAAGCCCCTGTTCCGCAAGCTGCTGAAATACTACGACGAGGATGTGGTCAGCGGGGCGGGTCTGCGCATCCGCCGCATGGCAAAGGCTGCGGACGAGCTGCCGCCCACCGAGCGTGTGAAGCGCATTGCCGAGATCTTCAGCCACTTCCGCAACCCCGACAAGGAAACCGTTCTGACCCCGTGGCGGGTGGTGAACCTTCATCTGAGCAGCATGGTGGGCGGCTACTGCTTCCTCAACGAGCAGTTCGATTCGCAGGAGGTTCTGGAGGAGCCTCGTCTGGTGGATCAGGGGCAGGTCACCGAGGACATCTTCCTCAACCCGGAGGCACGGATTCTGGAAATGAACTCCAAATCTGGCCTGTATCCCCTGTATATGGCATACAGCCTGTACGCCATGAAGCTGCCCGGCCCGGAGGACAAGCTGCCGCTGGAGCAGACACAGGCTCTCTGGCAGGAGACCGTGGAGCAGCAGATCTTTGTTCTGTGCAAGACCCGGATGGCAGAAAGCATCACCCGGCGGACGCTGGTGGGCTATCAGGATTGGACAGTCAACACCACCTACATTCCGCACCTGCTGGAACGGATGGAAAACGACCCGCAGCGTCTGGCAAAGAAGCTGCAGCGAACCGATACATGGGGAAAGGAGGGACAGCCCATGAAATTTGATGCCATTGTGGGCAATCCGCCGTATCAGGAGATGGATGGCGGCAACAATGCGAGTGCATCACCTGTTTATGATTTATTTGTTCGAGAAGCAATCGGCATGAATCCTCACTATGTGTCGATGATTATTCCAGCTCGTTGGTATTCAGGCGGTAAAGGACTAGACCAATTTCGAACTGATATGCTGAATGATACCCATTTGTCCAAAATTGTTGATTTCACAAGTTCAACTGATTTGTTCCCAACGGTAGATATTGCAGGTGGTCTTTGCTATTTTCTGTGGGACAATAGCCATGATGGAAAATGTGCTTTTACAAATTATCGAAATGGCGTGGAATCTACAGCTACAAAGCACTTGAATGAGCATGGAACTCTTATTCGATACCCAATGGCAGATTCAATCGTTCATAAAGTTCTGGCGCATAACGAAGAAAAACTTTCTTCAATGGTGTCCAGCCGTAAACCATTTGGATTGGCAACGAATGTGGCTCCGTTTGAAGAAGGCGATTTGACGCTTCGATACAATAAAGGCACTGGAAAATATCTGCGGAGTATGGTCAATATTGGCGTGGAACTGATTGATGAGTGGAAAGTTATGATTTCCTACTTGAGTGCAGAACACGCTGGACAGCCTGACAAAAATGGAATGTTTAGGGTCCTTTCCACCACAGAGATTTTGCCGCCGGAATCTATCTGCACAGAAACTTATTTGATTGCAGGTGCATTTGATACTGAAGTGGAAGCAATCAACTATTACAATTATCTTCGGACGCGGTTTGTCCGTTTTCTGCTTTCTCTGATTGCTGTTTCCCAGCATATCACAAGGGCGAGTTTTGATTTTGTTCCGGTGCAGGACTTTACGGAAGAATGGACGGACGAAAAGCTGTACAAGAAGTATGAGCTGACGGAAGACGAGATTGCGTTTATTGAGAGTACGATTAGAGAAATGAAATAAACCATATAATCATATCGGAGGACATCTGTATGGAAAATTTCCAATCACGTATTTATAGTATTAATGACTTTCTTGAGTGGAATGACCGAAAACAACTTGAGATATCGCCGAATTTCCAACGCCGTTCTGTTTGGTCGCCACAAGCAAAATCATACCTCATTGCGACAATTCTGCAAGATAAACCATTGCCTAAAATATTCATTCGTGTGTCTACTGATCCCAAAACACGTATTACTAAGCGGGAAGTAGTTGATGGACAGCAACGAATTCGTGCAATTCTTTCTTTTGTTGAAGATGGTTTTGCGATTAGTAGAATTCACAGTGAAACATATGGCGGTCTTCGGTATTCTGACCTTCCGGAAGAAGTACAAGCGAAATTCTTGAAGTATGAATTGAGTGTAGATTTGCTCCAAGATTTGGAGGACAGAGATGTTTTGGATATATTTGCAAGATTGAATACGTATTCAATTTCTCTAAATAAGCAGGAACTATTAAATGCAAAATATTTTGGATATTTCAAGCAGCTCGTTTACAAATTGAGTGGTGATTTTTATTCTTTTTGGTTGGAAAATAATATTTTTACTTCTCGTGGAATTTCACGTATGAAGGAAGCTGAGTTAATGACGGACTTGATTGTTGCGGCGATGGATGGAATCCAATCGAAAAAGAATGTTGAAAAATACTATAAATTATATGACGAAATATTTGAAGATCGAGAAGTTATAGAAGATAGAGTGCGGAGAACAATCAATGCAATCGGGAATATTTTTGGAGAGAGATTGGCATCCTCTGAATTTCGCTCTACACCGAACTTCTATGGTCTCTTTGTGGCGTTGTATCATATGCAATATGGCATTCCAAATTTTGATGTTCCTCGAAAAACATTTACGGTAGAAGATTATGCACGGATTTCCAATTGTTTGGACGAGATCGAGCATATCTTAGAAGAAAAAAATATGGATTACTCGGACTTTATTGCATCTACTAAGGATGCAACAACAGATGTTCCGGCTAGAGCTACACGGTGTGAATTTATTGCAAATAGAATTTATACGGCATTGTGAGGCACTGGGATGGAAGAAGAAAATGCCAATGTCCTTGATAGCTATCTTACAGATTTTTGTAGATCGTGTGATGATGGCTTGAATGCAATTAACAGAGCTATTCAACTCACTGCTAGTGAGCCGGAGAAATTCACAGAGGAATTGAGAGATATGGTTGTCGGCTATGTGATTCTTAATATTTTTAGCCTATGGGAAAAATTTATTGAGGATATATTTATAGCCTACATGCTTGGAAAGGCTAGTAGTATGGGGAATCCCTGTGAGCGGTATGTATTTCCTGTTGATGAAGTTCATGCCTACCAAATGATAAAGGGAATAAATCAGTACCCGGAATGGTCTAATGTAGATACGATTCAAGTCTATGCAAATAACTTCCTTAAAGATGGAAAGCCATTTTCTAAATTGTTAGAAATGCAAGATGCATTAAAAAGTTTGAAAAAGATTCGTAATGCATTGGCGCATTCTTCAAAAGACGCAAAACGAAAATTTGAAAACCTTGTTCAAGGAAAACTGGGGCGACTACCAGACGGGATAACACCTGTAAGGTTTTTAATTGAACATAGAACAGGAAGAACACGTAATAGCCCGTATTACTATGAGTATTACATCGACTTTCTTAAAGAGACTGCAGGATACTTAGTTGAAAATCCGAGTGAAACATAATAGGTATCGCTGCAGGTAAAGTGGCTTTAATTGAGATAATAGAAACAGAGTGTTTGCAAGAAGGGAGAATATAACCATGACCGAACAAGCACTCCGCAAAATGATTGCTGCCGGGGAAAGCACCCGGCAGGAGTTTAAGTCGTGGGTGAAGTGCAAGGACTACCGGCAGCGGAAAGAGCTTGCGGTAAAAAGTGCGGTTGCGCTGGCAAACACAAAGGGCGGCGTTTTGCTGTTTGGCGTGGAAGATGACGGCACCATTACGGGCTGCCCCAAGAGCGACCCGCAGGCACTGATGGAAGCCATCTACGATATGACCCGGCCCAGCCTGTTTACCGAAATCGAGCCGGTGGAAACCTCTGACGGTGTGGTGCTGGTGGTATCGGTGGAGAAATCCAATTCTCATGTTGCCACCACCGGCGGCATCTATTACAGACGGCTGGGGAACGTGACAAAGCCCGACTACCCGGCAAACGATGTGTACTCCCCTGCCGATAACCCGGATTTTTCGGCAAAGATCGTGGAGGGCGCAACCGAAAGCGACATTGACCTGCTGGAAGTGTACCGCCTGAAAGAGAAGCTGCGGATTCGGGATGCAGGCTCTGCCCTGCCGGACTTGGCAGATACCACCTTTCTGGACAACCTGAACCTGATCCGCATGGACAAGGACGAAGTGCGTGTGACGGTGGCAGGGCTGCTGTTTGTGGGCAAGGCAGCGTCTATTGCCCGGCTGCTGCCCCAGGCGGAGGTGATCTACCTCCATTACAGCGACGAGGCGCAGACGGAATACGACAACCGCATGGATATGCAGGAGCCGGTGATCTCGATTCTGGATAAGCTGACCGAGCGCATCCGCACCTATAACCGCCTGACCAATGTGCAGGTGGGGCTGTTCCGGCTGGAGGTGTACGATTTCTCCGAAGCGGTTTTTCAGGAGGCGCTGCTGAATGCGCTGGCGCATCGCTCCTATGAGGACATGGCACCGGTCTACGTCAAGCACTACCCCACAAAGATCGTGATTGAGAACCCCGGCGGCTTTCCGGGGGACATCAACGAAAGTAACATCATCACCCACCAGTCCATTCCCCGGAACAAGCTGATTGCCATGACCCTTCAGCACCTGAAGTATGTGCAGCGTTCCGGGCAGGGTGTGGACATTATGTTCCAGAGTATGCTCACCGAGGGCAAGCCCTACCCGGAGTATGCCAGCACGCCCAACTCCGTCCGGCTGACCCTTCGCAGTACGATGGAAAACCAGAACTTCGTGCGTTTTATCGCAGAGACGCAGGATAAGCGGTCCAAGATGTTCACGCTGTCGGAGCTGATGATTCTGCACTATCTGCGGGAGCACCAGAAAATCACCCTGAAGCAGGCGGCAAAGACGATTCAGGAAACCGATGACAATGCCCACAAGGTTCTGAACAGTCTCCGGGACGAAGGGCTTCTGGAACTCAACGGCAAAACCTATATGCTGTCCCTCAAGGTCTACGAGACAGTGAAAACCGATGTGGCCTATGTGCAGGATAAGACGGTCAGCCAGATTCAGGCAAAGGATCGGATTCTTGAATATCTGAAGCATAAGCCGTGGATTACGAATCAGAAAGCACAAGAGCTGTGTGGGTTTAATAAGAATCAAACCTATTATATCCTGCATCAGATGTGCAAGGACGGAATCTTGCAGCCTGATGGCGTAGGCCGAGGAACGAAGTACAAAAGCGTGAAGTGAAAATTTACGCTGACTTTTACGCTGAAAGTTTGATTTGCGCTGAATTTACGCTGACTTTCCGGGATTTACGCTGAAAATACGCTGACTTGGTATGATTTGCGCTGAATTTACGCTGAAAAACGCGCGCCGCGCAATTAGCGGTTTTGCCGCGCGATTTCTAAGGCTCAATCCTCCAGTCTGCCGTGGTCACACCCCAGCGACAGGTAATGCTCTATCTCTCCTTTCAGCACCATCTGTGCATACTCCAAGGGCTTATTGTAGAGCAGCCAGTCCAGCTCTGCCCGTTGTGCCGGGGTGTTGCCGTACTCATCCTCGACGGCGGCGCAGTTGATGGCAAGAGTGGTGCCATCCTCGAACCGGGCTTCCACCTGGTTGGTGTCCATGTTGTAGCGGCAGGAAAGCAATTTCGTCATAGTAGTATCCTCCAAGACTTGATTTTGGTGTGCGGTCGCTCGAACCAATGCCGTCAAGCCGTTGTCGGATGAAGTGGTTTTTAGTTTGTCCGGGAGTAAGTGCACGGTTTCTGCACGGTTTTTGCACGGTTTCAAAACGTGCAAAGGGTGCAAATCGTTGCAAAATCGGACAAAGGGTGCAGAAACTCGAAGCTCAAAACCTGCGATGTATCGCCTAGAAATTGCGTTAAAACGTAACTTCCAAAAATTGAGGGAATCGCCCGGCGTGCGCTACGAATCAGTAGGCCGGGGGTTCGAGTCCCTTCCATCGCAGGAAAGCAATCCAAATCCGAACCATTTCCCTCGGATGCAACTTCTGTCGCTTCTCCAAAGGTGACGGTCTGTGTACCTTCTTTATAATTAAAGGTTATCAAAACCTTATCATCGTACAGATAAATCGAATTGATGAACGTATCCACCAACGCCTGCCGCTGGTCTTTCAGGCTCATGTCCAGCTTGCGGAACCGCATCAGCCAGAAGCGGATAAATTCCTCTTTGATCTTGGGTTTTGCCAGCTTTTCCTCTGCAATGCGAGTTTCAAGCTCACGCTTGGTTTCTTCGAGCTGCTCCAGCCGCTCCTTGGTGGAGCTGGTGAGGATTCCGGCCTGAATCGCATTGAGCATATTCTGGATACCCGATTCTGCATCCCGGAGCTGCTTCTCATAGAGGGGAAGATTAGTGTTCTCCCGGTCTTGTAGTTCCATGACCTTGGCGATGATGGATTCCATGGCGGCATCATCCCGGACAAGCTGCATGGTCTGGTTGACCACCAGATCTTCCAGCCACTGTTTGCGGACGGTTTTCTTCTTACAGCCCTTCTTCTTTTTGGCAGTCGCACATTTATAATAGCGGTGGACTTCTCCCGTCCGGCTCGTTCCGCTTTCACCAAACATCAGTGCACCGCAGTAACCGCAGTACAGCTTGGTGGTCAGCAGGTAATCGTCCTCTGCCTTTCTCCGGGCAGGGGCTTTCTTGTTCTTGGCAATCTTTTCCTGCACATCATCGAACAGTTCCAGCGGCACGATGGGCGGAATCGCATCTGGCACAACCACATCCCGGAATTTCAGTTCTCCGATGTACCGCCGATTCTTGAGCATATGTTCGACACTGTTATAGGTGAACGCACCGCCGACCGGGTTCTTGATGCCATTCTCGTTCAGCCAGTCCCGAATCTCCTTCATTGTAAGTCCATCCCGGTACTTCCTGAACGATTCCAGCACGAAAGGGGAGGCAAGCGGGTCAATGTGGAATTTCCGCTCGGAATCCAGCGTATAGCCAAAGGTTCCACGACCACCATTGCAGCGGCCTTTCAAGATGTTCTCGGTCTGTCCACGGACGACCTTTTCGGCAAGGTCGGCGGAATAATACTCGGCATAACCTTCCAGCACCGATTCCAGGATGATGCCCTCCGGCCCCTCGGAGATGATTTCCGTTGCCGACATGAGCTTGACACCGTTCTTCTTCAGCTGGGTCTTATATCGAGCACTGTCGTAGCGGTTTCGGGCAAAGCGGTCCAGCTTCCAGACCAGCACGATGTCAAACAGCTTTTTGTCGCTGTCTTTTATCATCTGCTGAAACTCCGGGCGGTTGTCCGTCTTAGCAGAGATAGCACGGTCGATGTAGTGCTTGACGATGGTGATGCCATTCTTTTCGGCATATGCCGTGCATTCACGGATCTGACCCTCGATGGATTCTTCACGCTGGTTATCACTGGAATAGCGGGCATAAATCACGGCGGTCATGACAAACACCTCTCTTTATGTATCATTGAATAACAAGCATTTTGCTTCGTATAATATATACCATATTTAACGCTATAACGCAATAGAAAGAATCAACTTTCATGGAAAGTCTTTCTGGGAATTTTCTGGGTATAGTGGCTAGATAATGTAAGTTTCCAGAGATAGTTATTGATCTTCATGAAGTGTAGCGGATTTGGATCGGAATTCCGTCACGCGTAGAACGGTGGAGAGCAGTTCCTGATAATTTTGGTCATAATCTTTTGCAAAGATTCCGGCATAAAGGCAGTTCATAATGGCGGTGATCGATGTAGAAGAAACAAACGGCCCAATCTTGGAAAACTGTTTTTCCAGAGTGGCAATCAGCAGACGCTCATCCGCATAGCGTGCTACAGAATTGTCACCGGCACTTGTGATTGCCAGAATGGGGGTTTCCATGCGTTTCAGCATTGCCGCACAATGCAAAGAAATCGTACTTTCACCGGTGTAAGAGATAATAATAGCGCAGTGGTTTTTATACTTTGTTGCGGCAGTCAACATCTGCTCCTGATAATCCATACTGATCTGAACCTTTCGTCCAATCCGGCGCATCTTATATAAAAAGTCATAAGCAAGGTGAAGATTCATGCCCATGCCATAAATATCGATACAGTCTGCTGCAGTCAACATATCAACTGCGTGAGAGAGTCTGTCAAGGTCGAGAAGAGCCTCTGTTTCATTCAAGGCAACCGTCTGAAGTTCCAGAAGCTGATGGGAGATTTCTTTCAGACTGTCCGTGCTTTGAAATGGCAGGCTGGCATTCACAAAAACATTTCCATGATAGCGTTTCTGAAGGTCGGATAAGAACCGGACGCGGAACTCGGCATAATTCTTACATCCAAGCTTCTGGCACAAGCGAACTACGGTAGACGCAGATGTATAAGCAGCTTTGGCAAGCTCCTGCGCGGTGCCGTTCTGCAGGATCTCAGGATTCTGAAAAATGACTTCAATGATTGACTTTTCGGAAGTGGTAAAGCAGTCGAAGCTTTGCAAGGTCTCGATGATATCCATAGAAGGCATCCTTTCTTTGAGCAGATTAACTAGTTTTATTATATAGAATTTGAAACATCTTTGCAACAAGCCTTCATTTCGGATGAAAATCGAGAGAGTTTTGCAAGAGGGAACCAACCCGCTCCAAATCCGTTTACGTTGCAAAAAATTGTTGTTATAATGCAGATAATATAAGAAGGAGGTTGGCCTATGAAACTGTCGGATACATTTCTCTGGGGCGGTGCGACTGCGGATTTCCAGTGTGAGGGAGCCTATCAGGCTGGAGGACGAGGACTTTCGACCCATGATTTTGAAACAGATGGTTCTGTTCATGACCCGCGTGGCACGACCTACCGATTGCCGGATGGCAGTATGGGAAAGTCGCCCAGCAGCTTTTTTGCACCGGGAGACATTCCGAACGGTGCAGTCCCCTGTTTTCAGGATGGATGCTATTATCCAAGCCACAATGCGATTGATTTCTACCATCATTATAAAGAGGACATCCGCTTGATGGCAGGAATGGGATTCAATGTGTTCCGGTTTTCCATCAGCTGGAGCCGCATTTTCCCGACAGGTGAAGAAGCGCAGCCGAATGAAGAAGGACTGAAGTTTTACGAAGATCTGATCGATGAACTTGAAAAGTACGGGATGCAGCCGTTGATTACGATCCACCACGACGAACTTCCGCTTGCTCTCGCCGAAAAATATGATGGCTGGTCCAGCCGCCATGTGATCGAGTGCTATCTCCACTATTGTCGTGTTCTGTTTGAGCGCTTTGGGCGACGTTGCCGGTACTGGTTGACCTTCAATGAGATCAATGCAGTTCGCGGCTTTGCTGCCTGCGGCACGCACAAGGCAGACAACCAGACACATTATAATGCTGTCCACAATATGTTCCTTGCCAGTGCACGGGCCGTCAAGCTGGGCCATGAAATGATGCCAGAATCCATGTTCGGTGCCATGTATGCTTTGAGTGAGATTTATCCGGCCACCTGCAAACCGGAGGATATGTTCCGGCATCTGCAATGCAGACGGGAAAGCTTTTATTTTGTAGATACGATGGCACGGGGCGCATATCCTTCTTACGCAAAGGATATCTGGGCACGCCGTGGGGTCACTCTTAATATGGAACCGGGAGACGAAGAAATCCTGCGCCAGGGAACGCTGGATTTCATTAGCTTCAGTTATTATCGTTCTACGGTCGTTTCCACCGAAAGCAAGTTCAATGTAATCGGCGGTGATCCGAATCCTTATCTGCAGTCTACGCCGTGGGGATGGCCCATCGATCCGCTGGGTCTGCGCTACTGCATGAATGAATTGTACGACCGGGAACAGAAGCCGTTGTTCATCGTGGAGAATGGTCTGGGTGCAATTGACAAAGTGGAGCCGGATGGCAGCATTCAGGACGATTACCGCATCCAGTATCTCCATGACCATCTCCGGGCCATGATGCAGGCGATTTTGCAGGACGGTGTGGAATGTATCGGCTACACCATGTGGGGGCCGATGGATCTTGTCAGCCTTTCCACTGGCGAAATGAAAAAACGCTATGGTTTTATCTATGTTGACATGGATGATAAGGGAAACGGCACATTGACCCGTATCCCTAAAAAATCTTATGACTGGATGAAAAAAGTCGTTGAGTCCAATGGCGAAAGCCTTTGGACTGAAAATAAGGAATAAGGAGACAAAAACATGGAAAGGACACTGGACTATCAGCAAATTGCTTCGGACATTGTGCGGCTTGTAGGCGGCCCGGAAAACATCAGCTCGCTGGGACATTGCATGACGCGCCTTCGGTTCATCCTGAAGGATGAAAGCAAAGCGGACACTGCTGCCATCAAAGAAATGGACGTGGTTCTGGGTGTAGTCTCTGCGGGCGGCCAGTATATGGTGATTCTCGGAAAAAATCTGCTTCCGGTATACGAAGCGGCACAGAAAACCTTTGATCTGACTGCGGGTAAGGTCACGGATGAAAACGTTGATCAGAAAAAGGGGAAACAGCCGGTCACCCCCAAAAGCGTAGTGATGAGTGTGCTGGGGTACATCTCGGCGGCTGTTACGCCGATGACGGCGGGTCTGGTAGCGGGTGGTATGCTGAAAGTTGCCCTGCTGCTGATCACGCTGGTCAGCGCTGATTTTTCTGCAACAACGACCTATACTATTCTGAGCGGTGTTGCGGATGCCTGCTTCTATTTCATGCCGATTTTCGTGGCATATGGTGCCGCACAGAAGTTGGGCGGAACGCCGATTTATGCAATGCTGTGCGCAGCTGCTCTCCTGCACGGAAATTATACGGCGCTTGTTGTCGCAGGAGAACCTGTCACTTTGATCGGTCTGCCGGTACGTCTGGTAGGATATTCCAGTTCGTTACTGCCGGCATTGCTGATTGCGCTGGCGGCTTACTACCTTGAGAAATTTTTCAATAAAATCATTCCGGGCATTTTCAAAAGTCTGCTGGTAGGTCTTTGCACGGTTACCGTGACTTCGATTATTGGCTTTGTTGCACTTGCACCTTTGGGCAACTTCTTGGGACAATATCTGGCGAAGGTCTTTATTTTCCTTGGGGACAAGGCTGGTATTATTGCAGTTGCCGCTTTGACAGCCTGCCTGCCCTGGCTGGTTATGTGTGGTATGCACGCAGCAATTGCTCCGTTCATGCCGCAGGCACTGGTCAACCCCGGCTATGATGCCCTGATTCGTCCGGCATTCATTCTGCACAACATGGCTGAAGGCGGTGCCTGCATCGGTGTGGCACTTCGCGTCAAATCGGCTGCTCTGCGTTCGGAGTATCTCGGCATCGCATTCGGCTGCATCGTCGCAGGTGTTACCGAGCCCGCCATCTATGGCGTGAATCTTCCGCGTAAAAAGCCGATGATTGGTGTTATGGCCGGCGGTGCAGCGGGCGGCATCGTTGCCGCAGCGCTGGGTGCACGCGCTTACGTTATGGGCTATTCTACTCTTCTGGCTCTGCCAATCTTCCAGGATACCATTGTGGCAATTGCCGCTGCCGTTGTGGTTGCAATCGTAGTATCTGCTGCTGTTACGTTTGTTCTGACCCCGGCAGAAAACGCCAGATAAGACCTGAATATATTATTTTCAGAGGTAATGACATGAAGATCACTGCATTTGAAGTACGACAGGATGAAGTAGAATACTTTCATCAATATGCGGAAACTTATCAGGTCGAGGTTGAGCTTCATTCTGAAATTCTGACCCCTGAAATGATTTCGACCCTTACTTATGGAACTGCTTTGAGCATTCTGGGGCAGGCACATTATGGGCATGAGGAATTGGAGCAGTTAGCAAAACAGGGAGTCCGCGCAATTTCTCTTCGCACGATCGGGTATAATCAGATCGACCTTGACGCAGCAAAAAAGCTGGGGATTTCAGTATGTAATGCAGCCTATGCCCCGAACGGCGTGGCGGATTACACGGTTATGATGATTCTTCTTTGCCTGCGCAAGTACAAACAGGCACTTTGGCGGATGCAGGTCAACGACTATTCGCTGGAAGGATTACTGGGGCGCGAGATAAAGGATCTGACCATCGGCGTGATGGGAACTGGTCGGATCGGAGCCAATGTGATTCAGGATCTGTCTGGCTTTGGGTGCAAAATCCTTGCCTACGACCAACATCCCAATGAAAAAGTTGAGGATCTGGTAGAATATGTCCCGCTGGATACGCTTTATGCTCAAAGTGATGTTATCACCCTGCATATGCCGCTTTTTCCCTCGACAAAGCACATTATCAATGCAGACAGCATAGCCAAAATGAAAGACGGGGTTGTCATCATAAACTGTGCTCGTGGTGCACTGGCAGATGTGCAGGCGTTGATTGAGGGCATCGAAAGTGAGAAAATCGGTGCATTGGGAATCGATTGTATTGAGCAGGAAGAGAACATTGTCCACCGCGACCGACGTACCGATATTTTTTCCAATAAGGATATGGCATATCTACGGCAGTTCAAAAATGTCGTGTACACACAGCACATGGCTTTTTATACAGACGCTGCTGTACAGAGTATGGTGGAATGTGGAGTGCGCTCAATTTGCCAGATGCTGAACGGAGAACCGTGCGCGACACGTCTTGTATAAGGTGATTTTGGAAAACACAAGTTCAGCAGATGCAAAAAGTCAATGCTTTTTCATGCCGGTAATCCGACCTGATATGACTGGCAAGGTAAGATAAAGAAGGTACCGTCCAACGGTAGACCAAAGGCACTGAGATTTTTCTCGGTGCCTTTGGCTTTGAGTATGAATCTCCCTGTGGAAAGCAGATAATTTGCAGACTATTAAGCTTGAAAAATGGAGGAACTCAATGTGAAAATACTTGATCCTATTCAAAAAATTCCCGGAGGGCTGATGCTGGTACCTATGGCGATTGCTGCAGGGATCAATACCTTTTGCCCTCAGATCCTGCAGATCGGCAACCCATTCAGTGCAGTATTCTCCAGCAAAGGAACAATGTGCATTGTGGGTATTCTTCTGGTATTTGCTGGCATTCAGACACGGCCTGCACAACTTTTACAAAGTCTGCGCCGCAGTGGTGTTCTTGTGTTGCTGAAACTGCTTCTGAATATTCTCCTGTGTGTGGCAGCACTTGCACTGTTCGGAAAGGCGGGATTTAAAGGAATTTCGGTACTGGCTTTTGCAGCCGCTCTCACTAGCTGTAATCCTGGGATATATATAGCTCTGATGGAAAGTCTGGGCGATGAAATTGACAAATCCGGGTTTGCCTTACTCAATCTGGTAGGGCTGCCTTTTGTGCCAATTTGTATCCTGGGCTTTGCCAGTGGCAACGGGGTAGATGGAATGGCCATTATGGCAACTCTCTTGCCTTTCGGTTTGGGAATGCTGCTCGGCATGATTGATTCCGATATCCGTGATTTTACCAGAAGCGGCACACCAGTACTGCTTCCATTTCTTGGCTTCTGTCTTGGCAGTAGTATTGATTTGTGGCTTGCCTTTACTGCGTTTGGCAGCGGATTGATGTTGTTTGTACTGATTTCAGTTTTAAACATAATACCGCTTTTGGCGGTTGATAGAATTGTGCTACACCAGCGAGGTTATTGTGCCGCAGCCATTTGCTGTGTGGCGGGACTATCAATTTCCGTTCCATCTTTGATGGCACAGACGGATGCATTCTATCTGCCCTATGTAGAAAGTGCCACTGCACAAGTGGCATTTACCGTCATTCTCAGCGCAGTTGTAACGCCGATTCTTGCTCGTCTGTTAGCAGAACATAAAAATAAAGTATAGTGTCAACAAGATTACTGCATGATATAAGTCTTACTTCTATCGCTTTATCACGATAAATTTTGCAAAACCATATTGACGCACCTACACTTCCATGATACCCTTTATTCCAAATCCTGCTGAAAAAGTGGTGGGTCTCACCGTGATAACCACCACTTTCAGCGGATGATTACCCTGAAAGAACATACCGCCCCGCAACACACCCGATCATTTTGCCGCCGTTTCACCCCGACAAAATCCTTCGCCTGTACTGCGTGGGCGGTATTTTTCTTTTCTGGGAACTTGTCGGGGCGAGGCCCCTCCATCTTGCTGCGCAAGACCGTTCCGTTGCTTAAAAGCCCCACTGGGGCTTTCATTGCTGCGCTGCGCTTGCAAACGCAAATCCGCACCTTGAAAATTTCATGAGCCGTCCGAACGTGATATCGGCTTTTCAGCCAACGCCGCTGCAAAACAGGGGCAGGAACTTCGTTCGGAGTGAACGGCGATTCTATATACGAGCAGTGACCCTTTACTTATTTTTGCGTCTTAACAATTCGGAAACAATTCCCAGAAAGTAGTTTTGAGCGAAGCGGTAGAGGGCAAGAACCGTCCCGTGGCCACAAATTTTCAATTCTTGAAAATGTTGTGCTCCACTGGGACTTCACTTCTGCAATGCGTCTGCATTTCCGAAGTGATCTTGTTGGGGCGTGCCTGCCCCAAACCCTGCTCATCATTCGTGCCTTGCGGCACGAATGGAACGGCGTGTCGTGCTTACATAACTTCACCGAGGAGTTATCGAACAGACAGGAGGTACAATGACCAAAACGAATGTTCAATCGACCCCTAGCAATTCCCAGCGCCACGACACGCCGAACAACAAAACGCACGTCATCAAGTTCCGTGTGACAGCGGAGGAAAAAGCGTCACTGGAACTCACTTGCAAACTCCTGAATCTCTCCCTCTCCACTTTTATCCGCCGTGCCATCCACAACGTCAAGATCGAGAAAACGGTCATCGTTGCAGGCGGCGGAGAAGAAACTCTGAATGCTGTTTCTACTCTGCTTGCCCAGTGCAGCAGGGTGGGCGGCAACCTGAACCAACTCGCACGACACTTCAACTCCGGCGGCGCAGACACCGAACAACTGCGGGCGAAACTCCTTGACGAACTTGCAGACCTGACCGCATTTCGGCTGAACGCCGAGAAAGTTCTGGGTGAACTGTATGGCAACGCTCAAGCATATACGCTCTAAAAACTCGGACTACACCGCCATCGAAGCGTACCTCGTTTACCAGTACGATGCGTTCACTGGAAAGCAACTTCTGGATGAACAGGGCAAGCCGAAGCTGCGGGATTCGTACCTGCTCGACACCCTTGAGTGTGGCGATTTCTCGTTTGCAACGGCCTGTCTGCTGGCAAACCGCAAGTATGGTAAGAACACCCAGCATGGTGATATCAAAAGCCACCAGTATATTATCAGCTTTGACCCCAGAGATGCAGCCGACAACGGCTTGACCATGGAAAAGGCACAGGCACTTGGCCTGAAGTTTTGTTCTGAAAATTTTCCCGGTCATCCTGCCATCGTCTGCACTCACCCGGATGGGCATAACCGTTCGGGAAATATACACGTCCACATCGTGATCGGCAGCGTCCGAATGCACGAGGTGGAACGCAAGCCCTATATGCAGAAGCCCCGCGACTGGCGCGAGGGTATGAAGCACTCCAGCACAGCCCAGACCATGCGGCACTTGCGTGTTGAGGTCATGGAGATGTGTGAGGGTGCTGGTCTGTACCAGATCGACCTGCTCAACGGCTCGAAGGAGCGCGTGAGCGAAGCCGAGTATTGGGCGCGTAGGCGCGGTCAGATGAAACTTGACCGCGCCTACGCAGCCCTTACCGTAGCCGGACAGCAGCCCCAGCAGAAGAAGTTTGAAACTGTGAAGGATACTTTACGGAGACAGATTTCGTCTGTATTGTACCGTGCTACCAGCTTTGAAGATTTTTCGGCGAAGCTCATGCAGCAGTACGGCATCACGGTCAAGGAAAGCCGTGGACAGCTCAGCTATCTGCCCTCTGGCAGAACAAAGTTCATCCGGGCAAAAAAGCTCGGTGACAAGTTCGATAAGGCAGCGGTGCTTGCCGCGTTGCAGGCAAACGTCGAACGCAAGCCCAAGGCTCAGTTCAAGCAGGATACCATCGGGAAACTGATCGACATCCAGTCGAGGATGACCGAGGGCAAAGGCATCGGCTATAAGCGTTGGCTCACGAAACACAATCTCAAAGTTATGGCACAGA
>ERZ652152.246-NODE-246-length-28122-cov-10.8494_pt1 | contig 28122 bp, 23 predicted proteins | sample MGYA00514757_ERZ652152 | MGnify/ENA metagenome assembly ERZ652152
GGAGATGTGTATAAGAGACAGGGCGGGGATGGGCTCCCCGGCGTGCCACTCGCGGAAATTGGCCGGAAATTCCCGGCAGCCGAAACAGGGCTGGTGATAGCACTGGCCTTTGTTCAGCCGCCGCCGCAGGATGTCCTGGAACTTGCCGGGATTATCGCCGGGTGCGGCCTTGTCCGTCATGGTAAAGTGGCACTCGATGACGTAGTGCACATCCTGCAGCACCAGCGCGGCCCGCTGCTGAATGTCTGCCGAGGTGTACAGCACCGGCGCGGCACCGCCCTTGGCCGCACTGAGCGCCGCCGAGGAAAGCAGGGTGGATTTGACCTCGTTGCGGCGGATGTTGGTGAACCGCACCGGGTTCAGCAGGTAGATGCGATCAATATGATACTTCATGCCCGGGTGCCAATAGATCGCTTCCACCAACCCTCTTGCCGCCGACGGCGTGATGATGTCGTAGCTCACGCGCTCTGTCTTCATCTCGGGCCGGCTGAAGCAGGCGTAATCGCCCCACACTTCGATCAGCATTGACATGGGTACCGCCTCCTTTCTGAATCCGGTCGTGCAGTCTGGCAGGAACTTGTCTTAGCCATAACGTTCACTCCTTTCTGTTTCAAGCTTCATGAAAAAGGTCTTTGGCTTTATCTTGGCATACAGGCAGACAGCTGTCAATTTGTTTGGCATATGTGACGCAAAATGGGGAGTGCAGCGCAGATGTCCGCAAAGGAAGAAGCTGCCCGGCCGCTTCTCTCTTTGTCTGTATTCTACCGGAACAAAAGTCCGATACACAGGACTTCTATCTGTTTTCAGCTGTTTTTTCTCAGAAAAACAGGCCAATGCCGGTCTCCGCGTCCAGCGCAAGGCCGGTTTTGGCGCTGTACTGGTTCAGGTCCGTCAGGATGGCGCTGCCTTCTGGCAGCAGTTCCAGCGCCCCGGCAGCGTCCAGCTTTTCAAACTGCGGCGCATAGCAGGCCACGCTGTAGGTGCCCAGACGGCGGTACAAACTGCGGCTGACCATGCCGCTGCGCAGCTGGGCACAGAGTGCTTCCCCTTCGCCGATGGGCAGATAGACCGTGCGGGTGGGCGTTTCGATCAGCTGGAATTCCGTGGCCACCTGCGCAAACGGGAACTGACAGCCGGAAATGCCGTGGCGGAACGCATCCAGAATGCCTTTTTTGTCCAGTGCCTCGGCACCCCGTGCAAGGTAAAGCTCCTGAAAATAAGTGCGGATGGCATCCGGGGTGTTGAGCTGCGCATAGTCATTTTCATGGCAGCGGGCGGCATACTGCAGGGCGTGCACATGCTGGTGCAGCATCTGCGGCACCGCGCAGCCTTCCAGCCGGAAGCAGGATACCCGGCTCTCTGCCGCGCTGCGGCGGCCTTCGCGGTTGCAGCGCCCGGCGGTCTGCAGCAGCGAGTCCAGCCCGCACTGCTCCCGGTAGGCGGCGGGGAAGTCTACGTCCACACCGGCCTCGATCAGGGAGGTGGACACCACCCGGCAGGGCAGGCCGTCCGCCAGCCGCTGCCGGATTTCTTCCAGCTGGCGGCGGCGGTCTGCGGCGCACAGCAGGGTGGTCAGGCAGAAACTGCCTTCTTCGGGCAGGGCAGCATACAGTTCCTGCGCCGTCTTGCGGCGGTTCACCACGCACAGCACCTGCGGCAGGGCGGCCAGCTGTGCTGCAAGTTCTTCCTGCGGCAGCGTGCCAATGTCCCGGATGGTCGTGCGGCGGAGGGTCTCATAGAGTGTTTCCGTGTCCGGGCTGATCTCCTGCATCCGCAGTTCCGGGGCAAATTCCTTGAAAAGGGATTCCAGCGCAGGCTGGGTGGCAGTGCACAGCACAGCGGTGGCGTGGTAATGCCGCACCAGCTGGGCAATGGCGCTGATGCAGGGCTTGAGGGAGTCCAGCGGCAGAGTCTGCGCCTCGTCAAAAATGATCACGCTGTCAGCGATGTTGTGCAGCTTGCGGCAGCGGCTGCTGCGGTTGGCATAGAGCGACTCGAAAAACTGCACGGCGGTGGTGACGATGACCGGCGCATCCCAGTTTTCGCTGGCCAGCAGCTGGCGGTACTGGGCGGGTGTCAGGTCTTCGGTGTTGGTGGTCTTGTATTCGGCGCTGGAGTAATCCGCAAGGACGTTTTCCTCCCCCAGAAGCTTTGTGAAGTTTGCAGCGGTCTGGTCGATGATGGACATATACGGGATGACGTAGATCACCCGCTTCATGCCCTGCGCGGCGGCGTGCTCCAGCGCGAAGGCCAGCGATGCAAAGGTCTTGCCGCCGCCGGTGGGCACAGTGAGGGTGTAGAGCCCCTGCGGCCCGTGGGCCCCTTTGTCCAGACAGGCTTGCAGCACGGCGTTGCGCTGGCGGCTGACCGGGGTGGTGCTCTCCGCGCCGAGATAGCGCTCTGCCTGTGTCCGGGCCTTTTCCAGCAGGGCGGGGATGCCCTCGCCGCCGCCGCGGGGCGCGGCCCGGCCGTTCATGAAGGTCTCGGTATCAAGAAAATCTGCGTCTACCAGACAGGAGTAGAGCATCCGGGTGAAGAAGGCAAAATCCAGTGGGTCGCGGTTGGCCCAGGCGGGCGGGGCGCTTTGCGGCAGGGGCACTTCCTGCCAGCCGCCGTAAGGCTCCACGGGCTTTTTCAGGCGGCCGAACAGGGTGCCGTCCTCCGGGTCCGCATTCCGCTGATTGCCGCCGTCCGGCAGGCCGGTGTGATGGCCCGCAACGGCAAATGCCGCCTGCGGGTGCGGCGGGCGGCATTTCATGGCTTCCTGCGCCCCGGCGGTGGCGTGGTCCACCCGGGGGCCGTCTTCCAGCAGCCGTTTCTGGAAGGCAGTGCTGTATTTGCCGATGTCATGCAGCCAGCCGGCGAAGCGGGCTTCCTCCGTTGCGCCGAAGGGTGCGGCAAACTCTCCGGCCAGGTCAGCTGTGCCGGAAAGGTGTTCATAGACGGTTTGTGTGCGGGCTTTATCCTCGCTGATGTGGGCAAGTGCCGGATTTGAATTCATGCGTGCCACTCCTTTCCTATCTGCCCCAACGATACCGCGCTTTGGGAATGCTGTCAAGAAATGGCAAAAACTTTGGTGCTCTGCACGAAACGGGCAGCGCGTTCCCCGGCATTCTGCCAAAAACAAAACCGCCCTCCCGCGCCCGGAAGGGGCAGGGGAGAGCGGTGAAAAGGGACGGTTTAATCTTCTTCGTGGGATTCCATGGCGTTGAACCGCTCAAGGAAGCTGTGCTCCACGCCCTCGGACTTGTAGCCCGGCATGGTGTCCAGCGCCACGGCGTGGATGCTGCGGAAGATGCTGTTCTCGATGTTGGGGTTGTCGCGCTTCAGGCGGCGCAGCAGGGTCTTGACCTCCTGCCGCTTGGAACCGCCGCCGCCGTTGTCGCACATGGTGCAGTTTTCGGTAAAGCGGCAGGCGCACTGGATGAATTCCAGCTCGTTGTAGCGCTTCCACGCGAGGATATCTTCCTCCCGGATGCAGTACATCGGGCGGATGAGGGTCATGCCGGGGAAGCTGGTGCTGTGGAGCTTGGGCGGCATGGCCTGCAGCTGGGAGCCGTAGAACATGCTCATGACGGTGGTTTCGATCACATCGTTGAAGTGGTGGCCCAGTGCAATTTTATTGCAGCCCAGCTCCTTGGCCTTGCTGTACAGGTGGCCGCGGCGCATCCGGGCGCAGAGATAGCAGGGATTTTTGTCGGTGTTGTTGGCCACGGCAAAAATGTTGCTTTCAAAGATGGTCACCGGGATGTGCAAAAGCTCTGCATTGCTCTCAATTTTCTGGCGGTTGATCTCATTGTAGCCGGGGTCCATCACCAGAAACACCAGCTCAAAGGGCACATCGCTGTGGCGCTGCAGCTCCTGCATGAGCTTTGCCATCAACATGGAGTCCTTGCCGCCGGAGATACACACGGCAATGCGGTCACCTGCCTGCACCAGCTCGTAGCGCTTCACGGCCACGATAAACGGCGTCCACAGTTCCTTGCGGTATTTTTTGATGATGCTGCGTTCGATCAGCTGATAGGGTTCCAAATCTCGCTTCATAATACTCCTCTTTATTGGGTCAGGGCGTTGTAACAGGCATCGAACGCCTGCAGAAAGCCGGTGATCTCATCCTCGGTGGTCAGGTGGCTCAGGCTGATGCGCCACGAGGACAGCGCGTTGCGCCGGTCATGGCTCACGGCGAACACCGCCCGGGAGGGCAGCCCGTCCGACGAGCAGGCCGATTTGACCGAGACGCACACGCCTTTGGCGTCCAGCTCTCGCTGGAACACGGTGCCCTTCACGTTCTGTACGCTCAGGTTCAGGATCTGCGGCACGGCGTGCTCCGGGCTGTTGATGCGTACCTTGGGGTACTTGGTCAGCTCGGTGCGCAGGCGGGCGTTCAGGGTGCGGATGTGTTCCACCCGGGCGGGCAGCTCGGTCACAGCTTTTTCCAGTGCCAGCGCCAGCGAGCAGGCCAGCGCCACGGTGGGCGTGCCGCTGCGGTAGATGGTGGTGCTTTCGCCGCCGTGGATGAGGGGCTCCAGCGCAAGGCCCCGGCGCTTGACCAGCACGCCGATGCCGTTCAGCCCGTAGAACTTATGAGCGGTCAGGCTCATGGTGTCGATGCCGTCGAAAGAAACCGGCAGCTTGCCCACGGCCTGGGTGGCGTCTACATGAAAATGGCAGTGGGGGCGGTCTTTCAGAAGTTCCGCGATTTCCGCCACCGGCTGCACCACGCCCAGCTCGCTGTCCACGGCGGTGACGGCCACCAGAATGGTGTCCGGCCGCAGCAGCTCTTTCAGGTGGTCAAGATCCACGGTGCCGTCCTGCCGGATGTCCACAAGGTCGATCTCGTATCCCTGCTCCTGCAAAGCGGTCAGGCTGCCGCTCACCGAGGAATGCTCCAGCGGGGTGGAGATGATGTGCTTGCCGTGGTGGCGCTCCAGCCGGGCGATGCTCTTGATGGCAAAGTTGTTGGCCTCGCTGGCACCGGATGTATAGATGATCTCGGCGGGCTGCACCCCCAGGCTGCGGGCGATGCTCTGGGTGGCCTCGTCGATGGCGGCCTTGGCGGCGGCACCGGCCGCATGGTGGGAGTTGGCATTGCCCGGGCAATGGCGCTCTATTTCACAAAACCGCGCCAGCACGGCTTCATCCACCGGCGTGTTCGCGGAATAATCCAGATAGATCATAGATCCTCCTGAGATACACATTATAATAGTAGGAAATTGCAGCAGGTTCTATTATAGTGCGCTTTGGCCCGGATTGCAAGAGAGCGGCGCAAAACTTCCGGGCTGGAAATCCAAGAGAATTGCCCAAAACAGTTGCGAAGCGGCAAAAAGTCTGCTATAATCAAAAGAAAGACTGCCTGCGGCCTTTTGCGGGGCTTTGGGCGGCAGTTTTGTTTGGAAAGAGCCTGAAGGAAAGGGGAGAGCACCATGCTGCACACGAATCACCGACTGCGCTGCACAGCTTTTTCCATTTTCCGGGCGGAATCATTGTTCCCAAATTTCAGAGGCATTGCCGTTTGAACAACGGCGGTGCCTCTTTTTTTGGGCTGGGAAGTTCTGTAGGAGGCAGAAAAACTCATGAGTGAAAAAATCGACTACTCCAAAGGCATTTACGACGCGCGCCAGCTGGGCGCGGGCCGCATGTTCATCCTGGGCGTACAGCACATGTTTGCCATGTTCGGCGCAACGGTGCTGGTGCCGCTGCTCACCGGCCTGAGCGTTTCCACCACTCTGCTGTGTGCCGGTCTGGGCACGCTGCTGTTCCACCTCATCACCAAAAAGAAGGTCCCGGCATTCCTCGGATCTTCCTTTGCGTATCTGGGCGGCTTCTCCATCGTGGCTCCCATGCTGGCTGATGCCGATGGCAACCTGACCGTGGCCAACACCAAGATGCTGCCTTACGCCTGTGCCGCCGTCGCTTTCTCCGGCCTGGTATATCTGGTGGCCAGCCTGCTGATCTCCACCTTCGGCATCCGCCGCATCATGCGGTTCTTCCCGCCGGTGGTCACTGGCCCCATCATCATCTCCATCGGCCTGATCCTGGCCCCCTCTGCTATCAAAAACTGCCAGTCCAACTGGATCCTGGCCTTTGTGGCGCTGGGTGTCGTGATCGTGTGCAACATCTGGGGCAAGGGCATGGTCAAGATCCTGCCCATCCTCATCGGTGTGCTGGTTTCCTACGCGGTGGCTTTGGTCACCGGCGCCGTGGACTTCCAGCGCATCTCTGAGGCTGCCTGGATCGGCATCCCCCTGCACAAGGAAGCCATGGGCCTGTTCGCCATCGACGGCAGCCCCGAGTTCATCAGCGCACTGTTCACCATCATCCCCATCGCTCTGGCAACCATGATGGAGCATGTGGGCGACATCGCCGCCATCAGCGCCACCGTTGGCCACAACTACATCAATGACCCCGGCCTGAACCGCACCCTGCTGGGCGACGGTCTGGCCACCACCATGGCCGGCCTGCTGGGCGGCCCGGCCAACACCACCTACGGCGAGAACACCGGCGTGCTGGCTCTGAGCAAGATCTACGACCCGCTGGTCATCCGCATTGCCGCTGTGCTGGCCATCATCCTGAGCTTCAGCCCCAAATTTGAGGCGGTCATCAACACCATCCCCACCGGCATCATCGGCGGCATCAGCTTTGTGCTGTATGGCATGATCTCCGCCATCGGTGTGCGCAACGTGGTGGAGAACCGCGTGGACTTTACCAACAGCCGCAACCTGATCGTGGCCGCTGTCATTCTGGTGTGCGCTCTGGGCTTCAACTCGGTGGGCGGCGTCAGCTTTGCCATCGCAGGCGTCACCATCAACCTGTCCGGTCTGGCTGTGGCTGCCATCGCAGGCATCCTGCTCAACGCCATCCTGCCGGGCAACGACTACGAATTCGACGCTGCCGACGGTGCCGAGGCCGCTTCCAGCAGCAACCTGCAGGTCTGATATCGATACTATAATAGTACAAACCGCGAAAGCCGCTCTGCGCACTGCAGGGCGGCTTTTTGTTGTGTGTGGAGCGCTGCAGCGGTGCATAAGGCAAATGAACTAAAATTCAAACCGTGTTTTTGGCGACCCTGCCAGATTTTAAAAAGTAGGAATTATTCTTAAAATTATCCTTGACTAACCAGGAATCATTCGCTATAATAGAGCCATGAGAAGCGCCGGTGAGTACCAACACCGCTGCTTCGGTCAAAAGAAAAACAGAGAATGATGGAGGTCTATTCTTATGAAGAAATATGTTTGCACCGTTTGTGGTTATATTGCTGAAGGCGAGATCCCGGCTCAGTGCCCCGTCTGCAAGGCTCCGGCCTCTGCATTTGTGGAAAAGACCGGCAACACCTACGTCACCGAGCATGTGGTGGGCATCGGCAAGGCCGAGGGTGTGCCGCAGGAGATCGTGGACGGTCTGCGCGCAAACTTTGAGGGCGAGTGCAGCGAGGTCGGCATGTATCTGGCTATGGCTCGTGTGGCCGAGCGCGAGGGTTACCCCGAGATCGCCGAGGCTTACAAGCGCTATGCTTATGAGGAAGCTGACCATGCATCCCGCTTTGCCGAGCTGCTGGGCGAGGTTGTCACCGACAGCACCAAGAAGAACCTGATGATGCGTGCCGAGGCCGAGTGCGGCGCCTGTGCCGGCAAGATGGACCTGGCCAAGAAGGCAAAGGCTCTGAATCTGGATGCCATCCACGACACCGTCCATGAGATGGCAAAGGACGAGGCCCGCCACGGCCGTGGCTTCGAGGGCCTGCTGAAGCGCTACTTCAACACCGAAGTCTGATCAGGTTTCCCCAGTCATCCATTCTGCCCGCTGCAGGACGCATTGCCCTGCAGCGGGCTTTTTGCGCTTGACAGCCTGCGTCCCGGCGGCTTATACTGGGAAAAATGGGGAACAAAAGGGGAATGGGAATGGAGAAACTTGCCAAAAACAAAACGGCCCCGGGCCGCTACGCCCTGCTGGACGAGCTGCGCGGACTGGACCTTGTCAGCATGATGCTGTATCATGCCTGCTGGGATCTGGTGTTCCTGTTCGGTGTGCAGATGAACTGGTATGCCGCGACGCCGGGTCATCTGTGGCAGCAATCCATCTGCTGGGTGTTCATCCTGCTTTCCGGCTTCTGTGTGCCGCTGGGGCACCACACTCTGCGGCGCGGCGCGACGGTCTTCGGAGCCGGGGTGCTGGTCACGGCGGTGACGCTGCTCTTTATGCCGGAGGACCGGGTCGTCTTCGGCGTGCTCACCCTGCTGGGTTCGGCCATGCTGCTGACCGGCATTCTGGAACCGCTGCTGCAAAAGGTGCCGCCTGCTGTCGGTCTCGCCGTGGCGGCGGTGCTGTTCGCGCTGACCTATCATGCGGCGGACCACTACCTCGGCATCGGTGCGCTGCGGCTGGCCCTGCCGGAAAGTCTGTATGCCAACTACTTCACGGCCTATCTGGGTTTTTACCCGTGGTGGTTCTATTCTACCGATTATTTCCCGCTGGTGCCGTGGCTGTTTTTGTTCTGGTGCGGCTATTTCCTGCACGGGGTCGTGGGCCGCACACGCATGGAACCGCTGCGCCGTTCGGTCTGCGCCCCGCTTGGCTGGATGGGCCGGCATTCGCTGGTGCTGTATCTGCTGCATCAGCCGGTCATCTTTGGGGTGCTTTGGGCCATCTTCCAAATTTTTCACTAAAAAGGCTTGACATGGCCCGTCAGCTGTGGTATCCTATCGGTGGTTAGAGAGAGCTAACCGTTAGGAGAGCGCGTCTGTGGTTCCAGACGCGTTTTCACGGAACATAAAGTTAGAGATATCTAACTAATACTGATTTGAGAGAGGTCGATCTTTTATGAGCAAAGTAGCAGTCGTATTCTGGAGCGCAACCGGCAACACCGAGACCATGGCAAACTGCGTCGCAGAGGGCGCAAACGGCACCATCGTGCCCTGCGGCGAGATGAACGCTGCAAAGCTGGCTGAGTTTGATGCAGTGGCTTTTGGCTGCCCCGCAATGGGCGCCGAGCAGCTGGAGGAGAGCGAGTTCGAGCCCATGTTCTCTGACCTGGAGGGCTCCCTGAACGGCAAGAAGATCGCCCTGTTCGGTTCTTACGGCTGGGGCGACGGCCAGTGGATGCGTGACTGGGTCGAGCGTGCGCAGGGTGACGGCGCACAGGTGCTGAACGGCGAAGGCCTGATCTGCAACGAGGCACCGGACGACGATGTTCAGGCAGCCTGCCGCAAGCTGGGCGCAGACCTGGCTGCATGGTAAGCCGGAAAAGCTTCTCTTGACAAAAAAGGTCTGGTGCGCTAAACTGTAAAAATGCCGCATGTCGGCGTTTTTATAAGATCAAAAGTTAGAGGACTCTAACTTTTCCGGGCGCAGCAGACCCTGTACAGAATGCAAAATGGCGGCAGGGGACAGCAGGCGGAAAAAGCCTGTGCTCCTGCCGTTTTTCGTTTGAAAAGGCGGTGTGTATGGCAGTGGCTGCAGCAATTGGTGTAACGGTAGGCTTTGCATTTCTGCGTGGTGCGGTGCGCCGCGCTGCGATCCGTTCGGCCCGGAAAAGCAGAAGGTGAAGATCAGGAGGAACGGACCCGATGTCGAAGGCCCCGAAGAATTTGGACAAAAAACGCGCAGAGGAAAAGCTGCTGGTCAGCGAGATGATCGCTCTCTACTGCCGCAAACAGCACGGCACCCCCAAAGGCAGCCTGTGCCCGGAGTGCCAGCAGCTGCACGACTATGCCCTGGCCCGCATCGACCGGTGCCCGTTCATGGAGACAAAGACTTTCTGTTCGGCCTGCAAGGTGCATTGCTACAAGCCGGAAATGCGGGAGAAGATCCGCGCTGTCATGCGCTGGGCCGGCCCGCGGATGCTGCCGGTGCACCCGGTGCTTTCCCTCAAGCATGTGGCGGTGACCCTCAAGGCGAAGCGCGAAGCCCAAAAGGCTGGCTGAGTTTTCCAGCATAAAGCCTCTGCACCCGGGGCAACCTAAGGGCAGAGAGGTGATAAACATGGAAAACATCGGCGTGACCTGTGATGTCTGCGAGTGCTGCCACAATGTTGGCGGCTGCAAGTGCGACCTGCCCCAGATCAAAGTGACGGAGCAGTGCACCTGCACCACCCAGCAGGTGGAGACCCCGCACTACTGCCAGAATTACGAGAAAAAGTAAACCCCTGACGCAAAACAGCTCCCGCCAGAGCATTCCTCCGGCGGGAGCTGTTTTCGTTGTACTGTAAAGTTACCGCAGCGTCACGTTGCAGGTGGCAAGGCTGCGCACCAGCGTGCCGACGCTCTCCTTCATCTGGATGCCGGCAAAGCCCAGCGCAAAGGCGGCCTGCACATTGGCCAGGTTGTCGTCGATGAAGACGCACTCGTCCGCCTTCAGGCTGTATTTGTCCAGCAGGGCCTGATAGATGCGGGCGTCGGGCTTGTTGATGTGCACCTCGCAGGAGGCCACGCCGCCGTCAAACTGGTCCAGCACGCCGCGGGCGGTCAGTAGTTCCAGGATGTCCTCGGGGATATTGCTCAGGTAATAGACGCAGTAGCCGTGGTTCTTCAGGCGGCGCACCAGCTCGATCATCCGGTGGCGGGGCCGCAGGATGTGGGTCCAGTCGTCCAGCACGCCCTGCACCTCGAACTCGCACCCGGCAGCTTGGGCATTCTTCAGCATGGTGGCATTGCCCTCAAAGCGGGAGATGAGCCCGGCGTCCAGCTTCTTCCACTCCTCGCTGCCAAAGGTGAGGTCGTAGACCTTTTCCTCCATCTCGGCACTGCACAGCCGGTCCACCAGATAAGCTTTCGGGTCAAAATCGACCATCACGCCGCCGATATCAAAAATGATGCTTTTATACATAAAACGATCCTCTGTTTTTCTGCAAAAATTTCCATTTGTAGTATAGCACAAACCGCCTCCCGGTTTCCACTGCTTTTTTGCATAGCAGCTGCCTGCCCGGCATAAGTTGTGGCAGAAAGGGGAGAGGTGCCGTGACCATCCGGGAATTGTGTGAAAAAGAGGTCGTGCAGCTGGAACGCGGCGTGTGCCTTGGCCGGGCCGATGACCTTGATTTTGACCCGGCCACCGCCCGGCTGCAGAGCCTGATCCTGCTGGGGCGGCCCCGGCTGTTCGGGCTGCTGGGCCGGGACGAGAGCCTGACCATCCCCTGGCAGGAGATCGAGACCATCGGCACGGATGCCATCCTTGTGCACACGGCCCTGCCGGAACCGCCCCCGCAGGCGCAGGAGCTGACCTTCTGGCAGAAGGTAAAGAAAACGCTGGGAATGTGAGTTTTTTGTAAAATCAGGGGTGGACTTTTTCGGAGAAGTGACTATAATAATCGCAGAAGCTTTGTGCAAAAAGCATAGAGAAATCGTTCTTTCAAGCCCTGCCGGGGCTTTCATGACGTTGAAAACACGGATCGTGGAAAGGAAAACAGACCAATGAAAACTCCCAAACCGCTTCTGACCCTGCGGATGGTGTTCCCTGCGGCGGCATCGCTCATCGTGCTGCTGCTGGGCGAGTGGATCGCCCGCGGGTCGCTGACCGCTGATACATTTGCAAGTTTTATTTTCCCGCATATCGGGGCCTATCTTCTGGCCTGGCTGCTGCTGTTTCTGGTGTGGATGCTGCTGGACTGGATCTTCCGCTTTCCACCGCTGTCCACGCTGGGCATGGCGGTGCTGGGCTGTGCGCCCTGCGCGGTGAACTTCTACACCCTGCAGCTGCGCGGTGAGCCCTTCCTGCCCTGGGATCTGATGCAGGTGTCCGAGGCTGCCGGGGTCGCCTCGGCGGCCGGCATCAAAATTCAGACCAGCATGGTGGTCTCCATTGTACTGGTGCTGGTGCTGATGGTGGGCAGCTTTTTCCTGTACCGCGGGCGGCATAAGCAGCGGTGGCTGCCCCGTCTGGCGGGCAGTGCGGCCACCGCTGCCGCCATCTGCCTGCTGGTGTTCGGCGTGTATCTGCAGCCCGCCGTCACCCAGGTGCTGGGCATCACGCCGGACGCCTGGATGCAGGACCGCTATTACCGCTATTACGGCGTCGTCACCGGCTTTATGACCAACCTCACCAATCTGGAGATCGACAAGCCGGAGGGCTATTCCGAGGAGACGGTGGACGACCTGCTGGACAAGGTGGACGAGAGCCGGAACTTCAGCACCGGCCCGCTCTATTCCACCAGCTACAGTGCCACTACCCCGAAGGACGAGCAGGAAAAGCAGCCCACCATCATTTATGTGATGGACGAATCCTACTGGGATGTGTCGGAGCTGGAACAGTACGGCATCGAGTTCGACACCGACGTTTCCGCCAACCTGCACGCCCTGCAGCAGACCAGTGCCTATGGCCGGGCCTACAGCCCCAGCTTCGGCGGCGGCACCTGTGACGTGGAGTTCGAAGCTCTCACCGGCTACTCGGTGTCCTTCCTGCCCAGCGGCAGCAAGCCCTACCAGCAGCATGTCACCAAACCCATGTTCGCCCTGCCCAATTACCTGCGGCTCAAAGGCTACCAGACGGCGGCGGTGCACTGCTTCTGGGCCAAGTATTGGAGCCGCGACAAGGCCTACCCCAACCTCGGCTTTGAGGATTTCATCAGTCTGGAAGACATGCACGGCGTGAACAAAGTGCGCAAGCACTACTGGACCAGCGGCCTTGTCACCGACGATTCCATGGCCGACCAGATCATCCAGCAGTACGAGAAGATGAGCGCTTCCTCGAACGAGCCCATCTTCCTGCACGCGGTCACCATGCAGAACCATACCAATTATAATAAGGACAACTACCCCGACGACGAGCGGGTGAAGGTGCTCAAGCACCCGGCGGGCATGTCGGCCAGCACCGTGGGCGCGCTGGAAGACTTCGCCACCGGCATCCGGGACGCAGATGCCATGCTGGGCAAGCTGACCGAATACTTCTCGCAGGTGGACGAGCCGGTCATTCTGGTGTTCTGGGGCGACCACTATAACCCCATCGACTCCAACTACGATGTCTACACCACCACCGGCTACGCCAGCGATTCCAGCTCTGACCCGCGCCTGCACCAGACCACGCTGCTCATGTGGTCCAACTACAGCCAGCAGCAGGTAGACCTTGGCACCATCGCCGCCTATGACATCTCGCCGGTCATGATGGACATCTTCGGGCTGGACGAGCCGCTCTACTTCCAGTTTTTGAACCGGCAGCTGCGGGTGGCCAGCCGCACCAATACCCGCGGCACCACCATGAACCTGGACGGCACGACCACCACCGAGCCTACCGAGTTCCAGCAGCGGTGGAGCAATGAGCAGTGGTTTTTGCAGTACGACCTGATGTTCGGCAAGGGGTACGCCCTCAAACGCATGGGTCTTGCGGGTCTGAGCGGCGTGGATACAGGCAAATGAGCGAAAAACAGACGATTTCTTTGTAAAAAACAGAGAAAAACTCTTGCAACCGGCTTTTATTTGTGATATTATAACAAAGCATTACACACGCATCACTATGCCCTTTTGTGCTCCGCAGGGAGTGGAGGGCAGTCCGAAGCCGTCCGATACGGCCAAGGATCACGGTGTGCGGAGGCAAAACAATATCTGGAGGTATTTTTACTATGGCAGTCGTTTCTATGAAGCAGCTTCTCGAGGCAGGTGTGCACTTCGGTCACCAGACCCGCCGCTGGAACCCCAAGATGAAGAAGTACATCTTCACCGAGCGCAACGGCATCTATATCATCGATCTGCAGAAGACCGTGAAGAAGCTGGACGAGGCTTACAACTACGTGAAGGAAGTTGCAGCTGAGGGCGGCGACATCCTGTTCGTCGGCACCAAGAAGCAGGCTCAGGAGTCCATCCGTGACGAGGCTCTGCGCTGCGGCATGCACTATGTCAACGCTCGCTGGCTGGGCGGTATGCTGACCAACTTCCGCACCATCCGCAAGCGCATCGACCGCATGGATCAGCTGGCTAAGATGAAGGAGAACGGCACCTTCGAGCTGCTGCCCAAGAAGGAAGTGGCTAAGCTGGAGCTGGAGATGGAGAAGCTGGACAAGTACCTGGGCGGCGTCAAGAACATGAAGACCCTGCCGAAGGCTATGTTCATCGTCGATCCTCACAAGGAGCGCATCGCTGTTGCTGAGGCTCGCAAGCTGAACATCCCCATCGTGGCTATCGTTGATACCAACTGCAACCCCGACGAGATCGACTACGTCATCCCCGGCAACGACGACGCTATCCGCGCTGTCAAGCTGATCGCCGGCGCTATGGCTGACGCTGTGCTGGAAGGCAAGCAGGGCAACCAGGAGGCCGCTCCCGCTGAGGATGCAGCAAACGCCTGATTTCCCATCCCACAAACAACAAAATAACGTGTAAGGGAGAATACGAAAATGGCTATTTCTGCAAAGGACGTTATGGAACTGCGCAAGCAGACCGACTGCGGCATGATGGAGTGCAAGAAGGCTCTGACCGAGGCTGACGGCAACTTCGAGAAGGCAATCGAGATCCTGCGCGAGCGTGGTCTGGCTACCGCTGCAAAGAAGGCAAGCCGTACCGCTGCTGAGGGCATGGTCTACGCAGATTACTGCCCCGAGTGCAAGGTCGGTGTTGTCATCGAAGTCAACGCTGAGACCGACTTCGTTGCCAAGAACGACAAGTTCGTTGCTTTCGTCAAGGAAGCTACTCAGGTCATCATGAAGCAGAACCCCGCTGACGTTGAGGCTCTGATGGCTTGCAAGACCGAGAACGGCGAGACCGTGGACGAGGCTCTGAAGAACCTGATCCTGGTCATCAAGGAGAACATCAAGGTTCGCCGCTTCGTCCGTTACGAGGGCGTCTGCTCTGCATACGTCCACGGCGGCGGCACCCACGGCATCCTGGTCAACTTCGAGACCACCAACGGCATCGATGCTAAGGACGAGTTCGTTGCTTACGGCAAGGACATTGCTATGCAGGTCGCAGCTGCTAACCCCGGCTACGTGGATGAGGCTTCTGTCCCCGCTGAGGTCGTGGCCAAGGAGAAGGAGATCATGCTGGCTCAGATGGCCCAGGATCCCAAGAACGCCAACAAGCCCGAGAACGTGAAGCAGAAGATGATCGAGGGCAAGATCAAGAAGTTCTTCAAGGAGAACTGCCTGGTCGATCAGGAGTTCGTCAAGGACGGCGACCTGTCTGTTGCTCAGTACACCGCTAAGGTCGCAAAGGACCTGGGCGGCGACATCAAGATCGTCAAGTTCACCCGCTTCCAGAAGGGCGAAGGCCTGGAGAAGCGTGCTGACGACTTCGCTGCTGAAGTTGCAAGCATGGTGAAGTAATTGAACTTCCAAGGTTGAATTGGGAGCCGCAGTACCCGTAACAGGGCGCTGCGGCTCCTTTTTTGTTTGTGCTATCTTTGTTTGAATGGGCTTTACTGCGGAGCAGGGAAGGGAAAGTACACGATTTAGAATTGTCTCCGCTTCGCTCTGACAATAATAGCGGAAGTTTTATTTATATTTCGTGTTTGTCTACGAGTTGCAGCACCCAGCATTCGTTTCGTGCCTTGAACGGCACTCACGTCTTGCTGGCCGCTGCCCCAACAGCTTCTCCCTGTATTCCCCTTTTTGGCTTCGCCATCTTCCCCCGGCCGGGGGAAGTCTTTGCCGCTGGCGGCGGTCGTCGCCGTTGCAGCCTGCGGGCCGCGACAAACACATTTTCACGAGAAGGGGCCCCATCGGGAAGATGCATGTCTATCAGCAAATGCTGTGCAGCGTTTACGTCGCTTTTCGCGAATGAGACCGTAAGATCGATCGCAATTGACGTTAAAAATGAATTTTGCCTTTAGGTCCCTTCCCGTGAAAAAGTGTTATAGAAACGACCGCAGTCGTTTCTATAATACATAACAAAAAATAAATATACATCTGTTATGCCCAGAGTGAAACGGAGGGCATTCTAAATCGTAAACACCGCAAACAAAAACGCCGCTGACGGTTTTGAAGCTGTCAGCGGCGTTGTGCTTATTCCGTTAAGCGATGCCTAAATCTGCAATCAGACCTTTGCTTCGCTGTTGTGCTCAGCCTTCTTGTAAGCGGAGAAGGAGTGGAACACAATGTTCAGGCCCAGAACGATCAGCAGCACAGCCAGGATCAGCTGCAGGCCGTTTGCGATGAACACAGCGCCCCAAGTGGTCTCACCGGCAGGGATGGTAACAGAAGCGGCGGTGCTGATGGCCTTGACCATAGCGATCAGGCGCTGCACCAGTGCGGTAAAGGTGACGCACAGCATGATGATCAGCGGGGGGAACAGCATCTTGTTGCTGCGGCCGGTCACCTTCAGGAACACGCACAGGGTAGCCAGCACCAGTGCGCTCAGCAGCTGGTTGGCAGAGCCGAACAGCGGCCAGATGTTGGCGTAGCCGATCTTGGTCAGGATGAAGCCGAACACCAGCGTGATGAAGGTGGAGAAGTACACATTGCACAGCAGCTTGCGCCAGCCCTCAGCGTGCTCCATGTCGTCCACGCTGAACAGCTCCTGGAAGCTCATGCGGCCAATGCGGGCCACGGCATCCAGACTGGTCAGAGCCAGTGCGGAAACGCACATGGTCATAAACACGGTAGCAGCGTAAGGGGGCACGCCGAACATCTCAAAGAAACCGGCAACGCCGCGGCTGAAGATCTGGAACGGGGTACCAGCGGCAGGGGTGCCGTCGGCAGCTGCGGCAGCACCGGCAACGCACAGAGCCAGAACGGCCAGCAGGCTTTCAAGGATCATGGCACCGTAGCCGACCTTCAGCATATCCTTCTCGTTCTCAACGGTCTTGGAGGAAGTACCGGAAGAAACAAGGCTGTGGAAACCGGAAACTGCACCGCAGGCCACGGTGACGAACAGGATGGGGAACATGGTGCCCAGCTTTTCGTTGGTAAAGCCGGTGAACACAGGCAGGTTCATGGTGGGGTGTGCAACCAGCAGACCGACCACAGCGCCCACGATCATGGCCACGAACATAAAGGTGGTCATGTGGTCACGGGGCTGCTTGAGCAGCCACATGGGCAGCACAGCGGCAAAGAAGATGTATACGAAGGTGATGTAGCTCCAAGCGGCCTTGCCCAGGATCAGGGGCAGGTTTGCGCCGATGACAAAGGACAGCACGATGAACACGATGCTGATAACGCTTTCCTTCCAGCCGGAGAAGTTGAACTTCTTCTGCAGCAGGCCAAAGACAACGGCGAACACCATGAACATGATGGAAACCATACCGGCAGCGCCGTTGGTCTTGGCGGCTTCGACCATTGCGCCGTCTGCGCCAAAGGCGTTGAAGGTGCCGGCAACCATGTCCGCAAAGGCAGCGATGACGATGCCGCAGAACAGCCAGCAGAACAGCAGGAACAGCTTGCGGCCGGTCTTGCCGATGTACTTTTCGATCAGCATACCCATGCTCTTGCCGTCGTTCTTGACGGAAGCATACAGAGCGCCAAAGTCGGTGACAGCACCAAAGAAGATGCCGCCCAGCAGCACCCACAGCAGCACCGGCAGCCAGCCGAAGGCAGCGGCCTGAATGGCACCGGTAACAGGGCCTGCACCGGCAATGGAGCTGAACTGGTGAGCAAACACCGTCCAGCCGTTGGTGGGCACATAGTCCCGGCCGTCCTCATGGACAACTGCCGGGGTCTTGGCAGCGGGGTCGATGCCCCACTTGTTTGCCAGCCAGCGGCCGTAAAGCGTATAAGCGCCAAACAGACACACGGCTGCGATCAATACGATGACCAGCGTATTCATTGTTTTTACCTCTTTCCTTTCTTGGCATCCGGCAAATGTCAGCGGCATGGGCTCTTTTGCGGCGGCAGGGTGTAAAAAAGGCCCCGTCCTCCTGTGTTCGTTCCATTTGGGACGAACCATCGAAGACGAAGGCCTTCACATACACTGCACATTGTGTATGGAATACTCCGCGGTACCACTTCGTTTGCTGCACAGGGCAGCCACTCCCAGCGTACATATATACGCAGCCCCGTAACGTGGGCAAAACGGCCATGCATTACTGGAAGGCGGGGTCAGCGCCTTTGTTCACACAGGCTGCTCGCAGGGGAGAACGCTTTGCTCCTGACTGCCGCCCTTGCATCAGATGGGCGGCTCTCTGGGAGAGGGTGCTGCAAAGAATCATGTCCTGTTCATCGCATTTGCCGAATGATTGTCCGTATTTTAGTGCGGAATTCACAGATTGTCAATATCTTTGGCACAAGTTCGGAGGATGCACTAATTCAGAAAAGCGTTCTGCAATAATTTTTAGATGATTTTTGTTCATGCGTGAAACGAAAAAAACTATACACGTCCATGAATGAAAAGAGTTCACACAAAGCACTTGACTTTCACACTTTGATGTGCTAAAGTGGTGATGCGAAAGAGCAAAACGATAAATACAATGGAAAAACAGGGGATGCCTCCCGAAAAAGGCACAAGGAGACGGCTATGGCAGAGAAAAATTCCAGAAGAAACCAGACTACTGATGCACTGTTCGATGCCATCCTCAGTCTGGAAACGCGGGAGGAGTGCTACAACTTCTTTGAAGACCTGTGCACCGTGAAGGAGATCTCCGATATGGCGCAGCGGCTGGAAGCCGCAAAGCTGCTGCTGGACGGCAGCACCTACGACCAGATCGTGAAGGCAGTGGAGATCAGCACGGCCACCATCAGCCGCATCAACCGCTGCATCCAGTATGGCTCCGGCGGCTACCGCGCGACCATTGAAAAGGTGCGCGGCACCCAGAACCCCCAAAAGCAGAAGTAACACCGGCACACCCGGCAGGCATAGAATGGGGCGTATGAAGCCCATCTGCACCGAAAGGAAGGAACTGCTATGTCTGATACGACCAACTGCCCCCGCACCGAGTGTTCATGCCCCTGCCTGCCCAAGGTCACGCTGGACCAGGCTGTCATCGACCTGGTGGAGAGCATCGCTCTGCAGGAGAACGCACTGAGCCACATCCTCTGCGCCGAGAGCCGCAAGATGAATGCCGCCATGGAACTGGACGGCCTGGACCTGTGCAAGCTGCTGGAAGTGAACGACTCGGCCACCAACATGGTCCATGCCGTGGCAAACCTTGAGCTGGTGCTCAAGGATAAGCTGGAGTTCATCTCCAACAATCTGTATTACCCGCCTGCAGGTACGGATACGTCGTCTGCCTGCTGAGCGCGCAAGCCTGCCTGCCCGGATGCCGGGCGGGCATTTTTTGTCTGCAGAATTGTATAAATTTGAGAAAAACCATTTGTTGGAATTGCTGATGCGGGCAATCTGTGCTATACTATACAATGTATCACCATGAAAGTGAGGGAATTTACAAATTGCTGAACTACGATGCGATCCTGTTTGATGTGGACGGGACCCTGATCGATTCCGCTCCCGGTATCATAAATACATTAAAAGAAGTCTTTGATAAGATGGGCGTGGACACCACGAATGTCAACCTGCGCCGTTACCTGGGCCCGCCGCTGCGCAAGAGCTTTGGCGAGCACTTCACCGACCCGGCCCTCATTGAAAAGGCCACCGAGCTTTACCGCGAAAGCTACGCCGTCAAGGGCAGCCACGAGGGTGACGCCTATCCGGGCGCAGCCGAGATGCTGCAGCGCCTGAAGGCTGCGGGCCTGATCCTGTGCACGGCTACCTCCAAGCCCACGCAGGTCGTTACGCCGATCCTGAAAGAAAAGGGCCTTGCAGACTATTTTGATTTTATTGGCGGCGCGTCCATGGACGAGAGCCGCGATACCAAGACGGACGTCGTGCGCTATGTGCTGGCCCAGCCCATGCTGCAGGGCAAGCGCGTGCTGATGGTGGGCGACCGCAGCGACGATATGCGCGGCGCAGCAGACTGCGGCCTGGATGCCGCCGGTGCGCTGTACGGCTACGGCAGCAGGGAAGAACTGGAACCCTTCCACCCGGTGCTGCTGGCCGAAAGCTGTGCCGACCTTGCTGCACAGCTGCTGGACGGCCGGGCGTAAGGCCGCACCAGTGCCCGATAAAAAGAGAATGGTGAGAGATATGAAACAGAATACACAACCGGAAAAGCAGTCGCTTACCCCCATGCAGAAGCAGGCCGTGCTGGTGTGCATCGTGTGTGCGCTGGCGGTCCTGCTGACCACCGGCATCACCCTTGCACTGATCCGGCGCGGCAAGACGCCCTCGGTGCCCAGCGAGGAGCCGGGCAGCCAGGAGCTGGTGCCGGGCGAAGACGATATCTCGGATCATTATCAGATCAATGAGACCTCCAGCGCCCTGCTGCAGGAGACAGCAGATGCCGGCCAGGCCTACCAGGACGAAACGCTGTTCATTGGCGACTCCAACACGGTGCGCCTGTATGCCAGCGGCCTGATCAGCCTGCAGCAGTTCTGCGCGCAGACGGGCATCGGCACCTCGGCCGCCCTCTCGGAAAAGATCGTTACCTTTAAAAAGGATAACAACGCCTACACCATTGCCCAGGCAGTGGCCAAAATGAAGCCCCGCCGCGTGGTCATCATGCTGGGCACCAACGATACCGGCATGTCGGTGAATGAGTTCATTGCGAATTACACCGCGCTGGTGGAGGCCATCCAGCAAAGCTACGAGTACACGGACATCATCGTCAACACGGTGCCGCCGGTGCCCGCCGACCACTCCAACTACCCCAACATGGACCAGACCAAGATCGACGACTTCAACATGGCGCTGCTGGAGCTGTGTGAACAGAAGGGTCTGAAGTTCCTCAACAGCGCCGAAGCCCTGAAGGACGCCAACGGCTATGGCCGCGCGGACTACTATCAGTCCGGCGACATCCACCTGACTTCCGCAGGTCTCAAGGCTCTGCTGAGCTATGTGCGCACCCACGCTTATGAGAGCGAGGACCGCCGCCCGGATACCAGCAACATCCCGGCCCGTGCGGAGTACACCCCTGACCCCAGTTCGGCTGTGGCCGCGTCCAGCTCGGAAGCAGCCTCCTCGGAGGAAGCAGTGCAGTTCACGGCAGAGTACCGCGTCGATAAGACGGGCGGCGGCAGCCTGACCAGCGGCAGCGACACCGGAAAGTCCTCGCTGGCCTATGACATCACCAGCAGTGCACAGTCCGTCAGCGTGACGGCCGTGCCGCAGGAAGGCTATGTCTTCGTCAAGTGGAGCGACGGCGTCACCCAGAGGACCCGCACAGACTCGAACTTCAAGCAGAACCTGGATGTGACGGCGGTGTTCTCCGCAGCGTCCATCCACATCAGCAGTTCCGGCAAGGCGACGGTCGGCAGCCACTGCACCTTCACCGCCAAGATCAGCGGCAAGTATCTGGATTCCGCCTCTATCCGCTGGTACACGAACGGCACCGAGGTCACGCGGGCGGCCGGTCAGACCAGTGTGCCGGTGCTCATCACCGAGGAGATGCAGGGCACCACCTTCAAGATCCAGGCCGTGGTGACCTACAACGACTGCACCGTGACCAGCAACACGCTGGAGGTGACGGTGGCCGGTGCACCGGCAGCTTCCGGCAGCTCCAGTTCGTCCAGTTCGTCTTCCAGCTCGTCCGGCAGCACCGGGTCCTCCGGCGCATCGTCGGGCAGTTCTTCCGGAGCTTCCTCCGGAACTACATCTTCCTCCACGGCTTCGTCCGGCTCCAACAGTGCTTCGAACGGTGCTGAGAGCAGCAGCTCGCACAGCACGGCGTTCTCCGGCAGCAGTTCTTCTTCCGGCAGCGCCAGCACGTCCCACAGCTCCTCTGCTTCTTCGTCGCACAGCACTTCGGAGAGCAGCAGCGCTTCCCACAGCTCCTCTGCTTCTTCGTCGCACAGCACTTCGGAGAGCAGCAGCGCTTCTCACAGTTCGTCCGCTTCTTCGTCGGGCAGCTCGTCCCACAGCATGTCGGCAAGCACTTCTGGAAGCAGCAGTGCTTCCGGCAACACCGAGGCCGAAAACGACTCGGCAGAGCAGCAGGCGTCCCGCTCCTGAGCGGGGAACCTTCCCGCCCTGCGCCGCATAGGCTGGCAGGAAGGGAGGCGTTTCCATGCTCTGTGAAGAACCCCGCGTCCCGGGTCTGCCGGGCGCAGAGGATGTGACCGACGGCGACGTGGATTACTACGGCACCGATTGGGAAAATGTGGACAATGGTGCACTGGAGGAGGAAATGCAGAAATGTGCTTCCACCCCGTGTGACGCAAAAACCACCTGCCCGGACAATGACCCGGAGCAAACCGACGCACAGACGTATCAAATCGTTTCAGAATGATCGGAAGCCAGCTCTGCCTGGGGTAGGGCTGGCTTCTCCCTGTTGTAGAACGCCCGGGCAAATGCGGCCCGTGCAGAAGGGAAAAGAGGGAAAAACTATGGCAAAGTATTATTGTGTATTGTTTGATGCAGACAACACGCTGCTCAACTTTGATGCAGCCGAAAGCAAGGCACTGGCCGAAACGCTGGTGAACTATGGCATCGAGCCGGACGCCGAGACGGTGCAGACCTACCGCACCATCAACGAGGAGCTCTGGCGCGCGCTGGAAAAAGGCCAGATCAAGCGCGAAAAGCTCATGAGTGAGCGGTTCACCCGCTTCCTCAAGGCCATCGACGCGGCAGGTGACGGCGCGGAGATGAACCGCTTCTATCTGGAGCAGCTCTCCACCCACCCGGACCTTGTCAACGCCGAGGTGCTGGACGTGCTGCGGGAGCTCTCCGAAGTGGCAACGCTGGCCGTCGTGAGCAACGGCTTCCAGAAGGTGCAGACCCGCCGCCTGGCAGAATCCGGCGTGATGAACTTCATGGAGGATGTTTTCATCTCTGAAAAGATGGACTGCGAAAAGCCCGGCCGCAAAATTTTTGACGGTGCGCTGCGGGCACTGGGCGTGGAGAACCGCGAGCATGTGCTGATGGTGGGCGACAGCCTCACCAGCGACATCCAGGGCGGCGTGAACGCGGGCCTGGACACCTGCTGGTTCAACCCGAACCACGCCGAGAACCCCGGCAAGGTGGTGCCCACCTACGAGATCGCAAGCCTGGAAGAACTGTATCCGCTGGTGATGGAGTCGGACGAGCTGGCCAATGTGGGCCTGAAGAACCGCCGCCACCAGTGCTGAACCAATAAGCGGATGGAGAACGGAATCATAAAACTATGCTGATACATTTGGAAAAACTAGGCAAGAGCTTTGGCGAAAAGATCGTCCTGCACGATGTGACGGCCAGCGTCGAGAAAGAGGACCGCATCGGCATCGTGGGCCAGAACGGTGCGGGCAAGACGACGCTGCTGAAGATCCTCACCGGCGAATATCAGGACTACGAGGGTGAGTTCAGCGTGACCCATGGCGTGACGCTGGGCTATCTGGAACAGAACGCAAAGCTGGATGCCACGCTGGATATCTACGGCGAGATGCGCTCCACCTTTGCGCCGGTGCTGGACGCTATGGCGCAGATGCAGATCCTGGAGCGCCGCATGGCCGCTGCGCCGGAAGACGCTGCCCTGCTGGCCCAGCACGACCAGCTGCAGAACATCGTGGATGCAGCCGACGGCTACAACATGGATGTGAACATCAAAAAGGTGCTGTCCGGCATGGGCTTTGCGCAGGATACCTGGCAAAAGAACATTGCGGTGCTCTCCGGTGGTGAGCTGACGAGGCTGCGTCTGGCAAAGCTGCTGCTGGAAAAGCCGGACGTCCTCATTCTGGACGAGCCCACCAACCACTTGGACTTTGCCACCATGGAATGGCTGGAAAATTACCTCAAGGGCTACTCCGGGGCCGTGCTGGTGGTCAGCCACGACCGCTACTTCCTCGATAACGTGTGTACAAAGATCTGGGAGGTATCCTTCCAGACCATGACCACCTACAAGGGCAACTTCTCGGCCTATCTGCCCCAGAAGGAAGCCGCCGACGCCCTGCGCCAGAAGCAGCACGACGCCGATGTGGCGCTGGCCGAAAAGCTGCAGGACTACGTGGACCGCAACCTTGTGCGCGCCTCCACCACCAAAATGGCGCAGAGCCGCCGCAAGCAGCTGGAAAAGCTGGAGATCACCGAAGCTCCCAAGGACGAGACGAACCAGCTCAAGTTCCGCTTTGAATATGACGTAGAGCCGTGGAATGAGCTGGTGCTGCTCAAGAACCTGACCATCAAAATTGGTGACCGCACCCTGCTGGAGCCCTTCACCTACACGGTGTGCCGTGGCGAACGGCTCATCATTGCAGGCCCCAACGGCGCGGGCAAATCCACCCTGATGCAGGTGCTGGACGGCAAGCGCCGCCCCTCCGGCGGTATGGTGCGGCTGGGCACCGGTGCACGGCCCAGCATTTTTGCCCAGCAGCAGAACCGTCTGGGGCAGGGCAGGGTCATCGACGTCATCTGGAACAAGTACCCCCGCATGACCGAGCTGGAAGTGCGCAGCCATCTGGCAAAGCTGGGCTTCCGGGGCGAGACGGTGTTCAAGCCCTGTGAGGCGCTTTCCGGCGGCGAGCTGGCCCGCCTGCGCTTTGCCGAGATCGTGCTGGAACGGCCCAACCTGCTGTTTCTGGACGAGCCCACCAACCATCTGGACATTTACACCCGCGAAAACCTCACCGAGGCCCTCATGGCTTACACCGGCACGCTGCTGCTAGTGACCCATGACCGCCACCTGATGAACAGCCTGGCCTGCCCGATCCTGTATCTCGAGGACGGCAAGGCCACCATCTACCCCAGCTACGATGCCCTGATGGGCCGCAGTGCCCCGGCACCTGCCGTGCAGAAAGCGGCCGAACCCGCCAAAGCCGGTTATGGCAAGGAGCAGCGCCGCCGCCGCGCCGAGCTGCGGGCCAAGATCAAAGCCTGTGAGGATGAGATGGAGGCCTGCGGTGCCCGCGAGGTGGAACTGGACAACGAGATCAACTCGCCGGAAGTGTACAACGACCCCGACCTGCTGCGCCAGAAAAGCGACGAGCTGAGCGACCTGCGGTTCCATCAGGAAGAACTGTTCGCCGCCTGGGAGGCCGCCATGGAGGAGCAGGAAAGCTACGAGCAGAGCCAGACCGAAGAATAAAGGAGGGGACAGAATGCCAAGGAATCGACGCAGCTATGAAAAAACACGGCACATTGCGCTTTCCGGCCTGCTGTTTGCGCTGGCCATGGCGCTGTCTTTTATTGAAGGCACACTCACCATCCCGGGCCTTTTGCCGGGCATGAAGCTGGGCCTTGCCAACATCGTAGTGATGTATGCGCTGTTTTTCATGGGGCCAAAGCAGGCACTGGTGCTGGATGTGCTCAAGGCGCTGTTCGTGTTTCTGGTGTCCGGCTTCACGGCGGGCTTCCTCTCGCTGTGCGGCGGCCTGCTTTCGCTGCTGGTGATGTGGGTGCTGTACTACCTGCTGCCGGTGCGGCCCACCTGGTTCATCCTGTCGGTGTGCGGTGCGCTGACCCACAACGTGGGGCAGCTGCTGGGCGCGGGCGTCATCATCTCGTCGTCGCTGTCCTTCTACTATGCGCCGGTCATGCTGGTGCTGGGCCTTGTGATGGGGGCACTGACTTCCGTCACCCTGAAAGCCATCCTGCCCGCGTTGGGTAAAATGGGCTTTTCCACCCAGGAAAAGCGGGGAGAATAACCAACCGTCCATGCACCACAGTTGCATTTTGCCCGGAAATCAGTATAATAAGGAAACAACCCACAATTTTAATAGATACCCGATCTTACAGGGCTGCCATATGGGGAAAGTGTATGGCAGCCGGGAGGTGTTTGCATAATGAGTGAAAAAGTTACCATCAAGGTGGAGCATCGCGAGCTTCACCTGCCCACCATCGCCCTGCGCGGCCTTGTGGTGTTCCCCAACAACCTCGTGCACTTCGAGGTGGGCCGGGAAAAGAGCATCGCTGCCGTGGAATGGGCCATGGCCAATAACTCCAACGTTTTTCTGGTGGCCCAGAAGGCGATGGAGACCAGCGACCCCACCCAGGCAGACCTGTTCAGCTACGGCGTTGTAGCCGAAGTCAAGCAGGTGCTGCGGGTCTCCGACGACCTTGTGAAGGTGCTGGTGGAGGGCAAGTACCGCGCCAAGCTTACCGAGCTGGACACCAGCGGTGATTTTCTGCTTTCTGCGGTGCGCCCAGCCCCGGTGCGCGCTGGCAAGCCCGAGGATGCTGTGGAGACCGAAGCACTGCTGCGGGCCCTCAAGACCGGCTTTGATGAATACCTCGGCATGAACCCGCGTCTGGGCAAGGACGTGGTGTTTGCCATCGTTTCCAGCGACGACCCGGCGTTCCTCAGCGAGTACATGCCCGCAAACCTGCTGTTCCGCTATGAGGACAAGCAGGCCGTCATGGACGAAAGCACTCTGAACGGGCGGCTGAAAAAGCTCATTGAGATGCTGCGCCGCGAGTGTCAGGTGATGAAAATTGAAAAGGAGATCGCGGAAAAGGTCAACGAGTCCATGGACAAGAACCAGCGCGATTACTACCTGCACGAGCAGCTGCACATCATCAGCGATGAACTGGGCGAGGGCGACGACACCCACGCCGAAGCCGACGAGTACCGCCGCAGGATCACGGAACTGCACCTTGCGGAGGACAGCGAGAAGAAGCTGCTCAAGGAAGTGGACCGCCTTTCCAAGATGCAGGGCTCCAATCAGGAAGCTACCGTTATCCGCACCTATCTGGACACCTGCCTGGACCTGCCGTGGAACACCTTCACGGTGGACGACCTGGACATTGCCCGTGCCCAGCAGATTTTGGACCGTGACCACTACGGCCTGAAGAAGGTCAAGGACCGCATTCTGGAAACGCTGGCCGTGCGCAAACTGGCACCGGACGTGAAGGCCCAGATCATCTGCCTTGTGGGCCCTCCGGGCGTCGGCAAAACCAGTATTGCACGTTCCATCGCCGAAAGCCTGGGCCGTAAGTATGTGCGCATCAGTCTGGGCGGCGTGCGGGATGAAGCCGAGATCCGCGGCCACCGCCGCACCTACATCGGTGCCATGCCCGGCAAGATCATCAGCGCGATGATCTCGGCCAAGAGCTCCAATCCGCTGATGCTGCTGGACGAGATCGACAAACTGGCAGGCGACTTCCGGGGCGACCCGGCGGCCGCTCTGCTGGAAGCACTGGACCCGGAGCAGAACAGCACCTTCAACGATCATTTCATTGATATCCCGTTCGATTTGAGCCATGTGCTGTTCATCACCACCGCCAACGATCTGGGCAGCATCCCCGGCCCGCTGCGCGACCGCATGGACGTCATCGAACTGCCCAGCTACACCCGCGTGGAGAAGTACAACATCGCCCGCAAGCACCTGCTGCCCAAGCAGCTCAAGGCCTGCGGCCTGACCGGCAAAGTCACCCTGAGCCAGAGCGCGCTGTACGGCATCATCGACGGCTACACCCGCGAGGCCGGTGTGCGCAACCTGGAGCGCACCATCACCAGCGTGCTGCGCAAGTGCGCCCGCAAGATCGCATCCGGCGAGGTGGAGAGTGTGTCTGTCACCGGCACCATGCTGGAAGAACTGCTGGGCCCCCGTTTCGTCAAGCCCGACTTCCTCAACCGCACCAATGCCATCGGCATCGCCAACGGTCTGGCCTGGACCAGTGTGGGCGGCGAGACCCTGCCCATTGAAGTGCAGGTGATGGACAACGGCAGCGGCAAGATCACGGTCACCGGCTCACTGGGCGACGTGATGAAGGAAAGCGCTCAGCTGGCCATCACCTGGGTGCGCGTCCACGCCGAGGAGTACGGCATCGACCCGGAGCGTCTCAAGAAATGTGACCTGCACATCCACGCCCCGGAGGGCGCGGTGCCCAAGGACGGCCCCTCTGCGGGCGTCACCCTGACCACGGCACTGGTGTCCTGCCTGTCCGGGATGCCGGTGCGCGGCGATGTGGCCATGACCGGCGAGATCACCCTGCACGGCAACGTGCTGCCCATCGGCGGTCTGCGCGAAAAGAGCATGGCGGCCTACCGCGAGGGCATGAAGACTGTGCTCATCCCGAAGGACAACGAACCCGACCTCTACGAAGTGGACGACGAGGTGAAGAAGAACCTGACCTTCCTGCCCATGCAGAGCCTGACTCAGGTGCTGAATGCAGCCCTGCTCAAGCCCCAGGACCCGAAGAAGGCCAAGGCCCCGGCCAGCCGCACCCGCACAAAGAAAAAGGCGGACGCCATCGTGCCGCCCACCGCAGAAAAGCCCCAGCCCGGCGCAGTGTGCTGAGAATAGGGCGGGCCAGCAGATAGCTTTCTCCGCGAACAGCGACGGGTTGCGGCACCCAGCATCCGCTTCGC
>ERZ652152.265-NODE-265-length-26699-cov-8.03915_pt1 | contig 26699 bp, 20 predicted proteins | sample MGYA00514757_ERZ652152 | MGnify/ENA metagenome assembly ERZ652152
AGAGTTCGTCGGCAGCGTCAGATGTGTATAAGAGACAGGTCTATACGATCGAGAAAAACGGCGTCCGCAAAATGATCTACCAGACAGCCTGGCGCGTGGACGGCGTCGTGGGCGGACTGGCAGAAATCTCGATGGAGATTCCTGCCGAGATGCCGCACCACATCCGCAACTGATTCCGGAAAGGAGAAGCACCAGGGGTGCAGGGGTTCCCCCGAGCCGGATTACGACTCCCGGACTACCATTTTCGGACTACGACTCCCGGACTACGCCCCCCGGTATCATGAATTCGGGGTACAGCTTCCATCCCATACCCGATTCCCGGGGTTCAGGGTGTGCGTGCCCGGGAATTCGGGATACATCCGGAGCCGCCCTGCGCAATTCCGCCCCGGTAAATCATACCGCCGAACAAAATTTTTAGAGGGTCTAAAAGACCCTCTAATTTTTATGCCGCAAAAATTTTGTCGTGTTTATTTGCTAAAATGTAAAATACACTTTACATTTATCCTGTCTCAAACCTTTAAACAACCACGTTATGACAAAGGAATTACTACTTCCCCACAGTTTTAAGAAAATCGGCTGGGTCATCCTGATCCCGACGTTGCTGTTGGGCGTACTGATGCTCATCGACGGCTTCAACGGCTACCCGACCTACCTGATGCCGGCCGAAGGAACGGCCTGCTACGAAACGCTCTGCTCGGCAACGACAGGCCGTGCGCTGAACAACATCGCTCTGGTGGGCATCTGCATCGGCGGGATATTCGTAGCCTGCTCCCGCGAACGGATCGAGGATGAAATGATCTCCCGCATACGGCTGAACGCCCTGCTGACGGCACTTTACGTCAACTATGCCCTGCTTATCGCCACGGCGCTATGCACCTACGACCTCAGTTTCCTCTACGTCATGATCTACAACCTGCTCACCATGCTGCTGATATTCCTCGCGGTATTCCGCTGGAAACTGTGGCGTCTGAAACACGCGGTCGCAGATGAAGAATAGGATCCGGGTCGAACGCGCCGAAGTGCGCATGACCCAGCAGCAGTTGGCCGATGCCATCGGCGTAAGCCGCCAGACCGTAAACGCCATCGAGGCCGGGCGCTTCGTCCCCTCGACGGTACTGGCACTGAAGATCGCCCGGATCTTCGGCAAACCCGTCGAACAGGTTTTCCAGCTCGAAGAGGGGGACTGACCGCGGAGACATACCGGCAGACAAGACACGCGGGGACGGTACCGCATGGTACCGTCCCCTTTGTTTTCACGGCAGGCGCTCCGTTCCGAACAGACCGTCCCCGTCTATGCGGCGTGACGCAGTTGCGAAAGCCCTATAACTTGATGTCGTAAATCTGGATCACGCCCTGCAACTTCCCTGCATCGTCGGTGACGAGCAGCGACGTGACCTTGTTACGGGTCATCATCTTCTCGGCCTCGATCAGTTTCTTATCCGCGGAGATGGTTTTCGGGTTGGGCGTGGCGATATCGGCGGCCTTGATATTGAAAAACTCGGCGCGGCGGCGCTCCATCGCACGGCGCACGTCGCCGTCGGTCACGATGCCCTCGATCCTCTCGCCGTCGCAGATGATGATGAGCCCCAGCCCGCCCTTGCTGATGGCGTGGATCATATCCGTCGCCGAGCAGTCGGGCGCCACGACCGGGAGGTCGTGCGAACGCATCACGTTGCCCACGGTCATCAGCAGGCGCCGCCCGAGGCTGCCGCCCGGATGCAGGCGTGCGAAATCGACGCTCGTAAAGCCCCGCATCTGCATGAGCGACACGGCCAGCGCATCGCCCATGGCGATCTGCGCCGTGGTCGAGGTCGTCGGCGCGAGGTGCAGGATGCAGGCTTCCTCTTCGACGCTCACGTCGAGATGGATATCGGAATTCTTCGCCAGCGCCGATTCGGGGTTGCCCGTCATCGACACCAGCTTGTTGCCGTTGGAGTGGATGAAAGGCACGATCTTCAGGATTTCGTCGGTCTCGCCCGAATAGGAGAGCGCCAGCACGACGTCGTCCTTCGAGATCATCCCCAGATCGCCGTGGAAGGCCTCGCCGGGATGCAGGAAGAAACTCGGGGTTCCGGTCGAGGCCAGCGTCGCGGCGATCTTGCGCCCGACGAGCCCCGACTTGCCCATGCCGGTGACGATGCATTTGCCGCTGCATGCGAGGATCAGCTCCACGGCATCGGCGAAATTGTCACCCAAGGTCTCCTTCATGTGCTTGAGCGCCAGCATCTCGGTATTGATGGCCTTGCGGGCCAGGTCGAGGATCTGCGCTTTGGTGGTATCGGTCATTATAGCAAGGTTTTAATGAGATTCTCCAGATCGTCGAGTTGCAACATGTTGGGGCCGTCGCTCCTGGCGCAGTCGGGGCAGGGGTGCACTTCGAAGAAGAAGCCGTTGGCACCGAACGCCCGGGCCGCCCGGGCCATGGCCGGCACGAACTCGCGGTTGCCTCCCGTCGTACCGCCCGCACCGCCGGGACGCTGCACCGAATGGGTACAATCCATCACCACGGTCTGCGCGATGCGCAGCATGTCGGGGATATTGCGGAAATCGACCACCAGATTGTTGTAACCGTAGATATTGCCGCGTTCGGTGAGCCATATTTCCGAAGCCCCCGCATCGCGCGCCTTCTCATAGGGGTACTGCATGTCCAACCCCGAAAGGAACTGCGCCTTTTTGATATTCACGGTCTTGCCCGTCCTGGCCGCGGCGGTGAGCAGGTCGGTCTGCCGGCAGAGGAAGGCCGGGATCTGGATCACGTCGACGACCTCGCCCACGGGTGCGGCCTGCCACGCCTCGTGGATGTCGGTCAGCAGGCGCAGCCCCCACTTCGCCCGCACGTCGGCGAGCATACGCAACCCCTGTTCGAGTCCGGGGCCGCGGAACGAGGAGATCGAGGTGCGGTTGGCCTTGTCGAACGAGGCCTTGAAGATAATATCCGTCCCGAGGGCCTTGTTGATCGCCACGAGGCGTTCGGCCACGGTGTCGAGCAACTCGGCGGATTCGATGACGCAGGGGCCGGCGATGAATTTCATAGCTGTCATTTTATAAATTCCGGATGGTGTGACAAAAACTCCTCGGCACGTGCGAGGTCTTGGGGCGTGTCGATGCCGATGGTCTCGACGTCGGTGATGCCCACGCCGATCCTGTAGCCGTTTTCAAGCCAGCGGAGCTGCTCGAGCGACTCGGCCTTTTCGAGCGTGGACTGCGGCAGCGCCGTGACGGCACACAGCACCTCCGTGCGGAAGGCATAGAGGCCGAGGTGCTTGTAGAACGTATGGTGCGCAAGCCACTGCGAGCGTTCGACGCCGCGCAGGTAAGGGATGACCGAACGCGAAAAATAGATGGCCCGCGACTGCGCATCGAGCACCACCTTCGGCGAATTGGGGTTTTCCAGCGCGGCCAGGCCGTCCGCTTCGGCAAAGGGTTTCACGAGCGTGGCGATGTCCGTCGCGGGATCGTCGAAGCAGCGCTTCACGGCTTCGAGCTGCGACGCCCGGATGAAAGGCTCGTCGCCCTGCACGTTGACGACCACGTCGTAGGGCTTTCCCTGCCTGAGGTAGGCTTCCCAGCAGCGATCCGTGCCGCTCTTATGGTCTGCCGAGGTCATCTCGGCCTTGCCGCCGAACGCCACTACGGCATCGTAAATCCGCTCGTCGTCCGTGGCGACCACGGCATCGTCCAGTACGCCCGCCACCTGCTCGTAGACCCGCCGGATAACGGGTTTCCCGCCCAGCACGGCCAACGGTTTGGCCGGGAAGCGGGTCGACGCATACCGCGCCGGTATGATTGCGATAAATTTCATCGGCAGAGGAATTGATCCATAAAATTAAAAAAGTAAAAGGTGAAAAACAAAACTTTCCACCTTTTACTTCTTTCGGGCCGCTATATGAGCGCCTGTTTCAGCACTTCGTCGTTGGTCTTCACGTAATGGAAGGTCAGTCCGTCGATGTATTCGGGCTTGATCTCGGCGATGTCCTTGCGGTTCTCCTCCGAGAGGATCAGCTCGTTGATCCCGGCGCGTTTGGCCGCCAGAATCTTCTCCTTGACGCCGCCCACCGGCATCACACGGCCGCGGAGCGTCGTCTCGCCCGTCATGGCGATGCGATCCCGGACTTTCCGCCCCGTGTAGGTCGAAACGATCGAGGTCACCATCGTAATGCCGGCCGAAGGGCCGTCCTTCGGGATCGCACCCTCGGGGACATGGATGTTGATGTCGTTCTTCTCGAACAGTGCGGGGTCAATGCCCAGCTCCTTGCTGTGCGCCATCACCCACTCGTGGGCGATCGTAGCGGACTCCTTCATCACATCGCCCAGGTTACCCGTAAGGCTGACCTTGCCCTTGCCGGGCGTCAGCACCGACTCGATGTAGAGGATGTCGCCGCCGACCTCCGTCCAGGCCAGGCCCGTCACAACGCCTGTCATGCCGCCCACCTCGTACTCCTCCTTGAGGAACTTGGGCATGCCGAGGATCTTTTCGACCTCCCGGGCCGAAACCTCCGGGGCAAACACCTCGTCGAAGGCGATCTGCTTGGCACGGGCGCGGGCGATCTTGGCCAGCAACTTGTCGAGCGAGCGGACACCCGACTCGCGGGTATAGCCGGCGATGATGCCTTCGACTACCTCGGGGGCCATCGTGAGCTCCTGCTCCTTGATGCCGTGCGCCTCGCGCTGCTTGGGCAGCAGGTGGTCGAGGGCAATGCGCACCTTCTCCTCGATCAGGTAGCCGGGGATATTGATCATCTCCATGCGGTCGCGCAGCGCCGGTGCGATGTTGGCGATATTGTTGGCCGTGGCGATGAACAGCACTTTCGACAGGTCGTACTCCATGTCGATGTAGTTATCGTGGAAGGTGGTGTTCTGCTCCGGGTCGAGCACCTCGAGCAGCGCGCTCGACGGGTCGCCGTGGTTCGAAACGGTCACCTTGTCCACCTCGTCGAGGATGATGACCGGGTTGGACGAACCGCAGCGCTTGATGGTCTGGATGATCCGTCCCGGCATGGCGCCGATGTAGGTGCGGCGATGCCCGCGGATTTCCGACTCGTCGTGCAGGCCGCCGAGCGAGATACGCCCGAACTTGCGGCCCAGCGCCGCCGCCACCGACTTGCCCAGCGAGGTCTTACCCACACCCGGAGGGCCGTAAAGGCAGAGTATCGGGGATTTGAGGTCGCCCTTGAGCTTGATGACGGCCAGGTGTTCGAGGATACGCTCCTTGACCTCCTCCAGCCCGAAATGGTCGCGGTCGAGCTGCTCGCGCGCGCAATTCAGATCGAGATTGTCCTTGGTTACCTCGTTCCACGGGAGTTCCAGCAGCAGTTGCAGGTAGGTCATCTGCACCGAATATTCGGCCACGGCGGGATTCAGCCGCTCGACCTTCTGCAACTCTTTCTCGAAGGTTTCGCCGACCTCCTTGGGCCAGTTCTTCTTCTTGGCCTCCTCGCGCATCTTCTCGATGTCGGCATCGGCGCCGTCGCCCAGTTCGTCCTGGATCGTACGCATCTGCTGCTGCAGGTAATAGTCGCGCTGCTGCTTGTCGATCTCCTGCTTCACGCGCTCCTGTATCTGGTTCTTCAGCTCGGCCAGCTGCTGTTCGCGGATCAGTATTTCGAGCAGCTTGCGGGCTCGGGCCAGCAGGCCGGGGGCCTCCAGCAACGACTGGCGGTCTTCGTCCGTAAGCTCCATGTTCGAGCAGATGAAATTGATGATGCCGCGCTTGGAGTCGATGTTCTTGATGGCGAAGGCCGCCTCCTTGGGCATCGACGGCGAAACGTTGATGATGTTGAGCGCCACGTCGCGGATCGAATCCACGAGGGCCTCGAACTCGATGCTCTTCAGGTCGGGCGTCGTATCGCGCAGGGCGGTCACCCGGGCCCGGAAATAGGGCTCGGTCGTTATGTATTCGCGTATTTCGATCTTCTCCAGGCCGTTCAGGATCACCGTGAGGTTCCCGTTGGGCATTTCGAGGATTTTGATGATGCGCGCTGCGGTGCCGACCTTGTACATGTCGTCCGGCGCGGGGTCTTCGACGTCGCTCTCGCGCTGCAACACGGCGCCCAGGATGCCGCCTTCGGCATTCACGGCACGTACGAGGCTGATGCTCTTGTCGCGTCCCACGGTGATCGGGGTGATCGCACCGGGGAAGAGCACCGAACTGCGCAGCGTAAGGATCGGGATGATCTCCGGCACTTCGACCTCCTCGGCAACCTCGTCGCCGCCGGTCACGATCGGAATCACGTGGTGTTTGCCGTCGAGCAGCTCGGGAAGCAGGCTCGCATCTTCGACTTCGATGGTTTCGATTATCTTATCTTTTTTACTCATAGTTTACAGATACAAATATATAATGGTGCAAAGGTAACGATTTTTTATAGATATTTATTTTATCTTTGACAGAATGTTAATAACTTTGCAGGCCAAATAACGAAGCAAAACATTCACACCTTTCCTTTATGCAAATCGCTGATAAATATTCGCCGCAGGAGATCGAACAGAAATGGTACGACTACTGGATCGACAACCGGCTGTTCCATTCGGAACCCGACGGACGCGAACCCTATACGATCGTCATCCCGCCGCCCAACGTGACCGGTATGCTCCACATGGGGCACATGCTCAACAACACGTTGCAGGACGTGCTGATCCGCCGTGCCCGCATGTCGGGCAAAAACGCCTGCTGGGTGCCTGGCATGGATCACGCGTCGATCGCCACGGAGGCGAAAGTCGTGGCGATGCTGCATGAAAAGGGCATCGAGAAGTCGTCGCTCACGCGCGAGGAATTCCTCGAATACGCCTGGGAGTGGAAGGAAAAATACGGCGGCATGATCCTCAGGCAGCTGCGCAAGCTGGGCGCCTCGTGCGACTGGGAGCGCACCTGCTTCACGATGGACGAACCCCGCACCGAGAGCGTCATCAAGGTATTCTGCGACCTTTACGAGAAAGGCAAGATCTACCGCGGCGTACGCATGGTCAACTGGGATCCCGCGGCGCAGACGGCGCTGTCGGACGAAGAGGTGGTATTCAAGGAGTCGCACGGCAAGCTCTACTACCTGCGCTACATGGTCGAAGGCTCGGACAAGGCGGTCATCGTCGCCACGACGCGCCCCGAAACGATCCTGGGCGACACGGCGCTGTGCGTCAACCCCAACGACCCGCGCTACGGCTGGCTGCCGGCCGGGGCGCGCGTCATCGTACCGCTGGTGAACCGCGCAATCCCCGTAATCCGCGACGAATACGTCGATATCGAGTTCGGTACGGGCGCGCTGAAAGTGACCCCGGCGCACGACGTGAACGATTACATGCTGGGCGAGAAATACAACCTCGAGGTGATCGACATCTTCAACGACGACGGCACGATCAACGACAAAGTGGGGCTGTACGTCGGCATGGATCGTTTCGACGTCCGCAGAAAGATCGAAGGCGACCTGGCGGAAGCCGGCCTGCTGGAGAAGACCGAGGATTATACCAACAACGTGGGCTATTCGGAGCGCACGGGCGTGGCCATCGAGCCGAAACTCTCGATGCAGTGGTTCCTCTCGATGGGGCAATTGGCCGAACCGGCGACGAAGGCCGTCATGGAGGACGCGATCCGCTTCGTGCCCGAAAAATACAAGAACACCTACCGCCACTGGATGGAGAACATCAAGGACTGGTGCATCTCGCGCCAGCTGTGGTGGGGCCAGCGCATTCCGGCCTGGTACCTGCCCCAAGGCGGCTTCGTGGTGGCCCCGACGGCCGGGGAGGCGCTCGAAAAGGCGCGTGCGAAAACCGGCGACGCCTCGTTGCAGCCGTCCGACCTCAGACAGGACGACGACGTGCTGGACACGTGGTTCTCGTCGTGGCTGTGGCCGATTTCGGTCTTCGACGGCATCCGCAACCCCGGCAACAGGGAGATCAGCTACTACTACCCCACCAACGACCTGGTGACGGGCCCCGACATCATCTTCTTCTGGGTGGCGCGCATGATCATGGCGGGTTACGAATACCGCGGCGAAAAACCTTTCGGAAACGTCTATTTCACGGGCATCGTCCGCGACAAGATCGGCCGCAAGATGTCCAAGCAGCTGGGCAACTCGCCCGACCCGCTCGACCTGATCGCCAAATACGGCGCCGACGGTATGCGCATGGCGATGCTCATCTCCTCGTCGGCAGGCAACGACGTGATGTTCGACGAGGCGCTCTGCGAACAGGGACGCAACTTCGGCAACAAGATATGGAACGCCTACCGCCTGGTGAACGGCTGGTCGGCGGACGGCAATGCCGCACAGGACGAGAACAACCGTCTGGCGGTCGCATGGTTCCGCCAGACGCTCGGCGTCGCTTTGCGCCAGATCGCCGACGATTTCGGTTGCTACCGCATTTCGGAGGCGTTCAAGACGACCTACAAGCTCTTCTGGGACGATTTCAGCGGCCTGTACCTCGAGATGGTGAAACCCGCCTACGGGCAGCCGATCGACGCGCCGACGTTCGAAGCCACGCGCACGTTCTTCGACTCCCTGATGCGCGTGCTGCACCCCTTCATGCCCTTCGTGACGGAAGAGATCTGGCAAGACCTCGCCCCGCGCAAAGAAGGCGAGTCGATCACCGTCGCCCCGATGCCCCAGCCAGACGAAATCGACGGACAGTTGCTGGCGCGGTTCGAGCTGGCCAGGGAGGTGATCTCCTCGGTGCGTAACGTCCGCAACCAGAAGAACCTGCCGCAGAAGGAAGCGCTGACGCTCAAGGTGATCGCCGACGAAAACTACCCGGCCGAGTACGCCCCCGTGATGCGGAAAATGGCCAACCTGACGGCCATCGAGACGGTGACGGAGAAAGACCCGGCGGCCGCAGCGTTCATCGTCAAGACGACGCAGTACTTCGTGCCGATGGCGGGCAAAATCGACGCCGAAGCGGAACGACGCAAACTGACGGACGAACTGTCCTACCAGGAAGGGTTCCTCGCGAGCGTAATGAAAAAGCTCTCGAACGAGCGTTTCATGCAGTCGGCCCCCGAGAAGGTGGTGGCCAACGAACGCGCCAAGCAGGCCGACGCCGAGGCCAAGATCGCGGCCATCAAGGCGCAACTGGAAGCCCTTTCGTAAAAAGGACGGACATGCCTTGTCCCGAATTCCTGCGGGGTTCGGGACAGGTACTTTCCACCGCGGCCATGCCGCAGACGAACCATACCCGCACCGCAGGGCCGGGTTTAACGACAACACGATTTGCCGACAATCACCATATATACCGACGGCTCGGCGCTCGGGAACCCCGGGCCGGGAGGCTACGGCGCGGTACTCCTTTCGGGACAGCACCGCAAGGAGCTGTCGCAGGGATTCCGCCTGACGACCAACAACCGCATGGAGCTCATGGCTGTCTGCGTGGCACTCGAGGCGCTCAAGTTCGACGGGTCGGACGTCACCGTGTACTCCGATTCGAAATACGTCGTGGACGCCGTGACGAAAGGCTGGCTCTTCAGCTGGGTGAAAAAGCGGTTCGCCGGTAAGAAAAACCCCGACCTGTGGATGCGCTTCCTGCGCGTGTACCGGCATCACAACGTCCGCTTCGTCTGGGTCAAGGGGCATGCCGACACCGTGGAGAACAATCGCTGCGACCAACTGGCGGTCGCTGCCGCCAACGACAAGGCGCATTTACTGGAAGATACGGGTTACGAACCCTGAAAAGGGGCGGACAGCATGTCTGCCCCTTCGTTTTTTTCGGTTCTAAACTCCCCGGAACTTCGCACTTTTAAGCCGGGAATTCCGAATTTCACATTATTATTCCTATCTTTGTCACGATTATCACATAAACTGCAAATAATCCGCCCGTAATGTTTAAAATATACATGAGGCTTCTGGGTTTCGCCCGACCCATCCGCAAATACGCCATCCCCTATTTCTTCTACTCGCTCTTCTACGCACTGTTCAATTCGCTCACGTTCCTGCTGATCATGCCGATCCTCAAGACGATGTTCGATGCGGATTACACGTTCGTATACGTGGAGAAACTCCCCCCGCTGGCGTTCAACCAGGAATACCTGACGGCGCTGTTCAACTTCACCTATTCGCACCTGTTCAACGAATACAACCCCGAAAACGTCCTGCTGCTGCTGGCCATCGTCACCATCTTCGTGAGCCTGCTGAGCAACCTGTTCCGCTACATGGGCGCATGGACGGTCGAGAACATGCGCACGCGCACCCTGCAGCGCATGCGCAACGAGATGTTCTCCAAAGTCGTGGACATGAACGTGGGCTATTTCAGCGACCAGCGCAAGGGCGACATCATCTCGAAAATCACCTCGGACGTCGGCGTGGTGCAGTTCTGCATCACCAACACCTTGCAGGTGGCTTTCCGCGAACCGTTCCTCATCATCGGCTATACGGTCATGATGGTCGCCATCTCGTGGGAGCTGGCACTCTTCTCGGTGCTTTTCCTGCCCGTCGTGGCACTGATCATCGGCAGCATCGTCAAGCGCCTGCGCCATCCCGCACGCACAAGCCAGCAGCGCATGGGCGAACTGGTCTCGACACTCGACGAATCGCTCTCGGGCATCAAGGTCATCAAGAGCTACAATGCCACGGGCTACGTCAAGCAGAAGTTCTACGACCTGAGCGAAGACCTGGCGCGGCTGACCCTTTCGATGGCCCGCCGCCAGCAGCTGGCTTCGCCGATGAGCGAATTCCTGGGCATCTCGGCCGTAGGCGTCATCCTGGTATTCGGAGGTTCGCTCGTATTCAAGGACGCGCTCAGCCCCGAAGGCTTCATCGCCTTCATCGCCATGTTCTCGCAGATAACGCGCCCGGTGCGCACGTTCATCGACCAGTTCTCCAACATCAACCAGGGTATCGCCGCCGGCGAACGCATCTTCTCGATCATCGACGCCCAGAGCGAAATCCAGGACAAGCCCAGGGCGATCGAACTCGACGGGCTGAAAGACAAGATCGAATTCCGGGACATCCACTTCTCGTACGACGGCAGCCGCGAGGTGATCGAAGGCATCTCGTTCGAGATCAAGCGCGGCGAGACCGTGGCCCTGGTAGGCCCTTCGGGCGGAGGCAAGTCGACCCTCAGCGAACTCATACCGCGTTTCTACGACGTGAAGGCGGGCGACATCCTGATCGACGGGGTCTCGGTGCGCGACTACACGCAGGACAGCCTGCGCGCCCACATGAGCGTCGTGGCACAGGACACCGTGCTTTTCAACGACACCATCGAAGGCAACATCGCCATGGGCAAGGCCGGGGCCACGCACGACGAGATCGTCGAGGCGGCCCGGATCGCCAATGCCGACTGCTTCATACAGGAAGCACCCGAAGGCTACCAGACCAACATCGGCGACCGGGGCGTCAAACTCTCGGGAGGCCAGCGCCAGCGGCTTTCGATCGCACGCGCCGTGCTGAAAAACCCCGAGATACTGATCCTCGACGAGGCCACCTCGGCCCTCGACACGGAGAGCGAAAAACTCGTGCAGGATGCCCTCAACAAGCTGCTCGTCGGCCGCACATCGGTGGTTATCGCCCACCGCCTGTCGACGATTCACAACGCCGACAAGATCATCGTCGTCGACCACGGCCGCGTGGCCGAGCAGGGCACCCACACCGAACTGCTCGCCAAGGGCGGCATCTACGCCAAGCTGATCGAATTGCAGTCGTTCGACTAAAAATGCCGGCATGTACCGATGAGAGGCGAGAAGGAGAAGATGCTGGCGGGCGAATGGTTCGACCCGCATGACGCGGAGCTGACGGCCGACCGCGACCGTGCCACGCGCCTGATGCATCGCCTCAACGTCGAATGCTGCGGCCACGGCGACGACTACCGCACCACACTCGGGGAATTGTGCCCCAACGTCCGCGGGTTCATCCGCGAACCTTTCCACTGCGACTACGGCTACAACATCCACATGGGCGAAGGTTCCTTCGTCAATTTCGACTGCGTTTTCCTCGACCTGGCACCGATACGCATCGGCTGCGGGACGCTCATAGGCCCCAAAGTGCAGCTGCTCACGGCGCACCATCCGTTCGACGCCGCGACACGCGGGACGGCCCTCGAAGCAGGCAAGCCCATCGTCATCGGCGACCACTGCTGGCTGGGCGGCGGAGTGATCGTATGCCCGGGCGTCACGATCGGCGACAGGGCGGTCGTCGGGGCCGGGTCGGTCGTCACACGAGATATCCCCGCGGATTCGGTCGCAGCAGGCAACCCTGCACGTATCATCCGCCCGCTCTAAATATCCCCAGACATCCCATTGCACCATGTTCACACCCGACACCCCTAATTTCCAATCCCTGATGCTCATGCTGGACGCCGCCCACATGGGTTGGTGGAAAGCGGATTTCCAGGCCGGCGAACTGCATGTCTCCGAATATATTGCCAAGCTGCTGGGGCTCGACGGCGACAAAGTCCGGATCGGGCAACTGACACACCTGGTTCGCGAAGACTACCGGATGCCGATCCACAACGAATTCATGGCGCTCAAGGTCGACAGCAAATTCGACAGGACGTTCCCGATCGAACTTCCCGAGGGCGAAGTCTGGCTCCACGCCCAGCTCGTCGGACGGCAGACCGACCCCGCAACGGGTACGCACCTTTTCGGCTACATGCAGCGCGTCCCCGTGCACGACCGGCGCGAAGCAGAAATCCTGACGCTCGAAAACAACTACCACACGGTCGTAAAGGAAAACAAGCATATGGACGTGCTGCTCGACCACCTGCCGATCGGATATTTCCGCATCCGGCTGCTTTACGACAGCGACGGACGCGCCATCGACTACCTTTTTCTCTCGGTCAACCGCGCGGCGCAGCAAATCGTGGGGATAGAACCGGACGCATATATAGGCAAGACGGCACGCGAGACCGGGCACCCCGTCGATGCCCATATCGACAAACTCGCGCACATCCGCCTCGGCAATTACAAGACCGACGAATGGTTCGCAAAAAAAACCAGGCGCCATTGCCGCAGTTTCCTGTACAATACGCCCAACGACGGAAGCGAGATTGTGATCCTGATCCTCGACATCACCGACGCCATAACGGCACACAAGGCACTGGACGAGCAGGAAAAACTGCTGCGCAACATCATCCAGAACGCCCCCGTCGGCATCGAGATCTACAACGACCGGGGACGGCTCATCGACATCAACACCTGCGACCTGGAGATGTTCGGGGTGAAAGATCCGGGCAAAATACGCGGGCTCAACCTGTTCGACAACCCTAATTTCCCGGAGGAGACGAAAATCCGCATCTAGCACGGCGAAAGTGCGGATTTCACCGCCCGTTACGAATTCGGAAAACTCGGCGGCTACTACGAAAGCACGCGCCCGGGGCATTTCGACTGGACGGGGCGCATACGCTGCCTGTACGACGACCGGGGCGAACTCACCCACTACCTGCTCATCAATATCGACAACACCGAGTTGCGGAAGATCCAGAACCGGGTTTCGGAGTTCGAAGCCCTGTTCCGCATCATCTCCGAATATGCCCAGGTAGGATATGCCAACTACAACCTCTACAACAAAGAGGGCTATGCGCAAAACGTATGGCTGCGCAACTACGGGGAGGCCGACTCGGCGCAGATCGTCGACGTGATCGGCAAATACCGCCACATCCACCCCGAAGACCGCAAGCCCCTGCTCGACCTGCTGACCCGCTTCTCCGCGGGTGAAGTGCAGTCGGCAACGGCCATCTGCCGCGTGCAGCACGACGACGGACGGAAAACATGGATCAAAACCCACCTCATCTGCCGGGACTACCGCCCCGGCGAACAGGTCATCGACATGCTGGGGATCAATTACGACATCACGGCACTCAAGCAGACCGAACAGGAGCTGATCGCCGCCAAGGAGCGCGCCGAAGAGTCCAACAAGCTCAAATCGGCCTTCCTGGCCAACATGAGCCACGAAATTCGCACGCCGCTCAACGCGATCGTAGGCTTTTCGGAACTGATGGCTACGGAGGCCGATCCCGACCAGCGCAAAGAATTCGCCGACCTGATCCTGGTAAATAACACCCTGTTGTTGCAAATCATCTCCGACGTACTCGACCTGGCCCGGATCGAATCGGGACGCATAGAGATCGTCCGTACGAAATTCGACGCCCGCGATTTATGCCGCGAGGTGGCCGAGACATTCCGCCTGCAAGTCGCCGAAGGGGTCGTCCTGCGGCTGGAAGACAGCCTGCCCCGGCTCCAGCTCGAGGATTACAAGCAGGGACTGCACCAGATACTCGGCAATTTCGTACGCAATGCCGTGAAATTCACGACAAAAGGTTCGATAACGATCGGGTTCTCGCAACGCCCCGGATGGGTACGGTTCTACGTCCGCGATACGGGCATCGGCATCCCCGAGGAGGAACGCGCCAAGATTTTCGACCGGTTCTACAAGGTCGACACCTTCACGCAGGGCACCGGGCTCGGGCTGCCGATCTGCAAGAACATCGCCGAACAGCTCGGCGGCCGTATCGGCGTCGATTCCGCCGTCGGCGCGGGGTCGTGCTTCTGGGTCGAAATCCCGGCCGGAAAATAGCCCGCTCCGGGCAGATGCCGCCACGGACGGAATAGGTGCAATTTTGCACGCTTTTCAAATCTTTTTTATATCTTTGCAAGTTGTCGGAAAAAGAGGAATCTTTCCGGCACTTCCGGCCATGCCGGCGTACGACCCCGAACGAAATAAAAAACACATATACCATGAAATTCAATGAGTATAAAGGCCTCGACCTGGCCCAGATAGCCGCCGACGTGCTCGGCGAATGGGACGCCCGCGACACATTCCACAAGAGCATCACCACGCGCGAGGGGCACCCCGCGTTCGTATTCTACGAAGGCCCCCCGTCGGCCAACGGGATGCCCGGCATCCACCATGTCATGGCCCGCACGATCAAGGACGTCTTTTGCCGCTACAAGACACAGCAAGGGTATCTCGTGCACCGCAAGGCGGGCTGGGACACGCACGGGCTTCCCGTGGAGCTGGGCGTCGAAAAGAAGCTCGGCATCACCAAGGAAGACATCGGCAGGAAGATTTCGATCGAGGAGTACAACCGCACCTGCCGCGAGGCCGTCATGGAATTCACGGGGGCGTGGGAAGACCTGACCCGCAAGATGGGGTACTGGGTCAACATGGACGATCCGTACATCACCTACGACAACAAATACATCGAGACCCTGTGGTGGCTGCTCAAACAGCTTTTCGACAAGGGGCTGCTCTATAAGGGCTATACGATCCAGCCCTACTCGCCGGCTGCGGGCACGGGGCTTTCGACGCACGAGCTGAACCAGCCGGGCTGCTACCGCGACGTGAAGGACACGACGTGCACGGCGCAGTTCAGGATCATCCGCGACGCGAAAAGCGAAAAGCTCTTCGGCGACGCCGAAGGGCCGCTCTATTTCCTGGCGTGGACGACCACGCCGTGGACCTTGCCTTCGAACACCGCGCTGGCCGTAGGCCCCGCGATCGAATACGTGAAGGTCAAATGCCGCAACCCCTATACCGACGAACCCCAGACGGTCATCCTCGCCAAGGACCTCGTCGCATCGTACTTCACCAAGAAGATTGAGGGAAGCTACCAGATCACGGGCGAAAGCTGGATGGGGCCCGAACTGGAGGGGATCCGTTACGAGCAGCTGATCCCCTGGGTAAAGCCGACGGGCGACGCGTTCCGCGTGATCGTGGGCGACTACGTGACCACATCGGACGGTACGGGCATCGTGCACATCGCACCGACGTTCGGCGCCGACGACGACCGTGTGGCCAAGGCCGCAGGCATCGCCCCGCTGTTCATGGTCGACAAAGCCGGCAAAAACCAGCCGATGGTCGACAAGCAGGGCAAGTTCTTCGTACTCGAAGACCTCGACCCGGAATTCGTAAAAAACAACATCGACGTCGAAAAATACAAGGAGTATGCGGGCCGCTACGTCAAGAACGCCTACGACCCGGAGATCGCCTGCGATGTCGAGACAACGCTCGACATCGACCTGGCCGTGATGCTGAAAGCCCAGAACAAGGCATTCAAGATCGAAAAGCATACCCACTCCTACCCCCACTGCTGGCGTACGGACAAGCCGGTGCTCTACTACCCGCTCGATTCGTGGTTCATCCGCACCACGGCGCTGCGCGAGCGGATGATCGAGCTGAACAAGACGATCCGATGGAAACCCGAATCGACCGGGACAGGCCGTTTCGGCAAATGGCTCGAAGGGCTGGTGGACTGGAACCTTTCGCGCTCGCGCTTCTGGGGCACTCCGCTGCCGGTATGGGCTACGGAGGATTACTCGGAGCTGAAGTGCATCGGTTCGATCGGGGAGCTGATGGGCGAGATCGAAAAGTCGATCGCCGCGGGCTTCATGAAGGGGAACCCCTACAAGAATTTCAAGGTCGGCGACATGTCCAAGGAGAACTACTCGACCCGCAATATCGACCTGCACCGTCCCTATGTGGACAATATCGTACTCGTGTCGTCGAAAGGCGAGCCGATGAAGCGCGAAAGCGACCTGATCGACGTATGGTTCGACTCGGGTGCCATGCCGTACGCACAACTGCACTATCCGTTCGAGAACGGCGGCGACTATTTCAAGTCGGTCTACCCGGCCGATTTCATCGCCGAGGGCGTCGACCAGACGCGCGGCTGGTTCTTCACGCTGCATGCCATCGCCTCGATGCTCTTCGACTCGGTAGCCTTCAAAAACATCATTTCGAACGGGCTGGTGCTGGACAAAAACGGCAACAAGATGTCGAAGCGCCTGGGCAACGGCGTCGACCCGTTCGAGGTTCTCGCAACCTACGGGGCCGACGCCACGCGCTGGTACATGATCTCCAACTCGCAGCCGTGGGACAACCTCAAATTCGACCGGGACGGCGTGGACGAAGTACGCCGCAAGTTCTTCGGGACGCTCTATAACACCTACTCGTTCTTCGCACTCTACGCCAATGTGGACGGATTTACGGGCAAGGAGCCGGAAGTTCCCGTCGAAAAACGCCCGGAGATCGACCGCTGGATCATTTCGTTGCTCAATACGCTCGTCAAGGAAGTAACCCGCTCGCTCGAGGATTACGACCCGACCCCGGCGGCACGCGCCATCCAGGAGTTCGTGGGAGAAAACCTCTCGAACTGGTACGTGCGCCTGAACCGCAAGCGTTTCTGGGGCGGTGGTATGAACGACGACAAACTGGCGGCCTACCAGACGCTCTACACCTGCCTGGAGACCGTTTCGATGCTCGCGGCACCATTCGCACCCTTCATCTCCGACCGCATCTTCCGCGACCTGAATGCCGTCAGCGGCCGCCACGCGGACGAGTCGGTACACCTCTCGACTTTTCCGAAGGCCGACGAAAAGCTGATCGACACCGACCTGGAAGAGATGATGTCCCTGGCACAGCGCGTATCGTCGATGGTGCTCGCCCTGCGCCGCAAGGTGTCGATCAAGGTGCGCCAGCCGCTCACCAAGATCCTCATCCCGGTGCTCGACCCGGCCATGGCACAGCATATCTCGGCCGTGAAGAACCTCATCATGAACGAGGTGAACGTCAAAGAGGTCGAACTGATCGAAGACACCACGGGCATCATCACCAAGCGCATCAAGCCCAACTTCAAGACGCTGGGCCCGCGCTACGGCAAATACATGAAGCAGATCGCCGCCATGACGGCGGAGTTCTCGCAGGAGCGTATCGCCCAAATCGAAGCCGCGGCCCAGACCGTACTCGACCTGGGGGATGAAAAAATCACCGTGACCCCGGCCGATTTCGAGATCACCTCGGAGGACATGCCGGGATGGCTGGTGGCATCGGAAGGCAAACTTACCGTAGCGCTGGACATTACGCTGACGGAAGAGCTCCGGGCGGAAGGCGTGGCACGCGAGTTGATAAACCGCATCCAAAATATCCGTAAGGACTCTGGATTCGAGGTGACGGACAAGATCCGCGTCGAGATCGAACAGAAGGAGCTCGTGGCCGGCGCGATCGCCAAATATGCCGGATATATCGCATCGCAGACGCTCGCCGTCGAGGTGAAAGCGGCCGCACGGCCCGAGGGAGGCGTGGTCGTGGATTCGGATGTCGACGACGAGCCGATCCGGATAGCCGTGACACGTATCTGACGGGCGGCTAAGGCGGCAAATCCGCTTCGGGAAACGGCAAATGCGTCTTGCTGAGAACGATATAAAGGGTGCGTCCGGACGATATCGTAGATAACGATATAAAATTTGGTGTTTACGGAAAAATTGTTTAATTTTACATAAAACCAACAAGGAGAAGACGACTATGGCAGACGAAAGAACCAGATACAGCGACGCCGAACTCGAGGAGTTCAAGCAGCTCATCCTGAAAAAGCTTGAGAATGCGCGCGCGGACTATGAGCTGCTGCGCGCCACTATCACCCACACGGCCGATAACGACACGGAGGATACCTCCCCGACGTTCAAAGTCCTCGAAGAGGGCGCAGCGACCCTCTCGAAAGAGGAGAGCGGACGTCTGGCGGCACACCAGATGAAATTCATACGGAACCTGGAGATGGCCCTCGTGCGCATCGAAAATAAGACCTACGGCATCTGCAAGACGACCGGCAAGCTCATCCCCAAGGAGCGGCTGATGAAAGTGCCGCATGCCACCGAGTGCATCGAAGCCAAAGAGGGGCGCAGGTAAACCTGCAATCCGGATATGACAGAAAAAAGACGACTTTCTCAGTCGTCTTTTTTATTCGGGCCCGGCCGTCTGCCCCGGCACATGCCCGCCGACAGGCAGCCGCTATGTCAGCCGCAACGGCTGCTGGATCGACAGTCTTCACAAACAGCCGCAATGACAGCTGCCTTAGCAGGTGCATTGTCAGTCTCAACGGCAGGGCAGACCGGCACCCGAAACCTCCCGTTTTTTGCCAAGGGTAACTCCTGCGGGCCAGAAACTGTATTTTAGCAGGTTCAGGCGCACTTTTTCATCAAAAAATACGTTATCTTTGACGATATGTATCGCCGGATTTGCATACTCGTGCTGACCCTCCTCGCTGCGCAAAGCGTCTGTTTCGCCCGCACGGTCAATCCCGGCATGCGGGCGCCGGACAGGGTTTCCCCCGGCGGATTCTCCCCCGACAGCCTGAACACGGCGACCTCGGAGCGCAACCAGCGCCTCTACGACAGCATACAATCCAAAACCAACCGCCGCGCAGTTCCGCGCATGCTTTACAGGATGCTCTTCGTCAAACCCGTACTCGATACGACGATGAACGGGCGCGTATTGGACGAAAGCAGGTTGCTGGAACCTTACGCCGGGAAAACCGTAGGCGACATCACCATCGAGCGCATGATGCCGTTCGACTCGTGCGGCAACTGGTTCGAGCGCGCAGGCAACAAGACCCACATGCTGACCCGCGAACGGGTTATCCGGCGCGACCTGCTGTTCAAGCCGGGCGACAAGTTCGATCCCCAGCTGGTCGTGCGCAACAAGCAACTGCTGCGCTCGCGCCCCTACATCTCCGATACCGAGGTGATCGTCGTACCCGACTCGCTCGATTCGACCCGTGTGAATATGGTCATCCGCACGCGCGACAGCTGGACGATCAGCATCGACGCAGGCATACACGGCGAAGGGCGCACCATGGTCGGGCTTTCGGACGCCAACATTTTCGGCACGGGCAACACCCTGAAATTCAAGACCAATTTCAGCCGCAGGGATTTCTCCTACGGCGGCAACATCGTGGAATACAAAATACCCAACGTGCTGGGGACATTCTACACGGCCGACTTCTCGGCAGGCCGGGACTTCTACAACTCGGAGCTGAACCTCGGGCTGCGCAAGGAGTTCATCCGGCCGACGGACTACGAAATAGGCCTCACGTACAGCGACATAAAATCGAAGCGCTACATGGTCGACCTCGACACCTCGCTGCTCGTGAAAGTCCGCAACCTCGACGTATGGGGCGGCAAATCGCGCTACATCCGCTCCATAAACTCGAGCGTCTTCCTGACGGGCCGTTACAGCTATGCCCGGTTCAGCCGCCGCCCGCCCGTCACGGCCGACTATAACCCGGCACTGCACGATTACGACGCCATGCTCTTCGGCGGCGGCCTCTACCGGGAAAAATTCTACACGGCGAACATGGTTTACGGGTTCGGTACCCGCGAGTATCTGGCGACGGGTTACAAAGCCGAGCTGGTGAGCGGCTATTCGTGGGGAGAGTTCAACGACGAGATGTACCTCGGCATGTCTTACCAGACAGGCGGCTTCCGGGGGATGGGCTACATCATGGGCGGCTTTACGCTGGGAAGCTACATCGACCTCAAAAGCGGCATGTGGCGCCACAGTGCCGTCGACGTAGACCTGAAGTGGTTCTCGAACCTGTTTCTGTTCCGGCGCAGCCGCATCCGCCAGTTCCTGGCGTTCAACTACACGCAAGGCTGGAACCGGGGCGAAGGCAGCGACGAAATGATCCGCTTCACCCACGACAACGGGTTGCAGGCGCTCAAAGAGTACGTCACCGGAACCAACCGCATGATCCTCAACACGGAAACGGTGGTCTTCACCCCCTACCAGCCCCTCGGGTTCCGCATCGCGGTTTTCGGATTCGCGGACTTCGGGCTGATCGGCTATTCGCCCAATATCTTCAAGAACGATTTTTTCACCTCGTTCGGGCTGGGTGTACGGCTCCGCAACGAGCGGCTCGTATTCAACACGGTGCAGATCCGCCTGGGAATCGCATTCGGCAAACGCGGGCTGGTCGAGAGCGAATATTTCCGCCTGTCCAACGCCACACGCGTCGAACAGTACCGCTACCGCCCCACCCGCCCTGAGATCGTAGGGTTCAAGTAAGCGCAACGCGCCGCAACAGGCCCGCAAGCGAAAGCCGCAGGCATGAAAAAACGGAGGCCGCGGCCCCCGTTTTCGCCATACCCCGCCCGGGGAGCGTCATTGCTCGACGATCTGTCCCGTCTCGTCGATCGTCAGCACCCGGTCATATTGTTTGACCTTTGCCCTGAAATCGTGGAAATCTTCGGCCTCCTGGTACTTGCAGGGGACGACTTCGTTCCCCTGCCGGTCGATATACCCGTACCCGAGCCCCTTGACGAAGACGCGCGCCAACCCGCAGCTGAACGGATAGGCCTCGTGATACTTGAGCGGCACGATCAACTGGCCGTTCGTGGCGATATAACCCCAGCGGGCATCGTAGAAATCTTCGGAATTGGTGCCGAAACGCATCACGGCGGCACGCATCTCGCTGAACTCGGCGGCATCGTCCCACTTGGCGGGGATCACTTCACGCCCCTCGGTGTCGATATAGCCGCAACGAGGCTCCATACCTTGGAAATTCATGCCGTAGAGGTCGGTATTGAAAGGCGCCAGCCCGTCGTTGAACCTGCCGATGCGTTTATAGCGGAACGAGCTGACCTCACCGCCGTTGCGGTCGACGAGCCCGAAATTGACATTGTTGTAGCTCACCACGGCCACCCCGCCCGAGAAGGGCCGCGCCACGGAGAAACGGGGCGAAATAGCCACATTCCCCTTGACATCGACATACCCGTAATTGCCGAACTGCTCCAGCCTGAACGCTGCGAGCCCCTCGCCCGGGGTGTCGAGGTAGTAATAGCGGCACGGGATCGTCTCGTGCCCCAGCGTGTCGATAAGTCCCCACTGGCCGCCGTAGGGCTCGTCGCGCAGCACCATGCTGCCGCCGTAGTTCGTCCGGGCATAGCCATCCTTGAAATCGGAAATATAAGAGAAGAAACAAGGCAGCACCTCACGCCCGTCAGCACCGAGGAAGCCATGTTTGCCGTCGCTCGTCACGGGGATCAGCCCGTAGGCGTTCGGCTCGCCGATCAGGTTATAGGCACAAGGGACTATCACCTCGCCGTCTTGGCGCAGGATGCCCCATTTACCGTCGCGCAGGACACGCATCCAGCCCCGTTCGTCGGGTTCGCCGATCTCGGAATAAAGGCAGGGGATGATGGTTTTCCCCGTTTTGTCGATACGTCCCCAGAGCTCGCCGGCCTGCACCCAGGCCATGCCGTCGTCGAACGCCCCGGCCACCGTAAATTGCGGAGCCACGACCGCCCGGCCTGCGGTATCTATATAGCCCCACAGCCCTTCGGGCTCCTGCACGGCGGCCAGTCCGTCGTCGAAACTCCGGGCATCGGCATAACGGCATTCGATGACCAGCCGTCCCGTCCCGTCGACATACCCCCAACGGCCGACCCCTTCGTTGATATCGAGCACCGCAGCACGGTTATCGTTCACGGATCCGACCTCGGCATATTTGGCCGTGCGCTGCTCGAATGTCCGGCCGCATGAAACGAACATTGCGACCGTAAGAAAAAATAGCAGGCGTTTCATAGCTTCTGTTTTGTATTTTACATGCAAAGATAACTTTTTCCCTCCTAATTCTGCAAGTTTCACGCCCGTATCGCATGGCCGACGAAAAAACCCGGGCGGCAGAACCGTCCCGGGCACGAACTTTTTATATATACTTATGGCCTGATTATTTTTTCTTGGTCGTAATCTCGATGACACCGTTGCGGGCTTTTCTGCCGTATTTCTCGACCGCCGAGGCATCTTTGAGTATGGACATGTTCTCGATCCGGCCGGGATCCAGCCCCTCCAATTTCTTGAGATCCCTACACACCTTGCCGTCGATCACGAGAAGAGGTTCCTTTCCCTTTTCAAACGGCGCCTTGCCCGATCCGCGGATCACGATCGTGCTGCTCTTCAGCGTACCGGCATCCTCTGTCTGCTCCATATGTTCGGCGACCTTGCGACGGATCTCGACGCCGGCTGCCGTCGACCCGGCCTCGGCAGCTTTCGCCAGGGCAGCCTGTACCCGGGGGTCGGCCAAATGCGCCTGCGCCTCCTGTATCTGCTTCTGCGCCTCTTTCCACTCGTCGCTGGCCATATACTTGCGCACGGCCTCCTCCTGCTCACGGACGGCTGCGAGTTGCGCGGCAGACAGCCTGCGTGCCGAAGAGAGTTCCTTCTGTGCCTTGTCGAGTTCGGCCTGAGCCTTTTTCCACTCCTCGCCCGACATATATTCGCGGGCAGCCTCCAGTCCGGCACGGGCGGCCTTCATCCCTTCCTCTGCGGCTTTGAACCCGGCTTCCGCGGCCTGGGTCGCCTGCCCCGGCGACAGTCCGTCAACCTGCACCGCGTCCGGTTGCGTCTTCATGACGGTCACGCCCCCGTCGTCAGTGACGGTCACCCGGCTCTGGCTGACGACAGTCTTCTTCCCGTCGCTGCCGGTAACGGACACGACACGTCCGCGGGTTTTCGTACCGGCGTCCATCCCGGCCTTATCCCGGGGCACCGTCGAGCTGCCGATCACTCTGACATCCGACATCTTCCCGGAACCACGCACCACGACCTTGGCAGAGCCGTCCTCGATGTCGACCGAATAATCCTGCGCACCGCTGGCGGCATCCTTCGTCGAAACGACCACTACGCCGTTCCTGCCTTTCTCGCCGTATAGGGCCTCTGCCGAAGCGTCCTTGAGCACCGTTATGGAAGCGATCCGGTCAGGCGACAGTGTATCTATCGACGCCACCTCGAGGCCGTCGACCACGAAAAGCGGCTTGCCGGATTTTCCGTCTGAAGAGTAAAAATTCGCCCCTTCGATGCGGATCGAAACATTTTCTTTTTTACCTTTGTCATCGGGAAAAACATAGGCGGTGCGGGCGAACGCCCCGAGGGCAAGCCCCGTCAACGGCAGCAGGAAAAGCACCCTGGCCCCTGCCCACCGCGACGATCTTTTACGTAACATCATGGTAATACGGTTTTTAAGTTTACTGTGATTAAAGCTGTTGGCGACTGAGTACCACCTCCCGCCGGCAGCTTTCCTTATTAATAACAACTGGTATTGCCGGGCGTCGACGCCGCTGTCCAGCACCGCCTCGTCGGCTTCGTATTCATGGATGGCGCGCAACTCACGGCGCAGGAGCCACATCGCAGGATTGAACCATTGCAGGCACCCCGCAAGGTCGGTCACCAACAAGTCGAACGAGTGGCGCAGCCTCAGGTGAGCCTTCTCATGCAGCACGATCGCCTCGCCGTTCTCGGCCAGATCCTTTTCCGACATCACGATATACCGGTACCAGCTGAACGGTACGACCGGCTGGTCGGTGCGTACGAGCACGGAGCCGTCGCCCAGCCGCTCCCTGTGCCCCCGGCGGATCATGTGCAATACACCGCATACCGACCCGAGCGTCCATAACAACGCAGCGGCGGCTCCCGCAAGGAAAGCGGCCGTCGCCGCCTTATCCCACGGGAAAGGTTGGGATTCCGGCTCCGCGGACGGGGCGTAGCCCGCATCCTCCGTCACAGGGAGTTCCGGCATGGCCGGGAGTTCGCGGTAGACCGTAATGACACACAGCGGCAACACGAACGACAACACCATCGCCGCCAGCACCACGATCCGGTTCAGGCGGTGGAAGGTCTCACGGCTCAGCAGCAATTTGAAGAAAAGGTAGAACACCGCCAGGCAGGCGCCGACCTTCAGGCTGTACAGCATCAGTGTGTACATGGCTAACGACGGTTTTGGGTTTCGATACGGTCGATCAGCTCGCGCAGTTCGTCGACCGAGATTTTTTCCTCCTCGACCAAGGCGGAAACGGCCCCGAGGTAGGAGTTCTCGAAATATTTGCGGATGACCCCGCCCAGCGTGCGGCGCGAAAATTCCTCCTCGGTCACCACCGGATAATACTGGTAGGTACTCCCGAAGGTATTGTGGGCGACATACCCCTTGGCTTCGAGGGCGCGCACCATGGTCGAAAGCGTATTGAAATGGGGCTTGGGTTCGGTGGCGAGCGCCACGAGCTCGCGTACGAAAAGCGGGCCGTGCTCCCAGAAGCAGCGCATCAGTTCCTCTTCCCTGCGTGTCAGTTTTTCCATCATACCGGTTTTGGTTTCTGTTATCCGCCCTGCTCCGATCGGCCGACAGGGCTTACGGGAACAAAGGTAACTAAAAAAACTTCACCCACAACTATTTTAAATAGTTTTTCAACTATATTTTTTAGTTTCACTCAAAATGCAGCAGAAATACAGGCAGGGAAAGGAGCGGAAAAAAGCAGGGGAAGAAGAGAGAGGAGCCGGGAAAAGGCAGGGAGAGATTGGAAAAGATGATTATACAGACCGGCAAGCGTGGAAGTGCTCGGCAAGGTCAGAGGGGTGGAAAAGAAAGGTCGGGAAATGAAGAGGAAAACAAAAAGCCCCGGCTATTTCAGCCGGGGCATATGGATACGGGTACCAACGGGGATTAATCCTCGTCGCGGTACATGTGCTCTACGTAAACAGCGTGCTGCATCGCCTCGCGCTTGGCGATCGAAGGCTTGGTGAAATATTGGCGGCGGCGGAGTTCCTTCAGGACGCCCGTGCGCTCGTATTTACGTTTGAACTTCTTCAGGGCGCGTTCGATGTTTTCGCCCTCTTTTACCGGCATGATAATCATAGTAGTATTCTTTTTTTTGTTTTTTTAATATCGTCGTTTACTTAAATTCCTCCGGGGTTCGCATCACCTGATACCTCGCCCCATATCGTGTCGTTGTCCGTATCGTCAGCCCCGCTTCGGGTACCGAACCGCAGGTAAGGAGCCAGCCGTGCTGCCTCTTCGCGGGTCAATATGTTGTCTTCAACCAATTCCTCAGCGGTACTCCAACCTCCTTTCAACTGTCTTGTTTTAAGTAATTTCCGAAGCTTCTGCGGCGGAATATACGGATGCTGCCTAAGGACTTTCGGGGTTGCAAAGTTAATATCAATTTTCCGAATTTCACAACTATCGCAGCAAATTTGTTTCAAAATTTTCTCATAATTGCGTTCCGTGACTCCCGGAACCTCTGCGAGTTGCTCCAGACGGACAAATCCGCCGAGCCTCGCGCGGTAGTTCATGATCGACACCACCGTCCGCGCTCCGATCCCCACCACGCCACGCAGCGTCGCGGAATCGGCCGTATTGATCTCCACGGGTTCGTCGACCGGCGCAGCTCCGCGCTCGGGAAAGATAATATAGGGTTCGAGCGCCGCAGCCACCGAATCGCTCACGACATAGCAGGCGCGCAACTCCTCCATGTCGTAGATCCCGCTCAGGTCGCGCCAGCGGATGAAGGCCTCGGCCTGCCGCTTGGACAACGCCCCGATGGCCCGCAGGTAACGCGCCCCCACGGTGTCGATGCGAAAGCGCGTGGGCGGCATGGGTTCGGGCACGACACGCCCCGTGCGATACTGCCGGGGCGCGATGGCGTATTTGCGCCCGATACGGATATAGGGAGCCAGGCGGCGGTAGAGCGAATCGCTGATGCCGTAGCAAAGCGTCACATCCTCCGGGATGCGGAAGATCTTCCCCGCGGCACGGTATTTCAGCAGGCTCACGGCTTCGTGCTTCGACAAGCCCAGCCGCCGAAGTCCGTCGTAGTCCACGGTATTGGGGTCGAACGGCCGCAGGTCGACCGAATCGGCCCGTCCTTCCATCTCCATCCCGGCCACAAAAGCCGCTTCGGGATCGGCCTTCGGGCGCAGGAGCACGATGCCGCCTATAAGCAATCCCGCCAGCGGCAGGAATACCGCCACGGCGCGGATTTCACGGTCTGAAAAAAATTTTGCCATATGCAGAAACTATTTATCACCGGTCATCCCCCGGCAGGATGCCCTGAAAACAACCCCGGCGGCACGAAATGGGCTACGGTACCCGTCAGCCCCCCCTCAACGCCACTGCGCCCCGTCGGAGAGCAGCAGGCGGCGGTAACGCCGCGACGGCGAACCGACAAACGCCCCCAAGCCATATTC
>ERZ652152.266-NODE-266-length-26692-cov-11.656_pt1 | contig 26692 bp, 29 predicted proteins | sample MGYA00514757_ERZ652152 | MGnify/ENA metagenome assembly ERZ652152
AGATGAGCGCTAGTCTCGTGGGCTCGGAGATGTGTATAAGAGACAGTTTACAATCAGCGTACCGCTGAAATCCATGATAATATTGTATCCTTGCGATACATAAGTGCCGCCGGTTATCGTCACCTGCGACTCCGGGCTTCTCATATACATGAGGTGCTTTGTCCCTGTCGCACAATCGACCTCATAGCCTTCATTGACGATGTTCACGACACCTGCTTTTGTCACATTAAATAAGGGGTCGTCCAGAGTTTCGGCTACATTTCCTTTGATTGTAATATTCACAGGCTTCGTCGTGTCGGTCATATTGATTTCGATTCGGCCGTAATTTCCTCCCAGAAGTTCGTAATTACCGCCTTCTGCAATAGTATAAACCTTTGTCTCCGTAGGAATCGTCGTGACCGTCTCTGCAACCGTCTCCTCTGCCTGCGTGCTCACGCCGCTTTCCGGTGCGGTGTCCCCCTCCAGCGCGAACGCGCCCACCGGCAGGGTGGATGCCATCATGCACGCCGCAAGCGCTGCACTGATGAACCGCATACTCTTTTTACGCATAGTCCTCGCTCCTTTGTTTTTTACTTTCTTCTTTGGGCCGTCCCCTCTCGAAAAAACGACGTCCCATCTTCATTTTACCCCCCTCCCCCTATAGGTTTTTCAATGGTAAATCGCACGTTTTTCTGTAAAAGTTTTTCCCGCTTTTTCAGCAGTTTGCAACACAAAATACAAAATGCCCCCTTGCCGCATTTTCTTTTTCCCGCGTTTGTGGTATACTATAGTGTATTTCGTGTATTTGCACCCACTCTGAAAGGAGTTTTTTACCGATGAAAGCACATATCGCACGCAACCAGAACGCCGGTGTGCCGCTGGCGCTGGGCTGGAACCTTTCCCCCGCCGACCGTGGCAAACTGGAGGGCATGGCCCCGGCCTTTGGCATGAAGCTGCTGCCCGTTTCCCCCGCCGACGCGGGCAGGACCGTGGCCCAGCTGCTGGGCGAGGTGGAGACCAAAGCCGCCCGCACCCTGGTGCTGGAGCCGGGCGCTTACCCCCCGGCGCTGGTGCTGGCCAACTTCAAGGACAAGGACGTGGACACCCTGCTGGACCTGATGAAGCAGGCCCAGGTGAACATCCCCCTCAAGGCCGTGGTGACGCCTGCGAACCGCAGCTGGGTCTTCGGCGACCTGCTGGCCCACCTGCAGGAGGAGCACGCCGCCTTTACCGCCGCAAAGGAGAGCAAGCCCTTATGAAACTGACCTGCGCCAAACGCCTGCTGGCCGCCGTGCTGGCCGGGGCGCTGTGCCTGAGCCTGCTGGCGGGCTGCAGCGCCAAAAAGCCCACCCAGGAGCGCTACACCGCCGTCTTCTACGACGTGTTCGACACCATCACCACCGTCATTGCCTACTGCGACAGCGAGGACGAATTCAACGCCCAGATGGACGCTCTGCACGCCGACCTGGTTGCCTACAACCAGCTCTACGACATCTACAACGACTACGACGGCGTCACCAACGTGAAGACCATCAACGACAACGCGGGCAAGGCCCCCGTGGAGGTGGACGACCGCATCCTGTCCATGCTGGAGCTGGCCGACCAGATGTACCAGACCACGAACGGCAAGCTGAACATCGCCATGGGCAGCGTGCTGCGCATCTGGCACAACTACCGCGAAGCCGCCGAGGCCAACGAGAACGAGGCCGACAACAAGCTGCCCACCACCGAGGAACTGGAAGCCGCCGCCCAGCACTGCGACATCAACGACCTTGTCATTGACGAAGACGCAAAGACGGTCTACCTGGCCGACCCGGAAATGTCGCTGGACGTGGGCAGCGTGGGCAAGGGCTACGCCACCGAAATGGCCTGCCAGGCCGCCGAGGCCCGGGGCCTGACCAGCGCGCTGGTGAGCGTGGGCGGCAACATCCGCGCCATTGGCACCAAGCCCGACGGCACCCAGTGGACCGGCGGCGTGGAGGACCCCTGGAACGCTTCGGACTACTACACCTCCGACACCATGCTCACCAGCCCCATCAACATCAGCGATATGGCGCTGGTGACCAGCGGCGACTACCAGCGGTATTATGTGGTGGACGGCAAGCGCTACCACCACCTCATCGACCCGGACACCCTGTTCCCGGCCGCCTACTTCAACAGCGTGACGGTGCTGTGCAGCGATTCCGGCCTTGCCGACTGCCTGACCACCGGCCTGTTCTGTATGCCGCTGGAGGAAGGCCAGAAGATCGTGGAAAGCCTGGACGGCGTGGAGGCCCTCTGGTGCACCACCGACCAGCAGGTGGTCACTTCCTCCGGGTGGGATGAATATTTGAAAAAGTAAGCAAAAAGGCAAAAAGAAAAGCATCTGCAGTGTTCGCTGCAGATGCTTTTTTTCGTGTGCACGCGCTCTGCGCCCTCTCCGTCTGCTCCCGTTGGTCGCAGCCACCTCTCCCAAAGGGAGAGGCAAGAAACGCTCCCTCCACGGTCTTGGCTCCCCCTTTGGGGGAGCTGTCACCGAAGGTGACTGAGAGGGTGTAGAGGTCCCTCACAGCCCCGTCGGCGGGGCGCTTTCGCCGGGAAGGCCGACGGGCTGGTTTGCCGCGCCCGCCGCCTGCTGGCGCAGGGCCGAACGAGTGACCTCCGCCCAGGAATACTGGGTCATATACTCGCCCCGGTAGGTGTTGGCGGACGAGCGGTCGCCCCGCAGGTAGTTGTAGTAATCGCAGTCCACCTTGCCGGTGTCGATGGCCAGCATGCTGCGGCCGCGCACCAGCAGGCCGGTGACGCCCGCGCCCTCCAGCGTGTGGTTGAGATCAAAGATCAGGTTGCGCAGGTGGCTGTGCAGCGAGGCGGTGTCGGGCCGGTCCTCCCACAAAACGGCCAGCATCTCGCCGTTGGTGCAGGCAGCACCGTTGCGGTCCACCAGATAGGCCAGCAGCTCCTTGCTCTTGCTGCGCTTGAAGGCCAGCGGGCGGCCGCCCACAAAGATCTCAAAGTTGCCGAAGCACTGAATTTTGATGCCTGCGGGGGCTTCGGCGGGCGGGTAGCGCAGATTTGCCAGCACGGCGCGCACATCGGCCTCGCCGGCCGGTTTGAGCAGAAAGCCGCTCACGAACATCTGCAGTGCTTCCAGCGCATACTCCGGGTGCGCGGTGGCCACGATCAGGTTGCAGCGGGGCTGCAGTTTTTGCAGCGTGCGTGCCACGGCAAGGCCCCCCATGCCCGGCATTTCCAGGTCCAGGAAGGCCGCGTCCAGCGGGCCACGGCGCGCCAGGCGCAGGGCGTCGGCGGCGGTCGGGGCGCAGAGGTATTCGCTGCCGGGTGCGGCGCGGCACAAGGTGCGTGCCAGAGAGCCGGCGGCCTGCTGCCCATCCTCCACAACAAGTATCTTCATCTCGATTCCCTCCGCATCACAGCCCGCTGCCCGGGCAGATCCACCCGTTTACTCTTTGTCAGTTTACCATGCAGGCCGGTAATTGGCAAGCACCCTGCAGCAAAAAGCCCCGGCAGCTCAGAGGGTGTCCAAGCTGCCGGGGTGTGTTTCCCGTTTATTTGATGTCCAGCTCCGGCGGCACATCGAGCTGGTCGGAGACGTATTTGCCGTTCTTCTTGCGCTGGCGCACGCACTCGGTGAGCAGATATTCGATCTGCCCGTTCACCGAGCGGAAGTCATCCTCTGCCCAGGCGGCAAGGGCATCGTAGAGCTTCGCGTTCAGGCGCAGGGGCACCTGCTTTTTGGGTTCTGCCATCAGTACAGGCTGCCGCTGTTCACGACGGGCTGGGCGTCACGGTTGCCGCACAGCACCACCAGCAGGTTGGAGACCATCGCCGCCTTGCGCTCGTCGTCCAGCTCCACCACCTTGTTCTCGTTCAGGCGGTCCAGAGCCATTTCCACCATGCCCACGGCACCGTCCACGATCATCTTGCGGGCGTCGATGATGGCGCTGGCCTGCTGGCGCTGCAGCATCACGGCTGCGATCTCGGGCGCATAGGCCAGGTAGGTGATGCGAGCTTCTACTACCTCGATACCGGCCTCGGCCACATTCTTCTGGATCTCGTCCCGGATGCGGGCGGCCACCACCTCGGAGGAGCCGCGCAGGCTGCCCTCGTCGGCCACGCCGTCGCCGGTGGTGTCCACGTTGGGGGCCACATCATAAGGGTAGACGCGCACCACATTGCGCAGGGCGCTGTCGCACTGCAGGGAGAGGTACTCTTTATAGTTGTCCACGTTGAACACGGCCTTGGCGGTGTCGGTCACGCGCCAGATGACCGCGATGCCGATCTCCACCGGGTTGCCCAGACAATCGTTGATCTTCTGGCGGGAGTTGTTCAGGGTCATCATCTTGAGGGAAATTTTCTTGCTGGTCAGCTCCGTCGTCTGGGTGGCGCTGCCGTTGCCGGCCTTGAGCAGGGCGGCCATGCCGCCCTCGCCGCTGTTCACATCGCCGCTCTGGCTCAGCTTAGTGCCCGCAGCAGGGTTGACGGCGGTGCAGAAGGGGTTCACCCAGTAAAAGCCCTCGCCCTTCAGGGTGCCGATGTAATCGCCGAACAGGGTGAGCACCAGCGCTTCCTGGGGCTTGAGCACCCGCAGGCCGCAGAACAGGAAAATGCCTGCAATGCAGTAGGCGATGGCCAAAATCAGCAGCAGGACGCCCGGAAACAGGCTGTCGTCCAGCAGCACGATGCTGTACACGAACAGTGCCACGGCGGCCGCATAGCCCAGCAGCGTGAGCAGCAGCACAGCCATGCCGTTCTTGCGGGTCTGCAGAATCTTTTCTTCCATAACAAGTCCCTCCTTCTCAGGGTGCGGAAGTGTTTCTTTGTGATATCAAAATCATATCACTTTGTAGGAAGATTGTCAAGGGGGAACCCTCTCAGTCATCTCACTTCGTTCGATGCCAGCTCCCCCGAAGGGGGAGCCTTTGGCGATCCATACAGACTGCATCGTTAAGCCAAGGCCTCTCCCCTCGGGAGAGGTGGCTTTGCGGAGCAAAGACAGAGAGGGTTCAAACACACACACAAAAAAAAAACCCGTTTCCCCAGAAAAACTCCGGGAAATCGGGTGTTTTGTCATCTTGCTGCTCAGCGGCGGTACTTTGCCGAAGTCTGCAGGCGCTGCATGGCACGGCTGAGAGCGATCTTGCTCTGGTAATACTCGTGCATGCTCTGCTTGTGCTGCAGGCGTTCCTCGGCGCGGATGCGGGCTGCCTCGGCGCGGTTCTTGTCGATGTCCTCCGGGCGCTCGGCGCTGTCCACCAGCACCATCACGTAAGCAGGGGTCACCTCGGCGATGCCGTCACCCACCAGGATGTCGCGGCTCTCGCCGTCCACCGCAAAGTGCAGCATGCCCATGTGCAGGGCCACCAGCACCGGGCTGTGGCCGGCCTGCACGCCGTACACACCGTCGCCGGTGGGCAGGGTGAGGTCTTCGCAATAGCCCTGGTAGAACTCGCCGCTGGATGCCGTGATGTTCAGGATGAACTTGTTCATCAGACGGCACCGCCCTTTTCAGCGGCCTTCTGGCGGGCATCTTCCAGCGTACCAACATTGAAGAAGGCCCACTCCGGCAGGTCGTCGGCCTCGCCGTCCACGATGGCGGCAAAGCTGCGCACGGTATCCTTCAGCGGCACATACTTGCCCTGCAGGCCGGTGAAGTTCTCGGCCACCGCGAAGGGCTGGGAGAGGAACTTCTGCAGCTTGCGGGCGCGGACGACGGTGAGCTTGTCGTTGTCGTCCAGCTCGTCCATGCCCAGAATGGCGATGATGTCCTGCAGCTCCTGATAGCGCTGCAGAATGGACTGCACCTTGCGGGCCACGCGGTAGTGCTCCTCACCCACGATGTCTGCTTCCAGAATGCGGGAGGTGGAGGCCAGCGGGTCCACAGCGGGGTAAATGCCCTGCTCCACGATCTTACGGGACAGCACGGTGGTGGCGTCCAGATGGGCGAAGGTAGTGGCGGGGGCCGGGTCGGTCAGGTCGTCAGCGGGGACGTAGACAGCCTGCACCGAGGTGATGGAGCCTTCCTTGGTGGAGGTGATGCGCTCCTGCAGAGCGCCCAGCTCGTTGGCCAGGGTAGGCTGATAGCCCACGGCGGAAGGCATGCGGCCCATCAGAGCGGATACCTCAGAACCTGCCTGCACGAAACGGAAGATGTTATCAATGAACAGCAGCACGTCCTTGTGGGTCTCCTCACGGAAGTACTCTGCCATGGTCAGGCCGGTCTCGGCCACGCGCATACGGGCTCCGGGGGGCTCGTTCATCTGGCCGAAGACCAGCGCGGTCTTGTCCAGCACGCCGGAAGCGTTCATCTCGCCCCACAGGTCGCAGCCCTCGCGGGAGCGCTCGCCGACGCCGGTGAAGATGGAGTAGCCGCCGTGCTCGGTGGCCACGTTGTGGATCAGTTCCTGGATCAGCACGGTCTTGCCGACGCCTGCGCCGCCGAACAGACCGATCTTGCCGCCCTTTGCATAGGGAGCCAGCAGGTCGATGACCTTGATGCCGGTCTCCAGAATTTCCGTTGCAGGCTTCTGCTCTGCAAAGCTGGGTGCCTTGCGGTGGATGGGCCAGTGCGGCACGTCATCCACGGGGCCCTTGCCGTCAATGGGGCGGCCCAGCGGGTCGAACATGCGGCCCAGCGTACCCTCGCCCACCGGCGCGGTCAGGCCGTGGCCGGTGGCCTGTACGGCCATGCCCTTTCCAAGACCCTCGCTGGCGGAAAGCATGATGCAGCGCACCGTCGTTTCGTTGACGTGCTGCGTCACTTCCATCGTGCGCTCGGTGCCCTCAGCGGTCACGGTGAGCGCCTCCTGCAGGGCAGGCAGCTTGCCTGCGGTGAACTGCACGTCCACCACAGGGCCCGCTACGCGAATAATAGTTCCCTGTATCATACGATTGCCTCTATAATCATGTGTAAATACGTTTTAATCTGCCCGGTTCTGCACTGCAGCCGCGCCGCCGATGATCTCGGTGATCTCCTGCGTAATCGAGCCCTGACGGGTGCGGTTGTATTCCAGCTGCAGCTCCCGGATCATCTCATTGGCGCTCTTGGTGGCGGAGTCCATGGCAGTCATGCGGGCACTGTGCTCAGCGCAGTAGCTCTCGGTCATGGCACCAAAGATCATGCCGTGCATGTAGATGGGTGCCGTCTGCTGGAACACGGTCCAGGCGTCTGGGAACAGCTCCACCTCGCCCTTGGGGTCGCCCAGGCCTTTCGGCGCAGGCTGCAGATGTTCGCGGTCCAGCGGCAGCAGCCGCACCATGGTGGGTTCGCTGGTCAGCGCGTTCTCGATCTTGGTGTAGATGAGGTAAATCTCATCCAGCTTGCCGGACTCGAAGTCGTCGATGGCGTCCACCGTGATGTCGCGGGCACGCTGCAGCGTGGGAGCCGTTGCGCCGTAGTGGAACTCCTCCACCAGGCGCGGGTCCCTGTGGTACAGGGCGCGGTAGCCCGTCTGGCCGATCACATAGAACCGGGCATTCGGGTCATCCCCGGCCTGCGCCTTCAGGAACTTGATGATATTCTGGTTGTAAGCGCCCGCCATGCCCTTATCGGCCGTCAACACGATGTAGGCCCGCTTGGGGTTCGCTGCATTGCGCTGGTGGAAGTAAGGGTGCACCGGTTCTTCCGGCAGGTGGGGCACCACACGGGAGATGGTGTCCCTCATACGGTTGAAGTAGGGCTGCACGTTCTGATAGTTCTTGCGCGCCTTGCGCAGCTTGGACGAGGAGATCAGATACATGGCGTTCGTGATCTTCATGGTGTCCTGGATGCTCTCAATGCGCTCTTTCAGCAGCTTACTGGACGGCATGGCTGTCGCCTCCCGCATAAGCTTTCCAGGCGTTCAGGATGGCATCGACCATTTCAGGTTCCAGCTTGCCGGTGGCGGTGATCTTATCCATCGTGCCGGACACATCCGCACGGAACTGACGCACAAATGCGGAAGTTTTGCTGCGCAGCTCCGCGGTGGGCAGGCTGTCCAGCATACCATGGGAAGCCAGCACCAGGGTGACCACCTGCTCGGCGTCGGACTTGGGCTGGTACAGCGGCTGCTTGAGCATCTCCATCAGGGCCTTGCCGTGGTCCAGCTGGCGGCGGGTCTCGGCGTCCAGATCGGAGCTGAACTGGGCAAAGGATTCCATATCCTTGTACTGTGCCAGCTCAATACGCAGGTTGGCGTTGGCCTTCTTCATGGCCTTGGTCTGGGCTGCGCCGCCCACACGGGACACCGACAGGCCCACATTGACGGCGGGGCGGTTGCCTGCGTTGAACAGGGCGCTCTCCAGGAAGATCTGGCCATCGGTGATGGAAATGACGTTGGTGGGGATGTAAGCGGAGACATCGCCTGCCTGGGTCTCAACGATGGGCAGGGCGGTGATGGAACCGCCGCCCAGGTCGTCGCGCATCCGGCAGGAGCGCTCCAGCAGACGGGAGTGCAGATAGAAGACGTCGCCGGGGTAAGCCTCACGGCCCGGAGAACGGCGCAGCAGCAGCGAGATGGCACGGTAGGCCACTGCATGCTTGGACAGATCGTCGTAAACGATCAGCACGCTCTTGCCCTGTGCCATAAAATACTCGGCCAGTGCGGTGCCGGCGTAAGGTGCGATGTACTGCAGCGGAGCGCTGTCGGAAGCGGTAGCCGCCACGATGGTGGTGTAACTCATGGCACCGTGCTTCTGCAGATCACCTGCCACGCGGGCGATGGAAGAAGCCTTCTGGCCGATGGCCACATAGATGCACAGCACACCAGTGTCCTTCTGGTTCAGGATGGCGTCGGTGGCAATGGAGGTCTTGCCGGTCTGGCGGTCGCCGATGATCAGCTCACGCTGGCCACGGCCGATGGGGAACATGGAGTCGATGGCCAGGATGCCGGTGTGCAGCGGGGTATCCACGCTCTGGCGCTCCAGAATGCCGGGGGCCTGCTTCTCGATGGGGTTGTAGCCCACAGACTCAATGGGGCCCTTGCCGTCGATGGGCTCGCCCAGCGGGCTGATGACGCGGCCCAGGAAGCCGTCGCCCACCGGGATGCCCGCGCGCTTGCCGCTGCGGGTGACCAGAGTGCCCACGCCGACCTTTTCAATGTCGTCGAACAGCATGACGCCCAGACGATCGGGCTCCACGCTCTCCACCATGCCCTTTGCGCCGGTGTCGAAGGTGACGATCTCGCCGTAAACGGCTTTGTCCATGCCCTTGACTTCCACGACGCCGTCGGCAGCGGAGACGACCGTGCCGCCCTCGCTGGCCTCGGCAGCGGGCTTGTAGTCCTCTGCGCGGGTCTGCATGGTGGCAAGGTCCGGGGTGCCTGCGGTGATGGTCTCCAACATGTGTTTTGCGGAGTTGTCGATCACCTTGTCGCCCACCTGCAGCACATAACCGGAGAGCAGCTCCGGCTCCACGCTGACGGTGAGCTCCACGTCCGCGCCGTACTGCTTTTTCAGCTGGGCACGGATGCGCTCCAGCGCCTGCTCAGAAGGGGTGCGGGCGCTGTGCAGATAAGCCTTCAACGTTTCAGCTGCGCTTGCCATCGCCGTCCCCCGCTTTCTGCAGCAGGTCCGCCAGCAAACGCTCGTCGTCCTGCTGCGTCAGGTTGCGTTCCAGCACCTTGGCGCACACGGTACGGGTCAGGTCGGCGATCTGTGCATCGGCCTGACGCAGCTTGCTGGCGCGCTCCGCCTCGGCAGCTGCCTTGCCGTCTGCGATGATGGCATCGGCCTGGCGCTGGGCGTCGGCCAGCAGCTGCTCTTTCTGCTTTTCTGCCTGCTTCTCGCTGGACTGGCGGAGCTGTGCAGCTTCGATGTCCACGTTGTGCAGTTTATCTTCGGCTGCGCTCAGTGCAGCCTGTGCCTTGTTCTGTGCTTCCTGCGCATCGGCCAGGGCGGCGTCCACCATCTGCTGGCGCTTGTCCAGCACGTCCTGCACAGGTTTGAACAGGAACTTGCGCAGCAGCGCGTACATGATGAGGACGTTGACCACCGTATACAGCAGGTTGATATCCAACTTCAGCATTCGTTCACGCCTCCATTATCAGCCCAGGAACAGGATGATCAGCAGTGCAACGACGAAGCCGAAAATTGCAGTACCTTCTGCCAGAGCAGCGCCCAGCAGCAGGTTGGTCTGGATCTTGCTGGCAGCTTCGGGCTGGCGGGAGATGGCCTCCGTAGCCTTGCCAGTTGCAATACCAATGCCGATACCGCCGCCAATGCCGGTCAGCGCTGCAATGCCAGCGCCCAGAGCAATCAAACCGTTCATAATAAAATCTCCTTTATTCAATCATTTTCAAGGCTTCCCTCTCGGGGGAAGCTGTCGCGTGAGCCTTTTATTCCTCTCCGCCGATGCTCTCTTTCATGAACAGCGAGGTCAGGAACACGAAAACGTAGGTCTGGATCAGGCCATCGAACAGGTCAAAATACAGGCTGAACACCGCCGGGACGAACACGGGCACCACCAGCTTGATCAGCTCCATGATGACGAATGCGCCCAGCACGTTGCCGAACAGTCGCATGCACAGACTGGTGGGACGGATGGCGATCTCGAGGATGTTCATGGGGGTCATGACCGGGGTGGGGGCAGCCAGGCTCTTGAGGAAGCCGACGCCGCCGCGGGCACGGATGCCGGAATACTCGATGAGGACGATGCTCATCAAAGCCAGCGCTGCGGTCACGTCCAGGTCCTTCGTGGGGGGCTTGACGCCGAACACGCCGATCAGGTTCGAGCAGGCGATGTAAATGGCCACGGTCATCAGGTAAGGCACATAACATGCACCCTCCTTGCCCAGCAGGCCTTCAAAGAAATTTTTGCCCGCCGTGTAGGCCAGCTCCAGCACAGCCTGACGCTTGCTGATGTGGTCCACCTTCAGGTTGCGGGTGAGCAGGATGGAACCCAGCACCACCAGCACCATGATCACCCAGCTGATGACCACGGATTCCGGGATCTGCAGCGGGCCGACCTTGACGTACTCGACGGTCAGTTCTTCCATCAACGCTTGAGTCAACTTGTTCATTTATTTCTCCTCCTTCCTGAAGAATCAATTTCCGGGGATTTGGGTCGTCCGCGCCGCTTGAACGGCACGGCCTTCTTATCGCTGGAAGAAAAGGCGCTTCTTCGTGAAAAAAGCAAGGAAGGCGCTGGTTTTGAACCGCTTGGCGCCCTCCTTTGCTCTGGTCACTTCGTCTTTTTTCGTTCGATATCATAGTACGAATGTCAAAAATTCGCAAGTCCCTTTGTGCACATTCTACATTTTAGGTGATTCTACTGCATTGATATATTAAAAAAGTTGTGCATCTTGTCCAACAAAGTGTCCTTTGCATGTACTTTTCCACAAATTTCTTAGCCAGTTCTTAGGTTTCGATGGTTATTTCAGGACATTCCGGAAAATATTTCCATCAAAAATGCCCTATTGTACATGCTTTATATGCCAGATATATAAAAATCGTATAGGTGTCTTGTCCGGTATTGCGCCCTCTCCTATACATATTTATTATAACTGCATATCTAAAATCTATCAGTCCGCCTGTTTTGCGCTGCGGCGGAACACCAGCCGGAAGATGGCACGGGCAAGCGGGCCGCAGTACAGCATCTGCCAGCACAGTGCCATGGGCATATTGCAGCCCCAGGTGTGCACCCACATGCCAAAGCTGGGTTCCTTAAACAACAACGTTGCAATCAGACTCATCACTGGGCACATGATGCACACGATCATCAGAGAGATGGCATAGGTGATGAACTGCGGACGGTCGGTGGGTTTCATGAACATGAACGCCAGCTTTGTTGCCAGCTTTTCTACTACAAAGAACTCCAGCACGCAGGCAACGGGCACCATAATGGGCATTTCATGCAAAGCCATCACAAAGGTGGCATTGGTGACGCCATTGGTGTTCAGCGCCACATTGTAAACGATCATGCCATACACCATAATGGCAGCCATGACAATGGTAAAGAAGATACGTTCCGGTAAAGTTTTAGGCATTTTGATTGTGTCTCCGTTTCTTTCATGTGTAAATTTTTGCCGCAAAAAAGCCGCCCCGCGAAACTTTCATCTCGCGGGGCGGCGGCGACTACCATTCATTGGCGCTATTTTAGCACAAATCGATCTGACGCATAATACCCTGTGGACACTTTCTCCCGTTTTGCGCAAAATCCTCCACAAACGGCCCGGAACTTCTGGGCAGCTTTGCTGTTGACTTCCTCGGCAGCCCTTCCTGCAGGGCACAGAGTTCCTCTCCAAAGGGCCCGATCGCCCGGGCACACCGCGCAGAAAGCAGCATTTTGCACGTTCTATCTGCTGTTTTTCAAGAACTGCACAATTTTATATTTCTATCCTTGTGCACTCTGCGAATAGACAAATCAATCAGGAATATGTATAATAAAGCCAGAAACCAGAGAAGTACAGCAGAAGCTCAAGAGAGAGCTAATCCCGCTGACTTGAAGCAGAAAGGAGCGAGACCGATGGTCGATATGGAACCCGCACAGCAGGGACAGGCTGTCGGGATTCGCTGAGAAGCAAAATAGAGGCTCACCACAGACGGGATGTTTCCCCCGTATAAAAACACAACAAAAATGAGCCAGTCTTGAGCATCAAAAATGCGATTACACGACAACCTGTCGATAAACTTAACCCCCAGCGATTCAAATAGATCCGCCGGAGATGATTCCTATGAAGGTATCTTTTGTACGGAGAACATTATTTGAATAGCAAAAAAGGAGTTCTACCAATGTACTAAGTAGTTTGCCCCTGGCGAATCTAACTCGAAAGAATGTGGTAATATGAAATTCATCTTTAGAATCTCGGTGCCGCACTCCATCAGTTAAGAGAAGGGTCAATCCAATGTACTAAGTAATCAGTCCCCTTGAAATAGATTCTCAGTTTCCAGTAGTTTCTAAGGAGAGTCACCCTATGAAACGTTTACTCCGAAAATGAGGAACCCCAAGGAGAAGAGGCTTATGACTCCGAAGAAGTAAGGATCCAGCCGGACGATGGCTTGCAACCGCATCGTCCGGCTGGTTTTATTTTGTGCTGTTTTCACCAACAGTCAACGCCCGATTTGTGCAAATTTTACGCAGGAAGGTTGAATACCGTCCTTTGTTTTTGCACTTTTCTGTGGTATACTGTGGAAAAAGATGGGAGGTGTATTTCATGGAGTCATTCGTTTCGGTTTCCACTCTGCTTAACCTTGTACTGACCGTTATCTGGTTCATCTCCGGCATTCGGGATCTTCAAGGCAAAGACCCGTTCCTCGATCTGCCGTTCAACCAGTATCACCGCGACCCGGAGTACCGCGCCTTCTGGCAGAAAAAGAACGGCGTGTTTTACATGCTCAACGGCATCGCCTTTCTGATCTTAACATTCACACCTGTTACATCGCTGCTCTACCGTATCATCTTCGGCGTCGCCATCGGAGGCGATCTTCTTTATCTCGTCGCTTACGAAAGCTGGAACCATAGCGCGGACTGACCGCCGGAAAGGAGTGTCTATGAGTAATTGGCTAAGCCTTCTCTGCGGTGTGCTGTTTGTGTATCGCGGTATCCAGGACCTGCGCAATGGCGGCGGCACCGGCTGGAGCAGTGAGGATGAAAAGAAGCATTTCAGCAAATTTTCCGGCATTGCGCTGCTGCTGTGCGGGGCCGTTTATCTTGTAAATGTATTTCTGCCCCGGGTCGAACCGCTGCACACCATTTTAATGGTCACCGCGCTGCTGGTCTGCATCGGCTTTTTGATCTCCAATCTGTGCTATCATGGCACACGGAATGATGGCAAAAAGTGAGGTGCCGCCATGGACACGATTCTTCTCATTCTGCTGTTGTTTGTTTGCATCGGGTTCGGGCTGTTCTCGTTTTTTCTGCCGGAAGAAGCCATCTCTTTGCAGACCCGCTGGCGGTACGACCGGGCCGAACCTTCTGAAAAATACATTCGCTACACCCAGATCGAGGGCATTTTTATGGCCGTCGCCGGTGCGGTGTTTCTGGTCGTGCTCCTGTTCTTTCCGCCATCTTAACGTTTTCCTCTTGCGTTCGTTTTCTCACCCTGCTACAATGAGAAAAAACGCAGGAGGATTTTTTGTTATGGTCAAGCATGTCATTCTCTGGCAGCTGAAAGATGAGCTGTCCGACGCCGAGAAAGCCGCTGTGAAAGCGGGCATCAAGGAAGGGCTGGAGGGCCTTGCGGGCAAGGTGCCCGGCCTTGTGGAAGTGCACGTCAACATCAATGGCCTGCCTTCTTCCACCGCCGACCTGATGCTGGACACCACCTTTGAGAGCGCTGAAGCCCTCAAGGGCTACTCCACCCACCCCGCCCATGTAGCCGTGGCCGACGGCAAGGTACGGCCCTACACCAAGGCACGGTTCTGTCTGGATTACGAGGTTTCATATTGACAAACCCACCGTTTTTGCGTACTATAGACATAACAATGTAAATTGGCTGTGAAGAGAAGAGTACGCACCGTCTGCGCCTGACAGAAAGCCCGAAGGATGGAACCGGGCAGGCTGCGCGGAGCGGAACATGGCCTCGGAGCCGCGCGGGCGAACAATGAGCCTGCGACGGGTGCGCCCGTTACCGCGCTGCGCCGGGAGGCTTCCCGGCAAAAGGCTGCGCCCGCAAGGGCGCGGCGAAGCAAGGTGGTACCACGAAAGTTTCAGCTCTCGTCCTTGTCCGGCATCTGTCCGGCAGGGCGGGAGTTTTTTCGTTGCAGCGCCAAATCAGGAAAGGAAGATTTTATCCCATGAGTGAGCACAAGACATTCTACATCACTACCCCCATCTATTACCCCAGCGATAAGCTGCACATCGGCCACAGCTACACCACCGTCGCCTGCGACGCACTGGCCCGCTTCAAGCGGATGCAGGGCTACGACGTCATGTTCCTGACCGGCACCGATGAGCACGGCCAGAAAATTCAGGACAAGGCCGCCGATGCCGGCGTGACCCCCAAGGAATACGTGGACAAGATCGTGGCCACCGTCAAGGACCTGTGGAAGCTGCTGGACGTGAGCTATGACCGCTTCATCCGCACCACCGACGACTACCACATGGAGTCCTGCCAGAAAATTTTCACCAAGCTGTATGAGCAGGGCGACATTTACAAGGGCGAGTACATCGGCCACTACTGCAAGCCCTGCGAGAGCTTCTGGACCGACAGCCAGCTGGTGGACGGCAAGTGCCCCGACTGCGGCCGCGAAGTGTACGACGCACATGAGGAAGCCTACTTCTTCAAGACCAGCAAGTATGCCGACCGCCTGCTGAAGCTCTACGAGGAGAACCCCCAGTTCATCCAGCCTGAGAGCCGCAAGAACGAGATGATCGCCTTCATCAAGCAGGGCCTGCAGGACACCTGCGTGTCCCGCACCTCCGTGAAGTGGGGCATCCCCGTGCCCTTCGACCCCAAGCACACCATGTATGTGTGGGTGGATGCCCTGAGCAACTATATCTCCGCGCTGGGCTACGGTAACGAAAAATATCACGACTACGACAAGTTCTGGCCTGCCGACCTTCACATGGTGGGCAAGGAGATCCTGCGTTTCCACACCATTCTGTGGCCCGCCATGCTGATGGCTCTGGATCTGCCCCTGCCCAAGCGGGTGTTCGGCCACGGCTGGCTGCTGATGAACGGCGGCAAGATGTCCAAGTCCGTGGGCAATGTGGTGGACCCCGTGATCCTGTGCGACCGCTACGGCGTGGATGCCATCCGCTACTTCCTGCTGCGTGAGATTCCCTTCGGCAACGATGGCATGTTCACCAACGAAGCTCTGATCAACCGCATCAACAGCGACCTGGCAAACGACCTGGGCAACCTGCTCAGCCGCACCGTCGCCATGTGCGAGAAGTACTTCGGCGGCACCGTGCACAATGTGGCCGGTACCGAAGCCATTGACACCGAGCTGGAGACCATGGTCAACGAGCTGACCGCCAAGGTCACTGCCGACATGGACAACCTGACCATCCCGCAGGCCCTGATGGAGATCTTCGCGGTCATCCAGCGCGCCAACAAGTACATCGACGAGACCGCTCCCTGGGCGCTGGCCAAGGACGAAGCCAACAAGGCCCGTCTCGAGAGCGTGCTGTACCACCTGTGCGAAGCCCTGCGCGTGTGCGGCATCCTGCTGAACGCTTACCTGCCCACCACCGCACCCAAGATGATGGACCAGCTGGGTCTGGACGATTCCGCTCTGGACCTGACCAAGACCATCTACGGCGCACAGGAGACCTACACCGTGCACAAGGGCGAGGCACTGTTCCCCCGCATCGATGTGGCAAAGGAAATCGCCCACCTGAAGGAAGAGGACGAGAAGCGCAAGGCTGCTGCCGAAGCTGCCAACAAGGCCAAGGCGGAAGCCGAGAAGAAGGCTGCCGCCCCTGCTGCTGAGGAGAGCGGCGTGGACTTCACCCACGAAGCCGAGATCGACTTTGACACCTTCTGCAAGGTGGAGCTGCGCGTGGCCGAGGTGCGCGCCTGCGAGAACCTGAAGGAGAGCAAGAAGCTGCTGCACCTGACCGTGTTCGACGGCGAGCGCGAGCGCTGCATCCTGTCCGGCATCGCCAAGTGGTTCAAGCCGGAAGACCTGATCGGCAAGAAGATCGGCATCGTGTGCAACCTGGCACCCCGCCCGATGATGAAGGGCAAATATGTCAGCGAGGGCATGATCTTTGCTGCTGATACCGCCGACGGCGGCTGCTCCATCGCTTTCTACGGCGACGACACCCCCGTAGGCAGCCGCATCCACTGAGCCGCCATGCAGGAAAACAAAACGCTTTCCCGCGCGGAACGGCTGGATAAGATCTTCGGCACGCCGGTGTTTGCCGTGCTGCTGGCCATTTTCTGCAATGTGCTGTGGGGCTCGGCGTTCCCCTTCATCAAGCTGGGCTACCGGCTGTTCGCCATTGATTCCAGCAGCACCGCCTCCATCTTCTGCTTTGCCGGTGTGCGGTTCATGCTGGGCAGCTTTCTGGTGCTGCTGGGCAGTGTGCTGCTGCAAAGCCGGATGCCCCGCCTGCCCCGGGGCAAGGTGGCGGCAGAGTGCTGCGCGCTGGGTCTGTGGCAGACCACCGCACAGTATGCCTTCTACTACATCGCCGTGGCGATGCTCACCGGTGCCTTTGGGGGCATTCTGAACAGCACCCAGAGCTTTCTGGGGGTCATCTTTGCCCACTTCCTTTACGGCAATGCGGACCGCATGACCCCGGCAAAGACGCTGGGCTGCGCCGTGGGCTTTGCGGGCGTGCTCATCGGCACGCTGGGCAACCACGGCAGCGGCAGCGGCTGGGGCGTGTTCTGCATGATGGCCGCTACCATCATCTTTACCCTGTCCGGCCCGTGGAACAAATCCGTGACCAAAAAAGCAGACAGCTTTGCCGTCTGCTTCATCAACCTGTTCGTGGGCGGTCTGGCACTGTTCGTGCTGGGCACTGTGCTGGGCGGCAGTCTCCATGTGCAGAGCGCACTGGCGGTGGTGGTCATGCTGTATCTGGCCTTCATCTGCGGGGCAGGCTATGTGCTGTGGGCCCTGCTGATGAAGAACAACCCGGTCAGCCGCATTGCCATCTTTGGCTTCGTGAACCCGGTGGTCAACGTACTGCTGAGCGCCGTGCTCAACGGCGAACCCCTGTTCCGCTGGCAGTATCTGGCGGCGCTGGTGTTCGTGTGTGTGGGCATCTGGCTGGTGAACAAGGCCCCCGCCAAAAAGGAGGGCAAATGACCGGCCCCATTTTTGACACCCACGCCCATTACAGTGCCCGCGCCTTTGACACCGACCGCTTTGCCCTGCTGGACAGCCTGCCCGGCAAGGGTGTGGTGGGCGTGTGCGAACAGGCCACCCACTCCGGCGACGCACCCCGCGTGCTGGAACTGGCCCACCGCTACCCATGGGTGGTGGCGGCCATTGGCATCCATCCGGAAAGCCTGCTGGCCCCGGAGGACTGCGGCGAGGACGGCCCGGCACCCACGGTATCGGTGTACGGCGGCGACTGGGCCGCTGAGATGCGCGCGCTGGCCCCGTACTACGACGACCCGAAAGTGGTCGCTGTGGGTGAGTGCGGGCTGGACTACCACTGGCCCGTGCCGAAGGACGCCCAGCTGGCCATGTTCGAAGCCCACATCCGGTTGGCGCTGGAGCTGGACAAGCCCATCATCGTGCATGACCGGCAGGCGCACGCGGATGTATACGCCCTGCTGAAACAGTACCAGCCGAAAGGCATCGTGCACTGCTATTCCGGCAGCGCAGACGACGCTGTGTGGCTGGCAAAGCAGGGGCTGTATATTGGCTTCGGTGGTGCCTGCACCTTCAAAGGTGCAAAGCGGGCAGCCAAGGCCATCAGCGCCCTGCCGCTGGAACGCATCGTGCTGGAGACCGACTGCCCCTACATGGCCCCGGAGCCGGTGCGCGGCACCCGCTGCGACAGTTCCCTCATCCGCTATGTGGGCGAGTACATCGCGCAGGTGAAGGGCGTCCCCGCCGAGGAGGTGTTCCGTGTAACCACGGAAAATGCCCGCCGGGTGTACGGACTGTAAAATTTTTTCGCAAGTTGCACAGGTTCAGGCCCGTGCTTCTGTATAAATGAACAAGTAAAATCCAAACTGTTATAAGGAGATTTCTACCATGAAAGCACGTATCCCCAAACACCGCGAGTTCATCATCAACTTCCCCGACAGCATCGACAACGCCAAGGCCAACGAGGGCTGGGCAAAGCTGCAGCAGATCGTGGAGGACTACAAGAAGGCTCACAACGGCGCTTCTGTCTATGCTCCCACCTTCATTGAGGACTGCGAGCCCGAAGTGAAGAAGCTGCAGGAGGAGTACGGCTTCGAGTACACGGTCGAGTACGTTCAGTAATTTCTTGCATCAAAAATCCCCTCTGTGCATCTACACAGAGGGGATTTTTGTTTTGCCTATAATTACTGCTCTACCTTGCTCAGCAGGATGCGGTCATTGTCCAGATTCTTGCCGGCGTTCTCGCGGAACTTCTCTAACAAATCGTCCACGGTCATTTTGCTGCGCTGTTCGCCCTTCACGTCAAAGACGATGCGGCCCGCATCCATCATCAGGGTTCGGTTGCCCAGCTCCAGCGCCTGATGCATGTTGTGGGTGACCATCAGGCAGGTGATCTTTTTTTCCGCCACGATGCTCTTGGTCAGCTCCAGCACCTTTTCGGCGGTGGCAGGGTCCAGCGCGGCGGTGTGCTCGTCCAGCAGCAACAGCTTGGGGGTGACAAGGGTCGCCATCAGCAGGGTCAGCGCCTGCCGCTGTCCGCCGGACAGCAGGCCCACCGGCTGCTTCATGCGGTCCTCCAGCCCCATGTCCAGCAGGGACAGCTTCTCGCGGAACACTTCCTTGTCCTTGCGGGAGATGCGGGAGAAGATGGCGTGGGGTGCAGTGCCGGCCCGCAGATAGGCCAGCGCAAGGTTCTCCTCAATGGTCATGTTGGGGGCAGTGCCCTTGAGCGGGTCCTGAAACAGGTGTCCGATGACCTTGCTGCGCTGGTGTTCCGGTTCAAAGGTGATGTCCTGCCCGCCCAGAAGGATGCTACCCTCATCCGCGATGAAGCCGCCGGTGATGGCATTGAACAGGGTGGATTTGCCCGCGCCGTTGGAGCCCACGATGGTGGCAAAATCGCCTGCTTCCATGTGCAGGCTGACCCCGTTCAGCGCCACTTTTTCGTTGACGGTGCCGGGGTTGAAGGTCTTGTGCAGGTCATTCAGCTGAAGCATTTCCATCTTACTGTCCCTCCTTGCCGGTGGTCACGCGGCGGCTGCGTGCCCCGCGCTTGCGCTGCTCGAAAGCAACTTTTTCCTTGATGGCGGGCATCGAAATAGCGATGGCCACGATGATGGCAGACACCAGCTTCATGGCGGCAGCGGGCACATTGAAGCGCAGAGCCACGGCCACGATAAAGCGGTACAGGCAGCTGCCGAACACCACGCCGATGATGCGGCGCAGCATGGTGCGCTTGCCAAGCAGGGTCTCGCCGATGATGAGGGACGCCAGCGCGATGGTCACCATGCCGGTGCCTACGTTGATGTCGCAGCTTTTCTGGTACTGTGCCAGCAGACCGCCGGACAGCGCGCACAGCGCACCGGAGATGCACAGGCCCACCGTGATGGTGAACGCCGGGTTGATGCTGGATGCCCGCACCATGGCGGTGTTGTCACCGGTGGCGCGGATGGACAGGCCCATCCGGGTGCCCAGAAAGCCCAGCATGGCGGCACCTGCCACGGCAATGATGGCAGCCGCCAGCACCAGCTTATACCAGCCGCCCAGAAAGCTCAGCGGGCCTTTTGCCAGCGAGAAGATGGTGGGGGTCTTGACCAGCGACATGGTGGACGAGAAGCCCATCACGGCCAGATTGATGGTGTAAAGGCCGGTGTTGACGATGATGCCGGCCATGATGCTCTCCACGCCGAGGCGGGTCTGCAGAAAGGCCGTGACAAAGCCGGAGCACACGCCCGCTGCCATGGCGGCAAACAGCGCCAGAATGGGGTGACCGGTCAAAGCCACCTGACAGGCCACCGCACAGCCCAGTGTGAAGCAGCCGTCGGTGGACAGGTCTGCGATGTTCAGGATGGAGTAGCTCAGGAACAGGGCCAATGCCACAAGGGCATAGATGCAGCCCAGTTCCAGCGCCGTCTGCAGGACGTTGAGGGAAAAGATACTCGCCAGCATGTGTGTGCTCCTTTTAACATTATGTATTTTAGAACGACCCTCTCAGGCCGCTTCGCGTCCAGCTCTCCCGAAGGGCGAGCTTTTATTGGGACGGAAAACTTTTCCTATAGCCGCCAAAAGCTCCCCCTTTCGGGGGAGCTGGCAAAACCGTCAGGTTTTGACTGAGAGGGTTATCTTTAAGAGAAGTTCTCTGCGGTGGTCACTTCCACGATCTCGGTGCAGTAGGGCTTGAAGGCTTCCTTCACCGCTGCCAGATCCACACCCAGTGCCTCGGCGGTCTCGGTGTTGATGGTGACGATGCCGTTATCAAAGGTCTGATAGGGCATCTCTGCAGCGCTCTTGCCATCGCACAGGAGCTGCGCCACCATGTCGGCGGTGGCTTCGCCCAGCTGGACGTAGTCCACGCCGTAGCCTACAAAGGCACCGTTCAGCGCAAAGCTGTCTGCGCCGGTGTAGTGCTTGACGCCGGCCTCGGCAAAGGTCTCGTAGATGGACAGCTCTGCGGTCATAATGGTGTTGTCGGTGGGGGTGAACACCGCCTTGACGCCGGATGCGATCAGGGCCTCGGCTGCCATCTGCACCTCGGCGGTGGTGGTGCCGTTCTTCTCAATGTACTGGATGCCCTTCGCCTCGCAGAAGGCCTTGGCATCGGCAATGGCCTGCGTGGAGGCATCCTGGCTCAGGTCGTACAGCAGGCCGATGGTGTCGATGTCCGGGTCCACCGCAAGGATCAGGTTCATAATGGCATCGGTATTCAGGGCATCGGAGGTGCCGGTGATGTTCTCGCCATCGTCAAAGCCTGCGGCAGCGGGGTCGGTGACGGCGGAGTAGACCACCGGGATGTCGGTATCCTCCACGGCAGCCAGCATGGTGGCGGCAGTGGGGGTCGCCACAGCCACGATCACATCCACGCCATCGCCCACCAGATCGGCACCGATCTGGTTCAGGTTGGACTGATCGGCCTGTGCGTTGGCGTAGTAATCGGCGTAGTCGAAGGTGACGCCCTTCTCCTTGCCCAGCTCATCCAGGCGGCTCTCGACGGACGCCACGATCTGGTTCAGGGATGCATGGTCCACATAGTTGACGATGCCCACCTTGAAGGTCTGGCCGCCCTCAGCTGCAGCAGATGCGGCAGCGGAAGAAGCGGTGGTGCTGGAAGCGGAGCCGCCGCAGCCGGTCAGTGCCAGTGCGGAAACGGCGGAAGCTGCCATAGCGGCCTTCAGGAAGCTGCGGCGGGAGATCATGGTAACGTTTTTCATAATAAATAACTCCTTTCCCGGAGCGGGCGGCCCAAAAAATTATAAATAAAAGACCCGCTCCCTTTGCGGGACGGGTCTTACAAAAAAACGACCCTGTCCCTGTGTGTTCATCCACAAGGACAGGATCGGTAAAATACGATTCTGCGGTGCCACCTTGCTTGCCCTGCTCTCAAAACGCAGAGCCTCTCACGGAGAGCCAACACTCCCCTGCCCTGTAACGGAGGCTTCCGTCCCAAGCTACTGAAAATGCGCTGGCATCTCGTTTGCCCGGCCCTCGGCGGCCCACGAATCTCTGCCCCGCTCTCGCCCGTTTTCACTGTCCGGGCTCACTGAAGATGCGCTGTGCAGGTTCTCCTCCGCCTCATCGGTTTGATTGCATTATACACTTTATCCGGATAAAGTCAAGAGGCAATTGCAAAATTTTATTTTTTCTCCGGGGCAAAGTCATTCTTCCGGCGCTTGCGCCAGACAAAGTATGCCGTGTACACCAGCCACACGCCGATGCCGCCAAAGGTCAGCGGGCGGCTCAGCCGGATGCCGTCGGGCTGGTACACAAAGTCGATGGTGTTCTCCCCTGCCGGGCAGAGCACCGCCATCAGGCCTTCGTCCACCTCCACGATCTCGGTCTCCTGCCCGTTGACATAGGCTGTGAAGCCGTCGTCGTAGGGCACCGAGAAGAACACAAGGTTCTCTTTGCCCAGCGTGATCTCGGCGTGGAAGCCGGAATTGTTCATCTCAAACACGCTGGCGGCCGTGGCGCGGCGGTCGGCGCAGTCCTGCACGTACTCCTCGTAGTACAGGTCATTGAGCTTGTCGTCCGGCAGATGGGTGAGATACTTGCCATAGGTCTCGGCGGCTTCATCCGGCAGCACCAGCGCCCGCATCAAAAGGTTTGAGCGGGTGGACTTGACCGTGTCCTCATACTCGCTCTCGGTGAGGTAGTAGTCATAGGTGAAGCCCATGGGCACATAATTCGTGTTGCGGTAGAGCACATAGCCGTCCTTTGCGCTGTCGTAGACCCAGCCGTCGTCGGCTTCGGCTTCAAAGGCACCCTGCTTTTCCGGCGTGGTGATGAGGTACTCCACGCTCAAAAGGCCCCGCAGTGCATAATTGGAAAGCTCCGGCTCGCTGCGCACATCCCGCTTGACACCCAGTGCCGGATAAAAGCTGAGGATGCTGGGCGCGGCCGTGCTGCCAAAATACTGCAGGCAGCTCTTGTCCAGCCACATGCCGATGTTATCATGAATTTTGTAGGTGTCGATGCGGTAATCGCCTTCGGGCAGGTCATTTTTCAGCAGCAGAGCGTTGGTGTCCTGCTCCACGAGGTCGCTGTCGGTGTACCACTGGCCAAACTTGCCGATGCCGATGTGCACCACGCTGAACAGGAAGGCGAATGCCAGCACCGCCGCCGTCATGCGCTTGGCAAAGCGGCTGTCTGCCCGCCATTTGCCACAGATATAGCGGTAGACCAGCAGCCCCAGCAGGCCGAAGCCCAGCACCGCGCAGTACTGGCCGGGGTTCTTGAGCACGCCGAAGGACCAGCTGCCGGTATCGCCGTCCTGCACCGGCACCACGGCAAAGGCCAGCGTGGCGATCATCAGCCAGCTGATGCCGCCCGCAGGGGAATCCAGATCGGTGTTGTGGTCTTCCAGCGCGTTCACCGTCATGGCGGCAAGGATCAGCACCGGCATATAATACCAGCGCGCATAGTAGCTGGAATTGAGGGCGTAGAACGCACTGTTCAGGATGGGCACCAGTGCGAACACGGCGCAGGTGGCCACGATGCGCTTTTTGCTGTCGCCGCGGCGGGCGCGCCAGTAGGCCACCGCACCGGCCAGGCTGCACAGCGGCAGGTAGGCCGACATGCTGGTCCACTTGATGACGCCCTCGGACCAGATGGAGGTGAGATAGGGTGAATCCGGCGGCATGATCCAGCTGACGAGGATGGCAAGGTACTGCTGCACCTTGCTGTAGGTCAGGAAGCCCCAGCCGGAGGAAAGGTCCACCGTGCGGGGGTTCTGCAGCAGCGAGAGGATGGCCGGCACCAGCAAAAGGCTGCCCATGGCCACGCCCAGCAGGCTTTCGAAGGCCAGCAGGCCGAACTTTTTCACCGTGAGACGGAAGTCGCCGGTGCTGAGCTTGCACACAAAGTAGATGGCAAGGAACACCACCTGCCCGATGAAGAAGAAGTAGTTGTTGAAAAGGTTCACCGCCACCCAGAAGGCAAACCAGCTGTGCTTGTTTTCATAGAGCACTTCATCCAGCGCCCACAGCAGGTAGGGGAAAAGGGCCACCACGTCCACAAAGTGGTTGAAGAAAATGTTGTACACCGCAAAGCCGGAGAAGGTGTAAAGGCAGGCACCCAGCACCGCATAGTCGATGTTTTTGACGTAGCGGCGCAGGTAAAGGTACGCGCCGCCGCCCGCCACGGCAAATTTGAGCACGAGCAACGGCACCATGAGGTAGGGCAGCCACTTCTGCGGGAAGATGAGCGAAAAATAGAAGAACGGCGAGCCGTACAGGTAGAACGAGTAGGCATTCATGACGCCGCTGCCAAGGTCGGTGGCCCAGGAGAAGGTGTTACGCACCGAGGTGAACGCACTGTCCGGGTAACCGGCCCCCTTGAAAAAGCCGTTCATATAGCGGTAAAAGCTGATCTGCTGGCTGTTGAAATCGCCTGCATAGTGGAAAAAGCCGCCGTCGATGATATAGAACGGCAGGAAAAACAGCGCGGCCATCAGGGCACACAGCGCCACCGTCCGCCAGAATTTATCCTTTTTTTGCCCCAGCAGCTGCGGCTGCCGGGCGGTACCAGACCACTCCATGGGTTCCTCTTTTCTCTGCCGCTGGGGCAGAATGTTGATGTTCTTTCTGTATAGTATAGCACGGGCACGCGGTTAAAAAAAGAACTTTTCTTCACCAAAGGCTTGACAAGCCCCTGCCGGGCAGGTATGGTGAAGAAAAGTCCGCATCTGCAAAGGAGGAGACCGCCCATGCTGTATCCGTTCAGCGCCCTGCTGGCCCGCATGAAGTACATCACCCGCTGGAGCCTGATGCACTCCACCCGGGCCGAATCCCTCAGTGAGCACACCTGTGATACCGCGCTGCTGGCACACATGCTGTGCCTGATCGCGCGGCGGTACACCGGCACCCCCTGCCGCCCCAAAACGGTGGCAGTGGCGGCGCTGTACCACGACGCACCGGAGATCATCACCGGCGACATGCCCACGCCCGTCAAGTATGCGAACCACGCCCTGCGGGACGCCTACAAGGCGCTGGAGGCCGAGAGCGTGCGCAGCATGACCGGCCTTTTGCCGGAAGAACTGGGCGAAGAAATTTCTCCCTTCATCTCCGGCGAGCTGCTCACCGCCGAAGAAAAGCGGCTGCTGAAAGCCGCCGACCGGCTCAGCGCCCTCATCAAGTGCATGGAGGAGCAGCGCAGCGGCAACCACGAGTTCGACGCGGCCTTTGCCCAGCAGAAAGCGGCGCTGGAAGCCATGCACTGCCCGGAAGCCGACTGGTTCATGGCCCACTGCCTGCCCTGCTACACCCAGAATCTGGATGAGCTGACCCGGCAGGACGTTGCAGTAGGGTCAGTGTGTCGGTAGTTCCTCCTCGGACACGAAACGGGCCATTCCATCGCCCGCCCTACCGCCTGCGGCGGCAGGGTCCCACCCCAGCGGACGGTCCTCAGAGAAACTACCGGCCCACTGGCTCAAAACTTATTTCTTACGGGAACGGCACTTCCCGCACATCGTCGGGGTCAAGGCCGGCCTTGCGCTGCTCCTCAAACACCGCGTCGATCAGCTCGTCCAGGTCTTCCAAGTGGGTCAGGGTGCAGCAGTAGCGCCGCAGACTGGCCGCGCCCTTCAGTCCCTTCATATAGTGCATGGTCTGGGCGCGGGCCTGGGGCATGGCCACGAACTCGCCCTTCTGCTCCACCATTTCCTCCACCTGACGGCGCAGCGCGTTCATGCGGGCCTGCAGGTTCGGCTCTTTGGGCGCAGGCAGGCCCTCGATGGCCGCATTCACCCGCTCAAAGAGCCATGGGTCGCCCAGCGCTGCCCGGGCGATCATCACGCCGTCGCAGCCGGTGGCCTGCATCATCCGCACGGCATCTTCGGCCGAATGGATATCGCCGTTGCCCAGCACCGGCACCTTGACGGCGTCCTTCACCCGGGCAATGATCTCCGGGTCGATGCCGGGGGTGTACATCTGCTCCCGGGTGCGGGCGTGCACCGCGATGAGAGCTGCGCCCGCCTGTTCGCAGGCCTTGGCACACTCTACGGCAGTGATGTGGTCGGCGTCCCAGCCCTTGCGCATTTTCACGGTGACAGGCCGTTTTGTGTGGGCCACCACCTGCTCTACGATCCGCCCGCAGCGGTCAGGGTCCAGCATCAGCTTGCTGCCCGCGCCGCCGGAGACGATCTTCGGGGCCGGGCAGCCCATGTTGATGTCCACAAAGTCAAAATCATACTGCTCGATGGCGGCAGTGGCTTCGCCCATGATCTCGGGCACCTCGCCAAAAATTTGTACGCCGTAGGGGGCCCCGTTGGGTTCCGCCTTGAGCAGGCTGACCGTCTTGTGGTCGCCGTACACCAGCGCCCGGCTGGACACCATCTCGCTGACGGTAAAGCCCGCACCGTGCTGCGCCATCAGGCGGCGGCAGGGTGCATCCGTAAAGCCCGCCATGGGGCCGAACACCGCCCGGTGGGGCAGGGTGATATTGCCGATCTTCAAAGGTTCCATGGGTTCTCCTTGTATCTGTTCTGGGGTAAACGATTTTGAATGCGCTCCGCGTTGCTCTGCGC
>ERZ652152.273-NODE-273-length-26139-cov-11.8082_pt1 | contig 26139 bp, 17 predicted proteins | sample MGYA00514757_ERZ652152 | MGnify/ENA metagenome assembly ERZ652152
TATAAGAGACAGGACGGCACGGGGGGTGTCGGGGTCCGGCGCGCTCAGGCGGGGGAAGGCATTGCGCAGCCCGATCAGGCCGCGGTAATACTCCACCAGCCCCTGGCAGGCGGCGGTGCGCTTCCAGTCCAGCTGATTGAGCAGGGCAGAGGAGGCATAGCTGTTGTCCTCGCCTTTTTTGGTGCGGGCAAACTCCTCGCCGGCCTGCCGTTCACATAGCCCGCTTCCCTGGCGTAGAAGCAGTGGCCCTTGATGGCGTCGCGGGTGTTATCGCAGAACACACCGATGCGGTTATCCAGCAGGGAAAGGCCTCGCTTTCATAGCGCTGCATCCATTCTACAGGGATCTTATGCTTCATCATTTCGTTCCTTTTTGGTGACGGGCTCTGCCCGGGGAATGCGTTTTTTGGCCTGCGGCCGCCGCGGGGCCTTGCCGCAGGAGGAGCGCACGATCAGCTCTGTGTGCAGCTGGATCAGGCTGATGGAAACATCGTGCAGCTGGCTGGACAGCGCAAAATAGGCGCTCTTGCCCAGCTCTGCACGGTTCTGGCGGATGGTGGTCAGGGGCGGCGGCGTGAACCGGCACAGCGGCAGGTCGTCGAAGCCCAGGATGCTCAGGTCTCCCGGCACGCGGATGCCCCGCTCCTGGCAGTCGATGAGGACGCTGTTGGCAAGGCGGTCATGGCTGCAGACGATGGCCGTGCAGCCCTGCTCCAGCAGTGCGGGCAGGTGCTCCGACAGGCAGACCGAGGTGAAGAAATCGCATTTGCCCAGGCTTTCGCTGCAGGGCAGGCCGTTTGCCTGCGCGGCCCGGAAAAACGCCTGGTAGCGCTGCTGGTAAACGTAGGACTCCAGCGCGTAGCTCAGGTAGCCGATCTTCTTGTGGCCCAGGCTTTTCAGGTAGCGGACGGCCTGATTCATGGCCTCGGCATTGTCCACGCTGATGCTGGTGGCCCGGGGGTTCCCCGGCACACAGTTGTCGTAAAGCACGGCAGGGGTCTTGCAGGTCTTGAAGCCCTCCAGCCAGGGGTCGTTGAACGAAAGGCCCAGAAACAGGCCGCCGAGGTAGTTGTGCTGCATCATGTAGGCATCGTAGGGGACGCTGTTTTCCAATGCACAGCTCAGCGGCACGACCACCACCTGGTAGCCGTCCGGCTCGGCCAGCTTCCGGAACCCCGCCAGGATGTCGTAGCCGAAGTCCTCCGGCTTTGCGTAATCCATGTTGGTGATGAAAACTGCGATGCAGCGCGATGCGTCCTTCCGGCAGATGCGGGAATAGCCCAGCTCCACGGCGGTCTCGACCACCGATTGGCGCATGGCATCGCTGACGCCGCCTGCACCGCTCAGTGCCTTGGAAACAGTACCTTTTGAAACGCCCAGCGTGCGGGCGATATCTTCCAAAGTTGCCATCGGATCCCTTCCTTTGCGTTTGTTTCGCAAGTTTCGTGGAATATTTTACCACAGCAGCCGGGTCAAAACAACCCGAAAGGGCATGGTTTTACACGGGAAAAGTTTCGTAATGTTTCTGTTAAGATAATTGGAACATAGATCACAGGAAAAAGCAAGAGAAACCTTGCATAAAAATCCTCAAAATAATTTGGCGGATAGGGAGAACTTTGGTGAACCTTGCAAAAAGAATTGACGGAACACCCAAACGGTACTATACTTTACAGTGACGAAACTTTGCGAAACATTTGAAAACGGTCACCACACGAGGGAACGAGAATGCGGTTTGTTTACGGAAAACAGGAGCTGTGCACAAGGCAGCGTGCAGAAGACGTCAGTGTCCTGCTGACGAACGGTCTGGGCGGCTATCTGTCCACGACGGCAGCGTTCTCGGCACCGCGGTGCGATCAGGGACTTCTGGCGGCAGCCGTGCAGGCCCCCAACCGCCGCGTGATGCTGGTGCACCGGCTGAAAGAAGTGCTGCGCATCGGGCAGAAGGAGACCTTCCTCTCGACCCAGAGTTTTGCCGAAGAAGCGGCAGAGGACGGCTGGAAAAACCTCAGCAGCTTTACCTATCAATATACGCCCTGCTGGCGGTATCACGTCGGCGGCGTGATGGTGGAGCGGAAGCTCGCCCTGGGCTGGGAGGAAAACACCGCCGCCGCTCTCTACACCGTGGAGAACCGTTCGGGCCGGCCCTGTACACTCGAGATCGTGCCGCAGCTGAAGTTCGCCCCCAAAGAGGACGCGCTGAAAAAGCCGGACAAGACCTTCCGCTTTGAAAACGGCAAGGTCACTTCCGGCGGCGAAACGATGTACGTCTTCACGGACGCCGCGCTGGCCGCGCGCCCGGTGCAGTGGGAAAAGCTGCACTACACGGCAGACGAAAAGGACGGCCGCCCTGCATTTGGCTATGCGGCATCCTGTTTTTCCATCACCCGCACCGTGGAGGCGGGCGAGACCGCTCAGTTCGAGGTGGTGTTCTTCACCGGCGAAACGGCGGCTTCGGGCACAGAGCTCCTGCGCCAGCAGGAAATGCGCCTGGCCGCGCTGGAGAAGAAGGCGGGCTTCGCAGACCCGGCCGCTTCGCAGCTGGCTGCGGCGGCCGATGCCTTTATCGCACGGCGGGCCTCCACCAACGGCAAGACCATTCTGGCGGGCTACCCGCTGTTCAGCGACTGGGGCCGCGACACGATGATCGCCTTGCCCGGCTGCTGCCTGGAGACCGGCCGCTATGAGGATGCAAAGAGCATCCTGCGCACCTTCCTGGCTTACGAGAAAGACGGCCTTGTGCCGAACCTTTTCCCGGAGGGCGCACAGAAGCCGATGTACAACACTGTGGACGCGGCGCTCCTCCTCATAGAAGGGGTGTGGCTGTACATTCAGCGCAGCGGCGACCGCGCATTCCTGCACGAAGCCTACCCGGTGATGGAACGCATCATCGCGGCTTACCGGAAGGGGACCCACCACGGCATCCGGATGGATGCGGATGGGCTCATCACCGCCGGTGAGGGACTGGACCAGGTGACCTGGATGGATGTGTGTGTGAACGGCATCCTGCCGACGCCCCGCCACGGCAAACCGGTGGAGGTCAACGCTTACTGGTACAACGCCCTTGCGATCATGGCGGCGTTTGCCAAGCAGCTGGGAAAAGAAGCCGACTACGAGCAGCTGGCCGAAAAGGTGAAGCGCTCTTTCGCAGAAAAATTCTACATGCCGGAGAAGGGATACCTGAAGGACGTGCTCTCGGGCACGGACGCCGACGAGCAGATCCGCTGCAACCAGATCTGGGCGGTGTCGATGTCCTTCTCCGCGCTGTCTCCCGAACAGGAAAAGAACGTGGTGGAGACGGTCTACCGGCAGCTCTACACGCCCTGCGGGCTGCGGACGCTCTCGCCGGAGGACCCGCAGTACCACGGCAGCTACGGCGGCGAACAGCTTGCGCGGGACCTGGCGTATCACCAGGGAACGGTGTGGGTGTTCCCGCTGGGTGCCTATTATCGGGCTTATTTAAAGGTACACAACAACACCCCGGAAGCGGCTGCACAGGTCCGCCGGGAGCTGGACGCGGTGCTTCCCATGCTGCGGGAAGGCTGCATCGGCCAGCTGCCCGAGATCTACAGCGGCGACTTCCCGGCGGAAAGCAAAGGCTGCTTTGCGCAGGCATGGAGCGTCGGCGAGATGCTGCGGGTCTATGCGGCGCTGGAAAGGATCGAAGGTGCAGGAGGAAAACATGGAACGAGTGGTACTTGATAAGAGCCGCTGCGGCTGGTGGAAATCGGCCGTGTTCTATGAACTGTATCCCAAGAGCTTTCAGGATACGACCGGCAGCGGCACCGGCGATCTGCGGGGCATCCTCTCGCATCTGGATTACCTCGAAACGCTGGGTGTGGACGCCATCTGGCTGTGCCCCATCTGCGCATCGCCGCAGGTGGACAATGGCTACGATATCTCGGACTTCTGCGCCATCGAGCCGAGCTTCGGCACCATGGCGGACATGGACGAGCTCATTGCCGAGAGCAAAAAGCGGGGCATCGGCATCCTCATCGACCTGACCCTGAACCACTGTTCGGACCAGCACCGCTGGTTCCGGGCGGCAAAAAGCTCCCGCGACAACCCCTATCACGATTACTTCCTCTGGCGGGACGGCACGCCGGACTGCCCGCCCAGCGGGATGCGTAGCGTCTTCGGCGGTTCGGCATGGACCTATGTGCCGGAGATCGGCCAGTGGTACTTCCACCAGTTCGCGCCGGAACAGCCGGATATGAACTGGGAAAACCCGAAACTGCGGCAAGAACTTTACGATGTGATGAAGTTCTGGGTCAAGAAAGGCGTGGCAGGCTTCCGCCTGGACGTCATTGACCAGATCGCGAAAGAGCCGGACAAGGATATCACCATCAACGGCCCGCGGCTGCATGAATATCTGCGCGGCATTTCCGAGAACGTTCTCACCGACGAAGGTCTGGTGACGGTGGGCGAAGCGTGGGGTGCAGACACCGAACGCGCCAAGCGCTACAGCGCGCCGGACGGCAGCGAGCTGAGCATGGTGTTCCAGTTCGAGCACATCGGTCTCGACCAGGAACCGGGCAAGGACAAGTGGGATATGATCCCGCTGGAGCTGCCCCGCCTGAAGGAATGCCTGCGCCGCTGGCAGCAGGAGCTGTACGGCTGCGGCTGGAACAGCCTGTTCTTCAACAACCACGATCTGCCCCGCATCGTTTCCCGCTGGGGCAACGACAAAGAGTACCGCGTGGAGTCGGCCAAAATGCTGGCCACCATGCTTTACGGCCTGCAGGGCACGCCCTACATCTACCAGGGCGAGGAGCTCGGCATGACGAACATCCGCCTGCCGCTGGAACAGTATCAGGATCTGGAGATCCACAACATGTACAAAGAGCGGACAGAGCGCGGCGACTCGCCCGAGAGCGTCATGCAGTCCATCTGGGCCCGCGGCCGCGACAACGCCCGCACCCCCATGCAGTGGACGGCAGGGGAGAACGCAGGTTTCACCACCGGCACGCCCTGGCTGCCCGTGAACGAGAACCACACCGTCATCAATGCCGCGGCTGCTCTGGCCGACCCGGATTCCATCTTCTACTATTACAAAAAGCTCATTGCCCTGCGCAAGGAGCTGCCGGTCTTCCGGGATGGGCGGTTCACGCTGCTGTGCCCCGAGGACGAGCAGCTGTTCGCCTACACCCGCGACACCGAAACGGAGCACCTGCTGGTGGTCTGCAACTTCTCCGGGCGCGAAGCTTCCTTCGACTTCCCGGCGGAATACCGCGGCGCGGAGTGCCTTGTCTCCAACTACAAAGAACCGTCTGTCCAGACCATTCGCCCCTATGAGGCATGGATGCTGATCAAAAAGGACTGCATTATCCCCATTCAGGACTACCTGGGCCTGGGCAACGAGGCCCGCATGAACCAGCCGGGCACCGTGGGCTTCAACTGGCGCTGGCGCCTTGCGCCCGGTCAGGTGACCGACGCCCTTGCCGACGAGCTGATGGCGCTGACGAAGCGCACCGGCCGCGTCAACTGGGATATCCTGAACGGATAAACTTTGTTTCGAACAGCAACCGCTGTATTGAATAACATTTATTTTATGGAGGAGAAAAATTATGAAAAAGATCTCGCGTCGTTCGTTCCTGGCCGTTTGCGGCACTCTGGCCGCAGCAACTGCTCTGACCGCCTGCGGCGGCAGCAGCTCCAGCACTGCTTCTTCTGCAGCAGCCGGCAGCTCCGAGGCTGCTTCCGTTGAGGTGCAGGACGTTGCCCTGAAGGTCTGGGGCCCCCAGGAAGATCAGGTGGATTCCAGCAGCTGGCTGCCCACCATGTGCGAGCAGTTCAACGATGCACACCCCGAGTGGAACATCACCTTCACCTATGAGGTCTGCCCCGAGGGCGACGCAAGCAAGAACGTCACCCAGGACGTCTCCACAGCTGCCGACGTCTACATGTTCGCAAACGACCAGCTGGGCACCCTGGTGCAGGCAAACGCCATTGCACAGCTGGGCGGCAGCTACCTGGATGAGGTCCTGAACGACAACCCCGATACCATGATCGAGTCTGTCACCAGCACCGACGGCGGCGTGTACGGCGTGCCTTTCACCGGCAACACCTGGTTCATGTACTATGACACCTCCGTCTTCAGCGAGGACGACGTGAAGTCTCTGGACACCATGCTGGAGAAGGGCAAGGTCGCATTCCCCCTGACCGACTCCTGGTACATCGCAGCTTTCTACTACGCAAACGGCTGCACCATCTTCGGTGAGAGCGGCATGGATGCCGACGCCGGCTTCGACTTCGGCGGCGACAAGGCCGTTGCAGTTACCAAGTATCTGGTGAACCTGTACAACAACGCAAACTTCTCTGTGGACGCCGACGGTTCCGGCCTGTCCGGCCTGCGTGAGGGCACCGTCAACGCCATCTTCTCCGGCACCTGGAATGCCGAGGCTGTCAAGGAAGCTCTGGGCGACAACTTCGGTGCGACCCAGCTGCCCACCATCACCATCGACGGCGAAGCAAAGCAGATGCGTTCCTTCGCAGGCTCCAAGGCCATCGGTGTCAACCCCAACTGCCAGAACATGCAGGCTGCTGTTGCTCTGGCCGTCTACCTGGGTTCTGCTGAGGCTCAGAAGGCTCACTATGAGATGCGCGGCATCGTGCCCACCTCCAACGCTCTGAGCAACGACGCAACCGTTTCTGCCGATATCGTTGCAATGGCACAGGCCAACACCATCGCCAACACCTCCGTGCTGCAGGCTACTCTGCCGGAGATGGGCAGCTACTGGACTCCTTCCGAGAACATGGGCAAGGCCATCGTCAGCGGCGAGGTCACTCTGGACAACGCAGCTGAGAAGACCGAGGCTTACAACAATGCTCTGAACAACGCCAGCATGTAACCCATGAATTTGGCTGAAGGAGATGATCATGTGCCAAAAACATTGACGAACACCGAACCCCAGCGCAAACCGAAGATCCCGGATTCTTTGTCCATTGCGCTGAAAAACGGTGGGCCGGTGGTGTGGGCTTCCTGCCTCATCATGGGCCTGGCCAATATCCTGAACGGCCAGCTGATCATGGGTCTGATCTATCTGGCGGTTGAGATTGGCGTGATCGTTTTTCTGGCAGTCCCCAATGGTGGCCTGTATTGGATCTCGATGCTGCCCAGCCTTGGCTGGCGCGAGCAGCAGAAGGTGTTCAACGAAAAGACCTTCGTCTACGAGTACGTTGCAGGCGACCAGTCCCAGCTGATCCTGCTGTACGGCATCGCTTCGCTGTGCGTCGTGGTGCTGCTGGTCCTGGTCTGGCAGTCCTCTGTCCGCAGCGGCTACCGCGCCGCCGCTCTGAAGAAGATGGGCGAACATGTGCCCAACTTCAAAGAGCAGCTGCGCAGTCTGCTGGACGAAAACGTCCACATGCTGCTGATGACCCCGCCGATGGCCTGCCTTGTGATCTTCACCATCCTGCCGCTGCTCTACATGATGAGCATGGCGTTCACCAACTACTCCAAAGAGGGCGATCACCTGGTCCTGTTCGACTGGGTGGGCCTGAAGAACTTCATGACCATCTTTGACTCCTCGTCGGTCATCGGCAAGCAGTTCGGCAGCGTGCTGCTCTGGACGCTGATCTGGGCGTTCTTTGCAACCTTCCTGAACTTCTTCCTTGGCACGATCGTGGCGCTCATCATCAACCGCCCGGCCATCAAGTTCAAGAGCTTCTGGCGCGGCTGCCTGTCCATGACGATCGCTGTGCCGCAGTTCGTTTCCCTGATGGTCGTCCGCTCGATGGTGCAGCCCGAAGGCATCGTGAACAAGATGCTGCTCAATGCGGGCTGGATCAGCCAGCGCCTGCCCTTCCTGGAGAATGTGACCTGGGCCCGCGTGCTGGTCATCGTCGTCAACCTGTGGGTCGGCATCCCGTATACCATCATGCAGGTCACGGGCATTCTGCAGAACATCCCCGCCGACCAGTATGAGTCTGCCCGCATCGACGGTGCAAACGCCTTCCAGCAGTTCACCAACATCACGCTGCCCTACATGCTGTTCGTCATGACGCCCTACCTCATCACCCAGTTCACGGGCAACATCAACAACTTCAACGTCATCTACCTGCTGACCCGCGGCGAGCCGATGTATGTCGGCAACTCTGCAGGCGGGACCGATCTGCTTGTCACCTGGCTGTACAAGCTGTCGGTCGATCAGCAGAAGTACAATCTGGCAGCCGTCATTGGCATCTTCACCTTTGTGGTGCTGTCCATTGTGTCTCTGGTCACCTATCGTTCCAGCGGCTCGTACAAGGATGAGGAGGGATTCAAGTAATGTCGAACAAAATCAAAGACGGCGGAATGCACGCCAAGCGCGTGATGGGCGATATTATTACGTATATCTTCCTGATCGTGCTGAGCGTCATCTGGCTGATCCCGTTCTTCTGGCTGGTGATGCAGTCCTTCCGTGACGGCAAGGGCCAGTTCATCTCGACCTTCCTGCCCAAGGCCTACACCGTGAACAACTACAAGGCGCTGTTCACGCAGTTTGACGTCATGAACTTCCCCCGGATGTTCATGAACACCTTCTTCATCGCCTGCTGCACCTGCGTCATCTCCACCTTCTTCGTGCTGAGTGTGGCGTACTGCACCAGCCGCCTGAAGTGGAAGATGCGCAAGCCTTACATGAACATGGCGATGATCCTGAACCTGTTCCCGGGCTTCATGACCATGATCGCCGTCTACTTCATCCTGAAGGCGCTGGGCATGACCGAGGGCAACCGCATCCCGCTGGCACTGATCATCTGCTTCTCGTCGGGTTCCGGTACCGGCTTCTTCGTGATGAAGGGCTTTATGGATACCATCCCGAAGGCGCTGGATGAGGCCGCCACCCTGGACGGCTGCACCCGCTGGCAGATCTTCACCAAGATCACGCTGCCGCTGAGCAAGCCCATGATCGTGTATCAGATCATCACCTCGTTCATGGCACCCTGGGTGGACTTCGTGTTCGCAAAGGTCATCTGCCGTACCAATTCGCAGTACTTCACGGTCTCCATCGGCCTGTGGAGCATGCTGGAAAAGGAATACGTCGATGCCTGGTTCGTCCGCTTCTGCGCAGGCGCGGTGCTGGTGTCCATCCCCATCGCGATCCTGTTCATGTTCACCCAGAAATTCTATCAGGAGGCAATGAGCGGCGCAGTCAAGGGCTGATGCCCGGGCTGCCCCGCCCGATGCACCCGGAAAGGAGAACACCCCTATGGAAACTGTCAGGAAGCGATCTTCCGGCATCAGCAGCAATGGGCTGCGGACATGGGGGATGTTCTTTCTTCTGGCCGGGATGCTGGGCAAAAGCATCCTGCAGAACGGTCTGCTGAACCTGGGCGCTGTCAGTTTCGGGCAGCTGCTGGAGCAGATGCAGACCTCCCGCGCAGCGATGCTGTATGCAACGCTGGCGCTGGTCCTGCAGGCCATGGAGACCTGTGCTGTGCCCATCTTCGCCTTTTTGCTGGTGGAAGGGGTAGAGCACACGTCCAGCCTGCGGAATTATGCGCTGCGTGTTGCAGGCCTGGCGGTTCTGAGCGAACTGCCGTATAACCTGGCGACCAGTGGGAAACTGCTGGACACGACCTCCCGCAACCCGGTGTTCGGGCTGGTGGTCTGTCTGGTGATGGTCTACCTGTACCAGAAATTCCCGGAGAAGAATGTACCGCATCTGCTGCTCCGGGTCCTGGTAACGGCTGCAGCAGTCATCTGGTGTTCCATGCTGTCCATCCGGTATGGAAACAGCACGGTGGTCCTTTTCGCCGCGCTGTGGGCGTTCCGGGGCAAAGGCTCCTTCCAGAGCCTTGTGGGCTCGGCAGTGTCCATCCTGTGCTGCATCTTCTCGCTGTTCTTCATGGCTGCGCCGATGGGCTTTCTGGCCATTCACTTTTACAACGGTGAAAAAGGCCCGGAAAACCGCATCGTCGATTATCTGGCGTATCCGGCATTGCTGCTGGTCGTCGGCGCAGCAGGGCGGCTTTTGTTCTGAACCAGTCCCGCGTTTCCAAAGCTGACCTCATACCCATATTTATTTTCTCCTTCATCACGCCCATCGCTTCATCCCGATGGGGCCTGAGCCAGTTCGATTCACTGGTAAAGGAAAAGGGCGGCGCACCAAACGGTGCGCCGCCCTTTTTATGTTGTTGTGGTTTATGAGATGCGTTGGGAGACGATTCGGATCACTTCGCAGCGACGGAGTATTCTATCACACTTTGGTATAGCAGCTCACACACTCGACATGACTTCCGTTGTCCAAACGTAAATCCATATCATTTTCAATGATAGGCAGTCGGAATTTGATAGATTTGAGCCACTGGCCGTTGGGCTGACGCTCTGGGTAGATCTGAATTTCAGAGATCAGATGTTCCATCAGCTTTTTGCGTTCAAGGGGGTTCATCACATCGAAGAGCTTTTCAAAGCAGATGAGAACCTTGTAAATGTTATCACCTGTGATTTTGTCTGCTTCGATGGCCTGTTTCTTAGCACGGGCTTCCATCAGATTGTTCTCGGCTTCTTCGATTTTATCGTACATCCTATAAAGCCGCTCGTCAAGGTCGGATTTGCGGATGATATAGTGGCGATCATCCGGGTCGAGCGTGTCGATCTCCTCCATGATCTTGGACTTGACGGAGTAATACTGCCGCAGCTGTTTTTCAGCGGCAGCAATTTCCTGTTCAATGGCAGTGGTGTCCACTTTGCTATTGATCTTCTCCTGCATCATGGCGGCAAACTTTGGGTTGCTGACCAGCTTGATGATGACTTCCACCACAGCGTTGTCCAGAACTTCCTCTTGAATCTGCTTGTTGAAATCGCATTTCTGCCCACGCTGCATCTTGCGGTGCTTGCAACTATAATAAGAAAAAGATTTATAGGGTGTGCCATCTTTCTTTCGTTTGGTGCATTTGTTGCTGTACATTCCAGCACCGCAAATGGGGCACTTGACAAGGGCGGATAATAAATGCGCCTGTTCCGTCTTGCTGCGGTTGACTGGTTCGTATCGTTTGGACTGCGCCAACAGCTTGACCTGTGCGGCGTTCCACAATTCTTCCGATACGATGCCTTCGTGCAGGCCGTCCACCAGCAAATAATTCTCCTGTGGAACCTGATGATACTCATTCCGGGTGCCGTGGATCTTTTCGAGTTTGCGGCGACCAAAGGCAATCTTTCCGCAGTAGACAGGATTTTTCAGAATGGCACGAATCAACGTTGCGCTGAAAAGGGGAGAGGTGCCATTTTGACGGGCAAGTTTCTGAAAGCCGTGGGTCTCCAGATATTTGGAAAGACCATTTGCACCTGTGTCGGTGTTTACATATTGCTCAAAAATCGTGCGAATGGCAGGGGCTTCATCCTCATTGATTTGCAGCACACCGTCAACCAAACGATAGCCATAAGGCGCAAAACCGCCGTTCCAGCGACCTTCCCGTGCCTTCTGGATGCGGCCTTCCATGGTTTGGACACGGATGTTCTCACGCTCGATCTCTGCAACAGCAGACAGGACAGAAATCATCAGTTTGCCAGCGTCTTTAGAAGAATCAATGCCGTCCTCCACGCAAATCAGGTTCACACCAAAATCCTGCATGACCTGCAAGGTAGACAACACATCGGCGGCATTGCGGCCAAAACGGGAGAGCTTGAACACCAGCACATAGGCAACGCCATCCTTGCCGGATTTGATGTCCTCCATCATCCGGCAGAAAGAAGCACGACCTTCAATGGATTTGCCAGATTTTCCAGCATCCTCATATTCGCCGACGATCTGGTAATCATTGAAGTCAGCGTAGGCTTTCATGCGAGCCTTCTGTGCATCCAGCGAGTATCCATCAATCTGCATGGTCGTGGAAACACGGGTGTAAATGTAAACCTTTGTCTTTTCCTGTGACATAAAAACCTCACAAAACAGTTATTTCTTGTCTGCTTTCTGCTCCAGAAACTTAATGGAATCCAGATAATCCTGCTCCACATCGCTGAGGGTTTTAGCCTTATATTTCCGATATTCGGTAGTAGCTTTGTCCACTGCCTGCTTGTGGGTCACACTGCCATTGCCAACAAGCAGCTGCTCGCCGCTCATAGTCAGAATACGGTCAAGGTGGTTTGCCCAATCATGCATGGTCATGGGCTGTTCACGTTCTGCCTGACGCTCAGCAAAATCCAGATAACCGGAAACCAACTGCCCCATAGCGCGAAGCTCTTTCTCGTTCAGATAGTTTTTGGCAATAGTAGCTTCTCGTAAAGTGGGCTGGTTTCCCGCAAAAGTGGTCAGACCCATAAATTCCTTTTCGGCATCTGCACGGTTGTAAATGACCTCGGCGGCAGTCTGACCGTGGATGGCATAATGAATTCTATTCTGAACTTTTTTGAAGAACTGGACGGAGATTTCTGCTTTCGGGTCGTAGTCAATGCTGGTTGCATAGATCTCCAGAACCTGACGATAAAACACTTTTTCGGAAGCACGGATGTCACGGATGCGTTCTAACAGCTCTTTGAAATATCCACCGCCGCCCAGATTTTTCAGGCGTTCGTCATCCAGCGCAAATCCCTTGCGCATATATTCCTTCAGGATGCCAGTTGCCCAGATACGGAACTGTGTGCCTCGTTTGGATTTGACACGATAACCAACAGAAATAATGACGTCAAGATTGTAGAATTCGACCTGATAGGTCTTTCCGTCTGCGGCAGTTGTTGCAAATTTTGCAACAACTGCATCTCGTTCAAGCTCACCCTCTGCAAAGATGTTTTTGATATGGCGAGAGATCGTGGATTTATCGCGTTGGAACAAATCGGCCATCTGGTCAATGGAAAGCCAAACGGTATCCCCATCAAAGGTAGTATCGATTTTGGTCAGGCCATCTTCTGTGGTGTAGATAATGATAGAATTTTTGGGAGATTCGTCTGGACGATTCATTTTAAGCACCTCGTTCCGTGTATGTAATACAGTGGAAGGGGAGACCTTACCACTGTGTTGGGACAAGCATTACAAGAATATTATATCATGCTGCAAGAGCGGTATCAACAGTATCTTGTCGATTTTCGTTGGTTGTTGATGATACTGTGTTGTCTATTTCCAAGACCGAATCAACCGTTGCCATCTTTTCTCCTGGCTCACGAATGGTCTGGAGTTCAGTGCTGCGCCTTCCCGATGAAATAAAAGGTCGATTCTCCGAGAGTGGATCAGGCGTTTGGATCTTCGATGTGGCAGCAGTAGAAAAATTGTTTTCGGTGACCTTGGAAAGTAATTCTAAATTCTCATAGGTGTCTTCACTATCGTCTGGTTTACCGTTCAGCTTTTCCTCTCGCCATGTTGATACAACGGTGGGCAATGCTTCCGTGGGAGTTCCACGGATAATGGTAGCCTCTCGCTGGGATAGCTTAAGTATGCCGGATAAGATTTCTTCCTGAATGCCGGGGCAGTATTTTTCCATTAGCTCAACGGTTTTCATGAACTGCTCGGCACGAATTACAAAAGAGGGACTTACATTATTTTCTTTGGCGATTCGTTCAGTCGTGTTTTCAACCGATGGCAAATTGTCAATTTGACAGTTTGCCACCTGTGTGTACTGATTGCCATGGTTTCCCCCACGAGTGGATTTTTCAGAGTGATACTGCTTTCCAATCAGAAACTTTTTCTGCTCGGGTGTCAGATTCCGACGACCCAGCTGATGTTTGCAGATCCATGCCAGAACATCTTCACGGGTTTCGCAGGTGCAGGAAATCGAGCGGGTGGAATAAGGAATTTCCGGGTGCTGCTGGAGAATCTTATAGCGATTATGGCCATCAACAAGAATGTTGCCCCAGACGATCAGGGGAGACAGGACTTCTCCCTCTGAAAGGATGTTTTCTTCCAGTTGCTGAAATTCTTCATCGGTCAATGCAGGAATTTGAGATTGAAATTCGGAGTCGATGATAAATTCAAACTTGTTTTTCTTCATGGGCAAAATCTCCTTTCAAAAATCTATTGGTACTTCAGCCGTTCTCCCCGCATGGCTTTCCTGCCCCCTTCCGGCGGCGTCTTCCGGCTCGCCCGCTTGGGGGTCATGGCCGGGTATTCCATGCAGACGGTCATTCGGTTCTCAAGGTTCGATGAAGGCTTGTAGAAAGCATATCACAATCAACCAAGTGTTTTTAGGACGTATCAGGTCCGGTTTTGAGGGAGAAAACCGGACTTGGGAGGTCCGGTTCTTATGAACGGCTCTGGATAGAGCATACCATAAAATTGCTCGATTTTTTAGGAAGCGATACTTCCGCTTTTTGCCTTCAAAACCGGAAGTAATAGTTCCGGTTTTGTACAATATTGAATGAATTAACGACGATTTTTCTAAAACGAATTTTTTCAAGAAAATTTGCTTATTCAGCGACCGTTAAGGTGCGGAACTAGCGCATTCTTGTGCTGAATACCTGCTTGCTGCGATTGCAAATGCGAAAACTTCCTAAGAAAAAATAACCGTCCGCTTCAAGTTGAACTTGAAAACGGACGGTCCTGATTACAAAACGATTTTCAAATTTGGAAAGCACATTGAGAGGTTTCATAGCGCCCGCAAGCAATGCAGACGTATATACATCTGCGAACTTGTCGGGGCGAGGCCCCTCCATCTGCTGTCGCAGACCGTTCTGTCGCTTAAAAGCCCCACTGGGGCTTTCATTGCTGCGCTGCGCTCCGCAAACGCGAATTTTGCTTTGCAAAATGCTTGTTGGGAACACCCAAACCCTTGAACTGCATCCGGTGGATGCAGGCTGTTTTAAGCAAATAAAAAGGAAAACGGTTTTACTTCTTGCGGAATTCCCCATACAGCCACTCTGCCAATGCCGACATAATAGCTTTGTACTTGCTGGTGTCCTCAAACAGGGAAGAGAAGGTGTCCTGCGCTTCAAGATAGCTGTCCTGTGCGGCAGTGTCAAAAGCTTTGGGGAAGATGCTCTCGGTAAAGATCTGAGGGTCGGAACTGCGCGCCAGCTTTGCCAGTTTCGGGTCGGCCAGCAGACGGTCATGCAGGGCGGTAAGCAGTACCCGATCGGCATTGGTGAACTCGCCCTTGAACTTCTCGTTGATCTTCAGAATGATCTCGTCCAGCGGCTCCTTGGGGTCGTGCCCCAGAGCGCCCTTCTGGGTGACCGGCTCGTAGACGCCCTTGGCGTGTTCCAGCTCAATGGCACCGGCAAAGGTCTTTTGCAGCTTGTAATACTCCAGCTGCAATTTGCCCTCCAAGTCCAGCGGAGAGACTTCGTCCGGCGGCAGCAGCTTGAGCAGGTAAGCGCAGAATACGTTCTCCTTGTGCAGCTCTTCATCGAACATCCGCGCCACCTGTGAAACGTAGCCGTACCACTTGACAAGGCTGCGCAGCAGGCGGCGGAACTGGTACCGCTCGGCCTGCGTTTTCTGGTTGTAGCGGTCTGCCACGGGCTTCAGAACGCTGCTCATGCGGCCCACGGCGTTTTTGTCCTGTCTGGTGCTGCGGAAATACTCCTTGGCAAAGGCTTCCACGTCGGCATCGGAATAAACGGCAAAGCTCCGCAGTTCCTTCTGGGTCTTGTAAATGAGGTCGGTGTTGACCTCCTGCTCCAGAAACGTTTCCTGATAAAACGGCTGGAATGCCTCCCGGATGTCCTCCGCCTTGTTCACAAAATCCAGAACAAAGGTGTCGGTTTTGCCGGGACAGGTACGGTTCAGGCGGGAGAGGGTCTGCACAGCCTTGACGCCCTTCAACTTTTTGTCCACGATCATGGTGTGGAGCAGCGGCTCGTCAAAGCCGGTCTGGTATTTTTCTGCCACGATGAGCACATTGAAGTTGTTGTGAAACTCCTTTTTGGTCTGGCTCTCCGCAATGTGGCTGCCGTCGGCGCGGACGTTCAGGGACTGCTCCGTGTACTCCACGCCGCCGTCCGGTACGGCACCGGAAAATGCCGCTAAGATCTGCACATCGTCATAACCCTGCTCCGCAATATAGCGCTTGACCTCGTGGAAGTACCGCACCGCCGCCAGCCGGGAAGAGGTGACCACCATCATCTTGCCCCGCCCGCCGATCTTGTGGCTGGTGGTCTCCCGGAAGGTCTCTACAATGATCTTTGCCTTCTGGCTGATGTTGTAAGGATGCAGCTCCTCGTACTTGCGGATGAGCTTTGCCGCCCGGCTGGCAGGCAGGTCGGGGTTGTCCGGGATGGTCTTGGCGATCTTGAAGCAGGTGGAATAGGTCATGTAGTTTTGCAGCACATCCAGAATGAACCCTTCCTCAATGGCCTGCCGCATACTGTAAATGTGGAAGGGGTGGTGGCTGCCGTCCGGGTACTCGGTGCCGAACAGCTCCAGCGTGGCGGCTTTTGGGGTGGCGGTAAAGGCAAAGAAGGACAGGTTCTTGTGCCGTCCGTGGGAGGTCAACTCCTTCACCAGTGCATCCTCCGGGTCGATCTCGTCCTCTGCTTTGCCTTCCAGTTCGGCATATTCCCGCAGCGCATCCTCGGTGTCGGCAAGGGCGGCTTTCAGCTTTAAAGCAGAGGTGCCGGTCTGGGAGGAGTGCGCTTCGTCGATGATAACGGCATAGTTCTTCCCGGCGGTCTTGTTCACCTCGGTGTAGATGACCGGGAACTTTTGCAGCGTGGTGATGATGATGCGTGCGCCGTTGTTGATGGCATCCCGCAGGTCGCCGGAGTTTTTGTCCTCGCCGATGGCCTCCACCGCACCCAGTGTGTGGTCAAAACCGGAGATGGTCTCCTGCAGCTGCGCGTCCAGCACAGTGCGGTCGGTCACCACGATGACGCTGGCAAACACCGGCTTGTTCTCGGTGTTGAACAGGGACGCCAGCCGGTACGCCGTCCATGCAATGGAGTTGGACTTGCCCGACCCGGCGCTGTGCTGGATGAGATAGTGTTGACCGGCACCCTTCTGCCGCACGTCTGCCACCAGCTTGCGCACCACGTCCAGCTGGTGATACCGGGGAAAGATGAGGGTCTTGCCGTCCTGCAGGCTCATGAACTTTTGCAGGATGTCCATCATGCTGTCCTTCTGGAACACTTCTTCCCAGAGGTAGGCGGTAAGGTAGCCGCTGGGGTTGGGCGGGTTGCCTGCGCCGCCGTCCCGCCCGGCACCGTTAGAGCCTTGATTGAAGGGCAGAAAGCGGGTGTCCTTGCCCGCCAGCCGGGTGGACATCCATAGCTCGGTCAGGTCTACGCAAAAGTAGCCCAAAATGCGCTTGTTGAACTGGAAACACACCTCCCGGGGGTCCCGGTCGTGCATCCATTGCTGCTTGGCGTTCTCCACGGTCTGCCCGGTGAACTGGTTCTTCAGCTCAAAGGCGAACACCGGGATGCCATTTACCGCCAGCACCATGTCCACCGAGTTGTGGGTGGTGTCGGAGTAGAACCACTGCCGGTTGCAGGTGATCTCGTTTTGGGCGTAGCGCTGGGCGTCCTTCTGGTTCAGTGCGGACTCCGGCTGAAAATAGCACACCCGGAACCGCCGTCCCCGGTGCTTGAACCCATACCGCAGCACCGAAAGCAGCCCATCCGCATCGCAGGCATTGTTAAAGGCCGTGCAGAACTTCCGCACCGGGTTTACCGGGTTCTGCTTTTCAAAAAATGCCCACTCGTTGGGTTGGGTCTTTTGCACAAAGCGGATCAGGGTATCCACAAACAGCCCCAGCTTGGGGTCGTAGCAATCCCCGTTGCGGGTGTAGCCCCCGGCAGGGGAGAGCAGCGCCGCCGCAATGTCCGATTCAAACTGCTTTTCGGTGGTGTTGAGGGGCATGGCTAGACCTCCTTATACAATAAATGCACAGGCTACTTTTTCCTGTGCATTGTGGTTTATTCATCAGATAGATGATTTAATAGTTGTTTTTCAGCCGGGTGGTTTTTTACATATTGACTATAATCGATATCATTTTTTAGAGCTTGATATTTTTCATTGACCAGAGAAAAAATATTCGTTTTCTGTTCGTAAATGTCTTGCAGATCATGCTTGTCAATAATGACAATAAATGTATGTGCGCCTAATGCGATTTTTCGGATTAGTCCTTTTGCGTCTTTCCAATTATTGCGACCCGTAATACCATCCCAAGCAATCATAATGCCAAGATAGGTGTTGGCAAGATGTAGCAGTGAGAAGAATTTTCCAACGTATGTAACATCAACGGCACTAGAATAGTTCTTGCATTCACAAATAAAACTATCACCAAAGCATGGAAAACCTTGATTTATTAGGGACAGCCGAGAAATTTCACTCCATTCAACGAGTAGATCAAGCTCGTTTGTGCAAGTTCTACAGTTTCTGCGAATATAAAAAAGTGAATTTTGAAATAAAACTGACGTGATATTTTCTAACAGTTTGCCTTTTGAAAACGTACTATAATCTTGTGCAATAAGTAAATCGTAATATCGAGAAAATTGAGCATATTGCTCAGCTGAAAGATTTAATAAAGCGGAGTTTTTGCTGCCATAAAATTGCACAAGCTGGGAAAGAGTCATACCAGCAGACATAAGTTGAGCTTCGATATTAGAAGCAATCTGCTCTTGATAAATATCCATACTAGAGCACCTTATAAATAACAATAGCGTGTTCCAAGGGATGCTCAATTTCTTCGTCACAATGAACGCAGTTTACAAATTCGGGAATGTCGAAAACCGTTTCATAGCGCTTACCAACAAAACGCTGACAATGTGGGCAGTAAATCTCTAAGTTTGGAATTACAATACCTGCAATTGCACATTGTTCTAAAAGCGAATAAACTTCTTTGATTCCTAAGCCGGTTTCTCGATGCATGGTAGCTGGATAAATCCATTGCCCAGGCTGATAACGGTTAAAAAAGAGCTCTAATTGCTCAAGATTCAGGCCAAAGTTCAACTCCTTTAGTATAGGAGCCACTTTCGCAAAGATACTTGATTGCATTATTCATACGCTCCCTTCCTAAATCTTTACAATCACCAGATATGTGCTGCATGACAGTGTAAACAGAATCAAAATAATCAAAAGTAATTTTAATCATATAGCTGTCAGTTTCAACAGGCATTACCCATTTAACATAAACATAGGGATAGCTAGCAGTAGCTTCTTTATCATCTAAATATTTTGTCAAAAGCTCTCTGATGGCAGGAGAACAATTGAATAGTTCTTCATTTTCGGATATAAGTTCTCGAAGTTCACCAATGAATGGAAGAACATAGTCGGTGGATTCTGATGCGGTCAATTCAGCAGCACCACCAGAGCTAAGATCCATCATCTGCTTGTAAATCTTTACACTTCCATCGGTGTTTCCTTTGATTGTCGGAATTAAAGCACGGTGCTCGCAGGTGAAAAGTTTGAGATTCAGACTTTCTCGAAGCCATCGAATGCACTCGATGACCAGATTTCGATAATCATCTCTAGAAAAGTGAGGGTCATAGCGAGTGGAGTCATATCGAATTTCAAGAATGCCAGCTTCGGTGTTAATATAAATGACAATCGGAAAACGATAACTGATTAAATCATTGGAAGGGTTGTAGTAAGATTTTTGAAGGACAAACTTGATATAGATATCACTGCCATCAATCCAATACAAAGGTAAACATTCGGTAATAGAAGTGCTGATGGTAAATGTTGGCGTGAAATCGTCTGGATCAAATGAATAGCAACCTAGACTGTCCAGAACATCAGGTAACGATGCTTCAGAAGAGGACTCATAGAAGATAGGAACAGAATACTTATATAGCTTCGTGAATTCAAGCAACTCATAAAAACCCGAAAAACGTGGATTCATAGTAGTGCTTGAAATGGTAGTTCCTTTTTCTACATACTGAGCAGAACCAAAATCAACCTGCTCGTCAAATGTGATGAGCCCTTTGTCTTTTAGAAGCTTCACAGTATAACGCTTGAAACTTTTAGAATAGCTTTGCATGGTATCGCGGTAAAAAGCTAAGAAAGTTGTCTGATCCATTGGTAGTGCCATAGCATTATACCTCCATTCTATTGCTAATATACCATTAACGAATTGAGTTTTCTAGTGTTGAAATCACTAAATATTAGGAAATTTTCTAGTAATATCAGTAAAAACCTCCCTTTTTCCCGTTACAACCTCATAAATCAAACTTTTCTTATAGCTTTCCAGTTCTTTTACCAGCTGCTCCTTCTTTGCAATCAGTTTGTCAATCTCGGCGCACTTGGCGTCAAGGTAGTCGGCGATTTCTTTTTGCTCTTGAAGAGTGGAAGGAAAAGCAAGTTTTATAGAGCGAATGGTTTGCATGGAAAGGCTAGGTTGGGCGGTAGCTTTCTTTATCTTGTTGACTTCTTCTTGACCGGCTGACGACATTAAAAAGTATAAAAGAAATCTATCGTCGAGAAATTGCTTCATATCGTGGTTTATGACGATTTTGGCAACATTAGGAGCCAAATGGTGACGAGTAGCATCTGAAAATAGAGCAACTTCCCCGATTCCGGCACCAATAAATGTAATAATTAGACATTTTTCATTTAATGCACAGCGACTTAATTTTTGAGAGAGTGCAAGAGAAATATATTCGCGTGTGTTAGGAATAAAACGACCCATTTTTATGTTCTGAGCGCGAACAATAGGAACATCGCCATACGGTGAAATATGCCCATCCATTTCTTTTGTGTATTCAAATCCGGCCAATTTTGTTACAAAACAAAATCGACCGATATTTGAAATTATCCACGTTTTCGGTATTTCCCCAATCCACTCAACCCCGCTATCCTTCATCTCCCGCTCACCACGCACGCCTTTGGTAACAGCCTGCGTAATAACTGCCTGCTTGAACTTTTTGTATTCCTCAATGCTGGAACGAATTTTAGAAAGCATGATGTCAATATGGGAACATTTTGAATCCAAATATGCGGAGATTTTATTCTGTTCTTCTTTGCTGGGCAATAATAGCGGCTGATTTTTGAACTCTTTGTAGCCTAATGTTTTGCGGATACCAGCACCCATGTTATGAAAAGCCATCTTGGTTTCATAACCTTTGAAAAGGTAGGTTGCATACTGAGGGGAAATCTTTTTTCTATCTGGAAAAATTGCAAGATAAGCAGAAGTTATTACGCCCTTCTCTTTGACCAAAGCAACACGCAGAGACTTGAAGTCATAGTTGAGATTCAAACCGTTAATCATAACAGTGTCGGGCAAGACAACAGTATAATTGGTAATGGTATCTGCGACGTAATCATCTGTGTTCGCATTGAAATTGGCTTTACTAATAATATTGCCGGATTTGAACTGCAAGGCGTTTTGCTCTTGACCATCAGTATTCTTTGTTCTGACTTCATCAAAACAAGAGCGAACTGGAACAACTTCCCACCCCTCTGGAATCTCCCCAATCCATTCAATGCCGCTGTCTTTCATTTTCCGTGCCATGGTCAGCCCTCCTTATGGAACAGCTCTGCCAGCCCGGCGGAGATATCCTGTTCCAGTGCGGTGATGCGCGCCACGATATCCTCCACGGCTTCCGGTGCCTGATACTCGTAGAAATAGCGGGTCATGGGGATCTCGTAGCCCACCTTGGTCTTGCTGTGGTCGATCCATGCGTCTGGGGCGTAGGGCAGGACTTCCCGGGCAAAGTAGGCGTCAATATCCTGCACCAGCGGTACGTTTTCGGTGTCACGCAGGCTGGTGTCCGGCACAGGCTTGCCGCGCTTCAGGAGGATGTTGCCTGCCTCGTCTCGCTGGGGGCGCTCCACCACGATCTTGTTGTAACCGAACTCCACGCTCTCGAACACCTTGCTCTCGCAGTAGATGCCGTTTTTGTCGCCGTACACCTTGCCGTTGGCAAACTCGCCGTAGGCGGTGACGATCAGCTCCCGGCAGGCATCGGTGATGTCGTTGCGCTTGGTGCCGATGCTCTTGCGGCGTGGCTCGAAGCAGTGGCTGGCGTCAATAAGCTGCACCTTGCCCGCACGGTGGGCGGGTTTCTCCTTGCTGAGCACCCAGATGTAGGTGGAGATGCCGGTGTTCATGAACATATCGGTGGAAAGCTGGATGATGCAGTCCAGCCAGTCGTTTTCCAGAATATACTGCCGGATGTTGCTGGGCCCACTGCCGGCGTCGCCGCTGAACAGGGGAGAGCCGTTCTGGATAATAGCCATCTTGCCCTTGTTTGCCAGCTTGGCAAGACCGTTCAGCACAAAAAGCTGCTGACCATCGCTGATCTTGGGCAGACCGGGCGCAAAACGCCCCATCTCGCCCCGGGCGGCCTCGGCTTCCACCGCTTTCTGCTCCCGCTTCCAGTCGATGCCGAAGGGCGGGTTGGAGATGATGTACTGGAAGGTGAACCCGGGGAACTGATCCTCTGACAGGGTGTCACCGAACCGCATATTGTTGGGGTCGCCGCCGCGGATCATCATGTCTGCCTTGGCGATGGCAAAGGTGGAGGGGTTGAACTCCTGCCCGAAGCAGGTCACCTCAATGTCGCTGTTCAGCTCGTGGATGCGCTCCTCCATGCAGCTGAGCATCTGGCTGGTTCCCATGGCCATATCGTAAACGGTCATGCTGCTGGTGTCCAGGTCGGCTTCGGACAGCAGCAGGTCGGTCATCAGGTAGATGATATCCCGGCTGGTGAAGTGCGCTCCGGCTTCCTCGCCAAAGCTCTCAGAGAACCGCCGCACCAGATCCTCAAAGATGTAGCCGCAGTCCACGGCGCTGATCTTGTCCGGGCCAAGATAGCCCTTCTCAGAGCCGAACTCCTTGATAACGAGGTAGAGGGTGTTGCTCTCTACCATCCGCTTGATGATGTTGTCAAAGTCGAACTTTGCCAGCACGTCCTGTGCGTTGGCAGAGAAGCCGGACAGGTAGTCCCGGAAGTTGGATTCGATATTGTCCGGGTCGGCCAGAAGCGTCTCAAAGGTGAAGCGACTGGTGTTATAGAACTGGTAACCGGAGGCCTTCTGCAAAAAGCCATCGATGACTTGCAGCTTCTTGACCTTTTCATAGGTGTCCAGCACCGCCTGATGGGTGGGCAGCAGGCAGTCGTGGAACCGCTTCACAACGGTCATGGGCAGAATGACCAGACCGTACTCGTGGGGCTTGAACGGCCCGCGCAGCATATCGGCGACGTTCCAGATCATGGCGGCTTTTTCGGCAATATTTGCTCCTACGGCGGTGATTTTATCGTTTGGCATGGTGTGCTCCTTGTTCTTGTGATAAGTTGACATTTTGATTTTACAACAATGTGTGTCCCATAAATCGGATAGCAGGATGATTTTCTTGAAAAGAATGCTTGTACCTATTGTATCACGGATTTTGCGGAATGACTATATTCGGGCAAAAAGAAATGCCCGCCTGAAAACCAGACGGGCAAATTATCAATTATATCGTTTGAAAGGGTCGTGATTGTTACACCACTTTGGTATAGCAGCTCACACACTCGCAATGCTTCGTTCTCGGAAACAGATCCACCGGCTGCACCTTCTCGGCATGATATCCGTTCTGCTCCAGCCAGGCGGCGTCCCGGGCGGCGGTGGCGGGGTTGCAGCTCACGTAGACCACCCGGCGGGGGGACATGCGCACCACAGCCGAAAGGGTGGCTTCGTCGCAGCCCTTGCGGGGCGGGTCCAGCATCACCACGTCCGGGTGCAGGCCTTCGGCGGCAAGGCGCGTGGCGGCCTGGCCGGCGTCGGCGCAGAAGAAGCGGCTCTTGGCGGCCACAGCATCGCCCATGCGGGCGGCGTTGGCCTTGGCGCTTTCAATGGCTTCGGGCACGATCTCCACGCCCACCAGCTCCCGGCAGCGGTCCACCATCGAAAGGCCGATGGTGCCCATGCCGCAGTAGAGGTCCAGCAGTGCATCGTCCGGCGTCAGCTGGGCGTACTCGGCGGCGATGCCGTAGAGCCGCTCGGCGGCGAGGGTGTTCACCTGATAGAAGGACAGCGGGCCCAGCTGCACCGGCACGCCGCAGAGGGTGTCCTCAATGTATCCCGGGCCGTACAGGGTGTGGGTCTCGGTGCCCAGGATGACGTTGGTGTTCTTCGCGTTGACATTCAGCAGGATGGTGCGGATGTCCGCAAACTGCTCCCGCAGGCGGGCGCAGAGCTCCTCGGCGTGGGGCAGCTTTGCTTTGGTGCATACCAGGCACACCATGATCTGCCCGCTGTGGGCCCCGCGCCGCAGGAAAATGTGGCGCACAAGGCCCTTGCCGGTCTCCTCGCTGTAGGGCCGGATGCCCTTTTCGGCAAAAAAAGCACACAGCACATTGCCGATCTCGTTCAGCACGCCGGGCTGCAGTTTGCAGTCCGGGCAGGGGACGATGCGGTGGGTGCGGCCTGCGTAGAAGCCGATGCAGGGCCTGCCATTTTTGTCCAGCCCCACGGGGAACTGCACCTTGTTGCGGTAGCGGTCTTCCTCCGGCGAGCCCAGGATGGGCAGCACCGGCACCTCCAGCCCGCCGATGCGCGCAAAGGCGTCGGCCACGCTCTCCTGCTTGGCGCGCAGCTCGGCTTCGTAGCGCAGGTGGCGCAGGCTGCAGCCGCCGCAGGGGCCTGCCACGGCGCAGTCCACCGGGATGCGGTCCGGCGAGGGGGTGAGCACTTCGTCCAGGATGCCGAAGGCATAGCGCTTGCAGTCCTTCACGATGCGCACGCGGGCCTCGTCGCCGGGGGCTGCGCCGGGGATGAACACGGCTTCGCCCTCCGGGCTGTGGGCCACGCCGCTGCCGTCGCTGGACAGGCGCTCCACCTGCAGGGTGAGGATCTGATTCTTCTGTAAGGGCATGGGGGTTCTCCTTTACTGGTGGTCACTGGGCGCCGGGTCGGCGGCGGCATCTGCCTGGGAGGCGAAATACTTGCTTGGCGGCATGCCCTTGGCGCGCTTGAAGACCCGCGAGAAATAGAACTGGTCAAAGAAGCCCACCGAGACAGCCACCTCGGCGATGGAGAGGTTGCCCGCGCGCAGCAGCTTGCAGGCTTCGTTGATGCGGTATTCCGTGAGGTAGTCGATGGGGCTCTTGCCGACGTTCAGCATGAACACACGGTAGAGGTGGCTGCGGGAGACGCCCACGCTCTTGGCCACGTCGTCGATGGAGATATCGTGGGAGTAGTTGAACTGGATGTACTTGATGGCGTTCAGGACGTACTGGCTGGAGGAGGACAAGGTGTGGGGCCGGCCTGCAATGGTCTCCTTCATCAGGGAGGCGATGAACAGGTAGAGATAGCCCACCATGGCGGCCTCGTCCTGCGGCTGCATCCCGCGGGCAGAGTAGATGTTGGCCAGCGCGACGCGCATGGCGTCCGGGTCCTGGGCACGGTGCACCGGGGCATCGTCCGCAAAGGGCAGCTGCGCCGCCAGCTTGTGGGCGCAGGCACCGTTGAAGCCTACCCAGCTGTACTCCCAGGGCTGCTGCTCGTCGGCCGTATAGCGGATGAGCTGGCTGGGCCGCGCGAAGAACAGATCGCCCGCGCTGACCTCCCAGGTGCGGCCGCTCACCTCAAACACACCTTTGCCCGAGAGCACCAGGTGGATGAGGTAATGGTCGCGGATGCCGGGGCCCCAGGTCTGGCCCGGGGCGCAGCGCTCGATGCCGCAATTGAAGATGGAAAGCTCGATGTTGTTCGTGTAATTTTGTTTGAAGGACTGCTTGTAAACGTCTGCCATGGCTGTTCTTTCCTCCGTCCTGTCACATTCTTGCACCAGTATACCACAAATCCCCCTGCAAATTCAACAAAAGTACATCTTATTCTTTGAGCTGGACGCCAAAAATCGAGCGATTTCTGCAATAGAAATTGAAAACGGCAGGCGGATGCATTACAATAGGCATAACAAACCGACAAACGGCTTTCCAAGGGGCTGAACGGCCCGGGGCGCAGGAGGAGGGATCGCAATGGCAACCAGTGCACAGCTCTGTCGTGAGATCACGGCAGGCAGATGGGATGAAGCTCTCCGGGCGCTGTACGGGGCACAGCAGCTGCAGCGGCAGCGGGCACGGTACTGCGCGGCACTGGAGCAGTTTGAGCTGTACTTTGGCCCGGGGCGGCAGGTGCAGGTGTACTCGGCACCGGGCCGCGCCGAGCTGGGCGGCAACCACACCGACCACCAGCATGGCTACGGCCTGGCGGCAGCGGTGACGCTGGACCTTGTGGCCGTGGCGGCCCGCAACGAGGACGGCTATGTGCGGGTCAAGAGCCGCGGCTTCAACAAGCTGGACGTCATCGACCTGACCGTTTCGGGCCCGCAGGCAGGGGCTGTCTCTTATACACATCTCCGAGCCCAC
>ERZ652152.282-NODE-282-length-25662-cov-18.4744_pt1 | contig 25662 bp, 20 predicted proteins | sample MGYA00514757_ERZ652152 | MGnify/ENA metagenome assembly ERZ652152
TGCAAACGTATTGCTTACAAGTAGAAACCACAATACATTTGGATTTTTCGTTTTTTACTTTTAACTTTTCACTTTCGTTAGACGCCGCACTACGTTGGCTATTGTCTTTTTTCGCTATGCTCAAGGAACTTCTCCTTAACTCCTATAAAACAATTTTACTTCTTGTGCAGCGTAATAACCGATATCTCGTGGCTTGCTCCAAAGCGGAAGGGGATGAAGCCGCCGGTGCCTACAGACACGTTGATGGCACGGTTGCCTTCATGATACAGACCGCCCCACTCTCTATACATCAGTCTGGCCGGCGACATGCCGAAGACGCTGAACTGCATGGCGTGAGTGTGACCGCTCAAAGTAAGCTGCGCCTTGCTGCCTGGCAGGATTTCCTTGCGCCACAGACGCGGGTCGTGAGCAAGCATAAGCACAAAGCTCGAACTGTCTACTCCGGCCATCGCCTTCTTAAGGTCTGTGCGCTTAGGCTCACCGCCACGGCCGTCGTTCTCAACGCCTGCAACAATTATCGAGTCGTTGCCGCGCTTAACGGTCTTGTTCTCGTTGAGCAATAGCGTCCAGCCAAATTCACGCTCACGACTGATAATCTCACGCTCATTGGCCACCTTAACAACGTCGTCGGCCTTGATATAGTCAGAATAGTCGTGATTGCCGAGAACAGAATAAACGCCGTCCTTGGCGCTAAGGCTGCTCAGAAGCGGAATAAACTCGTAAAGTTCCTCGGGCGACATGTTCTGCAAATCGCCCGTAAACACTATCATGTCGGCCTTCTGAGCGTTGATGCTGTCGACAATACGCTCAAACACCTTCTTGTCCTTTCCGCGGTAAGTGCCGAGATGGGCATCGCTAAACTGCACTATGCGATAGCCGTCGAAGGCCTGAGGCAGGTCGGCAGAATAAAAGTCTTCATGGCGTATGTCTAGCTTCCGGAAGCCTATGGTGCTGCCGTAGACCACGATATATATCTGACCTATGGCCAACAGCAGTCCGACAAGGTTGCCCCAGTTGTTCTTTGTGTGATGATAGCGGCAATGTCCCCAGCCGAGCAACGAGCATACGGCGAAGATAAACTTGGGGATGGCCAGCACACCGAAAAGAAACAGATAGACGTTGAGCAACTCGATGCGCTCGGGCGCAAAATCGCGCGAGAACGTAAGCACCAGCGTATAGACAAAGAGAATGATACCCGGAGTCCACCACAACAGGCGCTGCCACCACAAATACCTGGTCTTACGGCGCAGCAGTCTTCTGTCGATGTAGATGTCAGACAGGATTATCATCAACACCAAAAGCACGAATATCCTTGCAATCATTTTTTCAGAAGATTAATTTTTAACTAAACATCAACTACAGCCCCTTATCTGAAGGCTATCTCCTCACCACGGCAAGAGTCGAGGAAACGTCCGTCGTCGTAGACATGCACGCCGTTGCAGAACGTGTGAACCACGCGCCAATTGAACGTATGTCCCTCCATAGGGCTCCATCCGCACTTGCTCTGTATGACGTCTTTCGTAACCGTCCACGGACTGCCGGGGCGCACAACAACGACATCGGCCTTATAGCCCTTGCGGAGAAAACCGCGCCCGCGCACATCAAAAAGATGTGCGGGATTATGACACATAAGCTCTACGAGCCGTTCTATAGACAGCACATTGCTGTCGACAAGCTCGAGCATGGACACGAGCGAGAACTGTATCATGGGCATGCCTGAGGCCGCACGGGCGCATCCGCCCTGCTTGTCGGCCCACTGATGGGGGGCATGGTCGGTGCCTATTACTGATATGCGGCCGTCGGAGAGTGCACGCCTCAGAGCGTCGCGGTCGGCAAGTGTCTTTACAGCCGGGTTGCACTTTATCCTTGTGCCAAGCGTGGCATAGTCGGCATCAGAGAAAAACAGATGGGCAACCACAGCCTCAGCCGTTATATCAGGCATGGCATCGTGCCACGGCTCAAACAGCTGCAGCTCGCGAGCCGTTGTAAGATGAGCCACATGAAGACGCGCGCCATGCTTGCGCGCCATGCTTACGGCAAGCTCTGTAGACTTATAGCAAGCCTCCTCGCTGCGTATCTGCGGATGCAGAGCCACGTCGGGATCGTCGCCGTGAGCGGCCTTTGCAGCAGCCATGTTGGCATTGATTATGCCGGTGTCCTCACAATGTGTCATGACGGGAACACGGGCTTCGCTGAATATGCGTTCGAGAGCCTCACGGCGATCCACGAGCATGTTGCCCGTTGACGAGCCCATAAACAGCTTTATGCCGGGCACACGATGAACGTCGAGCCGGCTGAACAGGTCGACATTGTCGTTTGTTGCACCGAAGAAGAACGAATAGTTGACGTGGCTCTTTGCCGCCGCCAATGAGCGCTTCTCTTCGAGAGCCTCGAGCGTAGTGGTCTGCGGCACGGTGTTAGGCATGTCGAAATAAGACGTAACACCGCCATAGGCCGCAGCACGGCTCTCTGAACTTATGTCGGCCTTTGCCGTAAGGCCAGGCTCACGAAAATGCACATGGTCGTCGATAACGCCCGGAAGCACGTAGCACCCCGAAGCATCAACCACCTTATCAAAATGTTCACTGCCAGAAATAAAATTGTCTTGGAGAATGTCTGATATCAAACCATTCTCCAAGACAACCGAGCCACGGAACGACTTTCCCTCGTTGACCAGCGTGGCGTCTTTTATCAATAATCTCATAATATCTTTTAAAGCCCCTGTATATGTTCCTTTTTTGCGGTTAAGCCTGACTCCCTTGTCACTCTGCTCCCTCAACGGCCTCGCTCAGAGAGTCTTCTGATCCCGGCTGTGCCAGTTCGTTGGGCGTAGGAGGCGCCAGCGTCGGGTCGTCTGTTCCGTCGGGCATTGCCGTACCGTTCATTATGGCCTGGTTCTGCTGTGCCTTGCGGTAATAGTCGCGCACGTAAGGATCGTTCTTGAAGTTGTCAGTTGCCTTGCTCATTATATCCTCAATCCAGGGTGAAAGCTCGGGATATCTGTGGCCGGCTGTAATCATGAAGAACACGCCCGGACCCAGCACGTTGTCGAAGTTCTCAACGATGAACGACGTTACGAGCTTGTCTTCTTTCTCAACAATCTGTGCAGCCTTCTGCGACAGCTTTGCGTTCACCTCGTTGATGTCGTGTCCGTCCATTATGGCCTGACTCTGCAGATGGCCCAGTTCGCCTACCTCGCTCTCCAGCTGGTTGTACTTCTCGATAAACTTAAACAGCTTGTCGTTAAGCGGCGTTCCGCTCACCTTCTGCTGCGTGTTGTCTATCTTTATCTGTATTTCGCCGCTCTCGAGCACCACCGGCATAAGGCTCTCATCGTCCATGAAGAGAGTTGCTATACGCGTAGAATCGAGCGCCCCCGAAAAATGAAACTGTCCGTGAACTATGTCGCAAGAGTCGATATTCTTCAGGTCGTCGCCTTCATAAACCTTAAGAAACAGCATGCGGCCGTCTAACGTAGGAACATTAGATGAACCTTGAATGTTGTAAGAGTTTACACACGACGTAAACACGGCAAAAGCCCCCAGAAGAGTTAAAAGAGTCTTAACCATAACCTTGTTTTGTAATATTAGCACAATATTACAACGTATTATCGATGTAAGAAAAATTTTTCATGCAATTTAAAATAAATACACTGACTTTTAGAGTTTTTTTGCCTCTTTAGCCAGCTCGCCTGATATTCTGTGAGTTGTATAAATCTCAAGCATGGCAGCAACGAGGAGCAGGAGCACCCAGTTGTTGTGAACATAAGTGACGTAATTGAAGTATCCGTCGGGCGAAAGCTTGAGAAACAAGGGCAGCAGCAGGCCATAAGAGTTTTCGACCATCAGCAGTGCCGAAAGAATAAACAGCACGTCGCCCGTGACCATGATACGGCGCAGACGCCTGATGGTGAAGTTGTTGCCGCTGTAGGTCTGCATCATCTGCATAGAAGCAAAACACAAGGCACCCACAAGAAATATCCACGAAGCCATGAGCATCGTGCCAAAGACATAAAGTCCGGCACCGGCCACCATGAGCACCGCACCCGAAAGCAGAACAATAGTCTGCAGTTTATTTAGCTGTTTCATCGTTATCTGTTACTGGTTTTTGGTCATCACTAAGCACGAATATATCCTCGTCGTCGGCTTTCATAAAGTAGTTCTCGCGAGCTATCTTTGTGATGGCCTTGGGGTTGCGCTTCAGTTCCTTTATCTTCTGTTCGTCCTGCTCATACTGCATGTTGTAGGCATCAATCTGCTCCTTCAGCTCGCTAACGAGTATTCTGTTGCGCACATGCTTCAGCAGGCTGTTCTCATCGAGGAACCCGACAATGAGGACACCGAAAATTATCACAATCCAATATTTGTTGTGACTTATAAAATTCAGAATAGGATATAAACGTCTGCTCATTAAATTTACACGGTTTCGTTACGCAACGGCAACAGTACACACGACATATAAACGGGCTTTAGCCGCCGTAACGCTGCATATTTTTGTGCAAAGATAATGCAAGTTGGGAATATAACAAAATAATAAAGGTCTTTTAACCCAAATCAGTCATTAGGATTCGGTCGGGATTTTTGCTTTATATTGAGCGGATTTTCGTTATATTTTTCGCAGTCATAGCGGGCTATGTCAAGAAAAATCTGACTAAAAGACGCCAATAGAAACAAAAAGACCGGCTGAAAGCATCAATGCACAAAATTGATAAAATAATATGCTGTCTAATGACCGATTTGGGTTAAATTGTAATAAACAAACGTATCGCGTGGTGTCATTTTGAACCGGTATATACGTCTGTCAATGATACAATGCTGTAGATACGGCCGTATTTAAGTTAATTTGAAAGCAAAAGCGCGTATTTACATCACACGGCAATCTTCAGCGGCAACAATAAATACGGTAAACGGAAAGACGGACATGGGCCGCTATACACTAAATAATGCCATAAAAAGGCTGACATAAAGGGGAATACTGACGACAACGCATCAGATATAAATCAACAATGCATCTGAACCGTGACGTCTGTTTCAAGACAAATCAGAAGCGCGTGAGCTGCAATGTGGCATAGTCGGAGCGCAATACAAGATTGTCGCCGTCGGCAACCACCACATCAAAGGTTGTCTCAGTAGAATTGATTCCGAACGGCAGCAGGTCTTCCACGGTAGCGTCAACGCCGTTGTCGCTCGTAGCAGCCCTCTGCTTAAAGTCTTTCATCACCACCTTTGTCTCTCCGTCCTCATATCCGAAACGGCCTATGTATGTGCCATAGCCGTTGGGACCCTGCTTCTCGGACACCTCAACTACGTATCTCGTTATGCTGTAATAAAGGCGCGTACACTCGTGCATGCGTCCGTCAGCCCTCGTCTCAAAGCGTTCCAGTTTCCAGAATCCTTCTATATCGCTGTTTACAGGCTCCTTAAAGTCGCAGCCCGCCATAGCCAGAGCCATGACGGCAGCAACGATCCATCCTATTATCTTGACCATAAAACTCCTGTTTTGGTTATTGTTATCATGCAGCCCATGCTGTCGCCAATATAGCTGCCCTTGTCGTATCCGCAGGCCAGTATGAAGTTCCATCCCGCAGCCTTACGCGGACTGTATGCCACTTCTGCCAGCGTGCTTCCCTGACGCATGATGCGGTCGAGCGGCACCTTGTATGTTCCCCAATGGCGCATGTACGACAGCAGCAGGCGATACGACCACTCGTCAGACGGATTGCCGCCAATGCCTATATGGTGGGCCTTTACGCGGTTGCTCCTGAACATATTGGTTCCGTCGGCATTATATATTGGTCCGGGCAGAAACGGATGGCCCATTCCCATACCCCAGTGCTGCCAGTTGTAGTCGTGGTTATAGTAGTTGTCGCCGCCGCTCATCTGTATCTCATGAAACGAACCGCCAACACCGTCATAAAGCAGCGGTCCGGTCTGATCGGTTGTGCACAGCCCTTCCCACAGCAGAGTTGACACAAAAGGATTCTCCGGCAACGTTAGTTCCACGCCTATATGTCCGTCTTTCCAGCGTCCATACTGCCACGTTAGCTGCGAGTGGTCATCGAAATAATGCTCGTAATAGCATCTCAGCTTCCATGTCGGCGCCGTATAGTTGAGCGCAAAGTTCCAGCTCCCCACATGGTTGCCCTCCACGTTCTGCAGCGTGCTCTCCTGTATAGGTATGATGGCCTTCAGATATTCTTTTATCCCGCCGGGCATCTTTGCCACACACGTTGTGGTTCCGTCGTCATTCTTGCGCCACTTGCTTCCGCCAAACTGCGCCGCTTCGATCATTCCGATTTCCATCGTAACTGGTATCTTCTTTGGATTTCCCACTCTGAGCATGGCCGACTTGCTGTGATATATCACGCCTCTGGTGAACGTCTCGCCTGGCTTAACAAAATCCGACCGCCAGTCGCCGTCTGTCAGCCATCCGTAGCCGAAATGAAACTTGGCAGCCACCCATCCTTTGGTGTAAGGCAGATTCTGATATTCCTTCACCTCAAGACGCACCTGCGGCACAGGACGTGCCCCGGGACCTTCAACCATCATGCCGCTGCTTAGCCTCATGTTCTTGTCCAGCGGAAAGGCTTCGCGCTCCTTGCTGCCTATGCTCAGCGTTATATTGCGCCATGACACATCGACAAAAGCCTGCTGAACAACAAAGTCTGAAGTCTGATTAACGGCTCCAGCCAAGTCGAGTCCTGCCTCCAGACGCCAGTCGGCACCCAACTTTCCGGCATAGTCTACACCCGCTCTGAGATATCCGCTGCACGGCTCTACACCCGACAGGCCATAGCGGTTGGCCGTAAACCACATAGGGGCATAGTCGCCCGTAGACACATTGGCCGACGTCTCCAGCTTATATCTCAGCGTGTCGCCTCCGGCAAATGCCGCGGCAAGAGGCAACATACTCAGCAATAATAACAGTTTAAGCGATTTCATCAGAATTAATCTTTCACCTTAACTAAACACCTTGATGCTCTTTATCTAAAAGGCATGCTACATATTATAAATCTAGTTATACCGTTGTCCAGCAAACATCCATGAGCCTTCTTTACGCAAGTATTAAGGCAATTAACATGCCCGTTCTTACCAGACATGGCACAGTTGTCCTATTGTTACAATAAGTCAAGATATGCAGGAATGGTTTGAAGGACACCAATAATCTAGTTACATTTGATTTTCAGGGCGCAAAATTACAATAAAAAACCTGACAGATAAAAATATTTTTGTTAAAAACATAGTAATATTTTTAAAATATACGCACTTGTCTGCTTGCATTTTGCACACTCTACTTAACATAATCGGGACACATTCTGCTCACGCATATTACAAAATGCTATATATCGACACTACACAAACGGCACAAGCTAAATAAGAGACAAAATAAAAGCAGCCACGAACAATGGCTGCATATAAAAACAAAAAGTGCGCAATGCGGCATAACACCTTATGCCGCGATTGCGCAAAAGCTATATTTATTACTAACATCTAATACTTTCCGCAGGCTGTTTGCCGGCCTGTGGTCAGAAGCCTATTTCCTGCCCTCGGGCAAACACGCGGCGTATCACAGGCGACGTGTAGGCATAAGGGATGTAGTCAATCGAAGGTATCGGCTCTGTTATAAAGAAGTTAGCCACCTTGCCCACGGCTATCGAACCGTAGTCGCGGCTGAGCCCCATAGCATAAGCCGAGTTTATCGTGGCGGCATTGATGGCCTCTGCAGGCAGCAGTCTCAGCTTGATGCATGCCAGAGACACAATAAACTTCATGTCGCCCGATGGAGTTGATCCGGGATTATAGTCGCTGGCAACGGCAACGCCAAGTCCGGCGTCAACCATCTTACGTGCCAGTGCATAAGGCAGATTAAGGAAGAACGACGTGCCGGGCAGCACCGTAGGCATAGTGCCGCTGCCGCGCAGCAGCTCTATCTCCTCTTCGGTCATGCTCTCCAGATGGTCTACAGACAAGGCATTGCGCTTCACGCCTACCTCTACGCCGCCCGACGATGCCAGTTCGTCGGCATGTATCTTGGGCAGCATTCCCCATTTTGCTCCGGCCTCAAGTATGCGGTCGGTCTCTTCTGGGGTAAAGAAGCCTTCGTCGCAGAACACGTCTACATAGTCGGCAAGATGCTCGCGCCCTACCTCTGGTATCATCTCCTCTACAACAAGACGTACATATTCGTCCTGGGTGTACTGGCGTCCTACTGCATGCGCACCAAGGAAGGTAGACACCACCTTTATAGGTGCCGTCTCCTTTATGCGCTTTATCACGCGCAGCATCTTCAGCTCGTCTTCGGTGTTAAGGCCGTAGCCGCTCTTTATCTCAACGCAGCCCGTACCCTTCATTATCACCTCGCGCACACGCCTCATGGCCTGCTCATAGAGCTGGTCCTCTGTCATGGTGTGCAGCAGGTCGGCAGAGTTGAGTATGCCTCCGCCGCGTTTGGCTATTTCGGCATAGCTCAGGCCTCTTATCTTGTCGACAAACTCGCCCTCGCGGCTTCCCGCATACACTATGTGGGTATGCGGGTCGCACCATGACGGCATCAGCGTTCCGCCTTCGGCGTCGACAACGGTGTCTGCAGCAGCTTCAGCATCCGTCAGACTGTCCATCGTGCCGAATCCGGTTATCAGTCCGTCTTCGGCTGTCAGATAGGCGTCGTTTATCTGCTCCAGCGTCTGCATCTCGCTGCCCTGCAGCCTCAGCTTGCCGTGCCGGTCTATTCCGGCCAGTGTCTTTATATTCTTTACAAGCAGTCTCATCGGCTTGATTATTTTACGTTTTCCTTGGCGTCATGCTTATTCGGCATGCTCTCTCAGGAAGTCAATAGAGTTCTTTATGTGAGGATACATCACTTCGTCGTTCACGATGAACGGCACTACCTTGCGGTATTCATCATGCAGCTTCTCTATTACAGGCGACGACTTCAGCGGACGTCTGAACTCAAGAGCCTGAGCTGCATTAAACAGCTCTATTGCCAGCACACGCTCCGTGTTGAGCACCACCTTATAGAGCTTTATTGCAGCGTTGGCACCCATGCTCACATGGTCTTCCTGACCCTGGCTCGAAGGTATGCTGTCTACTGATGCAGGCGAGCACAGATTCTTGTTAAGGCTTACTATTGACGCAGCTGTGTATTGTGTAATCATAAATCCGCTGTTTACGCCTGGAGTTGCAACGAGGAAGCTTGGCAGGTCTCTTGTGCCCGACACGAGCTTGTAGATTCGTCTTTCTGAGATATTAGCCAGTTCGCTCAGTGCCATTGCAAGGAAGTCCATTGGCAGTGCGATAGGCTCTCCGTGGAAGTTTCCGGCAGAGATAATCAGGTCTTCGTCAGGACATACAGTCGGGTTGTCTGTTGCCGAGTTGATTTCAGTGTCGATCACTGACTTAACGTATGCCATTGAGTCCTTGGCTGCGCCATGAACCTGCGGAATGCAGCGGAACGAATACGGGTCCTGAACATAAGATTTGGGCTTCTCTATTATCTCGCTGCCCTCAAGCAGTTGCCTCATGTTTGCGGCTGTCTGTATCTGACCCTTGTGAGGTCTTACCTGATGTACGGCGTCTGTGAAAGGAGACACTAGTCCATAATATGCGTCGAGCGACATGGCAGCAATCTTGTCAGCCCATTTGCTCAGGCGTTCGCCCTGCAGCAATGCCCATACGGCAAACGAACTCATGTTCTGTGTTCCGTTGAGCAGAGCCAGACCTTCTTTAGATCCGAGCTGTATCGGCTCCCATCCGTTCTCCTTCAGCATCTCGGCTCCTGTCATCACCTTACCCTTATACTCTACGTCACCGAGTCCTACGAGCGGCAGACAGAGGTGTGCCAGAGGCACAAGGTCGCCGGATGCGCCAAGTGAGCCTTGCATGTAGACAATAGGATAAACATCGTTATTGAAGAAGTCAACAAGTCTCTCTACGGTATCAAGCTTGCAGCCTGAGTATCCATAGCTCAGCGACTGTATCTTCAGCAGCAGCATTATCTTTACTATATCGTTAGGCACGCGGTCGCCTGTGCCGCATGCATGCGACATCATCAGGTTTATCTGCAACTGCGAAAGCTGGTCGTTACCGATAGACACGTTGCAGAGAGAGCCGAATCCTGTTGTTACGCCATAGATAGGCTTCTCTGTCTCTTCTATCTTCTTGTCGAGATATTCACGGCAGCGTACGATGCGCTTGCGTGCGTCTTCACTAAGTTCGAGTTTATAACCTTTTTCTATTATCTCACCGATACGTTCAATCGTGAGATGTTCTGCTGATATTTGGTGAATCATTGTGTATTTAAATTTAAAGTTATGTGTGTGTTTAGGAGTTAAAGAAGTTAGAGTAGTTAAAGGAGTTAAAGTCATATGTCTTGTGGACACACAATTATAAATTATAATTCATAATTGACTAACGCCTAATCTTGTTTCATAATCAGGACATTGTTTCTTAGTCCTTAATTATTTACTTAATTACTTCAAGGCATTTGACTTTAACTACTTTAACTCCTTCTAACTACTTTAACTACTGAATTTACTTCACTGCGTTATCTATTATCTCGTCATCCACGAAGTTAGGCATTGTTACCTTCAGGTTCGGGGTGCGGGCCATTTCGCGTTCTATGCTGTGAATAGAGCCTTCGTTGCGTGCCCAGCTGCGGCGTGCAATACCGTTGTTGACGTCCCAGAACAGCATTTCGCGGATGTGACGGGCACTGTCTTCACTGCCGTCAACAAGCATGCCGAAGCCGCCGTTGATTACTTCGCCCCAGCCTACTCCGCCACCGTTGTGGATAGACACCCATGTGGCACCTCTGAACGAGTCGCCTATCACGTTCTGAACAGCCATGTCGGCACAGAACTGTGAGCCGTCGTATATGTTACTTGTCTCACGGAACGGAGAGTCGGTTCCTGATACGTCGTGATGGTCGCGGCCAAGCACTACCGGACGTGTTATCTCGCCCTTCTTTATTGCCTCGTTGAACGCAAGGGCTATCTTTGTGCGGCCTTCTGCGTCGGCATACAATATACGTGCCTGCGAGCCTACTACGAGATGGTTGCGTCCTGCTTCCTTTATCCAGTGGATGTTGTCTTCCATCTGATGCTGTATCTCCTCGGGAGCTGTCTTGCATATCTCTTCGAGCACCTCTACTGCCAGGCGGTCGGTTACTGCCAGGTCTTCAGGCTTGCCTGATGTACATACCCATCTGAACGGACCGAAACCGTAGTCGAAGAACATCGGACCCATGATGTCCTGAACGTATGAAGGATATCTGAACTTGCCGTCGGCAGCCATTATGTCGGCTCCTGCACGCTCTGACTGCAACAGGAACGCGTTGCCATAGTCGAAGAAATACATTCCGCGCTCAGTCAACTTATTGATTGCTGCAACCTGTCTGCGCAATGAAGCCTGAACACGCTCACGGAACAGTTCGGGATTCTCTGCCATCATCTGCTTCGACTCCTCAAATGTCATGTCAACAGGATAATATCCTCCTGCCCACGGGTTGTGCAGTGATGTCTGGTCGCTTCCCAGGTCTACCTTTATATTCTCCTCAGCCAGTCTTTCCCACAGGTCTACCACGTTGCCTACGTATGCCATAGACACAGTCTTGCGCTCCTCTACGGCCTTTCTTATTGCCGGTATCAGTTCGTTCAGGTCAGAGTGCAGTTCGTCCACCCAGCCCTGGTCATAGCGTTTCTGTGCAGCCTTAGGATTAATCTCGGCAACAACGCTGACCACTCCGGCTATGTTTCCTGCCTTAGGCTGTGCACCTGACATACCGCCAAGACCTGACGACACGAACAGCATGCCGTGTATGTCCTTGCGGCCCGGTTCTTTCTTCATCTGCATGCGTGCAGCGTTGAGCACGGTTATCGTTGTGCCGTGAACGATGCCCTGCGGACCGATATACATATACGATCCGGCTGTCATCTGTCCATACTGGCTGACGCCCAGTGCGTTCATGCGCTCCCAGTCGTCTGGCTTTGAGTAGTTAGGTATCACCATACCGTTTGTAACAACCACTCTCGGAGCATTCTTGTGCGACGGGAAGAGTCCCAGCGGATGACCTGAATACATCACGAGTGTCTGCTCGTCTGTCATCTCGCTCAGATACTTCATAGTCAGCAGATACTGTGCCCAGTTCTGGAATGCGGCACCGTTGCCTCCGTATACGATAAGCTCATGAGGATGCTGAGCCACTGCCGGGTTCAGGTTGTTCTGTATCATGAGCATGATGGCAGCAGCCTGTTCCGACTTGTGCGGATACTCGTCAATGCTGCGTGCATACATGTCGTATGTAGGTCTGAATCTGTACATATATATGCGTCCGTAGTCGCGCAGCTCGGCAGCAAACTCCGGTGCAAGTGTCTTGTGGAATTTCTTAGGGAAATATCTCAGGGCGTTGCGCAGTGCAAGCTTCTTTTCGTCTTCTGTAAGTATCTCCTTACGCTTTGGCGCATGGTTCACTTCTTTGTCATACTCACGCGGCTCCGGCAGCACGTCTGGTATGCCGGCACGTATCGCCGCCTTAAATTCCTCGTTTGTCATAATATTTAGGATTTTTCTGTTGTTTATTCGTTATGTTTCTCTCGGTCTTGCCCCAATCAGTTTCCGCTGATTACTCGCTCAACCATCTGGATTATCTCAGCCTCCTGCTTTGTGGCCTCAGCCATCAGCGCCTCAGCCTCACCTATCAGAGCCTTGGCTGCATCCTGGTCTTTCAGCGACGAAGCGTTTATCTTGACGTTCAGTCCGGCACCCATCACGGCTGCTCTTGCTGCCAGTGCGCCAACGCCTGCGTCAGACACGCTGTTCGGGTTGCCGGTCTCTACCATTGCCCTGCACAGTTCGAACACCTGTGCCGATGTCTTCATTGTCTCCAGCGGCACCTGTGCAGCAAACAGTGTTGCCTTCTGTATGGCCTCTGAGCGCAGCTGCTTCTCTTCGTCAGTTCCTTTCGGCATTCCGAAGGCTGCCATTATGCGGTTAAAGGCCTCTGTGTCGTCGTCAACGAGGCGCAGCAGTTCTGTCTCGAGCACCATGCCCTTGTCTGCCCACTGGCTGAACTCGTTCCAGCGGTCGTCCCATCCGGGCTTGTGTGCCGACAGGTTAGCCACCATCGTTGCCAGTGCAGCGCCCAGTGTTCCCATGTATGCAGCTACTGATCCGCCGCCGGGTGCAGGAGATTCTCTTGCTGTCTCGTCAGCAAATCCCTTCACTGTCAGCGCTGTCAGTCTCTTTGCCTTCTTCTGGTCGGCCTCGAGCAACATCTCCACAACCTTCTCCTCGGGTACGAACGGACGCAGGTCGTCGAGTCCCATCGACTTCACGGCTATGTTCATTATGTCTTCTTCAGGAATACCTGTCGATCTGTGCTGTTTCTCAAGGAAATACTTTCCGGCGTCTACAATAGAGCGTTTTGGCACAAGACCAACGATCTCTGTTCCCGTAACTCTCAGTCCTCTGTTCTGAGCGCAGCGGCACACCTCGTCGAATGCCACGTGCAGCGGCGTAACGTTGATGTTAGTTATGTTCATTGACACCTGTGCGATGCCGTATTCCTCGATAAACCATCCTATGGCCTTTGTCGACTTCAGCGTACCGGGCTGCATTATAGTCTTTCCGTCTGCGTCTTTCTTCACCTTGCCTGTTATCGGGTTGCCTTCGCGCACCGGTCTTCCCTTCTCTCTCACGTCAAAGGCCACTGCGTTTGCCCTGCGTGTAGATGTGGTGTTAAGGTTAAAGTTTACGGCTATCAGGAAGTCGCGTGCTCCTACAGCCGTACATCCCGTGCGTGCCACGCCCTCGTCAAAGGGTCTTGCACCGAAGTCAGGAGCCTTGTCGGCATCGCCCATCTTCTCCGGCAGCGCCTCATACTCACCGGCTCTGCACACGGCCAGATTGCGTCTTTCAGGTTTCAGAGCGGCCTCTTCATAGCAGTAGCATGGTATCTGCAGCTCGTCGGCAATGCGCTTTGCCAGTTTTCTTGCCAGCTCGGCACACTCCTCAAGAGTTATTCCGCTTACCGGCACCAGCGGCAGCACGTCTGTAGCGCCCATACGCGGATGAGCACCGTGATGCTTGCGCATGTCTATAAGTTCACCGGCCTTCTTAACAGCCTTGAAAGCAGCCTCGACAACAGCCTCGGGCTCACCAACAAAAGTAACCACCGTGCGGTTAGTAGCCTCACCCGGGTCAACATCGAGCAGTTTTACGCCGCCGGCTTCCTCAATCACATCGGTAATCTGTTTTATAACATTCTTGTCGCGTCCTTCGCTGAAGTTGGGCACGCACTCCACAATCTGTTTTATCTTTGCCATAGTATTATTAAAATATTGTATAGTTTCTTTATGTTTTTCTTATTAGATGCATGGCAGAATGTTGCTGCCGGCCGTCGCCTCAAAGACGCCACGACATGCCGCAAACCTTCTCTCTGCCTTTACAAAGATAGGATTTTAGAATAAAAGTCGCAAAAAATATGGGTTAAAAATACAAAGATTATTTCATTAAATTTTAAGGCCGGCCGCCGTCTCATGCCGCCTTAAAATATCAATTTAAAACAAAAGACGGCGATATCAAAACACTATCCCCACTCATTCACAGAAACAGCTTTAAACATTGCAGTTTACAGCCACGATTACTTACAATACGCCATTTCGTCTTTCATCATACATTTATGCCGTCAGACACCGTCAGTCCTCACATTTTTAGTCATTTTTCAGCACATCATGTCCCGTCATCACGCCCTAACATCTGACACATTTCTCATTCCTCACCCCATAATCACACAAAAATAAACGGCTCTTCATCCGAAAAGCCGTCAACATCATATAATAACATAACAATTTGCATCCCGTCCCCGTTCGTCATACCATCCATGTCATTAGGGTATTTTTAGCGGATTAAATAAATCCTTATATTTAATTCCGGCAGATTGCAAATCAGCCGGAACAACAGCAACGTAGTGCATCTTACGAAAGTGAAAAGTTAAAAGTGAAAAACGAAAAATCCAAATGTATTGTGGTTTCTACTTGTAAGCAATACGTTTGCAATTGGATTTTTCACTCTTCACTTTTAGTTCTTCACTTAAATATGCTCCTAGCTCACCTTAGTGAGCGATAACTTCTCTAACTACTTTAACTCCCAAAAACAATAGCACTGATCCGCCGGAACATTAGCAAACGTAGTGCGTGCGCTTCGTAGATTATTGTCAATTGTATTACATTGAATAGAATCAACTAGGCATTTGACTTTAACTACTAGCCAACTCCGTTGGCGATAACTCCTTTAACTACTTTAACTACAAATGATTTAACTTAAACTAGTAGTTCTTATTATCAATATACACCTCGAGCAGCTTCGACACGCGATCTTCGTTGTTCGGCACAACGTCCATGTCGGCTACGCAGGCAGGCACGAGGCAACTCATGCCCTTTGTCAGATGCACTTGCTTTATCTCTGGCTCCTCGCCTTTCCACGACCTTATCACGATGTCGCTGCTGCCCTCAAGACACATATACACCACGAAGCTGTCATACTTATACAGCTTTCTGTGGAAGGCACGGTTCACCTCCAGCAGCTTCACCGTAAAGAACCTGTTCTCCGCCAGCAGCACCGGATAGTTCATCTTGCGCGTGTAGTGCGTGCGGTAGTCGTCCTCCACCTTATAGTCCAGCGCCTCCGATGCCAGCGCCGTGTGCAGTGCCCTTGGTTTGCCGTCAAGTCCCGGACGGTTATAGTCGAATATGCGGTACGTCAGGTCAGAGCTCTGCTGCACCTCTGCCAGCAGCGTACCGCTGCATATCGCATGGATGCGCCCTGAAGGAATGTAGAACACGTCGCCCTCCTTCACGTCGTGCGATGCCAGCACGTCACAGATGCTTCCGTCCTCAATGCGCTTGCCGTATTCATATTTCGATATCAGACTCTTAAAGCCGCTGTAGAGTTTAGCTCCCGGCTTTGTGTCCATAATATACCACATCTCCGTCTTGCCGAACGAGTCGTGATATTTACGTGCCATCTCGTCGTTGGGATGCACCTGTATCGACAGGTCCTTCGCAGCGTCGATAAACTTTATCAGCAGCGGAAACGTCTCGCCGTACATGTCATACACCGTGCGTCCTATCAGCTCTTCCTTATATTCCGTCACAAGTTCGTTAAGCTTGCGTCCCTGCAGCGAACCGTTGCCCACTACCGACTCCTTGCCCGGCACGGCACTTATCTCCCAGCTCTCGCCTATAGGCGTAGGGTCATTGTCTTCTATGCCCTTAAGTTTCTTCAGCAGGCTTCCGCCCCATATTTTCGAAAAGAAGTTGTTTCTAAATAATAATGGATAAAGCATGGTTTAGTTATTTAATTGTTAGTATTTCTGTTCAATCTTACGGCGAGCCCTGTCGCCATATCAACGCGCCATCCGCCCTTCATGCAGCCAGCATCTCCGGGCTTCACCACGCCACACAGTACATCCGCGATAAGTCTCAGCACACACCACGCCCGCCGTCCTTTGCCGGCTTGCCCATCAGTCACCAATGTCTGGTTGCAGAATACATAATACATTTCTTTCATAGTGCCAAAACAATTTATTAACAGTCCCGAAAACTTATCCGGACATTACAGAAATGCAAAGATAGTGAAAGGTGAGTGAAAAGACAAATAAAAAACGCAGTTTTTATTTTTGACTTTTCCGAGCCGCCTCCTATCTTATTCAAAGATAGAACAAGGTGAGAGCAATACAAAATGAAAAAACATATTTTTTTATTTTTATTGCCGAGCCGCATCCTATCTTATTCAAAGATAGAACAAGGCGAGTGAAAAGGCAAATAAAAAACACAGTTTTTATTTTTGACTTTTCCGAACCGCAGCCTATCTTATTTAAAGATAGTGAAAGATAATGCAAATCGAAAGCAGAATCGTCAAGCGTGCTTGAACGTTATGCTGAGATGCAGCTTATCTTCTTTTAAAAAAGGTGAGAGAAAAGACAAATAAAAAACGCAGTTTTTATTTTTGTCTTTTCCGAACCGCAGTTCGTGCGAATTGTTTCGCATGAAAATGAAAAATTAAAAAGTAAAAATTCATGTGCATTATGGATTTTTTGTAGGAGTTAAAGTCAATTGCAAACGTAGTGCTTATTTAAGTGAAGAGCAGGCTGTAAGCACAAGTAAAAATTAAACAGCATTACTCAGGGTTGATTGTAGGGACGTACCCCAAGTGTGTCCAACTGGTAAAATCCTGTATTTCAACGATTTACGACATGACAAAATGCTAAATGAAAGGTGGACGCACCTGGGGTACGTCCCTACATTGCGCCACTAGGGAAACAATCCACTAGTCTTGTGGCTATCGTTCATAGCGCGACCGAATCGCCAACCTAACGCAGTTCAGCGCAAGCTAATTGTGAATTACCATTAGTAGTTAAGTCCGAAAGCCCAGAGAGGTATCACGTTTGCGTATCCGCTTTCAATATCGTCTTTCACGATGTAGCCGTCGTCTGCACTTTCTATCTGTTTTTGTCCTTTTTTCCGTCCTCCAATTTCAAACACCTTGCCGTCTATCTCAAAATCTGAGATGTCAGAACTTCTCACGTCGTTACATACCCTTGTCTGGTTCATAAAGAACGTCTCTCTTACGTTTCCTATATCAGCACGTTCCGGTGCAAGGGTATAAATCAGGTTCGTGTTGTCAAGATACAGTTTCTCCACTTTGCCTAGGCCTCTCAGTCCTCCGGTTGCATTACGCAGCTGACTTATCATTCCGGCACGTTCCATGTATATCAGATAGTCAGGAATGTCATTTCTGCTGATACCAGTAACATCAGCCAGTTTCTGCATCACAGGCTTAAAAGGAACACTTTTAGATACAACCATTATCAGACTCTTCAGTTTTCTGCCCACAGATATGTTGGTCTTTATGTGCATTGGTATGTCTATTTCCATCGTCTGGTTTATCACCTGCATCAGCTCAATTTCAAATTCAGCGTCGCGTCCGAACGGATAATAGCCTCTTTTAAGATAATCATGAAAAAGTGGAAGGGGATGTTCTACACCACTAATCACTGCTTTGTGCGTAAGTATGTCTTTCAGACTGTAAACTGGTACGTCTATACTATGAAATAGGCGCAAATATTCTCTGAACGACAACCCCTGCATCTCATAAATAGGCATACGTCTGCTAAGATCTGCCATACCCTTATAAATGTCAAGTATCGAAGAGCCGGAGATCACAATCTGCAAGTCGTCATAACTGTCATAAATCTGTTTCAGCTCTCTCGACCATCCTTCATATTTGTGAATCTCGTCGATAAACAGGTGTTTGCCTCCCATCTTTACAAAACGGTCAGCCAGGTCAACAAGTTTGTGTTCTGCAAAATAAAGATTGTCAGCCGATACATACAGCGTATCTTTTGTGTCCAAATTCTGTTTGATATATTGCAGCAGCATAGTAGACTTGCCTACGCCTCGTGGGCCGACAAGTCCGAAAGCTCTACTTTCCCATTTTATCTGGTTATATTTATATCTGAAAAACTCCACCGGAGTATTTTTCAGTTTTCTATAGAAAAATTCATACAGCCTTTCCATACCTATCCTATTTTATATCATGACAAATATACTGTATTTTACAGGAATTGCACAAAATAAATGCAGAATTCTGCCAAAATTGCATGAAATTAATGCAGAAATCCATTAAACTTGCACGAAATAAATGCAAACATAGTGATTGTTTAAGTGAAAAATGAAAAGTGAAAAACAAAAAATCCAATTACAAACGTAGTTCTTGCGATAAGAATCAACATGGCATATGACTCTAACTACTAGCTCACCCAGGTGAGCGATAACTACTTTAACTACTCTAACTACCAATAACAATACCAAACAATGCACATGGATTTTTCACTCTTAACTCTTCACTTCCGCCAGGCGTTTTTCACTTTTAATTTTTCATTTTTAATTGCGCAAACCTGCTTGCGCTCAGCGCCTGCTCTTCGTTCTTCACTTAAACAAGTGGTATTTTAATCGGATCAGGAGATCCTGATATTCAATTCCGGCGGAGCGCAGATCCGCCGGCACAATAGCAACGTAGTGCGTCTTACGAAAGTGAAAAGTTAAAAGTGAAAAACGAAAAATCCAATAGTCTTGTGGTTTCTACTTGTAAGCATTACGTTTGCAATTGGATTTTTCACTCTTCACTCTTAGTTCTTCACTTAAATATGCTCCTAGCCAACTTGTTGGCGATAACTCCTTTAACTACTTTAACTCCAAATGACATGTGCCATTTCGACACTTAGCCATACAACGCAAAAGAGGTCATGCCACTACCCCGTCAGGAATAATGGCATGACCTCTTTATGTATAAATATAGTGAACAGGAGACTGTATTAACAGCCTTATGGGCTATGGAGCTACTACATGTGCGTTGCGTATTATTATCGCACGCACTACGTTAGCATATGGCTCTAACTCCTAGCCAACCCCGTTGGTGATAACTTCTATAACTACTTTAACTACCTAGAAACAAAATAGGAAGTAATCGGATTAAATAAATCCTTATATTCAATTCCGGCGGAGCGCAGATCCGCCGGCACAATAGCAACGTAGTGCGTCTTACGAAAGTGAAAAGTTAAAAGTGAAAAACGAAAAATCCAAATGTATTGTGGTTTCTACTTGTAAGCATTACGTTTGCACATGGATTTTTCACTCTTCACTCTTAGTTCTTCACTTAAATATGCTCCTAGCCAACTTGTTGGCGATAACTCCTCTAACTACTTTTACTACCTAGAAACAAAATAGGAAGTAATCAGATTGCAAATCTTTATACTCACTTCCGGCGGAGCGCAGATCCGCCGGCACAATAGCAACGTAGTGCATCTTACGAAAGTGAAAAGTTAAAAGTGAAAAACGAAAAATCCAATAGTCTTGTGGCTTCTACTTATAAGCATTACGTTTGCACATGGAGGCTTTAACTACCAATAATATTTGCGCATGTTTTTTCACTTTTAACTTTTCATTTTTAATTGCGCTTTGCGCCTGCTCTTAGTTCTTTACTTAGAAAATGCCCCTCTAACTACCTAGAAACAAAAGCCTCCCTACGGGGGAGGTTTGGTGGGGCTTTCACTTTTCACTTAAATAAATGTCTTTAACTTCTCTCGCTATCTTGTCCCAGTCATACTTTGCCATGTCGTAGTCTATGTGCTGTGGCTCACGGCTTATCACCTCTTTCAGTTTCTTTGCCAGCTCGTCCACGTTGCCCACCGGGAAGTAGTCATCTTTGTCAAGGCCCACCTCCAGGTTTGCCGGTATGTCGCTCACTATCACCTTCACGCCGTAGCTCATGGCTTCAAGCAACGCTATCGGCAGGCCCTCATGACTCGACGGCAGACAGTAGCACATGCAGTTGGTCAGCAGCGAGTGCAGCTTACGGCCCTTCACAAATCCCGTCAGCACCACGCCGTTCTTCCTCGCCATCTCTTTCAGTCCCCTTGAGTAGTCGTCCTCAAAGTCTGTGTCACCAGCCAGCACCAACTTTATGTCATCGTCGCCGCCGTCTTTACTTTTTAATTTTTCATTTTTAATTCTCCCGAACGCTTCCACCAGATGGTGCAAGTTCTTTTCCGGCACAAAGCGGCACATGCCCAATATGTAGCGTCCCTTCCTGATGCCCAGTTCCTCAAAATACTCTGGATAGTCGCACACCTCAGGCTCCGACACGCCGTTATATATCAGATGCACGTTCTTTGTACGTCCGTATTTCTCCTTTATCAAGTTGCGTATCACGTCGCTGATCACTATTACGTCGTCAGCAAACATACACCCCATGCGCTCACCCAGCTTCAGCACCGCTTTGGCAGCCCAGCCCCATTTGTCCCTGTCGTAGTCAGGACCGTGATGCGTAAACACCACCTTCATGCCCAGCATCTTGGCGTATGGCACCAGCAGAGCCGGTCCTATGGCGTGTATGTGCAGTATGTCTGCCCCCAGTTTCTTCGCCTTGTTTATGGCTCTGTACGTATGTATAATGGCTTCAAACGACTTCTTCTTCGGTGTCTCTATGTCCACCAGCTTTACGCCTTTCCATTCTTTCAGACCGTCGCTGACGTAGCTTTTACGCCTTATCACCGTTACGTCTTCGCCCATGGCTGCTATTCTCGGAAACAGTTCCTCGCAGTGCGTCTCCACTCCGCCCATGACATTAGGGATGCCACGGGTACCGGTAACAACAATTTTCATAAAATTTTCCGGATTAAAAATAAATCATTACTTTTGCCTCGTCAAAAGCAAAAGTCCATGTCAAAGTTTTTTCTAAATATAAAAGAATCAGCCCAGCACGCCGGCATAATTCTTCTTTCGTGCCTCTCCGCCCTTTGGCTGTTGATAAAAGGTAGAAGGATCAAATAAGTTATTACGATAGTAAAAAAACAAAAAGTGAAAAGTGAAAAATCCAAAGGCAATCGTTTTGGCAAAGAATCGCTTTTGATAGAATGAATATTTAACCTTTACTTTTTAGTTTCCATTAATGAGAAAGCCTGAAAGGCTGCACTTTTATAACCGTGGGTTACTACCCACGGCTAACGTCTTAATGCGAAACAGGCACCCGAAGTGGTGCTACTTTCATATTTCTACAAACAAAGCATATGGATTTTTCACTCTTCACTCTTCGTTCTTCACTTAAACACGCTCTTCACTTAAATTATTATCTGTCAAAGTTCAAGTCTCCCTGTTGCGGGTCTTGTCCTACTTCGCAGTATTTAAAGTCTAAGCATGCAGGTTTGCCTTGCATTGAGCGTAGCTTGTTCTTCAAAGCCCACTTCAGCGGATACTTTATATATTTGTGCATCACAGGACTTGCCGTTCCTACCATCCAGCAGTTCTTCGGGCATTTGCGCACCTTTGCACGCACTCTGGCAGCCTGTTCGCTGTTCCATATAGTCATAAAGTCGGCATCATGTATGTTGCCCATGCTCCAGCTCTTCGGTGTATCGCTTCCTGCCGGTTTCAGTTTGTCGTTCGACACGTTGTTAGGATCTGCAGCCAGCTTCTCGTTATATTCTGCCACAGTCATGTCGTCGCCGTCCAGCTTTGTCTTGTTATCGGCGTTCTTGTCGTCCATTCTTGTCTCCAGTCCGTTACACGGCATCACCTCTCCCCACGGGTCAATAAAGAAGTTAGCCGTACCAGCCTCACATGGCAGCATGCGGCGGTTACCTTCAATATAGTTTATCAGTCCCATGTTAAACCATGCACGGAACCAGCTCTTCGGGCTTTTCTCCTTCAGCTGCCAGTCGATGAGTTTCCTGAAGTTTCCGCACACCTCGTCATGGTTTGTAATCTTGTTATCCCCCTTATGGAAATAATAAGAATTGTGGAAAGCAGCAGTTGCAAACTCCAGTCCCATTGACAGAGATAGCTGATATAGTTCGAGCATATCTCCCGAGTTATAGTTGCTCACAGTACAACCAAAGCCAATATCCTTCAAACCCATACCCTGAAGAGTCTTTAATGTCTTGATAGCTTTGTCAAAAGTTCCCTGACGGCCTCTAAGCTCATCATTCTTCTCTGCAAGTCCTTCAATAGATATGCGAATACCGATGTTAGGAAATTTCTTAGCCAAAGCTATTACCCTATCCTGAAACCATCCCGACGTAGATATCACAATGCGGTCAGTATGCTTATAGCACTCTTCAACTATTTCATCCAGGTCTTCACGGATGAAGGGTTCACCACCTGTCAGGTTTATGAATTTTAATTTGGGAAGCGAACGAAGGTCAGAGGCTTTTAATTCCTCTTTCTTATCAGTAGGATTTTTCCAAATGTTACACATCACGCAACGCATCGGGCAGCGATACGTCAGAATAATACTTGCGTCTGTAGGACGCGGCACATTCATGTTTGCCATAATCTTTTTACTTTATATTGTATTTAAATAAGATGCAGAATTATAAGACTATTTCTGTATTAGTATTTGTAGTTAAAGTAGTTAAAGAAGTCATCGCCAACAAGTTGGCTAGAAGCATATTTAAGTGAAGAACGAAGAGGGAAGAGTGAAAAATCCATGTGCAAACGTAGTACTTATAAGTAGAAGCCACAAGACTATTGGATTTTTCGTTTTTCACTTTTAACTTTTCACTTTCGTAAGACGCACTACGTTGGGTAATGTTCCGGGGGATTTTCAATCCGCCGGTACATTACTCTTGTGGATTCTTGTCGCAAGCACTACGTTGGCTATTGGATTCTTCACTCTTCGTTCTTCACTATTCACTTATATACCTCCATTATCTTCTCATAATAGCTTTCGCTGTTATATCTTTTTTGTGAAGTCAGGGCTATATCTTTATAGTCGAATGTATGTTGCCACATGGCTTCAATCTTGTTTGTCAGATCATCCACGCTGCGGTTTTCAAAGGTCATGCCTGTTACGCCGTTTTCTATCAGTTCGGGTATTCCGCCTATACGTGCGCCCAGCACCGGCGTACCCAGACATTGCGCCTCAATCACCGACAGCGGGTTATTCTCATACCATTCTGACGGTATCACCGTGAAGCGCGCCTTACCCACAATGCCCTTTATCTCGTCCCATTGCTTATAGCCCAGGAACTCAACATTTGCTTTTAATTTTTCACTTTTAATTTTTAATTCTTCTTCAAGCGGTCCTCCTCCAATCACTTTCAGCTTATACGACAGGTTCTTTGCTGCCTCAATCAGCGTGTTCACGCCCTTTTCGTGGCTCAGTCGTCCCACGTAGCAGTAATAGTCTTCCTTGCCGTATTCATCTTTCTTGCATTTGTCCACGTCGATGAAGTTGCACAGTGTCATCAGCTTCTTCTTGTCAAATCCGCCCTGTGCCATTTTCTCTGCCATAAACTGGCTGGGACATACAAACACATCCGTACACGCTTCCAGGCGCTCCATGTTCCACGTAACGGCCTCTTTATATCCTATCATCGATGCCAGCGCAGAGCCTTTCATGCACTTATATGTCTTGCAGTTACTCTTGTCGCCGTTGAAGCACAGCTCACATATATCGGTGCCGTTGCGCAAACAGTCGTATCTGGGGCACAGCAGCTTATAGTCGTGCAGAGTCCACACCACCTTTATCCCCCGCTTATGCGCCAGTTCTGCCATCACTGGCGACAGCTGTGTGTGTATGTTGTTAAGATGCACCACGTCCGGCTTAAAGTCGTCCAACAGGCTGTTAAACTTCGTCTTCACTTCGTTAGACCCGAACGGACGTGTAAATGCCATCAGCTTACTCATGTTCTGCGGAAAATATTTGCTCCATGGCGTACTTATATTTTCCGGATAGTCCATCGCAAACACTGCCACTTCATGCCCATGCTGCTTTAACAGCTGTTCTAAGTTGAGCATGTATATGCAATCACCGCCACGGCGGTAATAGAATTTATTGGATAGTAAGATTTTCATTATATCGGTAATTAAAAAAAGTACTTATTCCTTTCAATCACATAATAATGATTAATAAAATCAAGCACTATATATTGTAATAATATCAACTATATTCTAGTCTAAATATCTTTAATATTCTACGACAAGAATCCATAAACTTTTATGAAATTTTGGCATGCTTTATCCCAAACAAGTTGTATTTTTATCTTGTCAGAAGCATTTTTACCCATATTTTTCAATATATCTGGATTAGTAAAGAGTTCATGTATTTTATTTATCCATTTATCAACATCAAGGTTTCCGTCAAGTATTATTCCATCTTTATTATTTTCTATTAAGACTTCTGAACCGGCAGTCATTGTTGATAATACAGGACATCCAAAATACATTGATTCTAATATAACCATTCCATATATTTCATAGCTAGAAGCTAGAAGAAACAAATCAGCAGAAGCATAAAGAGCTGGTAAATCTTCTTGATTTTTCTTACCTAGAACTATAACATTATCAATGTGATCATTCGTTATTGTGAATTTTATTTCTTCAAATAACGGCCCGTCACCTACAAGAACTAAGCAATAATCATCAGACAACTGTTTCATTAGTTTTAATAGAAATAATGGATTTCTTCTTGATTCCATTTTCCCAATATATAGCAAAAGTTTTTTATTTGTTAGCCCATATTTTTGTCTGAAATCATTTTCTATTCTACAATTATTAAATTTGCTTTCATCCAATCCTATAGGAGTAATTACCACTTTTTTATTGCTATATTTATTTACATATCTTTCAGCAGCATCTGTTTTACATCCAATTGCATCAACATTTTTTAAAGTACTTTTTCCAAATGTACAATTAAAAATTTTCTCAAGTTGCTTTAATACAGGTTTTAGTGTAGTATTATAATTACCTTGTATTAACACACATCGTGTATTGTGATTCTTTGCCCATCTTGAAACAAGATACGACATATACATGCCCAATTCATGTATTTGTATGACATCTGGCTTTAACAGATTCAACAGTTTTTTCCAACCATTAAATATGCATAAAGATTGATTAATAGAATGATATTTTAGATAGTATATATCTAAATTAGAACCAGAATTTCCATATCTAATATGATTTGATTCAGGTCCTCCCATAATTAATGAAACCTTATATTCTTTTTTAATGAGAGCTTTGGCTAATCCCAGTTCTTGACAATTGTAAGTGTTATAACTGTCTCTTATACACATCTCCGAGCCCACGAGACTAGCGCTCATCTC
>ERZ652152.299-NODE-299-length-24316-cov-11.9557_pt1 | contig 24316 bp, 21 predicted proteins | sample MGYA00514757_ERZ652152 | MGnify/ENA metagenome assembly ERZ652152
GAGATGAGCGCTAGTCTCGTGGGCTCGGAGATGTGTATAAGAGACAGGTGTTGATGCAGGCCTGGATGGCCGGGCTGTCGGCTTCAATATAGAACGGCTCGGCAGCGGTCACATCCTGCAGCTCGGCACCGTCGCCCAGAGCAGCGCGGATCTGCTTTTCCATGGTCTCGCCGTTGGTGCAGGTGGGGAAGCGGCTGTCCATGGTCTGATAAATGCGGCCATCCTGCATATAGATGCGGCCGCCGATGACGGTCAGCGGGCCGAAGGGGCCGTCGGCGCAGTTGATGCCCAGACCTTCACCTGCGGTGGAAGCGTGCAGCTTGCGGATGGCTTCCAGATAAGTGCGCTCGGCGTCGTTGCACAGGCCGTTGTCCAGCAGGTAGTTTGCCACCAGACCAATGGCGTTCACGGTGCCTTCCGGCATGGCGGCATGACCGGACTTGCCCCAGCCGCGGATGCGCACGCCGTCGCCTTCCGGTTCCAGCGTGATGTTGGGGGCATTCTTCAGCTTGGAGATGTCGGTCTTGACCAGTGCACTGGCGCGGTCCGGCACGGCGTTGTTGGCCACACCGCCCTCAAAGTCCACGATCACACCGTTGCACACCGGGCTGACGATCTTGGCACCGAACAGGCCCTTTTCGCCGTTGCACACCGGGAACTCAGCGTCCGGGGTGAAGCAGAAGGCCGGGGCCTGGTAGTTCTTCAGGTAGTAATCCACATCCTGCATGTGGGTCTCCTCGTTGGTGCCTGCCAGCGCACGGATGGGGTAGCGCAGCTCATAGCCCTGCTCCTTGAGGAACTTCAGGGCATACAGGGTAGCCACCATGGGGCCCTTGTCGTCGGCCACGCCGCGGCCCAGCAGCCAGCCGTCCTTGATGCGCATGGTGAAGGGGTCGGCGGTCCAGCCGTTGCCCACGGGCACCACGTCCACATGGCAGATGGTAGCCAGATACTTCTCGGGGTCCTTACCGGCCAGCTCGGCGTAGCCGATGTAGTTCTCGCAGTTGCGGGTGGCAAAGCCCATACCGGCTGCCAGCTCCAGCGTCTTATCCAGCGCTGCGCGCGGGCCTGCGCCGAAGGGTGCACCCTCCTCGGGGGTGCCTTCCACGCTGTTGATGGCCACCAGAGCGGCGATATCCTTCAGCAGCTGCTCTTTGTTCTGCGCAATGTATGCGTCGATTTTCTGATTCAGTGCCTGATCCATGATCTTTCTCGTTCCTTTCTGTCCGGGGGCTTTGCGCCGCCGGTTTCAAAACACTTTTTTATTGTAGCACACTCAAGGGCAAAATACCATTGTCAATTGTTGTTCTTTACCGGAACACAGTCTTTTTTTTCCTCAGCCCACCGAGAACAGGCTGCTCAGTGCGCCCAGCAGGCCCGCACTGGCCAGACCCATGATGACGCCCGCCAGCAGCACGCCGCCCATGCAGGCCTTGACCACGTCCTTGAACTTCATATCCAGGATGGAACCCGCCAGCGTTCCGGTCCATGCACCCGTGCCCGGCAGCGGGATGCCCACGAACAGCAGCAGCGCCAGCGGCAGGCCGCGGCCCGCCTTGGCTTCCAGCGCACGGCCGCCTTTTTCGCCCTTGTTGATGCAGAAGCGGCAGATGGGCCCGACGAGGGGCTTGTGATAGCCCCAGATGAGGAACTTGCGGGCAAACAGGTAGATGAACGGCACCGGGATCATGTTGCCGATGACGCACACCAGATAAGTGGGCAGCACCGGCAGGCCCATGCCCAGCCCGATGGGGATGGCACCGCGCAGCTCAATGATGGGCACCATGGAAATGAAAAACACCAGCAGATAATTCTTGAGCATAGCTTCTCCTTTTTCTTGGCTCTCCCTCTGGGAGAGCTGACAAAGCCGATGGGCTTTGGCTGAGAGGGCGATTCTTTCTGAAAAAGCTTACAGGTCGATGTCCAGCTCCACCGGGCAGTGGTCCGAGCCGAAGATCTCGTTGTGGATCTCGGCCGCACGCACTTTTTCGGCGATGCGGCGGGAAACGATAAAGTAATCAATGCGCCAGCCCGCGTTCTTCTCCCGGGCGTGGAAGCGGTAGCTCCACCAGCTGTACTTCACCTCATCCGGATGCAGCAGGCGGAAGCTGTCGGCAAAACCTGCGTCCAGCAGTTCGGTCATCTTGCCGCGCTCCTGATCGGTGAAGCCTGCACTCATGTGGTTGGTCTTGTCGTTCTTGATGTCGATCTCCCTGTGGGCCACGTTCAGATCGCCGCACAGGATCACCGGCTTTTTCGCATCCAGCGCCAGCAGGTAGGCCCGGAAGGCGTCCTCCCACTCCATGCGGTAGTCCAGCCGCTTCAGGCCGTCCTGGCTGTTGGGGGTGTAGCAGTTCACCAGATAGAACCCCGGGTATTCCAGTGTCAGCACCCGGCCCTCGTGGTCGTGCTGCTCGATGCCGATGCCCATAGTCACGGCCAGCGGCACCTCACGGCACCAGCATGCCGTGCCGGAGTAGCCCTTTTTCTCGGCCGAATAGGTGTACTCGGTGTAGCCGTCCGGGGCAAAGTCGGCCTGACCGGGCTGCATCTTGGTCTCCTGCACCGAGAAGATGTCGGCGTCCAACTGCGCAAAGCTCTCGGCAAAGCCGTGGGTCAGGCAGGCGCGCAGGCCGTTGACGTTCCAGCTGATGAGTTTCATGCACTTCTCCTTTTATAGTTATGCGTGATATTTGTTCTTCCATACACCGCTGCGGAAGCGGGCCACAAAGCAGATGACGCGGCACACCCAGTCGATGACCATGGCGATCCACACGCCCACAGCACCCCAGCCCAGCTGCACGCACAGCAGATAGCTGAAGCCCAGACGCCACACCGCCATGCTCAGGATGGACACCAGCATGGTAAATTTCACGTCGTTGGCGGCACGCAGGGCGTTGGGCAGCACGAAGGACACCGGCCACAGGAAGATGGCGCAGCCCGCGTGGATGCGCACCAGCGTTTCGGCCAGCACCATGGTCTCGCCGGACAGCGCATAGATATTGACCAGCTGCGGCAGGAAGATAAGGATGGCACCGTTGAAGACGCCCATGGTAATGTAGGCCCACCCTGTGAGCTTGCGGGTATAATAGATGGCCTGTTCGCTGTCGCCTGCGCCCACACAGCGGCCCACCACCGTGATCATGGCAAGGCCAATGGCCTGGCCGGGGATGCAGCCCATACCGTCGAGGTTGTTGGCCACGGCGTTGGCCGCGATCTGCACGGTGCCAAAGGCGGAGATCATGCTCACCACCAGGATGCGTCCGGCCTGGAACAGGCTGTTCTCAAAGGCCGACGGGATGCCGATGCCGAGGATGCGTTTGGTCATGCGGGCGTCCAGTCGGGTGGTTTTGGGCACATTCAGCGCCTGACCCTTCTGGTAGCACTTGCCCAAAATCAGCACGGCCGCCACCACACGGGAGATGACGCTGGGCCATGCGACGCCGTCCACGCCCATCTTCAACCCGAAGATGCACACCGCGTTGCCCACGATGTTGATGATGTTCATCAGGATGCTGATCTGCATGGAAATTTTCGAGTTGCCCATGCTGCGGTAGAGCGCCGCGCCGCCGTTATAAAGCGCCAGGAACGGGTAGCTCAGAGCGATGATCTTTAAGTACAGCACGCTGGCCTCCAGCACGTCCGGCGCAATGGAGCCGTAGCACAGCCGGATCATGGGCCGCGCAAAGAAGAAGCACACCGCGCCCACCAGCACGCCGAACACACCGCTGAGCAGGATCAGCTGGCCGGAACTCCGGTCGGCGTCCTTCTGCTCCCGCGCGCCCAGAAACTGGCTCACCACCACCGCGCCGCCGGTGGCCAGCGCCGCAAACAGCACGATGATGAGCTGGTTGATCATATCCACCAGACTGACGCCCGAGATGGCCGCCTCGCCGCAGCGGGACACCATCATGGTATCGGCCATGCCCACGGTCACTTCCAGCAGCTGCTCCACCAGCAGCGGGCCGGTCAGCCGCAGCAGTTCCTTTTGGGTAAACAGCGGTTTTCTGCCGCCGAACAGCGGCGCTTTTGCCCCGCTGACAACCTGTTCCGCCATTTAAAAAATACTCCTTTCCCGGTCCGGAGCCCTCTGCTCCGTCCCCTCCCGTCTGCCGCAAGCCGCAGACCTATCCATTATGCATCCATCTTAACACACCATTCTGCTCTTGTAAAGAACTGCGCATCCCCTGTGGATCTTTTGCACGCCGCCGGTGTTCCCGGTACATTTGGGCTTGTTCGTCAGTTTGCCGGGAACTTTTTGTTAAATTTGTGCGTTTCACCGAAAATGCGATTTTTCGCATGTTTTTTGGTGAAAATTTGAAAAAAGGGCTTGTAATTCTTTTTGAAACGTGGTATGTTGTATCCAACAAAGGCACCGCGTTGGATACATTGGCTTCTCAGAGCGGTCTGCGCTCACCCCGGGCACCTTTGTTCTGAAACTGCTATTTTCTTCATTTACCTTCTTATCATTTACCCTGCCTGCCCTGCAAAGGGCAAGAAAAGCGATGACTCAACCTGCACGAGTCACCGCTTTTTCTTTTTGTTATCGGAAGATGCTTCCCGCGCAGAGCGTAGTCGCGTGTCTGAAATTTTGCGCCTTTTGCAAAAGGCATTGCCGCCGGATATGTTCTCTTTTGCGTGCCAAAAGAGAACCAGAAAAGCACCCGCTACTTTCGAGGCGCGGGAGGCACGAACTAGGGGCTACTCGCCCCTAGTAACCCCAATGCTGTTGGGCTCCATACAAAAAATCCAAGTCGCTTCGCTAAAGGATTTTTTGTGTTGCGCCGATTTCAAGTCGCTTACGCGACGAAACGCAAGGGCAACAGCATATTTTCATGCTGACGCGAATGCTCCCGCAGGGAGCCAGCGTCAGCAAATACCGTTTGCCGTTACGACCTTTCCCGTGAAAAAGCAAATCAGGAAGATCCGCAGATCTTCCTGATTTGCAATATTAAAAATAATTTTTCCGCTGATGATGGCGCAGCGCACGCGGAGCCATTTTAAATCTTCAGCCCTTCACAAGTTCCGCAAACGCCTTCCGCACATCGCCGGAAAAATACAGCGTCCCCAGCGCGCACACCGGGCCTTTGCCGCCCAGTTCCACCGCACGGGCCACACCCGCTTCGATGGACGCCGCGGCTTCTGCCGTGCAGCCGTAATGGCGGATATGCTGTGCCAGCGTTTCGGCAGGCATGGCGCGGGGCGTGTGCGCCGCCACCGTCACGAACCGCACCGCCAGCGGGGCCAGCAGGCTGAGCATCTCGTCCACATCCTTGTCCGCCATGATGCTTATCAAAAAGACGAACTTCTGCCCGGGGAAGCGGTCTTTCAGGCTCTGCACGGTGGCGCGCATCCCGTGGGCGTTGTGACTGCCGTCCAGCAAAAAGGCGGGCTGGTGCCGCAGCAGCTCGAAGCGGCCCGGCCAGCTTACGGTCTCAAGGCCGGTGCGGATGGCGCTCTCCGGGATGTTCCAGCCATGGGCACGCATCACCCGCAGCGCCGTGATGGCCAGCGCGGCGTTGCGCGGCTGATAGCTGCCGATGAGCGGCAGGCGCACACCGTTCAGCCCGTCGAAGTCGAACTCCACCGCATCGAGGTTTCCACCATCGTACTGCAGTTTGTTGAAATCCACCTCCGTCAGGGCGGCATGCTTCTCAGCACAGACGCGGCGGATCACGGCGTCCGCTTCCGGCACGCCGCCGTAGCTCACCACCGGGCAGCCCTCTTTGATGATGCCCGCCTTCGCGGCGGCAATGTCCGCGATGGTGGGGCCCAGCTCCTTCACATGGTCCATGCCCAGCGCCGTGATGACCGCGCACGCCGGCGGGTCAATGACATTGGTGGAGTCCAGCGTGCCGCCGAGGCCCACTTCCAGCACCACGATATCGCACTTCTGCTGGGCAAAATAGAGCATGCCCAGCGCCGTGATGATCTCGAACTCGGTGGGCACATCCTGCATGGCGTCGGCGGCAGGCTGCACCTGCTCCACCAGCCGCACCAGCGCGTCATCCGAAATTTGCTCTCCGTTCACCTGAATGCGCTCGTTGAAGCGGTTGATGAAGGGCGAGGTGTACAGGCCCACCCGATAGCCCGCTGCCTGCAGGCAGGAGGCCACCATGGCAGCGGTGCTGCCCTTGCCGTTGGTGCCCGCGATGTGCACGAATTTCAGCTGCTTGTGCGGGTCGCCCAGGGCGGCCAGCAGGGTGCGGGTGCGGGTCAGGCCGGGCTTATGGCCGGCCCATTGAACGGCATGGATGTATTGCAGGGCTTGTTCGTAGTTCATAGGTACTGCCTCTTTTTAAGGTCACGATTTAGAATGCCCTCCGTTTCACTCTGGGCATATTCAGCGGAAATAATATTTTTATAATTTGCAAATCCGAAACGACTGCGGTCGTTTCGGATTTACTTTTTTCACGGGTAGGGGTTATAACGGTCAACTGCATATGCTGCTGTCAGCCTGCGGCTGTCGCGCAGCAGATAGAGCTCAAGCTTATCCTCACGGCTCGTCGCGTAGCGACTCTAAATCGGCGGAACACAAAAAATCCTCTAGCGAAGCGATTTGGATTTTTTGTATGGAGCCTTTCTTCTTTGGGATTATCAAGGGCGAGCAGCCCGTGATTCGTGGGTCCAGCGCGTCGAAATCGCTGGTGGTTTTCTGGTTCTCTTTTGCCATCAAAAGAGAACATATCCGGCGGCAATGTTTTTTATAAAAGCCATTAAATCTGCCCTACGCGGAATCGCTCTGCACGGGAAACCCGGCCCAGCGAATCGTTACTTCTTCGCCAGCTTCATCAGGCTGCGGTTTTCCAGCAAAATGCGCAGCAGCACGGTGTTCACCGCCGCCAGCACGATCGCGTTCGGGATGCGGGTCAGCAGCACGCTCCATGCGTAACCGTAGAAGATGCGCAGGGCCAGCGAGTTGATGACCATGGAGCCCACAAAATGACCCAGCAGTACACTGATCTGCAGCCGCAGACCGGTGCGCAGGTTAGGCAGCTTCTGCCATGCATACCCCGCCACAAGGCCGATGGCACCTGCGCCCAGCGTGATGAGCGGGTTGATGGCGTAACCGGCCAGCACACCGCCGATCATGTCGGCCACCGCACCCACGGCAAAGCCTGCCCACGGGCCAAACAGCAGGGCCGCCAGCAGCACCGGCAGGCTGCCCAGATTGAACCGCACAAAGCCGGTGGAGATGCTCAGCACCCGGCTGAACACGATGCTCATGGCCACCAGCAGGGCCAGCATGGTGAGGGTACGGACGGAAGTTTTCGAGTCGTTCATATCAACTGTCCTCCTTATAAAAGGAATACCGGGCGGGCAGTCTAACCAAATAGAAACGCCCTCCCTGTGACAAACCGCACAAAGGAGGGCGTGAATCCAACAACTTTCACTTCCGGGCAAGGCGGCAGACCGTCTCGCCTGCACCCAAGTCCATGCAGCAGCGGGATGCAGACCATGCACCGCGGGTACACCTTCGTCCACAGCACAACTCCCCGTTGATGCGGCACTTAACGCACATGGTCTTACTCTGTTGATACTTTTATTATAGTCCTTTTGCGGCAGTCTTGCAATCACTCGCGTGGACAACTTTGCCAAAATGCATCGTCAAATTTTGGTGCATGTGCATAGCATCTGCCGGGTTTTGCCCTGCGTCCCCTTTTCATTTGCCGCAGAACGTGGTAAGATGAACCTGACATTTATAATGTGGAGTTTTCTCCCGGAAAGGAATGTTCCCCCATGAAATTCAATGAAATGCCCTATACCCGCCCGGACATCGACGCCCTGCTGGCCCGCTGCAAAGAGCTGGCCGCCAGGGCTGCTGCCGCACCGGACGGCGACGCCCTTGTAGTGCTTTACTATGAGCAGAGCGAAGCTTTTGCCGAGTACAACACGGCTTCTCAGCTGGCTAACATCCACTACACCTGCGACACCCGCGACGCATACTGGAAGGCCGAGCAGGACTTCTTTGACGCCAACGGCCCCGCCGTGACCAACGCCAGCGTGGAGATCAGCCGCGCCTTCCTCGCAAACCCGCATGTGGACGCCCTGACGGCAAAATTCGGCACCACCTGTGTGGCCGGCATGAAGAACGCGGTTCTCAGCATGGACGACCGCACTGTGGAGCTGCAGCAGCAGTTCAATGCACTGGTGAGCAAATACCAGCAGATCTACGGCGGCGCACTGGTGGAACTGGACGGCAAGCAGCTCACCATCCCGCAGCTGGGCCCTTATAAAGAAGACCTCGACCCCGCCGTGCGCCGCGCCGCCTATGAGGCTGAAGCCGGTTACTTCGACGCCCACCGCGCCGAGCTGGACGAGCTGTACGGCGAGATCGTGAAGAACCTGAACGCCCAGGCCAAGGTTCTGGGCTATAAGGACTACAGCGAACTGTCCTACGTGCGTATGAACCGCATCGGCTATGGTCCCGAGGAGATCAAGAAGTTCCGCGACCAGGTGGCAAACGATGTGGTGCCTCTGCTGCAGAAGGTGATGGCCATGCGCGCCAAACGCACCGGCATCGCCCACCCCACCTTCACCGACCTGCCCATCATGTTCAAGGACGGCAACCCCAAGCCCATCCCCGGCTACGAAGCCCGCATGAGCGCCGCCCGCACCATGTACCACGAGCTGAGCCCCGAGACCGCGGAGTTCATCGACTTTATGCAGGACAACGAGCTGTTCGACGTGGAGAGCCGCCCCGGCAAGATGTCCGGCGGCTATATGACCAGCCTGCCCAGCTACAAGGCCCCCTTTATCTTCGCCAACTGGAACAACACCTCCGGCGATGTGGATGTGCTGACCCACGAGTGCGGCCACGCTTTTGAAGGCTATGTGGCCGAGCGCAACCCGGAGGTCCCCGCCGACCTCGAGTGCCCCGGCATGGAGAGTGCTGAGATCCATTCCATGGCCATGGAATTCCTCACCGCACCCTGGCACCACCTGCTGTTCGGCAAGGACACCGACAAATATGCCCTGCTCCACGCCGAGGACAGCTTTGTGTTCCTGGCCTACGGGTGTGAGGTGGACGAGTTCCAGCACATCATGTACCAGAACCCGGACTTGACGCCGGATGAGCGCAACGCCGAGTGGCTCAAACTGGAAAAGAAGTACCGCCCGTGGATCGACTTTGCCGATCTGCCTTTCTATGGCCGCGGTGCAGGCTGGCAGCGTCAGCTGCACATTTATGAATGCCCGTTCTATTATATCGACTACTGCCTTTCCACCATGGCGGCCCTGCAGTTCTTCCTGCTGAGCCTTACCGACCACAAGGACGCATGGCAGCGCTATCTGAAGCTGGTGCGCCGCGCCGGTCTTGCCAGCTACACTGAGCTGCTCCAGACTGCCGGGCTGAAGGTGCCCTTCGAGGACGGCAGCATCAAGGGCATTGCCCAGCAGATGACCGACTGGCTGGAAGCCCATCAGGTGTAAAAAAGTCGTTTCGTGTCGTTCTGCGGGCCTTTCGTGCAGTTCCCGGCCGCAGTGGGCGTCTGCCTGCTATACTCAGGGCAAAGAACCCCGCTGCCGCATGGCAACGGAACTGGAAAGGAGCCCTGTTTTTATGAAACTGTCTGCATGGTCCAAGCGTCTTCTCGCCGGTGTGTGCACGGCCGCCCTGCTGGCGGGCGGTGCCTCTGCACTGGCCCTCAGCCCCGCCGCACTGCCCGCGCCCGAAGCGATCTCGGTCACGAACGCCTCCGATGCACAGCTGCGCGCTGCCCTGTCCAAACTGAGCGTCGTCTACAACAGCGACGCCCGGGGCTGGCAGGTCTCCAGCCCCTACGAGGACGCAAGCCTGAGCAGCGCTTCCTGCGGGCTGTACCCTTACCTGTTCCTTTCGCAGGACGACGCCACGGTCTCCCTCACGCTGGGCATGAGCTGCTTTTCCACCCAGAAGATGGAGCTGCAGTCCATCCGCGTGGAGACCAAGGACAGCACCTACAATTTCACCTGCGACGACCAGTATGACGGCGGCTATGACGCCGACCTCAAATCCTGGTTCGATTTTGAATTCTTCGCCATGGACGACCATGCCGAGTATCTGACCGAGTGGGCCGCCGCCAAGAGCGTCACCGCCACCTTCACCGGCAAGGACGGCTCCACCAGGGCCTACACCCTGACCAAGGATAACCTGCAGGCCATCCGCGACATCATGGCCGCCTATACCACCCTGCTGGATTCCGACGCCTCCACTGCCCAGAGCGTGCTGAGCAGCCTGGCAAAGTAATTTTTCCCGCTGCCGCAAAGCGGCCCCGGCGTTTGAACCGGGGCCGCTTTTTTGCGTTTATTCCGTGGCAACTGCCGCCATAATGGCTTTGATGAGCTCCCGCTGCACGGCGGTCACGCGGCGTCCGCGCTTGCCGTAGATGTAGAACTCCCATTTGAGCTGCAGGTCCTTCACCTTCCGCTTCAGAATATCTTCGGGCAGGGCGCTCTCCTTGCCCGCATAGAAAGAGACGAATCCCTGCCGCAGAAGATCGACTGTCAGCTCCCAGTCCGCGTCGCCCAGCACGCTGTCCACGGTCAGGCCGCACTTCTGCAGGCATTCCAGCAGCCGCGCCTGGGACTGGTTCTCGGTGTTCAGGGTGATGAGTGGAATGTTTTTCAGGTCTGCAAGGGCCAGTGCATCCCGCTGCGCCAGCGGATTCTCCCGCGACAGGATCACCCCGATGGCGCTTTCCGCCCGGGCCAGCTGGACAAAATCGCTGCTGGTCAGCGGCGAGGTCGTAATGACCAGATCGCAGTCATAGTTGCGGTAGCTGCGGCTGCGCTCGTTGTCCGTGTAGCTGTGGTAGTGCAGCTTCAGTTCCGGGTGCAGGCGCTGGAACTGCGGGAAAAAGTGCGGCGGCAGCTCCTGCAGAAGGCCCATGAAATACCCGATGCGCAGCTGGGGCTGGGCGTGGAAGCGGTGGAGTTGTAATAAGATCTCATCCCGCTCGTTCAGGTGCGGCCGCACCTGCTGCTCGAACAGCCGCCCGGCCTCGGTAAGGGCCACGCCGCCGGAATTGCGCACGAACAGCTGTACGCCCAGCTCCTGCTCCAGATTGGCCAGCGATTTGCTGATGGCCTGCTGGCTGACATAGCACACCTCGGCTGCACGGCTGAAGCTTTTCTGCTCGCAGACAGCCAGAAAGAACTCAAGCTGCTTATACTCCATGGGCTGCGTCCCTCCTACAACTGAAATTTGTACCAAGCTAACTTTTATTTGATTGCCAAAATCTTAACAAAAAGCTAAACTGTACATAGTATAATGCTTTTGCCCACACGATGCAAGAGCAGGACACACACACAGGAAAAGAAGAAAGGAAGTACCACACTATGGAAAAGATCTCCCGCTCCGGCTTTCTGAAGCTGGCTGCCGCCGCTGCCATGAGCGGCGTGACCGCAGGTGCCCTGACCGCCTGCAATAACTCCGCAAGCTCCTCCACCGCCGCCGCTTCCGGTGCCGCCGTCTACACCCCCGGCACCTACACCGCCAAGGCCACCGGTATGGGCGAAGTGACCGTCAGCATGACCTTCACCGAAAACGCCATCACCGATGTGACCGTGGACACCGCCAATGAGACCATCGACCTGGCCCGCAACTCTGCCGAGGACTTCCAGAAGGCGCTGCTGGACGCCCAGAGCGCCGAGATCGACGGCGTTTCCGGTGCCACCTACACCTCCACCGCCGTGAAGGAAGCCGCCGCCAACTGCATCCAGCAGGCCATGGGCGTGGCTGCCGAGGCCCCTGCTGAGGCTCCTGCTGCCGAGGTGCAGAGCAGCTTCCCCGCCTGCGAGGAGAACCTGGGCGGTGCTGCCGCTGCCGGTCAGGGCGAAGTTGCCTTCGTGGCAGACCCCATCGCCGACAGTGAGATCACCGACACCGTCAACGTGGACGTTCTGGTCTGCGGCCAGGGCCCTGCCGGTATGGCTGCTGCTCTGGCCTGCGCAGAGCAGGGCCTGAAGACCGTCGCCGTGGAGAAGGGCGCTTCTCCCACCTGGCGCAGTGCCACCATGGGTGCCTTCCACGACCGCGTGCACAAGAAGTTCGGCGTGGAGTTCGACACCAAGCAGTGGCTGAACGATGCCATGGTCAACTGCTCCTACCGCGGCGAGCAGACCATCTACCAGAAGTGGATCAACACCTGCGACGAAGCGGTGGACTGGTTCCTGGACGAACTGGAAGTGCCCGTGGAGAACTACTTCCTCACCTTCAATGCCGGCGATTTCCCGGAGTTCACCGCTGCTTACGATGAGCTGAGCCTCTCCCGCAGCTGGAACACCTCCATGAACATCCCGCTCTCCACCGACGAGATCAGCGCAAAGCTGCAGGAGAAGATCACCGCAGCCGGTGCCGAAGTGCTGTTCAACACCCCTGTTGTGCAGCTGATCACCGAGGGTGAGAAGGTCGTGGGTGCCATCGTCAAGGGTGAGAACGGCTATGTGAAGTACCTGACCGCCAAGGGCGTCGTGCTGGCCACCGGCGGCTACGAGTTCAACCCCGAAAAGCTGGCCGCCTGCTGCCGCCCCCGCGACCTGGCTCTGGGCCACTGGATGAACGGCACAAAGACCAACACCGGCGACGGCCACGAGATGGCCAAGGCCATCGGCGCACTGGAGGACGAGTACCCCCACCCGCTGATGCTGGACCCCGAGCAGCTGATGCCCTACCTGCGCGTGAACAAGCGCGGCGTGCGCTTCACCGCCGAGTATGAGGCTTACAACCATCTGGCAAACGCCATTCAGGCGCAGCCGGGTGCCTACGATTACTACATCGTGGACGCCAACGTGATGGACATTCTGGAAAGCATCTGGACCCCGTCCTCCAGCTGCTACGGCCCCAAGGAAGTCTGGGCCGGTGCCGCCACCAGCGATAACGCCCTGAAGGCTGACACGCTGGAAGAACTGGCCGAGAAGATGGGCGTGCCCGCTGACGCTTTCGTCGAGACCATCAACCACTGGAACGAGATGTGCGACGCCGGTGAGGACACCGACTTCCACTTCCCCGGCAAGATGATGCACAAGATCGACACCGCTCCGTTCTATGCCACCAAGGAGATGGCTTCCGCTCTGTGCACCGCCGGCGGCCTGCAGATCACCGATAAGAGCGAAGTGCTGAACACCGAGGCCCAGCCCATTGAGGGCCTGTACGCCATCGGCAATGTGTCCGGTAGCATGTTCTCCGGCACCTATCCCCACAACGAGAACTGCCTGAGCCACAGCCGCTGCGTCACCTTCGGCTACAACGTCGCAAAGACGCTGGCTGCCCTGTAAAACCTGGATCCAATCCCCGATACCGCAAAACGCCCCCGGAACGAAAACCGTTCCGGGGGCGTTTTCATGTCTTATAAAAGAGACGGGGAAGACTTACAGGGCGAAGTAACGCTTTGCATTGTCGAAGCAGATGCCCTTGACGATCTTCTCCAGTGCCTTCTCGTCATCGGGATACTCGCCGTCCTCGACCCACTGGCCGATCAGGTTGCACAGGATGCGGCGGAAGTAATCGTGACGGGTGTAGCTCAGGAAGCTGCGGCTGTCGGTCAGCATGCCAACGAAGTTGCCCAGCAGGCCCAGGTTTGCCAAGCTCTTCATCTGGTTCTCCATGCCGATCTTCTGGTCGTTGAACCACCATGCGGAACCATGCTGGATCTTGCCCGGCACCTCGGTGCTCTGGAAGCAGCCCAGAATGGTGCCGATCTGCTCGTTGTCAGCAGGGTTCAGGCTGTAGATGATGGTCTTGGGGCACTCGTTGGTCTCATCCAGAGCGCTCAGCAGAGCAGCGATCTCGCCACCGCAGGATGCAGTATTGATCATATCAAAGCCGGTATCGGGGCCGAACTTTGCATACTGGCGGCGGTTGACATTGCGCAGGCAGTTGTAGTGGATCTGCATGGCAATGTTCAGACGATGATACTGCTTGCCCAGATGGATCAGGATGTAGGTCTGGTACTTCTCAGCCTCTTCGGTGGTGCAGGTCTCGCCCTTCATCACCTTCTGGTAGATGGCGTTGACCTCGTCCTTGGAAGCCTCGCGGTAGGGGATGTAATCCAGGCCGTGGTCGGAAGCGCGGCAGCCCATCTCGGCGAAGAACTCGATGCGCTTGGTCAGGGCATCGGTGACGCAGTCGATGCAGGCCAGCTTTTCCTTGCCCACAACGGCAGCCAGCTTAGCCATGTACTCAGCAAAGCCGGGCTTGCTGATGTTGAGGGCCTTATCCGGGCGGAAGGAGGGAGCCACGGTGAACTTGATGGTGGGGTCTTCCTTGATCTTCTTGTGCCAGTACAGGTCGTCGATGGGGTCATCGGTGGTGCCGATGAAGGCAACATTGCTCTGCTCGATCAGGCCGCGCACAGTCAGCTTGGGATCGTGCTGCAGCTTGTCGTTGCACAGGTTCCACACTTCCTCAGCGGTGTCGCCGTTCAGCACGCCGTCGTAGCCAAAGAACACATGCAGCTCGAGGTTGGTCCAGTGGTACATCGGATTGCCGATGGCCATGGGCAGAGCCTCTGCAAACTTCTGGAAGCGCTCGCGGTCGGGCTTATCACCGGTGATGTACTCCTCGGGCACACCGTTGGAACGCATCACGCGCCACTTGTAGTGGTCGCCGAAGTAGCTGCCATCCGGGTTGCGGCCGCCCAGCCACACCTGAGCGATGTTCTCAAAGCGGCGGTTCTCGTAGATCTCACGGGGAGGAATGTGGCAGTGATAGTCGCAGATAGGCATATCCGCAGCGTAGTCGTGGTACAGATGCTGCGCAGTGGGAGACTGGAGCATGAAGTCCTTATCCATAAATGCTTTCATGGGTCGATAACTCCTTTTCTCTGATGGTTTTGTTAAAAATCCGTCAAACCTTGTGTACAACGGGACACCCGCCTGCACGGGCAGGTTTGTCTTACCTTTAGTATAGCGGAAAACGCCCATGTATACAACTGAAAAAGTGACAAATTTTCTAGCACACAATTGTGCTTTTCGCTGGAAATGCCCCAAATCGCCACCTTAGGGCTAAAAATATTGCACAAAGCTCTTGACTTATTTGTATACAACAGCATAAAATAGGGATAAGGAACAGAGGGCAGGCAAAGCGGCCTTCTGGTGAGCAAAGCAAGTTTATAAAGGAGATCAACAAGATGGAAACTTTGAACTACAAGGTTCTGGAAGGCACCGGCTATAACGGCTACATCCTGAAGGATGCACCCGTCAAGGTCATGCAGTTCGGCGAGGGCAACTTCCTGCGTGCCTTCGTGGACTACTTCTACGATATTGCAAACGAGAAGGCCGGCTACAACGGCAAGGTCAAGCTGGTGCAGCCCATTGGCAACTTCCCCCAGATGGCAGACTGGATCAACGAGCAGGAGGGCCTGTACACCCTGTACCTGCGCGGCAGCGAAAAGGGCCAGAAGGTCGATGCAAAGCGCGTGATCTCCTGCGTGTCCGACTGCGTGTGCCCCTACATCGACGGCAAGTGGGACGAAGTGCTGGAGCTGGCACGTTCTGCCGATCTGGAGACCATCGTCTCCAACACCACCGAGGCCGGCATCGCCTACACCCAGGGCGACAGCGAGTTCGACCAGGTCCCTCCCAACAGCTTCCCCGCAAAGCTGACCCGCGTGCTGTTCGAGCGCTACAAGGCATTCAACGGCGCTGCTGACAAGGGTCTGGTCATCCTCTCCTGCGAGCTGATCGACAACAACGGCAAAGAGCTGAAGAAGTGCTGCAACAACTACGCCAAGGACTGGAACCTGGAGCCCGCCTTCATCGACTGGATGAACAACGCCAACACCTTCTGCTCCACTCTGGTGGACCGCATCGTTCCGGGCCGCATCCGCGATCCTCAGGAACTGGCTGCTCTGGAAGAAGCCAACGGCTACCACGACACAGTTCTGGATGTCGGCGAAGTCTTCGGCGTCTGGGTCATCGAGGGCCCTGCTGGTCTGGAGGACAAGCTGCCGTTCAAGAAGGCCGGCGTCAACGTCATGGTCGTGCCCGATGTCACTCCTTATAAGAAGCGCAAGGTCCGCATCCTGAACGGTGCCCACACCGGTTTCGTTCTGGGCGCATACCTGGCCGGTTTCGACATCGTGCGTGACTGCATGCACAACGATACCATCCGTGGCTTCATGAACAAGATGCTGCACGAGGAGATCATCCCCACCCTGCCGCTGGACAAGAAGGATCTGGAAGACTTTGCTTCCGCTGTGGAAGACCGCTTCAACAACCCCTTCGTCAACCACGAGCTGATGAGCATCTCCCTGAACTCCACCTCCAAGTGGAAGGCACGCAATATGCCCTCCTTCCTGGCTTACATCGAGGAGCAGAAGCAGCTGCCCAAGTGCCTGACCATGTCTCTGGCAGCTTATATCGCATTCTACTCCAACGACATTCAGGAGCGCACCGCCGACGGCCTGATCTGCAAGCGCCCCGCCGGCAACACCTACAAGATCCAGGATGACGCATGGGCTCTGGACTTCTACTACGCACACAAGGACGACACCGCTGCACAGCTGGTGCACGCCGTTCTGACCAACACCCAGATGTGGGATCAGGATCTGACCAAGATCGAGGGCCTTGAGGCTGCAGTTCTGGCTGACCTGGAGAAGATCCGCACCGAGGGTGCCGAGGCTGCCTACAAGAGCTGCCTGTAAGCTTGTAATATTACCCGCACAACAAAGGGCTGCTGCTTCGGGCAGCAGCCCTTTTGTGCTTTGAACTGTCAATAAGGAGAACAACTATGCCGCAGGCAATTCATATCAGCCCCATCGACAACGTGGTCGTTGCTCTGCATCCCATTGCCAAGGGCACGCTGGTGGAAGTGGACGGCCTTGCCGTGACTGCTCTGGAGGATATCCCTCAGGGCCACAAGATGGCCGTGAAGCCCATCAAGAACGGTGAGAACGTGATCAAGTACGGCTTCCCCATCGGCCACGCCACCGCAGACGCCGAGCCCGGCACCTGGATGCACACCCACAATGTGCACACGAACCTCTCCGGTGAGGTGGAGTACAGCTACAATCCGTCCCCCGATCTGGCTCCGCTGCCCAAAGTGCAGCCCGAGACCTTCATGGGCTTCCGCCGCAAAGACGGCCGCGCCGCCATCCGCAATGAGATCTGGATCATCCCCACCGTGGGCTGCGTCAACGACATCGCCAAGAAGATCGTCAACGACAATCAGGATCTGGTCACCGGCTCCATCGAGGGCCTGTACACCTTCACCCATCCCTTCGGCTGCAGCCAGACCGGCCATGACCACGCGCAGACCCGCAAGCTGCTGGCTGCGCTGGTGCGCCACCCCAATGCCGCCGCTGTTCTGGTGCTGCATCTGGGCTGCGAGAACCTGCAGCACGATCAGTTCGTGGAAGAACTGGGCGAGTACGATCATGACCGCGTGAAGTTCCTGACCTGCCAGGATGTGGACGACGAGTTCACCGCCGCCCGTGACATCCTGAAGGAGCTGGCCGCTTACGCCGGTCAGTTCCACCGTGAGCCCATCCCCGTGTCCGACCTGGTGGTCGGCATGAAGTGCGGCGGTTCCGACGGCCTGTCCGGCATCACCGCCAACCCCACCATCGGCCGCTTCTCCGACATGATGGGTCAGCGCGGCGGTTCCACCGTGCTGACCGAGGTGCCCGAGATGTTCGGTGCCGAGGGCTTCCTGATGGACCGCTGCATCAACAAGGATGTCTTCGTCAAGGCCGAGCACATGATCAACGGCTTCAAGGAATACTTCATCAGCCACAACGAGGTCGTCTACGATAACCCGTCCCCGGGCAACAAGCAGGGCGGCATCACCACGCTGGAGGATAAGAGCTGCGGCTGCGTGCAGAAGGGCGGCACTGCCCCCATTATGGACGTCATCGGCTACGGCGACCCTGTGGTGACCAAGGGCCTGAACATGCTGTACGGCCCCGGCAACGATCTGGTGTCGGCTACCGCCATGACCGCCGCCGGTGCACACCTGATCCTGTTCTCCACCGGCCGCGGCACCCCGTTCTCTGCCCCGGCTCCCACCCTGAAGATCTCCACCAACACCCCGCTGGCCCAGAAGAAGTCCGGCTGGATCGATTTCAACACCGGTGTCATCGCGGATGGTGAAAAGACCATCGACGAGGCCGCAAAGGACCTGCTGGATCTGGTCATCCGCGTTGCAAGCGGCGAGCAGACCAAGGCCGAGAAGCACGGCTTCCGCGAGATCTCCATCTTCAAGGACGGCGTCGTTCTGTAAAAATCAAAGGCTGCTGAGCGGTTCGCGCCGCCCGGCGGCCTTTTTGTGCATCTGTGAGCCACAGAAAGGATGTGTTTTTATGGCTATGACCACCCGTATGATGATCTATGCATTTCTGCTTTACGGCGGCATTTTTGCCGCCATCGTGGCGGTTGTTGCAAGGGTCATAAAATACCTCATACGCTATGGCATTGATTATTATTTTGAAAAACTGGCCGAATACCAGAAGCATAAGGAGGACTGAACTATGAATCAGATCACCACCCGTTACATCACTGAAGGCAACGCCTGCTACGAGCAGTATGTCATTTCCGACCCCGTTGCAAAGACCGAACTTGTCATCACCCCGGAGCGCGGCGGCATGATCACCGGCTTTACTCTGGACGGCGACGAGTACATCTGGACCCGCCGCCCCAACTTCTCTGAGTGCAACCGCCCCCGCTTCGGCGTGCCGGTGCTGTTCCCCAACTGCGGCGGCCCGGACGGCGGCGTGCATATGTTTGACGGCAAGGCTTACCCCATGGAGAACCATGGTCTGGCCGACCTGTGCGCATGGGACGTGGAAAGCGTCGGCCCGGACGGCGTGACCCTGGTGCTGGAATCCACCCCGCTGACCAAGTTCCTGTACCCCTTCGACTTCACCCTGCTGGTGACCTATAACCTCGTGGGCAATAAGGCCACCATCAGCCTGACCGTCATCAACGAAGGCGGCACCGATATGCCCTTCAGCTTCGGCTATCACCCCTATTTCATGGCTTCCAAGCTGGAAAATGTGGACTTCGACATCCACTGCGCCACCTGCTCCGAGAGCGCCAAGGGTGAGCAGCCCGCCGCACCGGAAAAGATCACCCTCACCCGCAAGGAAGGTGCCGACAACACCATCCGCCTGCTGACCGGCGTGCAGTTCCCTATGACCTTCACCGACAGCGGCAACGGCCACAAGGTGACTGTGGATGCCGATGAGACCTTTGACAACGGTGTGCTGTGGCAGCAGGATGCCGAGAACTTCGTCTGCATGGAGCCCTGGAACGGATGGGCCAACAGCGTCAACGAGGAAGGCAAGCACGAAGTGCTGGAGCCGGACGAGGCCATGACCAGCGAGTGGAGCATCACCATCGAGAAGGTCTGACCTTTTAAATATTTTATCTTATAGCAAAAAGCAAAACAGCCAGGCCCACGGGCCTGGCTGTTTTGCTTTTTCATAATACTTTCGCGTGAAAAAGTGGGTTAAAAATGCCCAGAACAATGCGGCGGCCATTCAAAATCGTTACGCCTTTGCCGGGATGGCAAAGCTCTTATTCTCCGCCGGGTCCCAGTAGAGCAGCTCTACCCGGCCGCCCTGGGCCAGCAATTTTTCTTTCGGCTCCTGTTTCTGCCAGCAGCGTTCCAGCAGCTTTTCCACGTCTGCATCGGCGGAGACCTTTTCCGGGCAGAGGGCGCTGCCCAGCCAGTGGTCTTCTGCATACAGGCTCAGCACACCGGCATTGCCCGCCAGCAGGGCGGCGATATCCTGTTTCATGCGGTCGTAGTCCTGTTCTTCGGGTTTGTACTGCCCGTGCCACAGGCCAAAGAACAGCGAGAACTCGCCGCCCAGCTCAATGAGCAGGTCTTCGTCGTTGTGCGGGTTCTTGACCACAAAGGCCACGTCCTCGTTCTCCATATAGTCGAAGTCCGGCTCCTCGCTGGTGTGCACGGTCACATGCTGGCTGCTCAGTGCCGCAAGCAGGTCCTCCTGCACGGCACCGGTGTCGGGGATCTCATCATAATTGATATTTGCGTTCATGGGTAGATGCTCCTTTTCAATTATTATTTTTGGTGTCCTTCATCCGCGAACCCTTGTATAAGAACTATCGCTTTCTCGCCCTGAAATGCAAGGTGTGCATATACAACATTTCCTCGGTGTATCCCAAATGCTCCATACGGTTCGTTCAGCAGAATCCCTTTCAGCGTAAAATGCCGCATCTCGATCGGCCGATACCAGACTTGCTCTGCCGCCTGGGTCGAGTTGAATAATACTGCCTGAATATCATAAGGAAACTCTGACGAACGCAAAGGATCAAGGCAGGCTTTCATAATCGTTGGATTTTTTTCGTAATTCTGCATGATCCGTCCGCACTGATCCCGATGCCTGCGGTAGACGCAAGGCGCAATAGCGCCCATGCTGACCTTCCAATTTTTAAAAATATCATAACGAAAAAGAATTGGCGTCGATTCCGGAATTTCCTCATACGATACTTTTGATCCACGATTATAAAATCCAAGCGCCCGAAGGGTCAGCCCGGCTTCTTCATCCGCATAACAATAAAAGAAGCTTTCATTATCGCCTGTATATTCGACGCCTGTTTTTTCGCAGAGCAACCGGTTCAGATCCGCGCTGAAAGCATCCATAATACTGCGGTGAACCGCACGAAACGGATATGCCGTAAAAGGCTTTGCTTTTAATGTAGCTTTATCGTAGATATGAATTGCTTCTGTAAGTCGTGCCTTCTTTGTCCTCGCATCTATAAAAAGTTTGCTCGCCTTTTCCAGTTTCTTTTCGGCTTTTGTATCTCCATTTTTCAGCAGAAGATCAAACCCATAGGCCGCATTCTGAAAAAAATCCTCCGCAAGTTCATAGTCTTCGACCTGACATCTTCCGTAGAGAAAAATCGTTCCCATGCGCAAGCAAACATTTGCCGCATAACTCCAATCGATATTATCAATCTTTTCCTCTTCAAAATCCGGCGCGATCAAATTCCACGCCTGAATATAGCAGGCTGTAGATTTTTCAACATCCTTTGGCAAAAGTCCCCTTTTTCCGTAAACGTAAAAGTCGCCCAAAAGGCAAAGCGCCAAAGGGTCCTCCTGTTCTGCCGCCTTTTTCAACAACAAAAGCCCCTGCTGTTTCAAGTCAGGCTCTTTGCAGTCAAACAAACAGTGACACGCTTGTATAAAAAGCGAACGGCCCTCCTCCATTTTTTTCATGACGCATTCTCCCTCCTCGTGTTTCCTGTATGCTTCATCTACGAAGGTTCAGCAATGCGCAGACAACCTCGATATGCTCACTGTGGGGGAACATATCCACCGGTGTACTGCTCTCCACTTTATACCCCTTGCGGGTCAGCAGTTCCAGGTCCCGGGCCAGCGTGACCGGGTTGCAGCTGACGTAGGCCACGCGCTTCGGGGCCATGCGGGCCACGCTGTCGATGAACTGCGGGGTGGAGCCTTCGCGCGGCGGGTCCATAAAGATCACGTCGGCGCGCTCGCCTGCAGCGGCGGCTTCGCTGATCCACTTGGTGGCGTCTGCTGCGAAGAAGCGGGCGTTCTTTACGCCGTTGTGCTTTGCGTTGCCAATGGCATCGTGCACGGCGTCACGGTTCACTTCCACGCCAACCACCTGCTTTGCGTGGTCGGCGGCGGTCAGGCCGATGGTACCGATGCCGCAATAGGCGTCCAGCACCACCTCTTTGCCGGTGAGGTGTGCGGCCTCCACGGCCAGACCATACAGCACCTCGGTCTGGGCGTGGTTGATCTGGTAAAAGCTGCGCGGGCTCAGGGCGTAGGTCTTGCCGCAAAGTTCATCCAGAATGAACCCTTTGCCGTACAGCACCTTTTCCATATCGCCCAGCACGACGCTGGTTTTGCGGGGGTTCACGTTCTGCACCACGGTGGTGATGGTCACATCCTGCTTTTTCGCTTCGGCCAGCAGGGCTTTCACAAAGTTCTTTGCACCGGGCAGCACCGGCTGAGCCGTTACCAGCACCACCATCACCTGCCCAGTCACGACGCCCCGCCGCAGCAGGCAGTGACGCAGAAGGCCGGTGCCCTTGTCCTCATCATAGGGCTGGTAATGGCAGGCGTTTGCCGCCGCACGCACGGCCAGCATGGTCTTGTCCAGCACTTCGTCCTGCAAAAGGCAGCTTTCCACCGGCAGCACCTTGTGGCTGTTTGCCGCGTAGATGCCGGAGGTGAGTTTTCCACCCCAGCCGGTGGTAAAGGTGGAGATCACCTTATTGCGGTAGTGGTACGGGTCCTCTGCACCCCGGATGGCGTTCACCGGGCCGAATTTGCCCAGCAGCTTTTTCACCGTTTCTTCTTTCTGTTTCAGCTGCGCAGCGTAGTCCATGCCCAGCATCGGGCAGCCGCCGCAGTTCTTGGCACGCAGTTTGCAATCCATGTTCTTCTCTCTCCTTTTACCCGTAAGGGTCATACAGATCGTATTCTTCCGCTTCCAGGTGCTTTTCTTCCAGCACCTTCATGGCCTGTTCCAGCTCGCTCTGGCCGCAGCCGCTCTCGCTCACCAGCGCGTGCACCGCCGCCGCCAGGTCGCCGCCAAAAAGGACGTCCAGCCGCTCGCGCATACTCCACACGCTGTAGGCGCGCTGGGTGATGGCCGGGGTGTAGGTATTGTGGTTGCCGTCTCTGCCGCGCTTCACCCAGCCTTTTTCTTCCAGCCGGTAAAGGAAGTTGAGCACCGTGGCCGGGGCCCAGCCTTTGGCACGCAGACGCGCGTCGATGTCCCGCCGGGTGACGGGCGCACGGCAGGCCCACACCGCCAGCATGACCTGCTCCTCTGCCGCCGAAAGCGGCTTTACATTGTCCGGGATGCCGTACATCCTGCTTTTCCCCCTCCTTTCGGCACCTTTTTGTTTTTACATTTGTCTTTGTTTCTCCATTATACCCGTTTTCTCTCCAAAGTGCAAGAGCCGGAATCGCCCGTGAAATCAGGCTTTTTCAGCGTATTTTTACATTTGTCTTTATTTTTGTTTTTCTGGCGTGGACATTTGTGTGCTTTGTGCCTGCGCGGCAGCTTTTCCGGCCTTATCTTTGTGCAAAGATGCTCTTGTTTTCATTCTCTGTGATTCTGTATACTACAGCTACAGTCAAAAACAAAAGGCACCCCAGAAAGCCACGGTGCATCGTGATACAGGAAAAGGAGAGTTCATTATGGCACGAGTTTATAACTTCAGCGCAGGCCCCAGCATGCTGCCCGAGAAGGTGCTCAAGCAGGCACAGGCAGAGCTGCTCGAGTACGGCGACAGCGGTCAGAGCGTGATGGAGATGAGCCACCGCAGCAAGTGGTTCGACGCCATCATCAAGGACACCGAGGCCACCCTGCGCCGGGTGATGAACATCCCCGACAACTACAAGGTTGGCTTCTTCCAGGGCGGTGCCACCCAGCAGTTCGCCATGGTGCCGCTGAACTTTATGACCACCGGCAAGGCCGACTATCTGGTCACCGGCAACTTCTCGAACCTCGCCGCTAAGGAAGCCGCCAAGTTCGGCGAGGTGAACATCGTTGCTTCCAGCAAGGACAAGAACTTTACCTACATCCCGGATGTGAACGCCATCAACTACGATAAGGACGCCAGCTACATCCACATCTGCCAGAACAACACCATCTTCGGCACCCAGTACGTCGAAGTGCCCCAGGTGGAGGGTGTGCCGCTGGTGGCGGACATGAGCTCCATGATCCTTTCCAAGCCTGTGGACGTGACCAAGTACGGCTGCATCTACTTTGGTGTGCAGAAGAATGTAGCCCCTGCCGGCATGGCCATTGCCATCGTCCGCGACGATCTGCTGGGCCACGCCGCCGACAATGTGCCCACCATGATGAACTACACCACATTGCTCGGCAAGGACAGCATGTACAACACTCCGCCGTGCTGGTGCATCTACATGACCGGCCTGGTGCTCAAGTATCTGGAGAACGACATCGGCGGTCTGGCCAACATGCAGAAGATCAACGAAGCCAAGGCCAAGGTGCTGTATGACTACCTCGACGAGCAGGACTTCTTCAACAATCCGGTCGAGCACCGCTACCGCAGCACGATGAACGTCACCTTTACCAGCCCGAACGCCGACCTCGACAAGAAGTTCTGCGCCGAAGCAGCGGACGCCGGTTTCGTGAACCTGAAGGGCCATCGTCTGGTGGGCGGCATGCGCGCTTCCATCTACAACGCAATGCCTGCCGAGGGCGTGGATAAGCTGGTGGACTTCATGGAGAAGTTCCGCAAAGAGAATGCATAAAGAGGGGTTTCAGATATGTACACCATCAAAACGCTCAACGCCATCAGCCCGGTAGGGCCTGTCTCTTATACACATCTCCGAGCCCACGAGACTAGCGCTCATCTC
>ERZ652152.371-NODE-371-length-21292-cov-9.84602_pt1 | contig 21292 bp, 23 predicted proteins | sample MGYA00514757_ERZ652152 | MGnify/ENA metagenome assembly ERZ652152
CCAGATGCCGCCATAGCGGTGGCTGCCGATAAAACTGCTGCGGCTGTACAGCAGGGTGCGCTTGCCGGGGCGCAGGTCGGCAAAGGCTTCCCCGGCAGCGCGGGTCATGCTGCCGCCGTAGAGGTTGTGGACTTTATCGTGCCGCACCCGCTGGCCGTTCACCTCGTGGTAGAAGCTGGCGTAGTCCTCGGGGGCGTTCATCAGCCCCATGGCCCCGCCCACGACCCGGGCGAAAAATTCCTCCTGCACGATGTTGTCCTGGCCGCGCAGCTCATGCATCGAGTCCAGGAAAGCTTTCAGCCGGTCCGGGGAATAGAACAGAGCAGGCTCGTTCATGTCGTTCCAAAAGCCTTCGATGCCGCAGTCGGTCAGCACCTTGTAGCGGTGGCCGAACCACGCCCGCACTTCCGGCCGCAGAAAGTCTGCGAAGTAAGCTTTGCCGGGCCACACGGCTGCCACGAAGGGCGTGCCGTCTTCTTTTTTGCAGAAATAACCCTTTTCCAGCCCTTCGGTGCAGGTGGGCTCCTCGGGGTCGATACGCACACCTGCATCAATGATGGGCACCAGCCGGATGCCCTGGGCTTTCAGCTCGGCAGCCAGCGCAGCCAGATCCGGAAAGCGCTCTTTGTTGATGGTGAAGTCGGCGTAATCCTGCATGTAGTCGATGTCCATGCAGATCATATCCAGCGGCAGATCGTTCTCTTTGTACTGGCGTGCCACCTCCCGCACATCCTCGGCGGTCTTGTAGCCCCAGCGGCTCTGCTGCAGGCCGAAGGCCCATTTGGGCGGGATGTAACTGCGGCCGATCAGCTGGCGGAACTGGTGGGCAATGTCGTTCAGGTCTGCGCCAGTGAGGATGTAAAGCTCATAGTCCGGCTCCTCTGTGGCAAAGCGCAGGGTGTCGTGCACCGTGTAACCGATGTCGTAGTGCACTTTGCCCGGGAAATCCACGAAGACGCCAAACAGATCGCCGCCGGGGCCGCCGTCAATCAGCAGAAAATTGTGGGCACCATAGTAAGAGACTTTGTTCTCACCGTGGTGGGATTCATCGGTGTTGTTGGCGACATAGTGCCAACCGCGCTTGTTGATGCCGCGGGGCATCTCGCCCAGACCGTACACGATGGCATCCGGAGCCATCGTATACACCCAGCCGTCTGCGTCAGCCGTGAGGAACGGAACGGCATCGGACGAAACAGGAATATCCTGCACAACGCTGTCGGTGCGGATGGGAGAACCAAAACGAAAATGCTGGATCATAGAGGAAACCTCCATCGACAAATAGATCGGAATCGGCGTCCACGCTTTTCCGGCTGATCGCACAGGCAAAGGCGCAGACAACATTTGTTGTCATTATCTTACTTCCTCTTTCCGGGTAAAACAAGAGACAAAACCGGCGCTTTTTTACCACAAAACCGGCAAAACGCGCCAGATGCATAAAAATACCGGCGTGCGATTGCAAAAAACGGCCCATACTGGTATACTGAAACAGTAAATTGTAAAAACGGAGGGAAAACCCCATGTATCGCAATGGGATCAAGCGCCTGCTGGCTGTCGTGCTGTCGCTGTGCGGCATGGTCTGCCTGTCCTGGCTTTTTCTGATTCTTGCCATCGCCATCAAGATCGACTCACCCGGCCCGGTGTTCTTCAAACAGAAGCGGGTGGGCATCGGCAAAAAGCACTTTTCGATTTTAAAGTTCCGCACCATGCGCATCGACACGCCCCACGATATGCCCACCCATCTGCTCCACGACCCGGACCAGTATATCACCCGCATGGGCCATTTCCTGCGCAAGACCAGCCTGGACGAGCTGCCCCAGCTGTGGAACATCTTTGTGGGCGACATGGCGGTCATCGGGCCCCGGCCCGCGCTCTGGAACCAGTACGACCTGCTGGCTGAACGGGACAAGTACGGTGCCAACGATGTGCGCCCGGGCCTGACCGGCTGGGCGCAGATCCATGGCCGCGACGAACTGGAGATCGCCGAGAAGGCGAAGCTGGACGGCTGGTATGTCCAGCACATGAGCTTTGGGCTGGATGTGAAGTGCTTCTTCGGCACCATCGCAGCGGTGCTGCGGCACGACGGTGTTGTGGAGGGCGGCACCGGCACCCTGCACGATGAAAAATGAGGTTTGCTACGCAAAATGATGTGCTGGCGCAAGGATACTCCGGCTGTGCCGGAATGATGTGCGCTGCGGCGCATGACGGGCGATAACCGGGAATGTGTTGAAAATCAGGCGGCTCCGGGTGGACTGCGGTCTGCCTGCAGCCGCATTTTTGTGTAAAGCATAGCGCAGAGCGGCTGAAATCACCATATCTCTTGATTTATCCCCGGAAAAGCGTATAATAAAACAGTACACAAGACGTTAAAGGAGGATTCCTGTATTATGGAACGCACCTATATCAACGAGGCTCAAAAGGCCATCGGCGGCACGGTCAAGGTGCAGGGCTTTATTGAGAACCTGCGCAACAGCAAGTATATGGCCTTCATCGTGCTGAAGGATATTACCGGCAAACTGCAGATCACGGTCGAGAAGGCCGACCACCCCGAGCTGGTGGACACCATCGACCAGCTCACCCCGGATTCCGTCATCACCGTCACCGGCAAGGTGGTGGCAAACGATTACGTCAAGATGGGCGGCGTCGAGATGATCCCCGAGACCATCGAGATCGAGAGCATCGCCGATGCGCTGCCCATCGTCCGCAAGGAGATCGCAGCCACCAAGAAGAAGAAGGCTGTCGAGCGCTCCAGCATTGATCAGCGCATCGACTACCGCTGGATCGACCTGCGTACCGACGAGAACCAGCTGATGTTCAAGGCACAGAGCTGCTTTGTCAACGCCATGCGCAAGTTCCTGCTGGACCGCAACTTCATCGAGATCCACACCCCCAAGCTGATCGCTGCGGCCAGCGAGAGCGGCTCTGAGGTGTTCAAGGTGGATTACTTCGACCGTAACGCTTATCTGGCGCAGAGCCCGCAGTTCTACAAGCAGATGGCCATGGCCGCCGGTTTTGAGCGCATCTTCGAGACCGGCCCTGTGTTCCGTGCGGAAAAGAGCTACACCAACAAGCACTCCACCGAGTTCTCCGGTTTCGACCTGGAGTTCAGCTACATCACTTCCTTCAAGGACGTCATGAAGATGGAGGAGGAACTGCTCACCGCTGGTCTGCAGGCCGTCAAGGATAACTATGGCGACCAGATCAAAGAGTTGTTCGGCCAGGAAGTCATTGTTCCCACCACCCCGTTCCCGGTGGTCAAGCTGGCCGACCTGTACAAGGGTCTGGAAGAAGAATTCGGCTATACCGTCGATGAGAGCGAGAAGGGCGACCTGACTACCGAGGCCGAGCGCCTGAGCTATGAGTGGGTGAAGAAGCACTACGGCCACGAGTTCCTGTTCATCACCGATTACTCTGCCGAGAAGCGTGCCTTCTACCACATGCGCGACGAGAACGGCGTGCCCCAGGGCTACGACCTGATCTGGCGCGGTGTCGAGATCACCACCGGCGCCCAGCGTGAGCACCGCTACGACGTGCTGAAGAAGCAGGCCGAGGAAAAGGGTCTGGCCGAGGATGTCAAGTTCTATCTGGAGTTCTTCCAGTACGGCTGCCCGCCCCACGGCGGCTTCGGCCTGGGCATTGACCGCCTGACCATGCTGCTGTGCGGCCTGACCATCAAGGACGCAGAGTTCCTGTTCCGCGGCCCCAACCGTCTGACCCCGTAATTTTATCCTTATATTTTGTAAAAGGGAAGTATCTGCGGATGCTTCCCTTTTACTTTTTATAAAAATGATGATGCCGTTTCTGTTTACAGCCTTTCCGGTGAAAAGCGCATTTGGAGCGGCCTGCAGGCCGCTCCAAATGCTAAAATATAAAAAAGTATTTCCGCTAAGAATGGCAGAGCGAATGAGGGGCCATTTCAAATGGTTTTCGGCATAATAAAAGCGCTCTCCTCATACGATACAACGAGCGGACCGGCACAAGTCCGGTGCACAGCGCAAACGGGAAGGGGAGACACAGCTTTGGCAAATCAGGAACAGAATGGCATCTGCCGCGAGATCGGCGCACGCACCGGCGGAGATATCTACATCGGTGTGGTGGGCCCGGTGCGCAGCGGCAAATCCACCTTTATCAAGCGGTTTATGGAGCAGCTGGTGCTGCCGGCCATCGGCCCGGCGGCTGCGCGGGAACGTGCCCGGGACGAGCTGCCCCAGTCGGCGGCGGGGCGCACCATCATGACCACCGAGCCGAAGTTCATCCCGGAAACAGCCGTGCCACTGCAGCTGGAAGGCGGCGGCGAGTGCCGGGTGCGGCTCATCGACTGCGTGGGCTACATGGTGGAAGGGGCCATGGGCCACGAGGAGGACGCAAAGCCCCGCATGGTAAAAAGTCCGTGGTTCGACCACGAGGTGCCCTTCGACCTTGCCGCCGAGACCGGCACCCGCAAGGTCATCTGCGAGCACTCCACCATCGGCATCGTGGTCACCACCGACGGCACAGTCAGCGACATTCCGCGTGCAGGCTATGCAGCCACAGAAAAACGCATCATCGAAGAATTGGACGCGCTGGGCAAACCCTACATCATTCTGCTCAACAGCACCCACCCGGACGCGCCGGAGACGCGGCAGCTGGCCGAAGGCATGGCGCGGGACTACGACCACACCGTTCTGCCGGTGAGCTGTGTTGATCTGGATGCCGCGGCGCTGGGCGATATTCTGCGGCAGGTGTTGTACGAATTCCCGGTGCAGGAGCTGGATTTTGCCTTGCCGCGCTGGGTGACTATGCTGGAAAACGGCCACTGGCTGCAAGCACAGGTATACACCGCAGCAATGCAGCTGGCCGGGAAGGTCGCCCGCATGAAGGATGTGCCTGCTGGAAACGACGCACCTGCGCTGGAATGCGACGCGGTGCAGCGGTCAGCCATCAGCGGCATCGATCTTGCAAACGGCATCGTGCGCATCACGGTGGAGCTGAAACCGGAAATTTTCTATCAGGTGCTCAGCGAACAGACCGGCCTTGCCATTGGCGACGAAGCGGGCCTGATGCCCTGCATCATGGAACTGGCCCGGGCCAAACGCGAGTACGAAAAGGTGCGCAGCGCCCTCGAGCAGGTAGAGGCCACCGGCTACGGCATCGTGATGCCCTCGGTGAGCGAGCTGCGGCTGGAGCAGCCCGAGATCGTGAAGCAGGGCTCCAGCTACGGCGTCCGGCTGGAAGCCAGCGCACCCTCCATCCAGATGATGAAAGCCACCATCCACACCGAGCTCAGCCCCATCGTGGGCACCGAGAAACAGAGCGAGGACCTTGCACACAGCCTGCTGCAGGGCTTTGCGGATGACCCAGAAAAGCTCTGGGAGTCGAACATTTTCGGCAAAAGCCTGCACGAGCTGGTAAACGAAGGATTGCAGAACAAGCTGCTGCACATGCCGCAGGAGGCCCGCACCCGCCTGCAGGAAACGCTGGAACGGGTCATCAACGAGGGCTGCACCGGGCTCATCTGCATTCTGATTTAAAATGGCCGCCGCGTGCGCTTTGGCCATATTCAGCGGAAATCTATTTTATTATATTTGCGGTTTGGGCGCGTCTGCGGACGCTTCCAAACCGCTTTTTTCACGTAAAAAGCCCCAATTGCGAAGTTTATCATCTTTAAAAATGTTGTTGTCCCTGCGGCCTCTTGATGGTGAAAGCAAAAACAGGAAAAGCCCGCAGGCTTTTCCTGTTTTTAAAAATAAAAATAATTCCGCTATTTATGGCCAGAGCGAAGCGGCGGCCATTCCAAATCGTTACTTTTCTTCTTCGGTCAATTTATTGATGAGCAGCTGATAAATTTCGTTACCCTTGAGAATGAACTGCTTTTTCACCAGTTCGGCGGTCAGCCGGTCCGGCGTGCCCAGGTCCAGGCAGAACAGGTCTTCGTCCAGCCCTTTGACGGTGCAGCGGATGGAACAGTGCCCATCCGCTTTTTCGGTGATGCTGGCACTGTACTTGGCTTCCTTCCGGGCCCAGGTCTGGCAGCGCAGCACGGCGGCCACAGCCCGCTCCCGCACGCTGCGGGGCAGGTCATAGGCCAGCTCCTGCGCCACTTTGCGGCCTTTTTCGGTGATGGCATAGCTGCCGTTCGTCAGGGTGACGAGCTGCTGTTTTGTGATATCGTCCAGGCACGAGCCGATCTCAAAGTAATTGACCAGTGCCTCCTCCATCAGGGCGTTCTCGATCTCCTGCCGGGTAATGGGGCCGGCATTCTTTACCAGATAGCACAGCAGCAGCCGGATCTCGGTGCTGCTGGTCAACCCGCCGGGACGTACACCGGCAGTAAAAGCATCATTGGCGGTCATCGTTCCATACATCCCCTTTGCATTTTCTGTTCCTTCTTAGTATAAAGGCTTTCACACCGGATTGCAAGCCGAAGCGGCAAAATCCGTCTCGATCCGTTTCGGGCTTTCCGGCGTGGAATACACCCAGTGGTCGAGATGCCCTTCGGTGATGAAATATTTCAGCTCGAACCGGTGCCGCTGGCTCAGGGCGTGGTTCACGATCACCAGCTTGATCTTCATTTTCTCCGGCAGGATGTTTTTGATGTAGACGCTCACAGCCTGTCCCGGGGTAAGACCGGTGCAGCTCTCGGCAAGGCCCGCCAGGTTGGGCGCGATCTCAATGAAGGTACCGTAATCTTCCACGCTGCGCACGATGCCCACCACGGTTTCGCCCACGGTGAACCCGGCCGCGTTCTCCTCCCAGGTGCCCAGCAGCTCCCGGATGGTCAACACAAAGCGGCCCTGCACGTCCCGGTTCTTGATGGCGCACAAAATTTGCTGCCCCACGCTGACCCGGTCGGCGGGGGAGGAGATGCGGCTCACCGACATGCAGTCGATGGGCAGCAGGGCACTGATGCCGCAGCCCACGTCGCAGAAGGCACCGAAGGGTTCAATGTGAGTCACAGTGCAGGGCAGGATATCGCCGGGCTGCAGCGTATCCAGATAGTCGGCCTTGCACATCCGCTGCGCCTCTGCGCGGGAAAGACGATACACGGGCTGGCCGTTCTCGTCTGTATCCAATGCATCAATGACGAAGCAGGTGGGCCGCCCCACCCGGGTCAGTACAGCGATATCCCGCACGGTGCCGCTTTCGGCCCCATCGGCACACTGTGCGAATGGCATCATGGCCTTCACACCGCCCAACTCGAAACGCAGCTGGCGCTGGGTGTCAAAGGCCAGGGCGGTGGCCTGCAGAATTTCGCGGTTCGCCATGGCGGCGCGCAGCTCGGCGGCGGTCAGGCGGGCAGCGCAGCGGTAGTTGCCTTCGGTACGATATGCTTGCATCATCTTTCATTCCTCTTTCTCTGTTGTTTTTGGTTACTATTAAAACCTATGCATCCGCCCCGGCGGATATTTGCATTTTGTGTGGCTTTGCATTATACTATATCTGTATGTGCGGCGCTGCCGGAACGTTCCGGCCGTGCGGCACACAGCGCCCGCCTGTGTTTTGAAAAAGGTGGGCAGAAGGGAGAACCAGAGCTATGGATATCGCTGTGGGAGATACCATCCTCACCCGCAAGAAGCACCCCTGCGGTGCGCAGAGCTTTGAAGTGCTGCGCGTCGGCATGGATTTCAAGATCCGCTGCACCGGCTGCGGCCGCGAAGTGATGCTGCCCCGTGCCAAGATCGAAAAGAACATCAAAAAGGTGATAAAGCCCGGGCAGGGCTAGACCTGCCGGTGTACGCATGATTTGAGAATGTAAGGAGAACTGCAGGAACAATGAACCTGTTTGCCCAAATGGATGCGGTCTGTCACCGGTTTGAAGAACTTTCCGTCCGTCTGAACCAGCCCGAAACGGCTGCCGACCCGGCGCTGTTCCGAAAGCTGATGCAGGAGTATCACGACGCTGAGCCAGCCGTGCAGGCCTACCGGGAATGGAAGACTGCACAGGACCATCTTGCTCAGGCGAAAGCCCTGCTGGAGGAGCCGGGGGCTCTTGAGCCGGACTTCAAGCAGATGATACAGCAGGAAATCAGCGAAAAAAGTCAAGATGTGGCAAAGCTGGAAAATAATCTCAAAATTTTGCTGCTGCCAAAGGATGCCAACGACGGCAAAAACGTCATTGTGGAGATTCGCGGCGGTGCGGGCGGCGAAGAAGCTGCGCTGTTCGCTCACAGCCTGCTGCGCATGTACAGCATGTACGCGCAGAGCAGGGGATGGAAGTTGGAAATGCTCAACCTCAACGAGACGGAACTGGGCGGCGTGAAGGAAGCCATCTTCTCGGTGGACGGCGACGGGGCCTACAGCCGCCTGAAATACGAGAGCGGTGTGCACCGGGTACAGCGAGTGCCTGAGACCGAGACCCAGGGCCGCATCCACACCTCCACCGCCACGGTGGCCGTGATGCCTCAGGCAGAGGAAGTGGACTTTGCGCTGGACATGAAGGACCTGCGCATCGACACCTTCCGCTCCTCCGGCGCAGGCGGCCAGCACATCAACAAGACCTCCAGCGCCATCCGTGTGACACATCTTCCCACCGGCACGGTGGTAGAATGCCAGAACGAGCGCAGCCAGTTTCAGAACAAGGACAAGGCACTGGAAATTCTCCGCAGCCGCTTGCTGGCCCAAAAACAAAAGGAACAGCAGGACGCCATCAACTCGGAACGGCAGGGACAGGTGGGTACTGGTGACCGCAGCGAGAAGATCCGCACCTACAACTTCCCGCAGGATCGCTGCACGGACCACCGCATCGGCTTGACCGTGCACAACCTTTCCAAGATCATGGATGGCAATCTGGACGATGTGATCGACGCCCTTGCCACCCGGGAACAGGCTGAAAAGCTGCAGAAGTTTAATGGGTGAGCGCTTTAAAAACGATTTTAAAATAATACGTTATACCGTCTATATCTGCTGAAAAGCAGAAATACTTTACAGATAGAAAGAACGATGATTCGTATGGAAATGAAAACTGAAATTCTGCCCGCCGACCGGGCTGAAAGCATTGCTAAAGCCGCGCAGCTGCTGCGCAGCGGTGAGCTGGTAGCCCTGCCCACCGAGACGGTCTACGGCATTGCCGCCGACGCCCGCAACGGCGAGGCGGTCAAGAAAATTTTCGTGGCGAAGGGCCGCCCGCAGGACAATCCCTTGATCGTCCATGTGACCGGGCCGGAGATGCTGCCGGGTCTTGTCAGCGAGGTGCCCGAGCGTGCCCAGCTGCTCATGGCGGCGTTCTGCCCCGGCCCGCTCACCATCATCATGCCCCGCGGCCCGGAGGTGGCGGCGGAGTGCTGCGCCGGTCTGGACACCGTGGGCATCCGCATGCCCAGCCATCCGGTGGCCCGCGCGGTCATCCAGCAGAGCGGCTGCGCCTTTGCGGCCCCCAGCGCGAACCTTTCCGGCAAGCCCAGCCCCACCAATGCGCAGGATGTGTTCACCGATATGGACGGCCGCCTGCCGCTGATCCTGGATGGCGGCGAGTGTGACGTGGGTGTGGAGAGCACCGTGGTGTCGGTGGTGGGGGATAAGCCCACGCTGTTCCGCCCGGGCCACATCACGCTGGAAGACCTCGAGCGCGCCCTCGGTGAGGAAGTGGAGGTCTCCAAGGCTATCCTCGAAAAGCTGCCGGAGGGTGCTGTGGTGCGCAGCCCCGGCATGAAGTATAAGCACTATGCTCCCAAGGCCGATGTGACCCTGCTGAACGGCACCTTTGAGCAGTTCAAGGCCTATGTGGATGCACACGCCGACCAGAATCCCAGCTGCCTGTGCTTCACCGGCGAAGCCGAAAAGCTGGGTGTACCCTGCGTGGAATATGGCCGCGAGGGCGACGGTGCTGATCAGGCGAAACACATCTTCCGCTCCCTGCGCGCGTTGGACGAACAGGGCGATGCCGTGGTCTATGCCCGCTGCCCGCAGAAGGATGGTCTGTCCATGGCGGTGTACAACCGCCTCATCCGTGCGGCGGCTTTCCGGGTGATCGATCTATGATCACGCTGGGTATCACAGGCCGCAGCGGCTGCGGCAAATCCACCGTTACGGCGGTGTTTTCGGCCCACAGTGTGCCGCTGGCCGACGCCGACCAGATCAGCCGCGAGATTCTCCTGCCCGGTTCGCCGCTGCTGCCCGCACTGGTCCAGCGGTTCGGGGCAGATATCCTTTTGCCGGACGGCACGCTGGACCGCCGCCTGCTGGCAGACCGCGCTTTTGCCACGCCTGAGGGCAAGCGGGCGCTGGACAGCCTGACCCATCCGGAGATCGTGCGGCGCATCCGTGCGGCAAAGCAGTCTGCGCAGGAAGCCGGTGCGGCACTGTTCGTGCTGGATGGCGCGGTCATCGTGGGCACGGCGGCACAGCCCGAGTGCGACCGCCTGTGCGTGGTCACGGCCCCCTTTGCAACCAGCGTGGCGCGCATCGTGGCCCGGGACGGCATCTCGGCCGAGATGGCTGCCCGCCGCCTGAATGCGCAGACGCCGGAAGAAGCCCTGACCGCGCAGGCGGATTATGTCCTGCACAACGATGCCGACCTTGCCCATCTGCAGGCCGAGGCAGAAAAGCTGTGCGAGAAGCTCCTGATGGAAGGAGGTGCGGGAGAGCGGCTTTGAACGAACAATACAAGAAACGAGAGGACACTGCCCCGCAGTATGACCCGGAAGCGGCCCGTGTGCGCCGCGCAGTCCGTGCCGAAAAGGCCCGCCGCCGCAAGAAAAAGCGCATCCGTCGTCTGATCCTGCTGGTTCTGGCGGTGCTTCTTGCACTGGTGGTGCTGCCCCGTGCCTGGGACGGCGCCGAACGGATGCTCTATCCGCGCAAATACGAAGCCCTTGTGGACCAGTGGGCCGAGACCTACGATCTCGATCCGCTGCTGGTGGATGCCTTCATCCGCACCGAGAGCGGCTTTGATCCGCAGGCCACTTCCACCGTGGACGCTCGGGGTCTGATGCAGATGACCGAGGAGACCTTCATCTGGCTGCGCAGCAAGATCGCTCCGGACGAAGGGCTGACCTTTGCCGATCTGTATGACCCGGAGGTGAGCATCCGGTTCGGGTGCTACTACCTGCACCTGTGCCTGACCCGCTACAACGGCGATGTAGCCACGGCTGCGGCGGCCTACCACAGCGGCTGGGGCACGGTGGACAATCTGCTGCAGATGGAGGAACACTCCGCCGACGGCGTCACCCTGCAGGGTTTTCCCTATAATCAGATGAACCATTACGTCAAAAAAATCACTTCCTGCTATGCTGCGTATCAGCGCATTTACGCGGGAAACTGAGAGGAGATAAACGAACATGAGCGAAACGCTTACCGCAAAGCAGGCAGCCGAACAGCTGCTTTATCAGCCGGAGTATGCCGCCGACAAGAACGCGGATGTCAAGGCAAAGGCCGCTGCCTTTGCCGAGGGCTACAAGACCTTCCTGAACGCCGCCAAGACCGAGCGCGAGGCCGCTGCAGCCAGCGAGAAACTGCTGGTGGAAGCAGGCTACGAAAAGTTCGAGCCGAAAAAGGTTTACGCCCCCGGCCAGAAGATCTACTTTATCCAGGAGCACAAGGCGGTCGTGGCCGCTACCATCGGCCAGAAGCCCTTTGAAGAAGGTTTCCGTCTGGTCATTGCTCACATCGACAGCCCGCGTCTGGACCTGCGCCCGAACCCGCTGTACGAGTCCAACCACTTCAGCTACTTCAAGACCCACTACTATGGCGGTATCCGCAAGTATCAGTGGGGCACCATTCCGCTGGCCATCCACGGTGTGTTCACCCGCGCCGACGGCTCCAGCGTGTCCTTCGCGGTGGGCGAGGACGAGAACGACCCGGTGTTCTGCATCACCGACCTGCTGCCGCATCTGGGGGCCGAGCAGAACGACCGCAAGCTCAGCGAGGGCATCAAGGCCGAAGAACTGAACGTGCTCATTGGGTCCGACGCCGTGGAGGATGCCGACATCAAGGAAGCTGTTAAGCTGAACACCCTGATGCTGCTGCACGAGAAGTACGGCGTCACCGAGCGCGACTTCACCCGCGCCGAGATCGAAGTGGTGCCCGCCCACAAGGCCCGGGATATCGGCTTTGACCGCTCCATGGTGGGCGGCTACGGCCACGATGACCGCGTGGATGCCTACCCGGCCCTGATGGCAGAGATCGAGACGAAGAATCCCGTGCACACCACCGTCTGTGTGCTGACTGATAAAGAGGAGATCGGCTCCGACGGTGTCACCGGTATGCAGAGCATGTATGTGTTCCACTTCCTGCAGCTGCTGTGCCGTGCCGCCGGGCAGGACGATATTATTGCTTTCCAGAACAGCGTGTGTCTGTCTGCCGACGTGACCGCCGCCTACGACCCGTCCTGGGCAGGCGCTTTTGAACCCCAGAACGGCACCTATGCAGGCCGCGGCGTGGCATTCTTTAAGTATACCGGAAGCCGCGGCAAGAGCTCAGCCAGCGATGCCAACGCCGAGCTGGTAGGGAACATCACCCGCCTGCTGGATGCCAACGGCGTGGCATGGCAGATCGGTGAGCTGGGCCGCCTGGATCTGGGCGGCGGCGGCACCATCGCCAAGTACGTGGCCAACCGCGGCATCCCGGTACTGGACATCGGCGTGCCGGTGCTGTCCATGCACTCTCCCTTTGAGGTCATCCACAAGACCGACCTGTACATGGCCTACCGCACCTTCTCGCTGTTCTGCCAGAACGCCGAATAAAGATTTAGCCCCGGATCGCCCGCAGCAGCAGGTTTTCCGGGGCTTTTTTTTTTTTTTTTGAAAAAACTTGACCTTCAAGCGTCTTTAAGGTGTAATGTGAGTGCGGAGGTGAAGCAAATGAACATCAAACAGGCTTCGAAACAAAGCGGGGTGTCCGCCCCCAATATCCGATTCTATGAAAAAGAGGGACTTCTGAACCCTGCCCGACTGCCCGGCAACGATTACCGCGACTACACAGAACAGGATGTCCGCACCCTCCGGTTCATCCGGATGCTGCGAATGCTGGATGTGCCGCTTCCGGTCATCCGGTCCGTGCTGGCGGGCGATGCACCGCTGGGGAATGTTTTGCGGGAGCAGCAGACCGCACTGGAGCAGCGCGCAAAGCAGCTGGAAGGGGCGGCGCGTTTTTGCGCAGAACTGGCCCGGCAGGACCCGTCTGCGGCGTCGCTGGATGTGGACGCCTGCCTGTCTCGGATGGAAAATCCCGCACAGCCGCAGACATTTTTCTCCGGCTGGGTGCAGGATTACCGCACGCTGGCGCAGGTGCAGCATCAGAAGCACTTTTTCTTTATCCCGCAGGGCAGCATCAACACGCCGCAGGAGTTTACGGCAGCCCTGCAGGCGTATGCAGAGGAGCGCGGGATACAGCTCAGCCTGACCAAAGAGGGCATGTACCCGGAATTTTCGCTGGATGGGATCCCGTACAAGGCCTACCGCAACCCGGGCAAGTACCATGATGAAATCTGCTGCGACGCTGTCCATCCGGAACAGCTGAACACCGGGCTGCTGTCCCACCGGGAGCGGCAGCTGCGGGGCCTGCGGGTCCTTCTGCCTGCGGCATGCACCTTTGCCGCCATCCTGACAGCAGGCTGGATGGCGACCGGAGGGACAGACTGGCTCTGGCTGGCGGCACTGGCAGCAGCGGGTGTCCTGCTGGGCCGCTGCTTTGAAAACCGGCTGTGACTGGGCCAGCCTGCTCAGCTCAACGGCAGAGCCTCGGCCACAGTTAAAAAGGTATAGCCATTGTCGGTGTACCACTGGATGATGTCCGGCAGGGCTTCGGCGGTGGTGCGGGTGGAGGCGGAATCGTGCATCAGAACGATGCAGTTCGTCTGCTGCCCAGTCTCCCGCACCACGTTGCGGTAGATGGTGTCTGCGCTGGGGTGACCGCCCACAGCGTCCTCGGCGCAGACGTTCCAGTCTACCCACTGCAGACCTTTCTGTTCCACCTCGGCTTTCAGTTGTTTCATCAGCCCTTTGCCGCCGTAGCGACGGCTCACGGTGTTGGTGCTGCCGCCGGGGAAGCGCAGATACCGGATGCTTTCTGCATCCACATAGGGCGCGATGCGCTCTTTCAGCAAGGCAATGTCCTCCCAGTAGGCGTCGGAACTCTGGTAAATGTCACTGTATTCGTGGGAGGCAGAATGCAGCGCGATCTGATGCCCGGCAGCGGCAGCCTGTGTGAGCAGGGGCAGATACTTCTCGTTGTAGCCGGTAGCCACCACAAAAAAGGTGCCATGGACCCCGGCGGCATCCAGTGCTGCCAGCACCGCCGGAGTCGTCCGGCTGGGTCCGTCATCAAAGGTCAGGCAGACCCATTTTTCGGGCTGCGCACTGCCGGCGTTGTCCGCAAAGGCGGCAGCAGCGGGACAGAGTGCAGAAGTGTCCGGCACGGGGGTCAGGTCCTGCTGGGTGCAGCCGGTAAACCCGGGGGCTGCCCCGGCAGCAAACCCGGCAACAAAGGCAAACAGGGTGAATGCGGCCACCCGCATCCTCTTGCGCAGAGAACGGTATTCTGAGAGCGTCATCCGGAAAACCTCCCTTGTACGTTGTTTTGCGTTTCAGACGTTTTTATATAGATATGAAGGCCGGAAAAATCTATGAAAAACGGGAAAAAAGCTTGACTGTCCGGGAGGAATGTGGTAATATATTCAAGCAGTCCGCGAGACGGCCTCAAGCCTCAGAGACCGGATGGACGGCAGAAAACAGGATATGCGAGGGTGGCGGAACTGGCAGACGCGCACGTTTGAGGTGCGTGTGGTTTATCCTTGGGGGTTCGAGTCCCCTCCCTCGCACCAAAGAAAATCCACGAAAAGTCGAAGAAATTCGATAATTCGTGGATTTTTATTTTTGCGCAGTGCTCAAATACTGCCGGATACTGCCCAATAATGCCCGCTTTTGCGGGTGCTTTTGTAGGAAAATTGTAGTGTGAAATCGGCAGTAACCATGCGGCTTTTCGGGCCGTTTGAAAAAGCCGATTGTATGAAAACAGGCCGCAGCTTCCACAAAACGGAGGCTGCGGCCTATTTGTTCAGATCGCCCGGCGGTTGTGCCTTTGCAGGCTGCCGGGAGTAGTCGAAAATGGGGCGCCGGTTTCCCAGCGCCTTGAAAGCCGTAAAGGCTTTTGTGCGGCGTCCCCCGCATGGTACGCACTGTCAGGAGGCGGGCAGGGGACTTGGTGCTGCAGCACCGTGCAGAAGGTCTTTACTTGCCCTGCGCTTTCAGGCGGTCGTAGGTCTTGTCCGCCTGGATCGCCGCAGCGGTGAAGCTGTTGTTGCGCCACCACGCTACCAGCGCGGCCACCGTGGTGATGCCCGCGGTGATCAGCTGCTCCACGGTCTGGCTCTCGATGGGCAGCATGGGCCTGCCCAGAGCGCTCAGCACCTGGTTGGTCAGCGCCAGCAGCAGCACGGCGGTGCGGGCGATGGTACCGGTGGAAATTTTGAGGTTATTCATAGCAGTGTCCTTTCTCCCGGCAGCGCCGGGCTCTCATTTAATCGCGGATGGGCAGAGCTTTGGCACGGTTATACAGTTCGGTACCCGTGCCGTTGCCGCCCAATGCGTGATAACTCGTGTAAAGGTATTCGATGTTTTTCAGACCGCTCGTGTTGATGTAACCCTTTTCGAGGTAGTGGGTGCATGCCTGATACAGTCGGTCGTGCATGATGGCAAGCAGACCGTCCTTGATGGCTTTGTACTCGGTGACCTTTTTAACGAGGTAGGCCCAGCCGATGCCAAGCAGCCAGATAGCTCCCTCCATCCAGTGGGCCGAGGTGTACGCAAAAAACTGCTGCATTGGTATCACACCTCCGAGTCTTCGGCGCTATCTTCCCATGCCTGTTGGATGCGCTGTCCATTAGCACAGATCACATCCATGGTGGCGTCAGCCTGAATGTTCGTTGCGATCAGCGCCTTGTTCATTGTGTCCATACCGAAGTAGCCGGTGAATACTTCGCCAGTGGGCAAAGGCGCCGCTACTGCAATCTGGCTGACGTTGTGTTCCTCCAGTGTAGCTAAAACATTGGAGAGCCACGACGCGTAGGGCGCGTCAGAAATCAAGTAGCTTGCCATTGGTCACACCTCCATCACGGGAATGCCATAGTCCACGGCACACTGGTGCTCGATGCGGCATCCGCGAGCAGCCTGCCAGCCCGGCGCAAAAATCGCCACGTCGGCCTTTGCCAGGAACTCAATGCTCCGGGCCAGATAGTCCAGCGGCTTTGCGGCAGGGCCGAAGTCGCTGAAGAAGGTCTCCAACGCATCGACCTTGCCGAACTGCTGCCGGGCAATCTCGATCACTCTGCGGCGCTCCGCATTGATTTCGTCATCAGAGCGGCCGCCCATCGGCTGGCTGATAAAAATAACCTTACTCATGCTCTCACCCCTTCGCTTTACTCAGCCCAGCACGCTTGATGATGCTGGCATAGTCCTTGTAAGCGTGGCTCATGTCAACATTGGTGCTCACACCGGGCACGCGGGCAGTGCTGGTGTACTGCCACATGCCAAAGGCAAACGCCGTTTTGGGCTTATCCTCAGGCTTGGTCTTGCGCTGGTCTTTGGGGTATCTCGCCAGCCACACGTCGTAGGGCTTGAGGGCCGCACCGCCCATGTAGAGATATGTCTGGCCGAACCACAGGCCGGTGTACAGCAGGGCATACACGCCCCAGCCTTCCACCGTGCCCAGCATGTAGGCCGTCAGGTCGGTCAGTGCGGACTTGCTGAGGGTCTGCTGCACCTTGTCCTCAATGTCCACGGCCACGGGCAGCTGCAGCGTCTTGCCCACCAGAAGCTTGTGCAGCATGGCCAGCTCCTTGTCGGCCTGTGCCCGGTTAACGGCCTTGAAGTAGCCATACACTCCGCACGGGATGCCCAGCCGCTGGCACTCGGCGTAGTTCCGGGCGAACTGCGGGTCGGTGTACGGCTTGCTGGGCTTGCCCTCTGCGCTGTTGCCCATGGCCCGCAGCATAACGCCGTCGATTTTGCCGGACGCTTTGACTTTGGCCCAGCCGATAGTGCCCTGGTGGCGGGATACGTCCATGATGGTTTTAGCCATTGCCGTCAGCCTCCTTGTCCAATGCCGCCTGTACCCTTGCCCGCCACTTTGCAGGCACGTCCTCGATGGTAAATGCACCGTCGAACTGGTGCAGCCTGATCTGCGTCACATAAAACTTGACCATGTATCACCCCTCCTCTCCGGCCAGCAGGTCCAGCATGGCCGCTTCCAGCGCCGCGATACGCTCCTCGGTGGTGGGCAGCTGTGCCATCTGCTCGGCTTGCTTGCGGGCGTCCTCCTGCGCTGCGGCTGCTGCGGCCTCGGCCTGCGCCACCAGGTCCGGGCGCGGGGTGATGGCGGTCACGGTCGGCAGGCCGTCCCGCTCCTCAGTCGTGATGTCTGCATAGGCGAGGACGCCCGGCAGGGTCATGCCCTCCGGGATGACGGCCCAGCCGTCCGGGATAGGCGTGGTGCAGATGCCATAGATCACCCGGTGCTCGGGCTGGGTGGTGCAGTCAATAATAGTCATCATGTGTTACCTCCTATTACAGGTACTGGTAGCCATACACGGTAAAGCGGTTTGCGCTGGAGCCGCCCGAGATGGACAGGGTGCCATCCGATGCAAAGGATACGGAGACCAGCGAGACATCGGCGCTTTCATTGTTAAAGTGAATGTAGTTGCTAATTGTCTCATAGCCTGAAGTTGCGAGGCCTGTAAGCGCCACAGCTGCGGAGCCCCCGCGTGCGACCTTTGCATGCCCGAAATCCGCAGACACTCCAAGAGTAGTCCCTACTGCAACCTCGTAATCAGAAGTATTCGTATACCCTCTACCATTCCGTCCCATCGCGGGAATTGCCGAGACAATCTCGACATAGTCCACCGTGCTGGGGATTGCCATCGTGGTGGTGCCGCCGGTGCAGACGCCTGCACCGCTAAAAACCAGTTTACCGTCCATACCAATAATCCTTTCTAAGCGTGTGATTTTGTCCGCGGTCAGTGCAAAGAGGGTGTCGGCCTCGGTCTTGCTGTACGCACTGCCCTCCCTGATCTCCGCGTTGAGGACTGCCAGCTGTGCACGCAGCTGCGTCTCAAGGTCAGCCTGCGCCGCCCGCCACTGGGCGATGAGCTGTGCCGTCGGGATGCCGGTGACTCCGTCCCTCATGACGCCGCAGACGGCTTCGTCCGCACGGGTGTCGGTGATGTCGGCGGCGGTGATGGCGGTGGAGCCCGCCGGGCGAGTGACCTCGGCAAGGCAGAGGTCGTAGACCAGCGCCGTGCGGGTGATTGCCGGGGCCGAGGGGCTGGCCGAGTCCGGCGTGCCCTCAAGCACCTGCAGGCTTGTCTTGCGGGCCGCTGCGTCGTAGCGCAGCACCACGCGGTCGATGCGGGTGCGCACCGGGTCGGCGGCGGTCAGGGCCAGCGTGGTGGGCTGCTCCATGATGATGCTCCTGCCCTTAAAACGGGACGGGCGCACCCATGCCTGACCCGCGCTGACGGTCAGGCTCAGCTCGCCCGAGATGGAGACCGCGAAGTCCTCCTCGGCGCTGTATACGCCGCTCTGCCGGGTGGCGAGGTAGCCCGATGCGTCGTCGGCGTCGTAGGTGATGCCATTTTCGGGGTAAGTTATGATGTCGCTCATAGGTCCTCCTTTACGTTTTGTGCCAGCTGGGCGTGCCCAGCCGGATGGTGCGGGTGGTGCCGCTGTCCTGGCTCTGCGTGATGATGTCGGCCACGCGCACCATGGCGGTGTAGCCCAGCTGGGGCAGGCTGGCGCTCAGCACGTCGCCCACCTGCAAAGCATCGTCGTCCACGTCAAACTCAATGCTGCCGGTGCGCAGCTGGGCCAGCAGCTTTTCGCCGCCCCGGTCGGCCAGCCGCTGCAGGTAGCTCTCGCTGGTTGTGGTTTCGCCCTTGTCCTCGTCGGGCTGGATGTCCCGGGCGTCGATGTACATCTCGCGCCGGTCAGAGCCGGTGGTGTCCACGTCACCCACCCAGACGGTGGCCCGGGCACTGCCTTCGCCCGCGCCCTGCACGAGGGCGACGTTGGCGTAGTCGGTGTCCGCAAAGCTCCACCCGGCGTTGAGCAGGTTGCCCCATTTCGGGCTGAACCGGTTGTTCGGGTCGAAGGTGGGCCGGAAGCACTCAAACAGCAGCCTTTTGCTGCTGCCGGTGCCGTCCAGCACGATGCGGAACCCGAGGTCACACGCCTGCCCGATGGTCTGGCAGTAGTCGAAGACCGTGCCGCCGGAGGTCTGCTTATCAAAGGTGGTGTCAAAGCCGTACTCGGTGCCCAGCTCCAAACGCGGCCACGGCTGCATGGTGCTCACCAGCGCCCGCATAGCCTGTTCGGCATTCTGCTCCTTGATGACCGCAGCCGAGACGCGCTTTGTCAGCAGCCATGTTGCCGGGTAGCCGCTCACCACGAGGTTCGCGTCCGCGTTCTGGTTGGCCCTGCTGCAGATGCGCATGGGGATGCGGGGCGTTTCATCGCTGCGGACGACCCAGCGGCCTTCCTGCAGGAGCTGCAGGTTCTCGGTCGTCGGTCTAACCTCAAGGGTAAAGCCGCCCTCGGAGTAATACGGGCTGTCCCAGTAGAAGGACACCCACACATCCACCCAGCCCACGCGGGCAAGGGTGACGGCGTCTAACACGTCCAGTCTCATAACGGTTCGGGCAGGATGCCCGCCTCCATCGGATAAAAGCTCACGGATGCCCGCAGATAGCTGGCCCCGCTCTCGGCCTGCAGGCTGAGCACGTTGTCGCCGGGCTGCAGCTCAGTGAGGGTGCTGTCCTCGTCCAACGCGGCAAAGCAGTTTGTGGTGATGCCCTCATGTGTCAGTGCCACGGCCAGCCGGTCGGACGTGCTGCGGTAAATTTCCAGTGTGTCATCAGGCTGCAAGGTCAGGTCAAAGCCGATGTACGCGCCGGTGCGCAGGTCTACCACCTTCGGGTGCACCACCGGCGTGGTGGCGCAGCTCAACGTGGCCGTGAAGGGCACCGGAAGGCTGCCGTCGTTGCGCAGCACTGCAATGGTGCCGTCCTGCCGGATGCCGTACTGGTGACTGTCGTAGCAGACGGGGAACGAAAACGCTGGCCGGAAGCCGCCCAGCACGCTTCTGACGGCGGTCAGGTCGTACCAGAAGGGTTTTGGAGTGTACAGCATCAGGCTGCAGCGCGGGTCCGGGGTGTAGCTGGAAAAGTAGGGCGTCTTTTGCAAGGCGAACCGTGCGAAATAGCGGTCACCGAAGTAGAGGGTGCCTTTTGTGAAGTACGGCAGGCAGCGGGTGAAAAAGTTCGCGTTTTCCAGCTTGTGCGCACCCCAGAATGTTACATCCAGCGTGCGGGACACGCCGGAGACGCTCTGCCGCTCCACGGTCGTGCCGGTCTGGTTGATGCCCTGAGCCGTTTGCAGGTCGATGTCCACACCGTTGAGCGGGTCGAGGAAGTAGGGCATGTCGTAGTCCCAGCCCAGATGCAGGACGGCACCGGCGTCGGTGACGATCTTTAAGTGATCCTTAAAAAGCACAGTGTCCCTCCTTATCCTCTGCGCTGGCGGCGGTCCTTGTCGGCCTCCCAGCGGGTCTCGCGGGCAAGGTCAGCCGCAGACTGGGCCTTGCTCTGGATGTACTGATTGATGGTGGTGTCGCCCTCGCGGTGGTAGCTGCTGGCAGCAGCACGCACCTGCGCGGTGCCGGACGCGGCCACGGTTGATCCTAGCCGCATGTTGTCGGACAGCACCAGGCTGCCCGCCTGCCGGATCATGTCGGCAAGGGCGGAGTTGGTCTTGGTCAGCGCCTTGGTGTTGGCGTTGATGGCGTCCTCCAGGCTGCCGGTGCCGGTGGAGATGTCGATATCGCCGCTGATACCGCCGGAGCCGCCACTGCCGCCAGAAACGCTGCCGCCGCCGGACACGCCGGAGCTCTTTTTAGAGCCGCCCAGCTTGCCCACGATGGCCGCGATGGCGATGCCCAGCGCCACGGCTGCGCCCGCCACGATGACGCCCATCGGGATGCCGAAAACGGTTGCGTTCAGGGCCGCAGAGATGGCGGTCATCATGCCCTCAAAAGCCGCGCCGATGGAGCCGATCATGCCAGCCACGCCCGCGTAGATGGACGGGAAGCTGGACAGCAGGCCGCCCTGCAGGCCCTGACTGATGGCCGTGGCCGCGTTGCTCAGGGGGCCCTTGAGCCCGGTGAAAATGCTGGTGAGGGTGCTGCCCAGCTGGGACGCCTGCTGCCACACGTCGGCAAAGCCGTTCGTCAGGCCGCTGCAGATCTGGGTGCCGATGTCCCACGCCTTGGCGGCGATCTGCTGCTGGTACTGGCCCAGCACGCCGTTGATCCTGTCTCTTATACACATCTC
>ERZ652152.397-NODE-397-length-20098-cov-7.79569_pt1 | contig 20098 bp, 17 predicted proteins | sample MGYA00514757_ERZ652152 | MGnify/ENA metagenome assembly ERZ652152
ATAAGAGACAGGCGAAGGGTCGCGCGGCGATATCCGCGAGCTGATCATCGAGGAATTCATCCGCTTCGACAGCGAAATCACGCTGCTGACCGTCACGCAGAAGGACGGCCCGACGCTCTTTTGCCCGCCGATCGGCCATGTGCAGAAGGGCGGCGACTACCGCGAGAGTTTCCAGTCGCCCTACGTGGCACCGGAACACCTCGCTGAGGCGCAGCGCATGGCGGCCGCCGTCACCGAAGCCCTGACCGGTGCCGGGCTGTGGGGCGTGGAATTCTTCCTGAGCCACGAAAACGGGGTTTATTTCTCCGAACTTTCGCCGCGCCCGCACGACACGGGCATGGTGACGCTGGCCGGGACGCAGAATCTCAATGAGTTCGAACTGCACCTGCGCGCCGTGCTGGGGCTGCCGATTCCCGCGGTGACTTTCGAACGCCTGGGCGCCACGGCCGTGGTGCTCTCGCCCCTGGCAAGCCCCGTGGCGCCGCGCTACGAGGGGATCGACCGGGCGCTGGCCTCCGATCCCCGTACCGACGTGCGGATCTTCGGCAAACCTTCGGCGCGCGTCAACCGCCGTATGGGCATCGTCGTGGGCTATGCGCCGCTGGGCGACGACCTCGATGCCCTGCGCGGCCGGGTGAAGGCCGCGGCCGCCGAAATCAAAGTCCTCGAACCTTAAAAACCTGTTTCGATATGGCACAATACGCACTTATTTCGACCGAGAAAGGCGACATGAAGGCCGAGCTCTATACGGAGGAGACCCCCGGTACGGTGGCGAACTTCGTCGAGCTGGCCAACCACAATTTCTACGACGGGCTGACCTTCCACCGGGTGATTCCGGGCTTCGTCATCCAGGGCGGCTGCCCGCGGGGCGACGGCACGGGCGGCCCCGGGTACAAGATCAAATGCGAGACCTCGGCGCCGCGCCAGTATCACGACCGGGGCGTGCTCTCGATGGCCCATGCCGGAAAGGACACGGGCGGCTCGCAATTTTTTATCTGCTGCGCCCGCGAGTCGACGCAGCACCTCGACGGCCGCCACACCTGCTTCGGCCGGGTGGTCGAGGGGCTGGACGTCATCGACGACATCCGTCCCGGCGATCTGATCCTCTCGATCCGCATCGTGGAGGAGTAGGCATACCGCCCGCGTGTACATGAACAAAGCCCTCCCTGTGCGGAGGGCTTTGTCCTTGCCCCCCCCCTATATTTTTTTCACCATTTCGAACTGCCGCCCCGTCACGGCGATGTTCGCCGCCTCCAGGAACGCCGTTAACGATTCGCAGCCGGCCTCGGTGTTTATGGCCTTGACCGAATCCGCCTTGTTGAGCCGGAGCGCTTCCCGCAGCAGCGAGGTGGCGATCCCCCGCCGCCTGTACCGCTTGTCGACAGCGATTAGGGCAATGTCGCCCGAGGCGGGTTCGAAGATGCAGTATCCCACTTGTGTCCCCTCTGCGCGGGCGCTCAGCCCGGCGAAGTCCCCCGCAGCCCGCCTTATGGCCTCGGGGCTGTTCTGCCAGGAGGGCATGAAATCCCAGAACTGCGGGTCGGGGGCGAACCGTCCCACATCGACGGGCGTTACCGTACAGGCAATGTCCGGGATTTTCGCGCCGAGGTGCACGTGCGCGCCCTGTTGTATGGAATAATTGAATTCACGCGCCGTTTCGAACCCGAGCTTCCGGTAGACCGATACCGCCTTTGTGTTGTGTTGCAGGACTTCCAGCAGGTATTGCCGGATTCCGGCCTCCCGCAAGTAGGGGATGGAGTGTTCGAAGACCTTTGCAGCGAGCCCCTGCCCGCGATAGGCTTCGAGGGTTCCCGTGCCGGTGTCGTAGGCCGTCGGCAGGCCGTTGAAATTCCCTCTCCCATTCAGGGTGAACGCGGCGATCCGCTCCCCGTCGAACGCGGCGAACGACAGGCGGGGATCGAAACCGCGCCTGCGCAGCATGCGCCGGAGCTGTGTTTCGTCCAGTTGGACTTCGTAATCGGCGAATGCCTGGCCGAATGCCTCGAACAGCGTGCCGAAACATGTATTTTCCAGTGATTTTATCTCCATATGTGTCTGTTTCGGATTTCGGGGGACAGGGCTCCGTCCCCTCTTTTCAAGAGTCGTCGGTTGCAGCTTCTTCCCGCTGCGGGATCGCGCTTTACGCCGGGCACCGCCCCCTCTTCGCCGGAAAGCGAACTGAAAAAAACTCCCCTCGGGAACCGATGTCCGCGAGGGGAGCGCCTTATTCCGTATTGCCCGGGAGTTATTTCCCGAACTTGGCGATGATATTGTCCGTAGCTTTTTTCAGCAATTCCTCAGGGCAGCAGAGGGTGATGCGGATGTAACGGTTGCCCTCCGAGCCGAAGATGCCGCCCGGGGTCAGGAACACGTCGCATTTGTCCATCACCTCGTCCGAGAATGCAAAGCTGTCGCCCTCGTACGATTCGGGCAGCTCGGCCCATACGAACAGCCCGGCCTGGTGCTCGCGGTATTTGCATCCCAGCGCGTCGAGCAGCGCATAGGCCTGCTTCTCGCGGCCGTAATAGATGTCGTTCAGCTCCTTGAACCACTCTTCGCCCAGTGCCAGCGCCGTGTCGGCCGCCGCCTGGATCGGGTAGAACATGCCCGAGTCCATGTTCGACTTGAACGTCAGGATCGAGTCGATCCACTCCTTCTTGCCCACGACGACGCCCACGCGCCAGCCGGCCATCGAGTGGCCTTTCGACAGCGAGTTCATCTCCAGTGCGACGTCGCGTGCGCCCTCGGCCTCCATGATCGAGATCGGGGCGGCGGCATTGCGGATGAAACTGTACGGGTTGTCGTGCACGATCAGGATGTTGTGCCGGGCGCCGAAATCCACGATTTTCTGGAACAGCTCCATCGTCGGGGTCTGGCCCGTCGGCATGTTGGGGTAGTTGACCAGCATCATCTTCACGCCGTCCAACCCGGCCTTCTCGATCGCCTCGAAGTCGGGGTAGAAGCCGGTCTGTTTGTTCAGCGCATAGGGAACCATCTCGCCGCCCGAGAGGCGCACGGCAGCCGAGTAGGTGGGGTAGCCGGGATTGGGCACGAGCACCTTGTCGCCCTTATTGAGGAACGTCATGCATATGTGCATGATGCCCTCCTTTGAGCCGATCAGGGGCAGTACTTCGTTGTTGTAGTCCAGTTCCGTGCGGTACCATTTCTTATACCAGTCCGCAAAAGCCTTGCGCAGGATGGGTTCTCCCTTGTAAGACATGTATTTGTGTACGTCGGGGCGCTGTGCCTCCTTTGCGAGGCGGTCGATGACCGACTGGTGCGGGGGCAGGTCGGGGCTGCCCATAGCGAGTTTCACGATCTGACGGCCCGTTGCCGCTTCGATTTCGGCGATCTCGCGCAGACGGCGCGAAAAATAGTACTCTCCGATGCCGTCCAACCGATGGGAACGGGCGATGTTGACTGCTTTTGCCATAGTATAAGGGTGTTTGGATTTTTGCCAGCAGCAAAGATAGGTATTCCGATTAAAATTTAAAAGCCATCGTTGAATTTTATCTGCCATCCGACTCTCTCCGCCGCTTCATTTCTCGCCCCAAACTGCTTTTGAGCGACATGCGGGACGGGTAACAGTTCGTAACATTTTTTACGAACCGTCCCGCTTACAGCGAGAAGAGGATGAATATCTGCGCCGTCAGCACGCGCAGGAACATCACTACGGGATAGACCGTCGAATAACCCACGGCCGGCATGTCGTTGCCTGCCGTCGCATTGGCGTAGGCCAGCGCCGGGGGATCGGTCGTCGATCCGGCGATAAGTCCCATCAGCGTGTAGTAGTTCATTTTGAGCCACAGCCGCGCCACCAGCGCGACGATTATCAGCGGCAGGACGGTGATGGCGACGCCGTATCCGATCCAGCGGTAACCGCCGTCGACGATGGCGTCGATGAATCCGTCGCCCGCGCCGATGCCCACCGCCGCGAGGAACAGCGCGATGCCGATTTCGCGCAGCATCAGGTTGGCGCTCATCGTAGTGTAGGTGACCAGGTGGAAATGCGTGCCGAAGCGTCCGATCAGGATGGCCACGATCAGCGGGCCTCCTGCCAGTCCGAGCTTCACGGGCTGGGGTACGTTGAGCAGCGGAATTGACCCCAGCAGCACACCTAAAGCGATACCTACGAAGATCGTCACCAAATTAGGCTGGTTCAGCTTCTTGAGCGAGTTGCCCAATACGTCGGCCACCTGCGCCACGGCTTTCGCGGGCCCTACGACCATCACACGGTCGCCGACCTGCAGTTCCAAGCCCTGATAGGGGATCAGATCGACGCCCGCGCGGTTTACGCGCGTGATGGTGATGCCGTATTTCGTGCGCAGGCGCAGGTCGGAGAATTTCTTGCCGTTGAGCGACGATTTCGTAATCAGGATGCGGCGCGACACCAGCTCGGCATTGGGCGTATTGTTGCCCCACTGCTCGTCGGTCATCTCCACGCGGCGGCCGAAGAAGGCCACGATCGCCTCGATGTCCTCGGCCTGCGAGATCAGCCACAGCCGGTCGCCGATATGTATCACGCTCTCCGCATCGGCCATCGAGATCGTTCCGTCGGGACGCAGGATGCGCGATATGACGAACTGACGGTTGATCAGGTCGCGGACATAGGCCACCGTGCGGCCGTCGAGCGTCTTGTTGGTGAATTCGACCGAAACCTTGTCGGCGAGCTTGTGTTCACGGCTCAGCGCCGCCAGCCCCTCGTCCTCCTTTTCGAACTTCACGCGCAGGGCGTAGCGGATGAAGATCATCGTGAATATGATGCCCACGACGCCGAGCGGATAAGCCACGGCGTATCCCAGCGCGATCGTGGGGTCTTCGATTCCCAACGCATCGGTGTAAGCCTGCTGCGCGGCACCCAGTCCGGGGGTGTTGGTCACTGCGCCCGAAAGGATGCCGACCATCGTCGGAATCGGCGTGCCCGTCGCCAGATGAACTACATAGGCCGTCGCCACGCCCAGCAGTACGATCGCTACGGCACACATGACCAGCGTCATGCCGCCGTGCTTGAACGATGCGAAAAATCCCGGTCCGACTTGCAGACCGATCGAGAAGACGAACAGAATCAGCCCGAATTCCTGCACGAAGTGCCTGACCTCGCCGTCCACCGTCATTCCGAAATGACTCAGGACGATACCTACGAACAGAATCCATGTGATTCCGAGCGAGATGCCGCCGATTTTGACTTTTCCGAGCAAAATGCCGATGGTGATGACCAATGCGAAGGTCAGCACGGCATGGGCGATGCCGCTGCCGAAGAACAAGGTGTGTAACCACTCCATATTAACCTACTTTTGTGCGAATTGCCAGCAATTGTGCAAAAGTAGTATTTATTATAGAATTTAAAAAACTTTGATGCGACTTTTATAAGCCCGATATATGCCCGTCCGCCTGCCGCAGGGCTTACTGCTAATACAGATACCGCTCCATCAGCGGCATCAGCAGCGCCGTAGCCAATCCCATCAGGGCCATCGCCAGTCCGCTCAGGGCTCCTTCGACGGCTCCCATCTCGATGGCGCGCGCCGTACCGATGCCGTGCGCCGCGGCTCCCAGCGCAAACCCCCTTGCTTCGGCATCCCGCACGCCACAGCGGCGCAGGATCCACTCGCCGAAGATACTGCCGAAGATCCCCACGCAGAACACCACGACCGACGTGACGGGGACGATGCCGCCCAGCGGCCCCGAAACCGACACGGCGATGGGCACGGTGACCGACTTGGGGGCTATCGAGTTGAGTATCTCGCGTCCGGCGCCGAACGCCATGGCGATATATACGACGCTCAGCACGCCCGCCACGCAACCCGCAAGGGTGGCGATGCCGACCGGGAGCAGGCTTCCGCGCAGTTGTTCGACCTGTTCGTAGAGCAGGTAGCCGAGTGCGACGACCGACATGCCCAGGGCAAAGTCGAGGATGCCCGTGGCTTCCTGGTAGCGGGCATAGCCGATGTCCGCCGCACGGAGGAATACGATGACGGCGACGAACGTGAGCAGCACGGGATGCAGCAGCGGCATCCGGATGCGGCGGTAGACCGCCGTCCCGAGGCAGTAAAGCCCCACGGTGAGCGTCAGCAGGAAGAGGTCGGTGGAGAGGAACGCCTTGTCAATCATTGTCCGGGGTGTTTGCGGCGGTTTCACGAAGGTGCCGGATGCGGCGCAGGCGCGAGCGGCGGTTCAGGCTCTGGAACGTCTGCCCCGTCACCAGCAGCACGATGATCGTCGAGGCGATGCCCGAGATTACGATCGCCCACAGGTTGTCGAGGATCACGCGGTAGGAGTCCATCAGCCCTACGCCGTAGGGGACGAAGAAGAGTGCCATGGCCCCCAGCAGGAACCGGGCTGCGGGACGTACCGTTTCGGCTTTGACCCAATGCAGGCACAAGGCTGCGAAGAGCAGGATCATGCCGATGATGTTACCTGAAACATAACCTCCGGTAAGGATGCTCAATGCATTGCCGATCAGCCAGAAAAGAAGGATGTAAAAAAGTCCGGGCATTGTGTGTGCGCTTGATTCCGGGGCAAAGATAGCATTTCCGGCCGGAAGTTGTTGCGCCCGCCTGTGATTTTATGTGCGGAGTGTCTTTTTCAGCGGGCACTGCGTACTGGCGCACGACGCGCATCCGCCGCGCCGCCTGCCCCTGAAGAAGCACCACATCCGCCGCACTACGACGGCTGCGACCGCGATGCCGATACCCCAGACCGCAAAGTCCTGCCACCCCATGTCAGAGCCACATGAAAAGGCGGTAGACCGCCCATGCTACGACCCACGCCAGCACCGTGTTGTAGGCCACGGCGGCCGCGGCCCATTTCCACCCGGCCTCGGCGCCGATGGCGGCGATGGTCGCAATGCAGGGGAAGTAGAGGAGGATGAATACCAGGAAAGCCAGTGCCGATGCCTGCGTGAAGTCGCCGCTTGCCAGCAGCTTGCGGGAGAGGTTCACGGTTTCCTCGTCTTCGCCGGGCAGCTCTGCGACCTTGCCCGCCTGCGTGCCCGTGCTGACCTGTGCGCCAGCGTTTTCCGCAATGCGGATCGCCGTCTGTCCGTCCGCCCCGCCGATAATGGCGATGCTGCCTTCCGGCAGGTTTCCGATCTCGATCTTTTCGCCCGATCCCGTGACGATCTCCGTCGTGCCGGCGCCGGGGGCGGTTGCCGCCTCCCCGCCGTCGGAATAGAGCACGCCGAGCGTGCTGACGACGATCTCCTTGGCCGGGACACCCGACAGCAGTGCCACGCCCGCCTTCCAGTTCAGCCCCAGCGGACTGAAAATCGGCGCACAGCTTTGCCCCAGACGCCCGAGGTAGGAGTTCTCGTAGTGGACCGCCGTGCCGCCCTCTTCGCTGCGGGGGTAATAGCTCAGGAACCATACGACCATCGAAGCGATCAGGATCATGCCTCCCATCTTGCGCAGGTATTGCGCGCATTTGTCCCACATGTGGGTGAGCGTCGTCTTCCATGTCGGCAGGCGGTAGGGCGGCAGTTCCATGACGAAGGGCGTTTCGTCCACCGGGAACATGAAGCGCCGCATCAGGCGTGCCGTGACGACGGCCAGCACGACTCCCAGCACATAGAGCCCGATCATCACCATGCTGGCGTCGGCGGCGAAGAACGTCCCGGCGAGCAGGAGGTAGATAGGTATTCGTGCACTGCATGACATGAAGGGGGTTATGAGTATGGTTATCAGCCTGCTGCTTCGGCTCTCGATCGTCCGGCAGGCCATGATGGCCGGGACGTTGCAGCCGAAGCCCATGATCAGCGGGATGAACGATTTGCCGTGCAGGCCGATGCGGTGCATCACGCGATCCATGATGAACGCGGCGCGCGCCAGGTAGCCCGAGTCCTCCATGAACGAGATGAACAGGTAGAGGATCATGATGTTGGGCAGGAAGACGATGACCGCCCCCACGCCGCCGATGATGCCGTCGACCAAGAGGTCGCGCAGCGGCCCCGCGGGCAGCAGCGCGTCCACGCCGCTGCCGATCCATCCCACGAGCGTGTCGATCCACTCCTGCGGGTAGGCGCCGAGGCTGAATGTGCACCAGAACATCAGCCACATCAGGAAAAAGAAGATCGGGAAGCCCCACAGCTTGTGCGTCACGAAGGTGTCGATCAGCTTCGTGGCCGAGGCCTCTTCGCGTTTCCCCGGGGTGTAGGTCTCCTTGAGCGCCCCCTGAATGAACCCGTATTTCTGGTTGGCGAAAGCCGTCTCGACATCCTCGCCCAGGGCTTCGGCGATGCGTTTGGCCTCGCGGTCGCGGATCTCCGCCCACTCGGGGTAGCGGCTGCTGCCGCGCAGCTGTTCCTCGACCTGCCTGTCGCCTTCGAGCATCTTCATGGCGTAGTAGCGCGGCGGGAAGGCCTTGGGCAGTTCGCCGCGGTAGTCGCTCATATCGTCCTTGAGCCGCCGGAGCCCCTCTTCGATGACGGGGCCCATGTTTATGTGGATGTGGCGTACGCGCTCGTCCTGGTTCTCGTACACGGCGATCACGGTGTCCAACAGCGCTTCGATGCCTTTGCCGTTGCGTGCCTCGACGGGTACCATCGGTACGCCGAGCATCCGTCCCAGGTTGTCGTAATCGAGCTCCGAACCGCGTGAGTCGAGCTCGTCGTACATATTGAGAGCCACCACCATGCGCGGGTTTATATCGATCAGCTCGGTCGTCAGGTAAAGGTTGCGTTCGAGGTTCGACGCCACGACCGAGTTGATGATGACGTCGGGCGTCTTTTCGGCGATATGGCTGCGGACGTAACGCTCCTCGGGGGTATAGGCCGAAAGGGCGTAGGTGCCCGGCAGGTCGGTCACCTCGAAGCGGTAGCCGCGGTAGTAGCGGTGCCCGCTCTTGGCGCCGACGGTCACGCCGCTGTAATTGCCCACGTGTTCATGGCCGCCCGATATGGCGTTGAAAAGCGAGGTCTTGCCGCTGTTGGGGTTGCCCACGAGCGCCACGCCGATCGTGCGGCTGTGGCGCGAGATGACCTCGTCGGCCGTGGCGCAGTCGTCGTCCGCGCCCGGCGTCCCGGCGGCGGGGTATTCGGGGGCTTGTTCCGGCGTTCCGCAGCCGCATTGCCCGTGGCGGTGCCCGGGATGATGGCGGTGGTGGTGATGTCCTCCGGCAAGGTATTCGTTCACTTCGCTGTCGGAGAGTACGACGACCATGTCGGCCTCGGTACGGCGCAGCGAGATGTCGTAGCCCATGATTTTATATTCGATCGGGTCTTTCAGGGGTGCGTTGAGCAGTACTTCGACCCGCTGCCCGCGAACGAATCCCATCTCCATGATGCGCCGGCGGAAGCCTCCGTGGCCCGTCACCTTGAGGATCGTGGCCGACTCGCCGGTTTTAAGTTCGGATAAACGCATTGTCGCTCTTTAGTTTTGGCGCCAAAGATACGACTTTGCGGCCGGATATGCAATCCCCATTTGTGGGTATATTCGGGCGGCCTTACCACCCGCCGCCCAGTGCCTTGCAGAGGTTCACGTAGTTGATGTACTGCTGTGCCGCGATGTTCACCAGCTCCATCTGCGACTGGTAGAGGCTCCGCTCGGCGTCAATCACGTCGAGGTAGTCCGACAGCCCGCTGCGGTAGAGCGCCTGCGTCATGGTGGCAATGCGGTCGTTCGAAACGACCAGTTCGCAGGAACGCTCTGTCTGGGTGCGGTAGGTGGCGATGGCGACCAGCGCCTTCTCGACATCTGCGAATGCCGTCAGTACGGTTTGCTCGTAAGTCTTTGCCGCCTGCGTATAACGCTCCATGGCCGCCATCTCCGAGCGGCGCAGCTTGCCGAAGGCGAACAGGGGTTGCGTGAGCGAGCCCAGCGCATCCCACGCCCAAGGGTTTGCCGCAGTTAAACCTTTGATCGAGTTGGAGGCTATTCCTCCTTTGGCTGTCAGTGCGATGGACGGGAATCTTGCCCCGCGTGCGACCCCGGCATTCGCGGCCGCCTGGAGCATATTGTAACGCGCCTCCATGATGTCCGGGCGCCGCTTGAGCAGTTCCGACGGAAGCCCTACGGGGATGTCGGCGGGATGGCGGTCTGCGAGCAGGCGCAGCCCCGAGCCCGTGCTGTCCGCCGCCTGCGGCGTTTCGCCCAACAGGATGTCGAGCGACAGCCGCGTCTGCTTCACGGCGCGCTCGTATTGCGGGATGTCCGCCTCGGCCGTATAGACCAGGCTGCGTGCCTGCTCCAGCGCCACGCCGTCCGACATGCCGTAGCGGAACATCGAGTCGATCAGTGCGGCCGATTCGCGCCGCAGGGTGCAGCTGCGCCGGGCGATCGCCAGGTCGCGTTCGTATTCGAGCAGCGTGAAGTAGGTCGTGGCGACCTCCGCGGCCAGCGACAGCCGCACGCCCCGCAGCGCCCATTCCGAGGAGGCGATCTGCGCCCTGGCCGCCCGTTTGGCGTTACGCAGCTGCCCGAACAGGGCGATCTCCCACGAGAGCGACGGTTCGACGGCATAGGTCTGTACGATCTTGGTCTGCGGCGTGTATTCCCCCTCGGCCGTGACGCCGATGCCCACCTGGGGCAGGTACTGCGCCCGCACGACGCCGAGGTTTTGCCGCGCCTCTTCCACGCGCGAAGCCGCTACGGCCACGTCGCGGTTGTTCTCCAGCGCCCGCTGCACGAGGTTGTCGAGCACCGTGTCCCCGAACAGCCGCCACCAGTCGGAGGCGAGCGCCGCGGTGTCCCGCGGGAAGCCTTCGCCGTAGAGGTAGCCGTCGGGCACGTCGACCTTGGGCGGGTAGAAACGGGGTGTGCAGGCCGCGCAGGCGAGTGCGAAGATTAGGGTAAGGTATCCGGTTTTCATAGTTTTTCCTCCTGTTTTTTGCGTTCGCGGCGGCGTTCGAAATTCCCGATGCGCCCCACGAAATAGTAGAGTGCCGGGTAGACGAAGATGCCCAGCAGCGTGGCGAACAGCATACCGCCCACCAGTGCCACGCCCATGATGTTGCGTGCCGTGGCGTAGACCCCGCTGGCGAATACCAGCGGCATGACGCCGAGGATGAACGCGAAGGCGGTCATGATGATCGGCCGCACGCGCAGTTTGGCGGCGCCGATCGCGGCGTCCATCAGCGACAGGCCTTTTTCGTTGAACAGCCGGTCGGCATATTCCACAACCAGGATGGCATTCTTGGCCGCCAGGCCGATGAGCATGACCAGCGAAATCTGCATGTAGACGTCGTTGACGAAGAAGGCGTCCAGCAGGTGCGATCCCCCGATGAAGAGCACGGCGCCCAGCACCGCGACGGGGACGCTCATCAGGATCGCCAGCGGCAGTCCCCACGACTCGTAGAGCGCCGCGAGGGCCAGGAAGACGAACACCAGCGCCAGCAGGTAGACCAGCCCGCCCGTCTTCGAGGCATTGGCTTCCTGGTAGGAGGTGCCGCTCCACGCCGTGCCGATGTCGTCGGGCAGCACCTCGCCGGCCGTACGGGTGATCTCCTGCATGACGGTCGTGGTCGAGGCGCGCGCCGCGGGCGTCACCGTGAGGGAGATCGAGCGGTAGAGGTTGAACTGCGAGACGTATTCCACGCCCACCGTGTCGACCACCTCCACGAACGACGATACGGGCACGCTCTCGCCCGAGGACGAGGCGACGTAGTAATTGTCGAGCGAGCGTTTGTCGATCCGGTATTCGGGGGCCGCCTGAATATAGGTCTGGTAGAGTTTGCCGAAACGCGAGAAGTTGTTGATGTAGGCGCCTCCCAGCAGGGTCGTCAGGTCGCCGTACAGCACGCCCAGGTCGACGCCTGCGGCGAGCGCCTGCTCCTTGTCGATGCGCAGGCGACGCTGGGGCACCCCGGCGTTGAACTGCGTGGTCACCGAGGCGATCGAGGGCTGTTTGCGCAACGAATCCATCAGCCGTCCGGCCTGGGCGAGCAGGTAGGCCGTGCCGCGCCCTTCGAGATCCTGCACCTCGACCGATACGCCCGAGGTGATGCCCAGCCCGGGGATCGAGGGCGGGATGAAGGCATAGCACTCGGCTCCCGGCACGGCGACGTACAGCTCGTCGGTGAGTTTCTGTGCGATTTCCATGGCCGAGAGTTTGCGGTCGGCGAAGTCGACCAGCGAGACGAAGATGATGCCGCTGTCGGTCGAGGCGATGCCCGCCATCATGTTGAAACCCGCGGCGAACGAGGTCGAGGCCACTTCGGGCAGGGTGCGGATCACGGCGTCGGCCTCTTCCATGGCGGCCTGTGTGACGGGAAGCGCCGAGGCTTCGGGCGTGGAGACCATCACCATGACGTAGCCCTGGTCTTCCTCGGGGAGGAACCCCGCGGGCAGCTTGCGCCATACGACGAAGATGACCGCGAGTACTACGGCGATGAATACGCCCGTGCGCGTCACGTGGCGGATAAGCGTCGGCGTAAAGGCCGTATAGCGATCCATGTTGCGGGAGAAGGAGCGGTTGAAGGCGGCGAAAAAGCCTTTCTGCGGTGGTTCGCGGCGGCGCAGCAGCAGGGCGCAAAGCGCCGGGGAAAGCGTCAGGGCGTTGAATGCCGAGATCACCACCGAGACGGCGATCGTGATGGAGAACTGCTGGAACAGCCGCCCCGTGATGCCGCCCGTGAACGACACGGGGACGAATACGGCCAGCAGCACGACCGTCGTGGCGACGATGGGCGAGGCGACGTTCTTCATGGCTTCGAGCGCCGCGGCGCGGGGCCGCATGCCGGCGGCGATATTGACCTGCGCGGCCTCGACGACCACGATGGCGTCGTCGACCACCAGGCCGATGGCCAGCACCAGCCCCAGCAGCGAGATGATGTTGACCGAGAAGCCCAGCAGCGGGAAGAGCGCGAAGGCGCCGATGAGCGAGACGGGGATCGCCACGAGCGGGATGACGGTCGCCCGCCAGTCCTGGATGAAGAGGTAGATGATGAAGATCACCAGCAGGAGGGCGATCACCAGCGTGTGGAATATGTCCCGGATACCGGCGTCGATGCTGGTCGTGGTGTCGACGATCGTGGTGGCCGCAATGCCGTCGGGCATGCGTTTTTCGAGCCGTGCCATCGCCGCCCTGACCTTCTTGCCCACCTCCACGGCGTTGCTGCCGGGCTGCTGGTAGACGACGATCATGGCCGTGGGCTTGCCCTCGAAGAGCGAGCTCACGCCGTAGCTCTGGCTGCCGAGCGAAACCTCGGCCACATCGCACAGCCGGATCTGCTGGCCTTCCGAAGTCGTGACGACCACGATGTCGCCGAACTGCGCGGGGGTGGTGATCTGCGGCGGCATGGTCACCGTATAAGTATAGGTGGTGCCGTCGGGCGCAGGTTCGGCTCCGAACTGCCCGGCGGGGTAGATGCCGCCCTGGTTCTCGATGGCCGCGGTGACGGCCGAGACCGGGATGCCGTAGTATTTCAGCACGTCGGGCTTGAGCCATACACGCATGGCGTACTCGCCGGCGCCCATGATCGACACTTTGCCTACGCCGTCGATCTTGAGCAGCTCGTTCTGGAGGTTGATGTAGGCGTAGTTGGAGAGGAACTCGGCGTCGTAGCGTCCGTCGCTGTGCAGCGAGAAGACCAGCAGGAAGCCGGTCATGGTCTTGCGCGTGGTGACGCCCTGCTTGGTGACCGTCAGCGGGAGCTGTGCGGTGGCCGACGAGACGTTGTTCTGGGTGAAGATGGCGTCCAGGGCGGGGTCGGAGCCTATGTCGAAGGTCACCTGCATGACCATCGAACCGTCGTTGGCGCTGGTGGTTTGCAGGTAGAGCATGTCGCTTACGCCCATGACGCTCTGCGCCACGGGTGTCGCCACGGCGTTGTTGACCGTCTCGGCATCGGCGCCGTCGTACGTGGCCGAGACCTCGACCACGGGCGGCGTGATGTCGGGGTACTGTTCGATCGGCAGGTTCAGGATCGAAATCAGCCCCACGAGCACGATGACGATGGCCAGCGACAGGGCGAAGATCGGGCGCGAAACGAAAAATTTCTCCATGGCGTCACTTTTTTTCGGGGATGACCTTCATACCGTCGTGCAGTTTCTGCTGCCCGGCCGTTACCACCAGTTCCCCGTCGATAAGCCCTTCGTCGATGCACCACATCGTCCCGTACGTGTCACCCGGGATCACCCGGCGGTACATGGCCGTGCTGTCGGGGCGCACCACCCAGACCGAGTTGACGCCCTGCGCCTGGCTCACGCACGCCTGAGGAACGACCACGCGCGGCCGTACCGGGCCGACGTTGGCCTCCACACGGGCGAACTGCCCGGGTTTGAGCGAACGGTCGGGGTTGGGGAACATCACCACCAGCACGAGCGTCCCGGTCGTGCTCGACACGTCCTTGCGCGTGTAGTCGTAAAGCCCCTTGTAGGGGTATACCGTGCCGTCGGCCAGCATCAGGCGGATGTCGGTGAGCAGCCCCGCGTTGTCGAAGATCGAGGTGCGCGGCCCTGCCGCGCGCAGGTATTGCGCCATAGGGATCGCCACGTCGACGGTCAGCGTGTCGATGTTCGAAATGGTCGTCAGCACGCCGAACTGCGTGCCCGGGCCCACGTAGTCGCCCACGTGTGCCGAGGTGTTGGAGATGATACCGTCGATGGGCGAGCGAAGCTCCGTATAGCCGACGTTCATGCGGGCGCTGCTGAGGGTCTGCTCGGCCGAGCGGACGGTGGCTTCGGCGGCTTTGTACTGGGCCGTATACTGATCCAACTGCGACTGGCTGATGGCGTTGATCCTGGCCAGCGGCACGGCGCGGTCGTAGTTGTTGCGGGCTTCGATCGCCTGCGCCCGGGCCGATTGCAGGGCGGCCTCGGCTGCGAGCATCGAGGTCGAAAGCTGGTCGGGGTCGATTGTGAACAACAGCTGCCCGCGCTTCACGGGCATACCGTTGGCAAACTGCTTCGTAAGCAGGTAGCCGTTCACGCGCGGCTGGATCACCGCATCGAAATTGCTCGCCAGGTAACCGATGAACTCCATGCGGTTGGGAACGCTGTCCGTGACGGCTTCGGCCACGCCGACCCTGAGCGGGGGCATGGCGGTTTCGGGCTTGTGCCTGCGGCACCCCGCGAGGAGTACGGCGAGCAGCCCCGTGATAAGGAAAAGTCTGTTCATACCGGGATGTTTTACACCCTTGCAGGGGCAAAAAACGTACCGTGAACAGGGTGACAGCTAGTTAAAAAGGGGATTATATGCTAAAAAAAGCTGATTTTTTTAACTGCAAATGATGATGTTTAGATAATTTTTATATCTTTGCGTTGATAACAAACCCAAATTAATATAAAAGTTATGAAAGAATTAGTAGCAAAGATCAATGCCGAGTACGAGGTATTCGCAGCAAATGCAGCAGCACAGGTAGAGAAAGGCAACAAGGCCGCCGGTACGCGTGCCCGCAAATCAGCACTGGAGATTTCGAAGCTGATGAAGGAATTCCGCAAGGTTTCCGTAGAGGCTGCGAAATAATCGCCGACTACAAAGACGCAACAAAGGCTGTCCTTGCGGGCAGCCTTTGTTGTTTTCGTGCCGCATGCGGAGTGCTCCCGCGGCAAGCCGGGCGGGCACGGGTGCAGGTCAGGGCTCGATGCCGAATTTGCGGAATACCTCCATGTCCTCCCCGGCGAGGCCCGTCTTGCGGAAGGGTACGGCCTCGTTGTGGTCGTTCAGATAACGGCGCGGCCGGGTGCGGTCGTAGCCCGCGTTGACCAGCGACACGCCCGTGTCGATGTAATTCCCCCGGATCGAAGCCATGTCGGCCATGGTGTGGAACAGCGCGTGGGTCGTGGCGGGTACCGTGGCGTTTGCCTCGGCGGCAGCGGCCTTGTCGGGGAAATTCTGCCGGTAAGCGTCGGAGAACCACGCCAGCGAAGCGACGTAGAGCTGGTAGGCCGTCGTCGTGGGCGAAGCGTGCAGGAAGCGTTCGCGCCTGTCGTCGAGGATGTCCTCGCCGTGGTCGGCGCAGTAGAGCAGCGCCGACGAAGTCCCGCGCAGTCCGCGCAGGTACTGGATCGTTTCCGAGAGGAAGAAATCCGTGTAGAGGATCGAATTGTCGTAGGCGTTGCGGAGCGTCTGCACGTGTTCCCGCGAGATCGCCACGTCGTCGTCGGGGCGGAAATGCGCGAACTCGCGCGGGTAACGCTGGTGGTAGCTGAAGTGCGAGCCGTAGCAGTGGAGTATGAAGAGCATCTTCTGCGCCTTGTTGCTTTCCACGGCGCGGCGCACCTCGTCCAGCAGCTGCATGTCGTGGCGCGGCGAGCGGATATAGATCAGGTGGTCGGCGTCGCGGGCGAGTTTGTCGATCATGGCGCCCTGCGGCGACTGATTGGAGATGAACCAGGTCTCGAAACCGGCTTCGTTGAACAGCGCCGGGAGCCCCTTGCGGCGGTAGAGTTCGGGGTGCTCGTCGGTCGCAACGGACGAGAGGATCAGCGGCACGCTCTTGTGCGTGGTGTTGCTCTGCGTGAGCATGTCGCGGAAAACGATCAGGTCATCGACCTGCGAAAGGCGGGGATTCGTCTCGCGGTCGTAACCGTACAACTGCCAGTTCATCGCACGCGAGGCTTCGCCGATGACGTAGACGTATATCTCGCGCCCCGGCGCCTGGGCCGTGCGCGACGCACCGTAGGTGAAATCCTCCGAGGTCTCCTCGAAATTGTAGGCCTTGCAGAATTCCGTGGCGCTCAGGTGTACGTTGTAGAGCACGTTGAGCGGAAAGATCTCGTCCCGCAGCACGTGCCGGTCTTCGCTCACGCGGTAGGCCGGCCACAGCGCCAGCATGCCCAGCGCCATGAGCACCGCCCCGGTCAGCCCGACGTTCATGCGCGTGGTGCGCGATATCTGCCGTTTGTGCCCGATTTCGCGCGCGGCGAACCACAGCAGCGGCAGGTACATCACGCAGACCAGGATCACGGAGGGGTAGATGTTGCTCAGCAGCTCGCCCGCCTCGCCCGGGTTGGTCGTCACCAGGTTGGTGAACATGTCCGTGGCGATGATCGAGTTGCCGAAAAGGTACAGCAGCACGATCTGGAACGCGCACAGGAAAATGAACGGGAACGCCAGCCAGATCATTATGCCCGAACGGCGCAGTGCCACGCTCCACATCATATAAAATCCCAACGGCATCAGTATCAGCGCCTCGACCGTCCATACGGAGTAGGGTTCGGTGTTGGCCAGCACGCAGTTGGGGATAATCAGCGCGACAAAGAAATAGACGGTCAGCAGCGTGGTGAAACGGCTGCGGGTTTTGACCGTCCGTTGCCGGTTATGTTTGTTCGGATCAGCATTCATATCTTTACTAACCTAAAAAGCTTCGTTCAGGCTCAGCAGGAATCCGCTGGTTTTCTTGCCGAAGCCGTAATCGAGCCGCACATTGACCCGTTTTTTCAGCTCCCATCGCAGGCCGACGCCATAGTTGGGAAGCGTTTCCGACCAGTCGAACCGGTCGAGACTGTTGAATACGTTGCCGGCACCGCCCCATACCGTGCAGCCGATACGCCGCCAGATGCGCTGGCGCAACTCTACCTGGAAGGTAATCATGTCGTTGTCCGTATAGCGCCCCTGGTAGTAACCGCGCATGCGCTGCGAACCGCCCATGCGGGCCAGCATCGGCCACGGGGTGCCTTCGGAGTTGAACTCCGCGTAGAGGTCGGTGGCGATCAGTCCCCCTTTCCACACCTGCCGGTACCAGTCGGCCGTGAAGGTCGTGCGCCACAGCGACTTGCCGCAGTTGCCAAGCCCCTTGGCGTAGAAAGTCTCCTCCAGGCTGACATAGATGCCCCGGTACGGGTTGGGGATGAAGTCACGCGAGTCGTACTCGAGGATGGCTCCGATGCCGGTGGCAGTGTAGTGCGTTTTCTGCCCGTACTCCTGCAGGTAGCCCTCGCTGCGGGCGTCAAATTTCTTGCCCTGCGTGTGCTCGAAGCTCAGGATGCCGCCCACATAGGTGCTGGGCAGCACGCGGTGCAGGTAACGCCCTTTTACCAGGTAGCGTTTCTCGTTGTACGACCCCTCTTCGTTATACCGTCCGTCGTGGTAGCCGATGCCCCACATGTCGCGGGGCGCCGAGGCGAACATTACCGTGTAGTCGATGCGCTTGCTGTTGCGGGCGAAGATGTTGTTGCCCGTGACCCCCAGCGCATAGAACCCCGAGATCGAGACATTGGCGAAGATCGAGATGTCCGAGGGTGCCGTCACCGAGTCCGTGCGGTCGATGCGGTAGAGGCCCGCGGCCAGCAGCCCGATGCCGAGGCTCGTATTCTTCGAGTAGCTCGGGCCCCCCGCGAAGGTGAAGTCGATCTTCTTTTCGAACGTGCGGTCGGTGGTCGAACCTTCGAAATATTTTACGACGCGGCGCAGGAACGGCGGGCGTTTTTCAGCCTGCGGTTCCTCTTCCTCCGGAAGCGGGGTGTATGTATAGTGCAGCGTATCGCTGCCGTTGATGTATACCTCCTGCTCCTGTGCCCGTCCGTGCAGGGCGCAGCCCAGGGCAAAGCATACAACGGCTATCCTGCGCAGCATCCGGCTATTTGTACTTCTCGATTGTTTCGTAGAAATCGGCCTTGTCCTGCTCCGAGAGCACGCCCTTGCGCAGGAATACCAGCTCACCTTCCTTCGATACGATCATCAGCACGAACTGGTTGTTGCAGTCGCCCAGCTCCCATGCCGTGCTCAGGATGCGATCCTGGTCGGCCAGTACCAGCGCGCCGTTCTTGGCCGTGCGCTTCTTGGCCATGTTGCGGGCCATGCCGTTGGGAACCATCGGGGCGTCCTTGAGGTTCATCACCCCGAAGCCGTAGATGTTGTCCCCCTGTGCCCGGTGGTTCTCCTCCAGCTCGACCGTGAAGTCGTTGTTCTGCTTGTGGCGGTCGGGATCTACATAGAATATCATCAGGTTCTTCTCTCCCCAGTACGGCAGTTTGGTCGGTTTGCCGTCGAGGTCGAGCACTTCGACATTGTTCACTTTGCGCGGCAGCCCCTGGGCCATGGCTGCGGATGCCGTGAGCGAGAGGGCCGCCAGCATCGCGATTACTTTCATCTTCATTATATTCTGTTTTTTGGTTTTAAATGAAAACAAATCGGGACAAAGTTACAACATTTCCGCTAACATACCGACCGGCAGGCCATATAATATTGTTCTCTTCGTTCAATTTTTTCGTTTCGCAGGGAAAAGGGCCGTGTCGAATGCGTACAGCCCGCCGCCGGACATGGCCAGAAAAACATAGACCCCCAGCCAGGTGAATGCCAGCGTCCCGAAACCCGGGGCGCCCCAGAGCAGCACCCCGAGGATTCCCGCGGCCATGACGATGGCCGATGCCCGCACCCACAGGCCCATGATTATCAGGGTGGCGAGCACCACCTCGACGAGCGAGACGATGACGAACACGGCCGGGCTGCCGGCGAATGCGAAAGAGGGATACGAGTCGACGATCTCGTTGTAATCCTGTATTTTGCCTATGTTGTGGAAGAACATCATGCCTCCCGCGAACAGGCGCATGTACAATACGGCCCAATCCATGTGCCTGCATTGTGCGATCCGTTCACCGATTCTTTTTTCCATGCCCCGTGCCGTGCAATTTGCATTCCAAACCCCGGTGAGGCGAATATCCGGCCACGCCGCACCGCCTCAATCGTCCTGCCGGGCGAAAGACCAGTGCGTATGGATGATCTCCCAACCGCCGGACGTTGCGGCTGTGTAAACTTCCGTGCAGTGCATCCTGAACACCTGCCCGTCCCTGAGGGCCTCGTAATCGTATGCCAGGACGGCAGCGCCCGGCGACAATCGCACGACGGGGCCGATCATCCGGTACGTGTCGATCCGGATCTTGCCCCTGACCGTGCCGTAGTACTCTCCGAGGGCTTTTTTGCCGATGAGTTTGCGTCCCAAAGCCGGGTCGAAATAGACTACGTCGCCGGACGTGAGTTCCAGGAACCCGTCGGGGTCGCCCTGGTTCCACCGCTCCAGTGCCCGCTTTTCCAATGCGATGATTGCGGCTTCGGGATCCCCGCCGCAAGGGGTATGGTTCGTGTGCCCGTTCATAAAATTAAATTTAGGATGTATGCCGTGTCGGAGCTGTCATTCCCGCGGGATGCCCGCACAGGCCCCGCCGCCCAATATAGCCAATTTCCCGGAAACGGCCTAATCCCCATCCGCCTCGGGACGGTTACCGCC
>ERZ652152.418-NODE-418-length-19351-cov-10.3987_pt1 | contig 19351 bp, 16 predicted proteins | sample MGYA00514757_ERZ652152 | MGnify/ENA metagenome assembly ERZ652152
GTGTCGTCCTGGGCCGGTTCCTCGCCGGGGGTCTCGTCCTGTGCAGGTGCGTCGGGCTCTGCAGGCTCCTCGGGGGTCTCCGGGGTCTCCGGGGTCTCCGGGGTCTCGGGCTCCGTCGGGACGACCGGGACATCGGGGATGTCCGTGCCGTTCTTCAGGTTGGTGAAGACGATCTCGGCGGTGTCATTCTTGGGCACAACGCCGGTGTCTGCGCCGCTGACGCTCTGCAGGGTCCAGCCGGTCTGGCGGACCTCGGCGATGGTGTAGCCAACGCCTGCAGGCAGGTTTGCGATGGTGATGCTTTCGCCGCCCTTCAGCGAGAAGGATGCGATGCCGTTTTCAAACTGCACGCCGTATTCTTCTGCGTCTGCGGTGGTGATGGTGTTGTCATCCAGCATCAGCATAAAGTTGAAGACGGTGTCCGCGTCGTCGGCGTCCAGCTCACCGGCCAGCTCCTTGGTGACCACCAGGGAACCGGTTGCGGTCTGCTTTTCGTTGACGAACGCGATCTCGGCGGTGGCGCGGTAGGGCACTTTGCCCTCGGCGTCGCCGTCCACCCGGGCCAGCAGCCAGCCGCCCTTGGACTGCTCGGTGATGGTGTAACCCATGCGAACAGGCAGGTTTTCGATGGTCTTGCTTTCGCCGTCTTTCAGGGTGAAGGTCGCCTTGCCGTTTTCGAACCGGACGCCGTACCGCTCGTCGTTCACGGTGTCGATGGTCTCATCGTCCAGCGTGAGCACGAAGGTGAACTCGGCGTCGCAGTCGTCCACCAGCTGTTCGCCGGTCGTCTGCTTGTGGACGATCAGGGTGCCGGTGGGGCCGTGGGCGGCCTTGAGGGACAGGGGACCGGTGTAAGAAGTGACGGGTTCGACGAGAACCATGTGCAGGTCCGCTGCGGCCTCCGCGTGGGCGTTCCAGCGGGTGCTTTCATAGTCGTCGTACCAGCCGTCAATGGGGTGGTAGCAGTCCGGGTAACCGTCCAGTGCCCAGTCGCTGCCGGTAGCACCAAAGGTAATGGTGGCACCGTCACCATTCTCAATGTCATCACCGCCAACCTTTGCATGGTTGTTGTACAGCTGTACGTCGTCCGAAAGAGTTGCAGTAGAATAGTTTCGGAGACCGCCGCCATACCAAGTGGAAGTGGTGTTATAACGGACGCGGCCGGAGAGCAGCGTCAGGGTCGCATTTTCGTTATTGACAATGCCACTGTTCTTGTTGTGCTCGACCTGCAGGTCAACATCTCTTTCTACAGTAAACGTTCCACTCTTGGTGTTATAAATACCGTAGGAATTGTTGTTATCGGCAGAAACATTTGCACCGGTCGCTACAATAAACGTTCCGAGGGAATTACCAATACCGAAAGATTTATTGTTGTCGGCAGAAACATTTGCGCCATTTTCTATGGTGAAAACTCCACCGTCATTGTAAATACCGTAGCCTTCGTTACGGTCGGCAGAAACATCTGCACCGCTCTGAATTGTAAAGTAGTCATCTGCAGGGGTGGAGAAATTTCCGTAGACGGTGTTGTAAATGCCAGCAGACGCATTGTTGTTGGCAGTGACATGTGCGCCGCCCTCAATAAGGAAGAAACCTGTTGCCCACGCTAGATCACCACCGCCTGCATAGTTGTAGATGCCGACATCATTATTGTTTGCGGAGACATTGGCACCGCTTTTAATGGCAGTACGGGCATCGAAACTGTTTGCAAAGCCGAGCTGGCTATTGTCATCGACGATGACGGTTGCACCGCTTTCAATGTTCAGAATCCATTCGTTTAAAAGGCCGGATAAACCCAAATTGTTGCGGGCATAGATATACGCACCGGATTCGATGGTCACGTTGCCTTCGTAGGTGGCATCGTCATGCTGTGCGTGCACGACAAAACCGCCGGTGGCACCATAAAGGTCAGCCTTACCGTTGCCCGTGCAGATAACCCGTCCACGAATATGACTTTCACCTTCACGGCTGTTGCCAATGCCGACGCCAGAGCCGCCGCTGTCAGTAGCATACAACGTAGAAGCAGCATCCATATCAAGGACACCAGCATAAACGGCATAGCCATACCACCCGCCGGGGTTATTGGTTGCGGTGAGCGTGGAAGATATCATGGTCAACGTGCCGCCATAGCTTCCTACACCATAACAGCCGAGAGCACCGCCATAACCGTAGAGACCGTTACCAGTAAAATAGACATCGGCATTGTCCAGCGTGAGATTGATGGGGTCGATGGTCATTCCGTACCAGCCACAGTCTGTGACTTTCAGAGAAGACGAAGTGACCCAGATGCCGTGACCGTCTTCACTGTAACTCTCTGCGTAGATACCGCTGGCTTCTTCGGCAGCAAAACCGGAGATTTCGGCATTTGTATTGTCTTCAAAATACAAATCACTGTCGTGCTCCAGGAAAATGCCGCTGCCCAAGATTTGGTCCGGTGTCAATGAGAATTCGACATGGCTCAAATGCAGCTTGCTGGAATGGGTGATCAGGTTGGCCGTATTGCCTGCGCTGTGTTCATGGGTATGCTGAGCCGCATGAATGGTCAACGTGAGATCCTGGAACGTGATATCACTCTGATACGCATACATGCCATACTGCTCCAGCGTCAGCGTGTAGGTATTGCCGCCGGAAATGGTCAAGTTCTTACTATGGAACTCAAGGCCCGTACTCAGCTCGATGTCCTGCAACAGATCAATCTGGGCGCCATCCGCTGCATCGTCGATCGCTTCGGTCAGCGTTGCATAGGTTTTGCCATTGATCGCACACACAGCCTGATCGCTGCCTGTGCCGTCCGCAGAGCCGGGCGTGTCCGCGTAGAGATCGGGGATGGGGTCGTCTGCATACAGGTCTTCCACAAACGGCGTTGTCGCGGCCGCCGCTGTTTTCGCACTGTTTGCATCCGCAGCGTCCTTCACCGGGTCCGTCTCCACCGGGTCCGTCTCCGCCGGGCCGGAAGCAGCATTTGTGCCGGGGTCCACAGCCACCGGGGTCTGTTCCTGTGAAACATCTGAAACATCTGAAACATCAAAGGAACAGAGATCGGTGGAAAGGTCTTCCCAGCCAATAATGGTGCCGTCCGAATCCGTGATGGGGTCGGAACTCAGTGCAAGCGCACTCAGCGGCATGACACAAAGCAGCAATCCGATGGTCAGTATCGCTACAAACCATCTTTTTTTCATAATTTATTACCTCCTTCTTTCTAAAATATGGTGCATTTTGTGCACCATTCATATATTACCATCTGAATTCTGGAAAAACAAGGGGTCCGAAAGATTTTGCACCACAAAAAAGCTGGCTTTTTGCGCCGATTGGGAACGGTACCGGAGTTTCTCCGGCATGTGCTGCCGAAACGGTCCTGAAAACGTGCATCCATGCCGAAAAATACCGGAAACGTGCACGAATTGCAACAAATGAAAAGCTCCCGGAAAATACCGGGAGCAAAGCGGAAATGACAGGGGGAAATGTCCGGCGGGGTGCTCAGCCGCCCAGAATGGCGTGCAGGTCGTCTTCCGGCGTGGTGACGGCTTTCAGGTCATATTTTTGCTGCAGCACCTGCACCACCCCCGGCGAGAGGAAGGCGGGCAGGGTGGGCCCCAGCCGGATGTTTTTGATGCCCAGCGCCAGCAGCGCGATCAGGATGCACACGGCCTTCTGCTCAAACCAGCACAGCACCAGCGAGAGCGGCAGGTCGTTCACCCCGCAGCCAAAGGCGTCTGCCAACGCCAGTGCGATGCGGATGGCACTGTAGGCGTCGTTGCACTGGCCCACATCCAGAATGCGGGGCAGCCCGGTGCCGGGCACGTTGCCCAAAGGCAGATCGTTCAGCCGGAACTTGCCGCACGCCAGCGTCAGGATCACCGTGTCCTGTGGGGTGAGCTTGGCGAACTCGGTGTAGTACCGGCGGGAAGGCCGTGTGCCGTCGCAGCCGCCCACCAGGAAAAAGTGCCGGATCTTGCCGTCCTTTACCGCCTGCACGATCTCGCCCGCATGGCGCAGCACGGCATCGTGCGCAAAGCCGGTGACGACGGCCTTGCCGCCGTTCATGCCGGGCACGAGGGTGTCCTCTTTGTAGCCGCCCAGCTCCAGCGCCCGGCGGATGACGGGGGAGAAATCCCGCCCTTCGTCGATGTGCACGATGCCGGGGTAGGACACCACCGAGGTGGTGAACACCCGGTCGGCGTAACTCTCCCGCAGGGGCATGATGCAGTTGGTGGTGAACAGGATGGGCGCGGGGATATCCTCAAACTCGGTCTGCTGGTTCTGCCATGCGGTGCCGAAGTTGCCCTTCAGGTGGGGGTATTTCTGCTTCAGCTCCGGGTAGCCGTGGGCGGGCAGCATCTCCGAGTGGGTGTAGATGTGGATGCCCTTGCCCTTCGTCTGCTCGAGCAATTGCTGCATGTCGAACAGGTCATGGCCGGAAACCACGATGAACGGCCCTTTTTCAATGGTCAGCGGCACTTCCACCGGCACCGGGTCGCCAAAGGCCCCGGTGTTGGCGGCGTCCAGCAGCTCCATGCAGCGGTAGCTGGCTTCGCCGGTCTTCTGCACCAGCGCCCACAGCTCGTCCATGGAAAGGCCCTCGGCGCTCAGAGTTTCCAGCGCGGTGCAGAAAAAGCGGTCCAGCTCCGGGCTGATGCGGCCCAGCACCCGGGCGTGGTAGTTGTAGGCCGCCATGCCCCGCAGGCTGAACAGCACGAAGCTTTTCAGGCTGCGCACGTCCGGGTCCGGCTCGTGCCACAGCCGTTGCATGTCGTAGTCCGGCGCGACGGCCGGGCAGGCGGCGTGGACCTTCTCGGTGAGGGCGTCCACGGTGGCGGCGTCAAAGTTGACATTGGTGATGGTGGTGAACAGCCCCTGCATCAGCAAAAGGGCCTGCTCCGGGGCCGGGGCGCGGCCCGCGTCCACCAGCTGCCCGGCATAGGTGATCAGCGCGCCGGTGAGCCGGTCCTGCGCGGCGGCTGTCTCGGCCGATTTGCCGCACACACCCGCTGCCCCGGTGCAGGCCGTGCAGCCCGCCGCCTGCTCACATTGAAAACAGAACATCCGCTCGTCCATAGAAAAACTCCCTTTCCTGCGTGAGATACCGGGAGTATGGCCGAAAAGCGCCGCCGTTATGCACACACAAAAAACAAGCGTGCACACGGGGCACTGCCCATGCGCACGCTCGTTTGGAAGGGAGCCTGGTTTTGGCTTACTGGATGCCGGTCACCTTGTAGTCCTGGTCCTCGACGGCCTTCTTCAGCACGTCGTCGGCCACTTCGGCGTTCAGGGTGACGATGGCGGTGCCGGCCTCGTGGCTCACCACGGCCTCGTCCACCTCGGGCAGGGCTTCCAGAGCCTTCTTCACGCGGGCCTCGCAGTGGCCGCACATCATGCCTTCTACGTTCAGGGTCTTCTTCATGGAATTGTCCTCCTTGGTACTCTCTTTATTTTCAACCGCTGCGGGCTGCGTCAGGGCAGCGGGCAGGGAAGATGCATTTTTGGGCGCATGGTCGCGCTTGGTGCTGTGCAGATCAAACAGGTTCAGGCGCAGGGCGTTGCTCACCACGCAGAAGCTGGAAAGGCTCATGGCAGCAGCACCGAACATGGGGTTCAGCGTCAGGCCGAAGGGGATGAACACACCGGCCGCCAGCGGGATGCCGATGACGTTGTAGATGAACGCCCAGAACAGGTTTTCGTGGATGTTGCGCAGGGTGGCGCGGCTCAGGCGGATGGCGGCGGGCACATCCGACAGCTTGGAGTTCATCAGCACCACGTCCGCTGCGTCGATGGCAACATCGGTGCCTGCGCCGATGGCGATGCCGGTGTCGGCGCGGGTCAGGGCCGGGGCGTCGTTGATGCCGTCGCCCACCATGGCCACCTTGCCGGATGCCTGCAGCTGGCGGATGACGGCTTCCTTGCCGTCGGGCAGCACGCCTGCGATGACTTCGTCCACACCGGCCTGTCTGCCAATGGCGTCAGCGGTGCGCTGGTTGTCGCCGGTGAGCATCACCACGCGGATGCCCATGTTCTGCAGTTCCTTGATGGCGCGGGGGCTGTCTTCCTTGATGGTATCCGCCACCGCGATGATGCCCAGCAGCCGGTCCGCGCCGCCGAAGAACAGCGGCGTCTTGCCCTGAGCCGAGAGGGCGGCGGCCTTCTCCTGCAAGGCGGCAGGCACGGTGACCTTGGTCTGGATGAAAACGGCGCTGCCGGCAAAGATGTCCACGCCGTCCAGCTTGGCGGCCAGACCGTTGCCCGGCAGGGCCGCGAAGTCGGTCACCTCGGGGGCGTCCAGCTTCTGCGCCTCGGTGTGGGCCAGCACGGCCTTTGCCAGCGGGTGCTCGCTCTTGCGCTCCAATGCGGCGGCAAGGGTGAGCAGTTCGCCTTCGGTCACGCCCTCGGCGGGCAGGATGTCGGTGACTTTGGGTTCACCGCTGGTGATGGTGCCGGTCTTATCCAGCGCCACGATCTGGGTGCGGCCTGCGGCTTCCAGCGAAGCGGCGGTCTTGAACAGGATGCCGTTCTTCGCGCCCAGACCGTTGCCCACCATGATGGCCACGGGCGTTGCCAGGCCCAGCGCACAGGGGCAGCTGATGACCAGCACCGAGATGCCGCGGGCCAGCGCATAGCCCAGTTCACGGCCCAGCAGCAGCCACACGATGGTGGTGATCACTGCAATGGTGATGACGGCCGGCACGAAGAAACCGGACACGGTATCGGCGATTTTTGCAATGGGGGCCTTGGTGGCGGCGGCATCGCTGACCATCTTGATGATCTGGGAAAGGGTGGTGTCCTCGCCCACGCGGGTGGCCTGGCACTTGAGGAAGCCGGACTGGTTGGTGGTGGCAGCGGAGACTTTATCGCCCTCGGCCTTGTCCACGGGGATGCTCTCGCCGGTCAGGGCGCTCTCGTTCACGGCGCTGCTGCCTTCCAGCACGATGCCATCCACGGGCACGTTCTCGCCCGGGCGCACCACGAAGATGTCACCCTTCTGCACCTGCTCGATGCCCACGGTGACTTCCGCGCCGTCCCGCAGCAGGGTGGCGGTCTTGGGGGCCAGCTTCATCAGGCTCTTGAGGGCGTCGGTGGTCTTGCCTTTGGAGCGGGCTTCCAGCATCTTGCCCACCGTGATGAGGGTCAGGATCATGGCCGCCGACTCAAAGTAGAACTCCATCATATAGTGCATGACCAGCTCGCTGTTGCCGTCCACCTGGGCGCGGGTCATGGCAAACAGCGCGTAGGTGCTCCACACAAAGCTTGCCATGGAGCCCAGCGCCACCAGCGTGTCCATGTTGGGCGAGCGGTGGATGAGGCCCTTGAAGCCGTTGATGAAGAACTTCTGGTTGATGACTATCACGATGCCCGCCAGCAGCAGCTGCACAAGGCCCATGGCGATGTGGTTGCCGTCGAACCAGTGCGGCAGGGGCCAGCCCCACATCATGTGGCCCATGGAGAAGTACATCAGCACCAGCAGAAAGCCCACCGATGCGATCAGGCGGCGCTTGAGCTTGGGCGTTTCATGGTCGGCCAGGGCGTCCAGATCGGCATTGGTGCTGGAAGCGGCCGCTGCGCCGCCCGCAGCTTTGGGGCTGGCACCATAGCCTGCGTCCTGTACGGCTTTGATGATGTCGGCGGCAGAGGCGGTGCCCTCCACGCCCATGGAGTTGGTCAGCAGGCTCACCGAGCAGCTGGTGACGCCGGGCACCTTGCTCACGGCCTTTTCCACCCGGGCAGAGCAGGCCGCGCAGCTCATGCCGGTAACATTGAATTGTTCCGTAAAAACTCACTCCTCTATCGAGTATGTGCAGGGAAAGGGAAAGTTATTTCATGAGCTTGGGCAGCAGCCAGAGCAGCTCATCCAGCTTTTCCTCGCCGCCCGCGCGCAGGTCATCGGCCACGCAGGTGCCGATGTGCTGGGCCAGCAGCTCCTTGGCAAAGCTGTTCAGCGCCGAGGTGGTCGCAGCCACCTGCACAAGGATGTCCACGCAGTAGGCGTCCTTTTCCACCATGCCGCGGATGCCGCGCACCTGGCCCTCGATGCGGCTCAGCCGGTTCAGCAGGGCTTTGTGCTCGGCGGGGGTGCGGTCCTTGTGGCGGCAGCAGGCGGCAGGTTCGGCTTCGGCCTGCGCGCAGCAGTCTGCAGCGGCGGGTGCGGACACCTCGGCAGCAGACGTTTCGGGGGCGGACGCTTCGCTGCAACAGCAGCAGGACTTTTTCTCGTTCCTCATAAAAATCTCCTTTTACCCTGTGGGGGTATCATTCTTACGGTATGAGTATAGCACGGGATATCCGATAAATCAAGTAGGGAATGAAAATTTTCACAAATAGGGCGGCGGGGTATATTGCTCCTTTCCAGCGCACGCCCTCTCAGGCGCTTCGCGCCAGCTCCCCCAAAGGGGGAGCCAAGAACATTTCGGCCGTGCGCATGCCTCTCCCTTTGGGAGAGGCGGCAGCAGAATCGCAGACAAAACAAAAAGAGGAAACGCTCGTTGAGACGTTTCCTCTTTGCATATAGAGCGGATGGAAGAATTACTTTTCCAGAATACGCGGCACGAACAGGCTCAGCATCTTGCCCCACCAGTACCACTCGTGGGAGACATCGCCGCCCCACAGCTCCACATGGGCGGGCAGCTTTTCGGCCTTCAGCACATCGGCCAGCGCCTGGGTGTCGGCCAGTGCGTCGCCTTCGTAGGCACCCTGACCGGCGCAGAGCATCAGGCTGTTCTCCTCGGCCTTGGCCAGGGCCAGCTTGTTGGCGATGCCCTTTTCGGTCAGGTACTGCAGGGGAGAAGCGCGCAGCACCAGGTCGTCGGCTTCGCTGCCCCAGAAGCGGGTCAGGTCGTAGATGCCGGAAAGGCCGATGGCACCGGCGAACTGCTGCGGGCGGCGCAGGCGGCAGTTCACGGCGTGCACGGCACCCAGGTCGATGCCCACGCACCACAGTTTCGTGTCCTTTTCGGCCTCGTTCAGGGCCAGCACACGGGGAGCCAGCTCGGCGGTCAGGTAGACGAAGTACTTTTCCTCCATCTCGGCGCGGCGGCGCACAGGGATGTCGCCGTTCAGCACGGCCTCACCGTCGATGCTGTCGGCGCAGAACAGCTGCACCTTGCCTTCGTTCAGCAGCGGGGCGATGGCGTCCGGCATGCCGTTGTTCTCCCAATCATAAAAGCGGCCGCCGCGGGCAGGCAGCGCCAGCACCGGCACACCGGCGGTGCCGTACACCTTGAACTCCATATCGCGGCCGAGCACGCGGCTCCACTCTTTGTAATAGGTACCCTGGATCATAAAAAATCAAGCACTCCTTCATTCTATATTCACCGGCCCGGGCACAGTCGCTGCGCACCGGTGCCGGTCGTTCGCAATTTAGAGAAAGCTTTTGGGGGAAAGATCACACGAACTGGTTGCGCTGGGCGTCGTACTCGTAGCCCACAGCTTTCAGCTTTGCGCACAGGTCTGCCTTGTCGGCGTCCATGTCATCGCACAGTGCATCGAGGTCTTTGTAAAAATCGCGCAGTTTCAGGTTCACGACGCTCAAAAGCATGATGGGGTCATTGGGGAGATTCATTGCGTTTTTCCTCCTTACCGGCCATTTCGGCAACAAAAAAAGCCGGCCACTCGACAAAGTGACCGGCCACATACACCAAATTAGACAGCGCGGGTAACTTTGCCAGCGCGCAGGCAACGGGAGCATGCGTAGACGTACTTGGGAGAACCCTCAACGACCGCCTTGACACGACGGACATTCGGCTTCCAGGTACGGTTGGAACGACGATGAGAGTGAGAAACCTTGATACCAAAGGCAACACCCTTGCCGCAGCATTCACATTTAGCCATGGTACTTGCACCTCCTGCAGTGAAGTAAGGAATCAAAATAATCAGCTTGACTATTGTAGCAGATTGCCGGGCAAAATGCAAGCCTTTTTTCAAAAAATATCCGTGTTTTTTGCCGAGGGCTTGTGTGCAGGGCAAAAAGATAGTATTATATACGGTATACTGAAAAAAGGCAGGAATATCGAATGACCTCTCAGGGCATCTATTATCTCATCCGTGCGCTGGTGGCGCTGGTGGCCATCCCGTTCCACGAGGCAGGCCACGCGCTGGCCGCCTGGCTGTTGGGCGACCCCACCGCAAAGCGGGAAGGCCGTCTTTCGCTGAACCCCTTCGCCCACTTTGACCTGCTGGGCACCCTGTGCATGGTGTTCGCAGGCGTGGGCTGGGCAAAGCCGGTGTCCACCAATCCCCGTAACTTCAAGAACCCCAAGTGGGGCATGGCCCTCACCGCGCTGGCGGGCCCGGCGGCGAACATCCTGCTGGCCTATGTGGGCATGGTGGTGTGGAAGGTCATGTACTACTGGGCCCCGGTGAACACCGCCACCATTTACATTGCCATGTTCCTGCAGTACCTTGTGCTCATGAACGTGAGCCTTGCGGTGTTCAACTTCATCCCGGTGCCGCCGCTGGACGGCAGCCGCATCCTGCTGGTGGTGCTGCCCCAGCGGGTGTATTTCGGCCTGATGAAATATGAGCGTTATATCATGATCGCGCTGCTGGCGGCCGTGTGGTTCGGCGCGCTGGATACCCCGCTGTACTACCTGAACAACGCGGTGTGGAGCCTGCTGAGCGCGGGCACCGGCTATATTGACAAGCTGGCCTATTCCATCTACTATGCCGGCATCGGGACGGTGATGTGAGCTTTGGCAGAGGAAATGACCTTCCATCTGGAAGATTTTAACGGCCCGCTGGAATTATTGCTGGCGCTTGTGGCCAAACATAAGATGGACCTGCACAACATCCCCATTCTGGAACTGATCGACCAGTACACCCGCACCGTGGAGCAGGCCGACCCGGACCCGGAAGCCGCCAGTGCTTTCATTGAAATGGCCGCGCGGCTGGTGGAGATGAAAAGCTACCTGCTGCTGCCCCGCAGCGAAGAAGGCGAGCGCATGAAGCAGGAGTTCACCGGCCAATTGATCGAGTACGACCAGTGCCGCCGCATGGCCGCGCTGCTGCGCGAAAAAGCTGAGGCCGCCCCGGTGTTCGTGCGCCCGCCCATGGAGGTGGAGTTCGACACCACCTACGACCTGCACCATGCGCCGCAGGTGCTGGCCGACTACTGGGAAGCCCTTGCGGGCCGCACCCGGCTGCGCCGCGAGCCGACTCAGCAGCAGTTTGAACCGCTGGTCACCGCGCCGGTGGTCTCGGTCACCAGCCGGGTGGTGTACATCCTGCGGCGGCTCATCGGCGGTACAGCGGCGAAGATGAGCCAGCTGTTCAGCCGCCAGCAGACCCGCAGCACCAATGTGGCCACCTTTCTGGCCCTGCTGGAGCTGGTGCGCGGCGGCCGCGTGACGCTGGACGACGCAGGCGGCCTGACCATGCAGCGGGGCCGCATCCAACGGGATAAGGAGACGAAATGAACCAGAAACAGATCCGTGCCGCCGTGGAGGCCATGCTGTTTGCCTGTGGGGAACCCATCAGTGCGGACAAGCTGGCCCAGGCGGTGCAGCTGCCGCAGCTCAGCGTGGAAGCCGCGCTGGAAGCTCTGCGGGAGCGCTATACCCGGGAGGACAGCGGCCTGTGCCTGCTGCACCTGAACATCCGCTGGCAGCTGGCCACCAAGACCGAGTGGGCCGACTGCGTGCGCCGCGTGCTGGACAGCCGCCGCGCTGTGCCGCTGGGTCCCGCCGCCATGGAGACCCTGACCGTGATCGCCTACAATCAGCCGGTGTCTCGTGCCTTCATCGAGCAGGTGCGCGGCGTGGACTCCTCGTCCAGCGTGTCGGGCCTGCTGGAAAAGGGCCTCATCGAAGAAGCGGGTCGTCTCGATCTGCCGGGCCGCCCGGTGAGCTTCCGCACCACCGACACCTTTTTGCGTGTGTTCGGCCTTTCCAGCCTGGCCGACCTGCCGCCGGTGCACGGCCCGCAGACGCCGGAACAAAGCGGCGCAGCACCGCAGGAAGGGGAGGGGTGACGCATGGGAGCATTCTTCGCTGCGCTGGGCGCGGTGCTGCTCTTTCTGTTAAAGGCCATCGGCATCCTGCTGCTGGTCATATTGGCGCTGGCCGCACTGCTGCTGCTCTGCCCCTTCTGCGCCGATGTGTGCTGGGAGCACGGCGTGCTCACCGTAAAGGCCGGTGCGCTGGGCATCACCTTCCCGGTGTTCCAGTACCCGAAGCCGGAGCCGCCCCCCGCGCCGGAAAACCCGGAGCCGCCGAAAGGCTTCGGCAAGATCAAAGCAAAGTTCGCCGCCTGGCGGGCCGAGCGCAAGCGGAAAAAAGCGGAGGAAAAGGCCCGCAAAAAGGCCGCCGCCGATGCCGCCAGGGCAAACAAGCCCAAGGAGCCGCGCAAAAAGGCAAAGATCACGCTGGAGATCGTCTGCACTATGCTGAAAGGTGCGGGCACCCTGATGAAGGCCGTGTTCGGTGCCCTGCGCTTCACGAAGATCCAGGTGCGTCTCGGTGTGCGCGGGGCCGACCCTGCCGACGCCGCCCGCAGCTACGGCAAGCTGCAGGCCTGGCTCTACCCGGTGCTGGGCGTGCTGGACCGCTTCATCTGGCTGCAGTTCGACGAGCTGCGCATCCTGCCGGACTTCGGCAGCGAGCAGCCCGCGGTGGAAGACCGGGTGTCCTGCCGTATCAGCGCGCAGGCGCTGTTCATCGTCATTGCGGCGGTGCGCGTTTTGTATGAGTTCTGGCGCAAAAAAGTATTGGACATCTTCTTATAATGTGGTACACTATAAGTGTATCGGAATCTGCAGACAACGGGCACCTGCCCGCATCAAACGATAAAGGAGAGCTGTTTTATGGCTGAGCATCCCATTCAGGGCCTGATGAACGTTACCATGGAGAAAATTCACCAGATGGTGGATTCCAACACCATTATCGGCAAGCCCATCACCACCGAGGACGGCACCACCATCCTGCCGGTGTCCAAGGTCAGCTTTGGCTTTGCATCCGGCGGCACCGATTTCGACGGCAAGAACGCCGCCAATAAGGACCTGTTCGGCGGCGGTTCCGGCGCAGGCGTGAACATCCAGCCCGTGGCATTTCTCGTGGTGAAGGATGGCTGCGTGCGCACCATCCAGCTGTCGGATACGTCCAATACCATCGACCGTGCCCTGACCATGCTGCCGGAGCTGGTGGACAAGCTGGCCTCTATGGTCAAGAAGGACGAGAAGAAAGAAGAACCTGCTGCTCCGGCAGAGCAGTAAACCCAAGCCGTAACTGCGGGCTTCCGACCCGCAGTTTTTGATACAGGCGCACCTGTGCCTCAAAACAGGGGAGCAGTGCGCGTTTTGAGCGCCGGGAGGCGCACAAGGAGTTTTGATTATGGCAGAAGAACGTATTCAGAAGATCATGGCGGAGCAGGGTCTGTGCAGCCGCCGCGCAGCCGAGCAGATCATTGCCGAGGGCCGCGTCAAGGTCAACGGCCACCCCGTGAAGGTGGGCGACAAAATGGACCCCAACCGCGATGTGCTGCATGTGGATGACGAGCGCATCTATATCAAAAAGGACCAGCAGCTGTACTATCTGGCCCTGTATAAGCCCCGCGGCTATGTGACCACCGCCAGCGACGAGCTGGGCCGCAAGACGGTCATGGAGCTGGTGAGCGATATCCCGGCCCGCCTGTACCCGGTGGGCCGTCTGGATAAGGACAGCGAGGGCCTGCTGCTGATGACCAACGACGGCGCCTTTGCGCAGGCCGTCACCCATCCGTCCGGCGGCATCTCCAAACTGTACCGCGTCACCGTGCAGCCCCGTGCCGATGAAAGCCAGATCTTGAAGCTGAGCAGCGGCGTTGTGCTGGACGACGGCACCAAGACCATGCCCTGCGCCATCAACGTCGTCACCGACGAGCCGGGCCGCACCGTTATGGAAATGACCCTGAAGGAAGGCAAGAACCGCGAGATCCGCCGCATGTGTGAGACCGTAGGCCTTGAGGTGGTGCGCCTGAAGCGCAACGCTGAGGGTGTCGTCAAGCTGGGTATGCTCAAGCCCGGCACCTACCGCGAGCTGACCAAGGCCGAGATCAATGGCCTGCGTGCCGCCGCTGCCAAGGGCCGCGCCCAGACCCGCAGCGCCGCGCTGCAGTCCAAGGCCGCCGAGCGCCGCCCCCGCGGCCCGGTGGGCAAGGGCACCCAGAAGAAGCGCTGATCGCAGACGAAAGCCCATTGCCGGACAAGGCAGAAAAGCAAAATTCATACGCCCGGCAGTTCAATATGCCGCCGCCAAAAAAACCACGGTGCAGAGATGCACCGTGGTTTTTTCTTGCCCGTGAAGGCCTTTCCGCCCGCCCCGAATGGGCCCGGAACAGGCGGTGGACGATGCCATGCAACGTATCTGTGCGGGGAGCGCTTCAATCCACGCCCTCCGTGGGGAGAGCGACGCAGCCTTGATGGCCTGACCGTCACTGGCGTCTGATTTCAATCCACACTCTCCATGCGGAGGGCGACGGGAGCAGGAAATCATCATCCGGGCGGCGCTTGAATTTCAATCCACGCTCTCCGTGGGGAGAGCGACCGCCGTCTGCATCGGTAACGGTATAGCCGAAGTTATTTCAATCCACGCCCTCCGCGAGGAGAGCGACACGCGGACAGCGCCGGAGCCGTCATGGGTGTTGGAATTTCAATCCACGCCCTCCGTGGGGAGAGCGACCAGATGGCGCATATACTGGCGGCACTGATGCCAGAATTTCAATCCACGCCCTCCGCGAGGAGAGCGACCCGGCGGCGGCCTGAAGAACGCCTTTACCGTCTTCATTTCAATCCACGCCCTCCGCGAGGAGGGCGACGCGGCTTTAACGATTTTCTTCTCCTTGTGGGCGATTTCAATCCACGCCCTCCGCGAGGAGAGCGACAACCCAGCCGGATGCAGCCAACAGCCAGCGAGATATTTCAATCCACGCCCTCCGCGGGGAGAGCGACAACAAACGCCGTATGACCAGCTGGGGCGGCATCCTATTTCAATCCACGCTCTCCGTGGGGAGAGCGACTATATACGACCTCTGCGCCCGGTGTCCCATGGCAATTTCAATCCACGCCCTCCGCGAGGAGAACGACCCGGAAGAACCAATGCAACCATCGTCTCTGTCGGATTTCAATCCACGCCCTCCGCGAGGAGAGCGACAGTCCATGCGCCTTATGGTGCGAAACCGTGGATTCATTTCAATCCACGCCCTCCGCGAGGAGGGCGACCGACTTGGCAGGCTTCTTTTTGTTTTTCTTTACCTATTTCAATCCACGCCCTCCGCGAGGAGGGCGACTGTCTCACGGTGCGCACGACGGCGTGCTGTTTGTATTTCAATCCACGCCCTCCGCGAGGAGGGCGACGCATGACGGCCCGGGCCACCATCGACCGGCTCATGATTTCAATCCACGCCCTCCGCGAGGAGAGCGACGCTTGTCAGGAATTTCACGGGTTTACCTCCTTAGTTATTTCAATCCACGCCCTCCGCGAGGAGAGCGACCAGGGAGGAGCGGCTGCGGGCAAACCTGTCACAGATTTCAATCCACGCCCTCCGCGAGGAGAGCGACTGGTGTTCAGCAGAGCTGCCCGCTCGTTGGCGGTATTTCAATCCACGCCCTCCGCGAGGAGAGCGACACCTGCTCGACCTGCTGAGTCGCATGACCAACGAATTTCAATCCACGCCCTCCGCGAGGAGAGCGACCTGCTGAGGCCGCAGCCGCCAAGGCTGAGGAGGAATTTCAATCCACGCCCTCCGCGAGGAGAGCGACAGTTGCTTTCAGCTGTGCTTCTGCAGCGTTAAGCTATTTCAATCCACGCCCTCCGCGAGGAGAGCGACTCGTCGGATGTCGCGTATAGCGCCATCGTTGAAGATTTCAATCCACGCCCTCCGCGAGGAGGGCGACGCAGCCTTGACGGCCTGACCGTCACCGGCGTGTGATTTCAATCCACGCTCTCCGTGGGGAGAGCGACGCTAATCAACGTGGGCGGCAGTCTGCTGCAAAGTGATTTCAATCCACGCCCTCCGCGAGGAGAGCGACAGACGAGACCGTCCCCATGGAGTTCTTTGTGAGTATTTCAATCCACGCCCTCCGCGAGGAGGGCGACGGTCGTCGGGCTGATAGTCCGGGGCGTTTTCAGGTATTTCAATCCACGCCCTCCGCGAGGAGGGCGACAAATCCCGCATACGTTGCTCTGCCTTACAGTTGAATTTCAATCCACGCCCTCCGCGAGGAGGGCGACCGGACAGGACTTTGTTGCCGTAGACCCACGTCTGGTTATTTCAATCCACGCCCTCCGCGAGGAGGGCGACGTAAAACGTTCGGCACGCTGAAATATATGTTAGATATTTCAATCCACGCCCTCCGCGAGGAGGGCGACCTAAGATAGTAGTGCGGGGGAGCCGCACAAAAGATTTCAATCCACGCCCTCCGCGAGGAGGGCGACGCATCCCAGTCATCAAACAAAACGGGAGGGATATATTTCAATCCACGCCCTCCGCGAGGAGGGCGACCCCTCAAATACGCCGTAAAAGGTGCCATGGCCAAGATTTCAATCCACGCCCTCCGCGAGGAGGGCGACGCAACAGCAAACATAACAGCACCACCGTTTACCAATTTCAATCCACGCCCTCCGCGAGGAGGGCGACCGTGTCTGTTGACCGGGACAGAATCAGCCTAACGATTTCAATCCACGCCCTCCGCGAGGAGGGCGACGGTGCAACCCCTGTATTGACTCCCCACGGTTGAGATTTCAATCCACGCCCTCCGCGAGGAGGGCGACCAATTCAACAAGTTTTTAATAAGATTTTCAACTGAATTTCAATCCACGCCCTCCGCGAGGAGGGCGACGCTTTGGCAAAAGCGCTTTTACAAAGTCGTTTGAGATTTCAATCCACGCCCTCCGCGAGGAGGGCGACCATATAACGAAGTTGAACTTAAAACTCCCGTAACGATTTCAATCCACGCCCTCCGCGAGGAGAGCGACTATACCCGCTGCTTCGACACGCGGGAAGAAAACGATTTCAATCCACGCCCTCCGCGAGGAGGGCGACCGTCGTTTTGTATCCACCCTTCCTTCAGGTTGTAGATTTCAATCCACGCCCTCCGCGAGGAGGGCGACTGGTGATTTACCGGAAGGGTGGGACGATGGCAAAATTTCAATCCACGCCCTCCGCGAGGAGGGCGACACAGCGAGAACCTGCCTGTTAATCCGCTGTATTGCATTTCAATCCACGCCCTCCGCGAGGAGGGCGACATGCAAAGCCTTTTCCCACGGCTCAATCTCTTTTATTTCAATCCACGCCCTCCGCGAGGAGGGCGACGCTGGCCGCTGTAGCAGGTCATAGCCCACTGGACATTTCAATCCACGCCCTCCGCGAGGAGGGCGACCTATGTTGAGCTCGGCACCGGTATTTTTGCAGAATTTCAATCCACGCCCTCCGCGAGGAGGGCGACAGCGAAACATAAGGGTCAGAATCCTTAAGCTTATATTTCAATCCACGCCCTCCGCGAGGAGGGCGACCCAGCATTAAAAACCTGTATATGGGAGAAGTTGAATTTCAATCCACGCCCTCCGCGAGGAGGGCGACCGTGAAGGAGAGCAAAGCCCGGGACCTGCAAGCAATTTCAATCCACGCCCTCCGCGAGGAGGGCGACTGTTGCCAGCTTCTGCCGCTGTTTGCTCCCTGTTGATTTCAATCCACGCCCTCCGCGAGGAGGGCGACCTTATGCCGGCACTCCGTACCACCTGTTTGGTCGATTTCAATCCACGCCCTCCGCGAGGAGGGCGACCCGACTTCTCCGTGCGGGACAGCACCTTCATCAGATTTCAATCCACGCCCTCCGCGAGGAGGGCGACTGCGATGGTGGACAAAATCTACCACGCAGTAGTATTTCAATCCACGCCCTCCGCGAGGAGGGCGACGGTATACAATCGAGAAATCTACGCAGACGGAAGCATTTCAATCCACGCCCTCCGCGAGGAGGGCGACACAAGCTGCTCGAAGAACCATCCTGCGATAGGCTATTTCAATCCACGCCCTCCGCGAGGAGGGCGACCTGTATGCCTTGGCAGATTTGGAGGTGCAGTGATATTTCAATCCACGCCCTCCGCGAGGAGGGCGACATTCCCGCTGCCAGACGCGGCAGTATGAGGATAAATTTCAATCCACGCCCTCCGCGAGGAGGGCGACCCGCCATTGAGATTTCCAATGCCACCGACAAACAATTTCAATCCACGCCCTCCGCGAGGAGAGCGACGGGAGAGACAACGAAGGCGCAACGAAGGACAAAAAATTTCAATCCACGCCCTCCGCGAGGAGAGCGACGTAAAGAAACCGATGAACAGACGTTTGGATATCAGATTTCAATCCACGCCCTCCGCGAGGAGAGCGACGGTGGAAACGGAACGACGCCGCCGGCATTGTCAGATTTCAATCCACGCCCTCCGCGAGGAGAGCGACAATATCTGGGCGGTGGTAGATACCACGTCAACATATTTCAATCCACGCCCTCCGCGAGGAGAGCGACTCGACATCCAGCAGGAAATCGAGAGTTACGCAGATATTTCAATCCACGCCCTCCGCGAGGAGAGCGACGGGTCATGGCATTCCCAATAATAGTCATCATATTATTTCAATCCACGCCCTCCGCGAGGAGAGCGACCCACTTGGCGCTTCATACTCGCTGATAACAACCATATTTCAATCCACGCCCTCCGCGAGGAGAGCGACCGGGCACTTTGTCGCATATATCCCCGCAAGCTGGATTTCAATCCACGCCCTCCGCGAGGAGAGCGACCGGTTTCGTCGCCGGGTTCTAAAGTCAGCACGAACATTTCAATCCACGCCCTCCGCGAGGAGAGCGACTTAAGTATTGGTGCATGGAGAGCATGCCCATCTGGATTTCAATCCACGCCCTCCGCGAGGAGAGCGACGTAAGATAATATATGCGGGGGAGCCGCACAAAAGATTTCAATCCACGCCCTCCGCGAGGAGAGCGACGTGCTGTTCGACAAGCTGGCGAAGGGTGACTTTACATTTCAATCCACGCCCTCCGCGAGGAGAGCGACCGACAAAGACCGCCGCACACTTGAAACCATTTTTATTTCAATCCACGCCCTCCGCGAGGAGAGCGACACCTGTACGGCATGCGTCTGACCGAAAGCGCAAAAGATTTCAATCCACGCCCTCCGCGAGGAGAGCGACGGCTTCCATGCTGCAGGCACGTTTCATGTAAAACGATTTCAATCCACGCCCTCCGCGAGGAGAGCGACGGTCAGCGGTGGAGTGGGAGTTTGTTTTTTTTGCATTTCAATCCACGCCCTCCGCGAGGAGAGCGACTGCTGTTCGACAAGCTGGCGAAGGGTGACTTTACATTTCAATCCACGCCCTCCGCGAGGAGAGCGAC
>ERZ652152.499-NODE-499-length-16609-cov-6.45282_pt1 | contig 16609 bp, 17 predicted proteins | sample MGYA00514757_ERZ652152 | MGnify/ENA metagenome assembly ERZ652152
CGAGATGAGCGCTAGTCTCGTGGGCTCGGAGATGTGTATAAGAGACAGTGATTACACCGTTTGCGTATGTTATAATTATAAATAAATATATTATATTTTAATATATAGGTTTATTACCGTATCGGAGGATCAAAATTTTGGAAAAAGAAAAAGAAATCGAAATCGATCTCGGCAAAATTTTTCACATGATGAAAAAAAGAGTTATTTACATAATTCTTGCCACTTTAATCACAGCGGTGCTTTCCGGTTGCATTACGGAATTTTTAATTCAGCCAAAGTATTCCGCTTCCTGCACAATGTATGTTTACAGTAACACAGACAGAGTCAGCAGTTCCTCTTCCATAGGCCAAAGCGAGCTTACCGCTTCGCAGCAGCTTGTAAACACATATATCGAAGTTCTTAAAAGCGATTATGTGCTTGAGGATGTTATCAGCAATCTTAATCTTAATATGACCTCAAAGCAGCTTAAAAGCCTGCTTTCGTTTTCACAGATAAACGAAACGGAAATTTTCAGAGTTACCGTAACAAGCACCAATGCAGCACAATCGGCGGACATTGCAAACGCAATCGCGCAAACCGCACCGGATGCAATCGTTAAGAAGATTAAAGCCGGCGGCGTAAGCGTGCTCGACTATGCAAAGGTTCCCTCCTCGCCCTCTTCGCCAAATCTTAAAAAGAATATTTTAATCGGCGCTATTGCCGGATTTGCGGTTTCATTCATCGGCTTCTTTATTTACGAGCTGTTTGACACCACCATCACATCCGAAAGAGATCTTGAGCGCGAATTTGAAATTCCCGTTATCGGCAGCGTGCCGCGGCTTGTGCCCTCATCCAAACCGAATGAGGACGGCGCCGCGCAATCCGCAAACACAAGGAAAGGAGGCGGTAAGTAATGGCACTTTTTGAAAAAAAGCGCAAAAGCAGCACACCGTCAAAATCATTTTCAAGAGAAGACACTAAAAAAATACTTGCCCCCGATTCTCCGTTCGTTATCAAGGAAGCATATTCTTCTATCAGAACAAACTTGCTCTTTATGCAAAAGGGTGAAAAATGCCCGATTTTCGTTGTTACAAGCCCAACAGCCAACAACGGAAAAACAATTAACAGCATTAACCTTGCCGTTTCCTTTGCACAAATGGGAAAAAGAACTTTGCTGATAGACAGCGATATGAGAAACCCCACAATTCACAGAATGTTTTCCATTCCCGTTAAAAACGGCCTATCCGAAATCCTTGCGGGGCTTACGGATAACATCACCGTTTCAAAAACGGAAATCGAAAATCTTTCCGTGCTCACAGGCGGCAAAATCCCGCCGAATCCGGCAGAATTGCTTGCATCTTCAAGAATGGACAAGCTGCTGGAATTCGTTAAAGAGCATTATGATTGCGTGTTTATAGACACACCGCCCGTAAATCTTGTTACGGATGCCACGGTTTTTTCCCAAAAAACAACGGGCTATATTATGATTGTTAAATCCAATGCAAACGATTCCGCTGATGTTAAAACCGCCGTTTCAAGCCTTGACAGTATCGGCGGCAACATTTTGGGCTTTATCTTAAACGATGTTACATCCGGCAAAAACAAATATTATTCCTATTACAGAAAATACGGCTATAAATACAAATATTCATACGGCTACGGAGAAAAATAAACTCCGCACAAAAAATCACACAAGGTTGCGCTAATAATGAAAAAAAGAAAAGCTGTTCAGCTTACAATTGAATTTTTCGTTGATCTGATTTCTTTAATAATCGCAACGGGAACAAGCTATGCGATTTCGCTTGCGATCGATAAAATCCCCACTTTGGATTTCCACGAAAACTTAACTTATTTCGTGCTGCTGTTTGTTTCTTTTTGCCTTATATTCTTCGGATTTTCAAATTCCCTTGACTTAACAAAGAGAGACAGAATTAAAGAAACCGTTTCCGTTTTCAGAAACAGCTTTTTGATTTTCATGACTTTTGCCGTGCTTTTGGTGCTTGCAAAAAACGAAATGATTATGAGCCGTTATCTGTTTGTGCTCTCCCTGATCTTTTTTATAGGACTTTCCCTTTTAAACAGATATATTTCAAAGCACGTAATGATGTTTCATTCCGGCAATTCAAAGCTTGTGAGCCTGACAGGCGTTATAACGGTTTACAGCCGCGCCGAAGAATACACAAAAAGGCTTAATGAGGATTGGCTGCGCAAGGTTAAAGGCGTTGTGCTGATTGACGCGCACAAAAGAAGCGGAAGCTATTATTGCAAAACAGGCCGTGATGAAAAAGAAAAAAGAGTTTCAAACATAGGCGGCATTCCCGTTGTGGCAAACCTTACCGGAGTTATTGATTGGGTGCGCTGCGAATCGCTTGACGAAGTTTTTATAAATGTGCCCTACAGATACGAAAAATCGATTGACCGAATCGCCGAGGAAATAGAGAGCATGGGCGTTACCGTGCATATAAACCTTCCCGCATTGGAGCAATATATCGATAACAGTGAGTTCGACAATGTTGAGTTGACCGTGGCTGCGGGATACCCCACCGCCACCTTAACCGCGGCTCCCCCGCTTTCGTTTTCAGAGGCGCTTTTAAAAAGGGCCGTGGATATCATCGGCGGCCTTATCGGCAGCATAATATCGCTTCCGATAATTTTGATAACGGCGATTCCGCTTTTAATCGAATCCCCCGGCCCGCTGATTTTCAAGCAGCAGCGTGTTGGTAAAAACGGGCGTATTTTTAACATTTACAAACTTCGTTCAATGTACACCGACGCCGAAAAGCGCAAGGCCGAATTGATGGCAAGCAACAAGATGAACGGCTTTATGTTTAAAATGGATAACGACCCGCGAATCACAAAGGTGGGCAAATTCATAAGAAAAACAAGCATAGACGAATTGCCCCAATTTTGGAATGTGCTTAAAGGCGATATGAGCCTGGTAGGCACCCGCCCGCCAACAATAGATGAATTTGATAAATACGAAAGCCACCATAAGCGCCGCCTTTCCATGCGCCCCGGAATAACCGGAATGTGGCAGGAGAGCGGCAGATCAGATATTCAAAATTTTGAAGAAGTTGTTCAGCTCGACTGTGAATACATAGATAATTGGTCACCCTTACTTGATATTAAAATATTATTCAAAACGGTTTGGGTGGTGCTGAAAGGAAGCGGGGCCGAATAAACACCCCGTTTTTCTTTTATTTTAAGATAAAAACGAAAAATATAATTTCGGCACATTTTACTGCCCGGTGAAGATAATGAAAATTGCAATGATAGGCCACAAAAGAATACCATCGCGCGAGGGCGGCGTTGAAATTGTTGTTGAGCAGCTTTCAAAAAGGCTTGTTGAGCTCGGAAACGATGTTACCGCCTACAATCGCAGCGGCGGCCATGTTTCGGGCAACGAATTTTCGCACGAAGCACTTAATGAATTTTGCGGAATTAAAATCAAAACTGTTAAAACTCCGCAAAGCAAGGCACTGAATGCGTTTGTTTACAGCTTTTTCGCAACGGTGAAAGCGCTTTTCGGAAGATATGATGTTATTCATTATCACGCCGAAGGTCCGGCTGCGATGTGCTTTATTCCGAAGCTTTTCAAAATCCGCACCGTGGTTACTATTCACGGGCTTGATTGGCAGCGTTCAAAATGGGGCGGCTTTGCCACAAAATATCTTAAATTCGGCGAAAAAGTTGCCGCAAAGCATGCAGATGAAATTATAGTTTTATCCCACGCCGTGCAGGATTATTTTAAATCCGAATACGGCAGAGAAACCGTTTACATACCAAACGGAATAGAAAAGCCCACGGTTACCGATTCCTCCGTAATCGAAAAAAAATACGGTCTGCACAAAAGTGAATATATCCTTTACCTCGGAAGAATAGTGCCCGAAAAAGGGATTCATTATCTTATTGATGCATATTTGCAATCGGATATAAAAATGCCGCTTGTTATTGCGGGAGGCTCCAGCCATTCGCAGGAATATTTTGATATGCTTAGAGAAAAAGCCGCGGGCAAGAGCATTGTCTTTACTGATTTTGTGGAGGGCAAAGCACTTCAATCGCTTTATTCTAACGCATATATCTATGTGCTGCCCAGCGATTTGGAGGGCATGCCCATCAGCTTACTTGAGGCAATGGGCTATTCAAACTGCTGCCTCACATCAGATATTCCCGAATGCACCGAGGTGTGTGGCGAAAATGCGGTTTATTTCAAAAAAGGCGATATTCAAAGCCTTAAAGAAAAGCTTGAAGAGCTGATAAACAACCCGCAAGCAGTGCAAAAATACAGATCCGAAGCCTCGCAATACATACTTTCTCGCTACAATTGGAACAATGTGACGCAGAAAACCCTTGCTCTTTATAAAGGTGAATAAATGAAAATTTTGATTATAAGAACCTTTCCCGGATATATGAATGTGAGGAAAAACACCTATAACATTCAGGAAATCGGGCTGGCAAAAGCGCTTATCCGAAAAGGGCATATTTGCGATATAGTGTTTTGGACGGATAAATCCCCCGAAACCGTATCATATAAATTCGACGGCGATAAAGAGCTTAAAATATTTTATCTGAACGGAAAAAGCATTTTAAACAACGCTATATATAAAGACCTTGATGAACTGATTGCTAAATACGATATTATTCAGCCGGCAGAGCACAATCAAATTTACTCTGCGATTTTGGCAAAAAAATATCCGCAAAAAACAATCGTTTACCACGGCCCCTATTATTGCGATTTCAATAAAAGATACAATCTGCTGTGCCGCGCAACGGATCTTTTCACGCTTCCGATTTACAAAAAGCACAACACGCCTTTCATTGCGAAAAGTCGCCTTGCAAAGGAGTTTCTTATTTCAAAGGGCATAAAAGAAAACCGCATATCCGTTTGCGGCGTGGGAATAGACACGGATGCATTTTTAAAATCCGATTTTTCCGAAATCCCGCCCGAAATATCAAAAATTTCAAGCATTGAGTGCGGCATAAAACTGCTTTATATCGGCAAAATCGAGCCGAGGCGCAATTGCCTGTTTTTAATTGATGTTTTAAACAAGCTTCGCGAAAAAGGCGTTGATGCAAAGCTTATAATAGTGGGCAGCGGCAAAGAGGATTACCTTGCAAAATTCGACGCTCATATAAACGAATTAAAGCTCGGCGATTATATTTACAAAATCAATGCGGCGGAGCAAAAATATCTTTCGTATATATACCAAAACACTGATGTTTTTCTGCTGCCAACAATTTATGAAATCTTCGGCATGGTGCTGCTGGAGGCAATGTATTTCGGCAAGCCCGTGATAACAACACAAAACGGCGGCTCGGATATGCTGATTCAAAACGGCAAAACGGGAATTATAGAGCCGGAATTCAACGCCGAAAAATGGGCAAAGGATATAATTTCGGCCTCAAAAAACAAGGAGCTCGGCAAAAATGCTGCCGAACATATAAAAAGCAATTGCACATGGGAGCTTCTTGCCGATAAATTTATTGAGGCATACAAAAACATATAACAGTGCCGCATGCCGGCGGCACTGCATAGGGTTTTCGGCAATCGCCGGAAAGGTGAATAAATGAACGAAAATAAAAGAGTCATTTGGATAGACAATGTTAAGGTTATTGCAATGATACTTGTGGTGCTGTGCCATTTTTCACAAAGCATGGCGGAATCGGCACTTATAAGTAAAAGCTCCGCGCTGGTTTTTGTAAACGAATTTTGCTACCTTTTTCATATTCAACTCTTTTTCATATGCAGCGGCTGGCTTTTTCAAAAATACACAAGATATACTTTGCTCGGCGATTATGCGAAAAACATATCAAAAAAGCTGATTGCGCTCGGTGTTCCATATCTTTTCTTTGTGCTGCTGAGTCATTTGTTTAAAACATTGTTTTCCTCGTATGTAAACAATCAATCGGGCAATCTGTTAAAAGAACTTTTCGTTTCACCGATGCCGCCCTATTGGTTCTTATATGTTTTATTTTTGATATTCTTAATCACACCTGCCGTTAAAACGAAAACGCAAAGCTGCGTTTTGCTCGGTGTTTCGGTTGCCGCCTGCGTTGCAATCGGTTTTCTGAATGAGCAATTTAAAATTGTTTATGCCGTTGAACACACGCTTACATATTGGATTTGGTTTGTTTTCGGAATTTTCATTGCAAAAGTAAATCTGCAAAAATTAAGTTCGCCTTATTCATTGATTTTGTTTGCAATTTCGTTTATTGCAAAATTCTTTAATTTTAAATATTTAAACGGAAGCAATTTTGCCGTTAACTTGCTGATAAGCGTTTTCGCCTGCGTTGGAATAATCGGCTTTATAAGCGCAATTTACAAAAAAACAAGCAACCCCCTATTATGGGATTTTTTGCAAAATACACAATACCGATTTTCCTTATGCACACCATTTTTGCAACAGGAATAAGAAGTGTACTTTTCAAATTGAGAATAACAAATTCAATCATTCACATTCTATTCGGCTTAATTATAACATTCATCGGCCCCGTAATCGCTGCGGTTATTATGGAAAAAACTCACCTTGATTTTCTTCTTTATCCGCTTAAATATATCAAAATTCAAAAAAAGAAGTAAGCAATATGAAAATTCTTATGGTAAATAAATTTCTCAGCCCCGTAGGCGGAGCGGAAACATATATGATAACGCTTGGAAAAGCACTTGAAAAGCTTGGAAACGAAGTGCAGTTTTTCGGTATGGACAGCGAAGATCGCCAAGTGGGAAATAATGCGGAAATTTACACCGATAATATCGACTTCAGACATGCATCGGCACTTAAAAAGCTTGAATATTCACTGAAATCGATTTATTCAAAAGAGGCAAGGCGCAAAATCGGCGCGGTGCTTGATGATTTTAAGCCCGATATAGTGCATTTAAACAATATCAACTTTCAGCTTACCCCCGCAATTATATATGAGATTAAAAAGCGCGGCATACCGACGGTGCAAACCCTGCATGATGTGCAGCTTGCATGCCCGTGCCACAGATTTTACATAGAGCATGAAAAAAAGATTTGCATGCTGTGCCAAAGCGGCAATTATTTAAACTGCATAAAGCACAAATGCGTGCATAACTCCTTTGCCAAGAGCATTCCTGCGGCAATAGAATCCTATTATTATCATTCAAGGGGCACTTATTCGCTCATAGATAAATTCATCTGCCCGAGCCGCTTTATGGCAAACACCGCTCACAAAGCGGGTATAGACGAAAACAAAACAATCGTTTTGCACAATTTTTCGGATAAAAAAGCTTCTGCCTCAAAGCGAAGCAGCACGGGCGAGCCTTATGCGCTTTATTTCGGCAGGCTCAGCGCTGAAAAAGGAATAGGAACCTTGGTGCAGGCGGCAAAGGAACTGCCGGGCATTAAATTTGTTTTTGCCGGCACGGGGCCGCTTGAGGATTTGTGCAAAAATATTCCAAACATTGAATATGCGGGCTTTAAAAGCGGCAAAGAGCTTTCTGATTTAATCGAAAATGCGGAATTTTCGATTTGCCCGAGCGAATGCCACGAAAACTGCCCGATGACGGTTGCAGAATCCGTTTCGCTCGGCACACCCGTTATCGGCTCCGATTTGGGCGGAATACCCGAGCTTATCAAAAGCGGCAAAACGGGCATTGTGTTTGAAGCGGGAAACAAAGAAGCGCTTAAAGCGGCAATCCAAAAGCTTTATTCGGATAAAGAGCTTTCATCCGAAATGGCGCAAAACTGCCGCAGCGAGAGCTTTAACGACATAGAAAAATACACGGAAAGGCTTTCGGAAATTTATTCCGATTTGATTTCAAAAAATGATTAAGCTTGTTTCTTTTATAATCAGCAAAATCAAGCACCGCGAATATAAGGTGGATGAAAACATAACCTCCGCCGATCTTTGCGGCATTTTGGCGGGGCGCCTTGCAATGCTTATACGCGGTGCCTTCAAAAAAATCGGCTTCAAAAAGGCCGGCAAAATGATGTTTATAGGCAAAAGGGTTTCCATAAAGTCCAAAGGGCACATCAAATGCGGCAGCGGAGTTACGATAAACGACGATTGCAGCATAAACGCACTTTGCCGCGGCGGAGTTGAAATAGGAAACAATTTTTCGCTCGGAAAAGGCAGTGTTATCGAATGCACGGGCGTTATACGCGAGCTTGGCGAATCGCTTAAAATCGGCAACGATGTTGGCATTTCACCAAGTGCGTTTATTTCCGTAAGGGGCAATGTCTCTATCGGAGATTCGACGATATTCGGCCCGGGAGTTAAGATTTTTTCCGAAAACCATATTTTTGAAAGCACCGAAACCCCGATATATCTTCAGGGGGCAAGCCGCAAGGGCATTTCAATCGGCGAGGATTGCTGGATAGGCGCAAATGCCGTTATTTTGGACGGAGTTACCATAGGCAAGGGCTGCGTTATTGCGGCAGGCGCGGTGGTAAACTGCGATATTCCCGATTATTCGGTTGCGGGCGGCGTGCCGGCAAAAATCATTAAAAGCAGAAAATAAACGACCGGCCGACAGCATTCGGCAAGCCGTTAAATATAACAAAAAATTTAAACAGAGTTGATTAAAATGGCAAAAAAATTAAACGGAACGGTTATAGTTACATACCGCTGCAATGCGCGCTGCACAATGTGCAACAGATACAAAGCGCCCTCAAAACCCGAGGAGGAAATCAGCATTGAAACGATAAAGAAGCTGCCGCAGATGTATTTTACAAACATAACCGGCGGCGAGCCCTTTATAAGAAGCGATTTAAAGGATATCGTGCGCGAGCTTTACAAAAAGAGCGACAGAATCGTTATCTCCACAAACGGCTTTTTTACGGACAGAATTATCGATTTATGCAAGGAATTTCCGAATGTTGGCATCAGAATATCCATTGAGGGGCTTGAGGACACAAATAACGCCATCCGCGGCCTTGAAAACGGATTTAACAGAGGCTATACCACGCTGAAAAAGCTTGTGGAAATGAACCACCCGGATGTTGGCTTCGGAATGACGGTTCAGGATGCCAATGCAAAGGATTTGGTGCCGCTTTATGAGCTTTCAAACGAAATGAATATGGAATTTGCCACGGCATCGCTGCATAATTCATTTTATTTTGTTGAGGCTAAAAACATTATTAAAGACAGGCCCATGGTGGCACAGAATTTTGAAAACCTTATCAATGAGCTTCTTAAAAGCAACAGCCCGAAAAAATGGTTTCGAGCATATTTTAACCACGGGCTTATAAACTACATATACGGCCAAAAGCGCCTGCTGCCCTGCGACATGGCGTTTGACACCTTTTTCATAGACCCCTACGGCGATGTTATGCCATGCAACGGCACAAAGGAAAAAGAGGTTATGGGCAATCTTAACGAGCAAAGCTGGGACGAGCTTTGGGCAAGCGAGCAAGCGGATAAAGTGCGTGCAAAAGTGCGCTGCTGCAACAGAAATTGCTGGATGATAGGCTCTGTTTCCCCTGCCATGCACAAATATATTTGGGTGCCCGCGGCATGGGTTATAAAGCACAAATTTCTAAGATTTTTCAAGGATAAAAAATACAGCATGTACGAGCTGCCTATTGTGCGCGATTATCGCGACGGAAAAGTGACAAAGCAGGAGCTTGACTCCCTTTCCACCTGTGATATGAACGCCGTTATAAACGACGGCTTATCCGCAAAATCACGCGAGCAGCTTAAAAACAAAACAGGCGAAGAAATAGTTGATGAGGATATCAGGCGGCAATTGCAATAATCACCGCCCAACCAAAGCGAACAATATGTTTTTGCCGCTTATCATCACTTTTTTCGGAGAACACATTTTATGATAAAAATAAAATCTAACGATCTTTTGGGCCTTGCTGCTTTTCTTTGCTTTTTTGCTTGGCAAATTCTTGCCGGCTCGGCTCTTAAATATATACTTCTTGCCGCGCTTATAGGGCTTTGTATTTTATATTCCGCTTTCAAAAAAGGAAATTTTCTTTCCGTGTGGTTTTTTGCGCTTGTGTTTCAAAAGGCGATACAAAGGGTTATTTCCTCCGGAATACTTTATCAAGCCGTAACTTATTTTGATGAGGTTACAGAAATTGTTGCCATTATAATAATCATCAGAGCACTTGCAAAAAAGCAACTGAAGCTTTCAAAATATGAGGTTGCAATCGGCGTTGCCTTCACGATTTATTTTGCATTTTGCACGGTTTCAACAATAGTTAATTCCTATATGGATATATTCACATCTGTGCTTGATGCCTTTATGTGCCTCAAATTCATGGTATTTTACTTTGCCGGCAAATCACTTATTGCTTCAAAGGCACTTACGCTGAAAAAAACTTATGATATTCTTAATGTGCCTTGCAAGCAGGTTAGCGTTATTTTGCTCATTTTGGCAATTCATGATCTTATTTTGCCGCCTTTCTTTGCAAAATACGACTATAGATTTTTTACAAACTCGCTTATGCTCGGCTTCCAGCACCCTTTTTACCTTGCAATAGTTTGCCTAACGGTTATTTGCGTGCTTGCGCTGAATATGAGATACGATCAAAACAACCTTAAATATATATTTATGATGACGGCGGTAACGATTCTCACCTTCCGTTCAAAGGAAATGGCGGCCGTGCTGATTATTTTGCTGCTTTATCTTTTGTTTGTTAAATACAAATTCCAGGGCAATGCTTTGATTTTGGCACCCGTTGCAGGCCTTGCGATTTATTTTTCATCAGATCAGTTTGATAAATACTTCACGGTTCACGATTATGCGCCGATGAGGCTTAAGCTCATTCAAGACGGTGTTAAAATTGCAAATCAGCATTTTCCGTTTGGCTCCGGGTTTGCAACTTTCGGCACAACGGTTTCATACGAATACAATTCACCGTTTTACCAAAGCCTCGGCTACTATTCAAAGCTGTATATAGACCAGCAGGTTGTGGCAGACGCCTTTTGGCACGGCATTTTCGCCGAAAGCGGCTGGCTCGGCTCGGCGGCATTTATTATTGCCGTGCTGCTGATGACCTTTGATTCGATATCAAAAGCAAAAAATCACCCCTATGCCGGCTGGTGCATGCTTTCGATTATGCTTTATTCATTTATAGCTTCAATCGCCTCAACCTCGTTTTTTAACCCGGCAATCGCGATTATGTTTATAATTTACGGCATCGCATCCGAGGATACGGACGAATCGTTTATTTTGAACGACACAAGGCACCAAATACGCTCAATCAAATTTAAGTTTTAAGGACCGCTTATAATGACTTTGCACCAATACATAGATAAAACAAGGCGAATGATAAGGCAATTTAAAATTCTTACCATAAGGGACGGTTGGAAAAAAGCCGCATATTTAAAAAAGCACCATATTTTTTACCATATCGGCGACAGAGTGTTTTACACCTCCAACCTGCTGCCGGCAGAGCCTTTTTTGGTGTGCCTGCACAACAATATAGTGATTTCCGCCGGGGTGCGTCTTATAACGCACGATGTGGGCAACACAATCTTTAACGGCGAAGAACACACCGATAAATACCTTTGCAAATTCGGAAAAATAGAAATCCATGATAATGTTTATGTGGGTGCAAACGCAATTATAAATTACGGAGTTACAATAGGTGAAAACTGCATTGTGGCCGCCGGCGCGGTGGTAACAAAAGATGTGCCGCCCGGCAGCGTTGTTGCGGGCGTGCCTGCAAGGATTATCGGCAGCTACGACGATGTTAAAAGGCGCCGCCTTGAATACAGCGAAAGCTTTGATTACAGCGGAGGCGGAAGATGGGTTGAGGATTTAATGAAGCTCAAGCCCGTTAAATTTGATATAGACGAGGAAAAGCGATGAAGGGCAGCAAGGTTTTTAAAAACTATTTATTCAATGCCGGCTATCAGCTTTTGGCAATAATAGTGCCGCTTGTTACAACACCCTATATATCCAGAGTGCTGAATGCAGACGGCATAGGCATTTACAGTTTCACATTTTCAATAGTCAGTTATTTTACGCTTTGCTCGGCTCTCGGCACCGTAAGTTATGCAAACAAGCAAATCGGCATTTTGCAAGACGATCCGGTTTTGCGCACGCAAAAGTTTTTTGATGTGTTTTCGCTTAGGCTTATAACAACCTCTGCCGCTCTTGTAATTTATCTTTGCTATGCCGTATTCTTTGCAGAGCATAAAACAATTGCGCTGATTCAAAGCTTTTATATTCTTGGAGTTATGTTTGACACCTCTTGGTTTTTTCAAGGGATGGAAGATTTTAAAAGAATAGCACTCAGAAACTACTTTTTTAAATTTTTAAATGTTGCGTTTATCTTTATTTTTGTTAAAGACAAAGATGATCTTTGGAAATATGTTTTCGGCCTTGCCTTGTTGACTTTTATAGGAAATGCAAGCCTTATTCCCTCTTTAAGAAAATATCTTGTTCGCATAAAGGGCTACAAAATAAAACCATTTTGCGATTTCAAGGTTATTGTGCAGCTTTTCATACCTGCTCTTGCCGTTCAAATTTATGCAATGCTGGATAAATCAATGATAGGCTGGATAACACATGATAATGCGCAAAACGGCTATTATGAGCAATCGGAAAAAATCATAAAGATGTGCCTTATGCTGATAACGGCGCTTATAACCGTTACCATGCCCCGCATTTCAAAGCTGTTTGCCGAGGGCAATAAAAAAGAAGCAGAGGCAACTCTTTATAAATCGGCAGGATTTGTTTGGTTTTTCGGTGTGCCGCTGACCTTAGGCGTTATAGGAATTGCCAAAACCCTTGTGCCCGTTTTCTTCGGCAACGGATGGGAACCGGTTATAAATATGCTTTATGTTATGAGCCTTTTATTCATAACAATGGGCCTTAATCAAACAATGGGCACACTTTATTTTATAGCAACGGGCAAGCAAAATATTTATACGGCTGCAATAATAACCGGCGGAATTTTCAACATTATATTTAATGCAATTTTAATTCCGCACCTGGGTGCGCTCGGTGCGGGAGCTGCTTCCGTTTTGGGCGAAATTGTTATATTTATGTTTGAATCCGTTTATATTGCAAAGCACAAATCGTTTTCTTTGCGTCCCGTGTTTACGGCAAGCATAAAATATTTAATTGCAGGCGCAATAATGCTTGCGGCGCTGATTTTTGCAGGGCTTAATTTGCCTAAAAACGCAGCAGTGCTTGCAGGATTGATAATTGCGGGAGCGGCAATTTATTTTGCGGCACTTCTAATAATGAAAGATAAATTTATTTTTGAAATAGCAGAAATAGTCAAAGCCAAATTTCACATCGGCAAATGAATATTATAAAAATCCGCTTATAACAAAATGTGCAGATAAATATGCCGTTCGTGAATATATTGAAGAAAAAGGCCTGGGTTGCATTTTAAATGAGTTAATCGGTGTTTATGACAGCACCGATGAAATTGATTGGAATGCATTGCCGAATCAGTTTGCAATAAAATGCAATCACGGCTCCGGATATAACATTGTGGTTACAAACAAAGCGGATTTCAATAAAGACGAAGTGTTTGCAAAGCTTAATTATTGGCTTGAAGAAGATTACAGCATTATAAGCGCAGAGCATCAATACCACGAAATTCCACGCAAAATCATAATAGAAAAATACTTAACAGACGGGCACGGAAGCCTACCGATAGATTATAAATTTTTTGCATCAAGAGGAAACATCATTTGTTGCCTTTCGATTTCCGGCAGAGCAGAACACAGCACCAAGCGCTTTTTCAGCGACGAAAAATTCAACGGCATTTCCGTTTTAAACAAATGCGTTGATTCTTTTGATGCAAAAAAGCCCAAAAAATATGATGATATGATTGAAGTTGCAAAAACACTCAGCAAAGATTTTCCTTTTGTAAGGGTTGATTTATATGAAACGGAAAAAGGCGTTATTTTCGTAGAATTAACCTTTTTCCCCCATGGGCTGCAATCATTACTGTCTTTAGAACGAAGCCCAAGAATTTATGAGTTCAAAAACAATTCTTTAAATACTTATGGAGGCAAATATGAAAACGATAGGCTATTTGGTGCCGTATTTCGGAACACTGCCGAAGAATATGCAGCTGTGGCTCAAAAGCTGCGCTGCAAACCCAACGATTGATTGGATTTTGCTTACGGACGATAAAACAGAATATGACTATCCCGAAAATGTTAAGGTTAAATACTGCTCTTTCGAAAGCCTGAAGGCAAGAATTCAAAAATCTTATGATTTTCCCGTTCAGATTTCGTCTGCCTGGAATCTTTCTCTTTTCAAACCTGCTTACGGCGAGATTTTTGCAGAAGAACTTGCAGGCTATGATTATTGGGGGCACTGCGATGTTGATGTTATTTGGGGAAACATTCGCAAATTCATAACGGATGATGTTTTGAATAAATACGAAAAAATCGGATTTCAAGGGCATTCGCTGCTTTACAAAAACACTCCCGAAGTTAATGCAAGATACAAAATTTGCGTTGACGGAAAAATCAACTACAAGAATGTTTTCAGCGGAGAGGTTAAATACTCATTTGATGAAAACGGAATGGATGATATTTACAACCATTTAAATATCCCCTATTACAAAGAAATAACTTTTGCCCATATGAATAAATATGATTACAGATTTACTATGGGTCATGTTGACAAAAGCGAAGAGTACAAAAACAAATGCCAAATCTTTGAATGGAAAAACGGAACCTTGCTTAGGCACTATGTGCACGATGGCAAGCTTTATACCGAAGAATTTATGTATATTCATTTCTTTTGCCGACCTATGAAATATTTGCAAAAGAATTATAACGAGGATGCAAGATACATAATTTACCCGGATTGTGTTAAGGATTTTAACGGCAAAATAGATGTTAAAACGGTTAAAAGGCTTGCGAAAAACCCTGCCGTTGCTTATTATGCCAAAAGCATTTGGGCAAACAGGCATAAGCTTACGCCGAAAAAAATTATGTTTAACATAAAAAATATGATTAAAAGAAAGCTTAAAAAATAAGCATTGCGCTTGGGAGAAAAAATGGAAAACAACACAGCGTTAAAACCGAGACTGCATTGGATTGATGTGCTTAAAGGAATAGGAATAATTTTTGTAATGCTGGGGCATATTAACAGCAAAATCACCGTTGTGCCTTGGATCTACATGGTGCCTGCTCCGCTTTTCTTTGCCCTTTCCGGCTTTATTTTTTCAACCTTTGAAATAAAGAAAAACATACCGTTTAAAGAATTTCTTGTTAAAAGGCTGAAATCGCTGATTGTGCCTTTCATCTTTTTCAGGCTGATTTTGGTTGTTTGGTGGCTGATTGCCGAGCGCCGCTTTTGAGAGCTTGATATGGGGCCGATTTGGTTTTTGCCCGCTCTTTTTGCCGCGGAAATTATTTCTTATTTCATTTGCAAAAAGAAAAATCCGTTGCTTAATGCAATTGCCTTCATTCTCTTTTTTGCTGCACTGGCAGGCCTTAAATATGCAAGGTTTGACAATTATGCAATCGGCAAATCCATAATGATTGCAATTAACGCCTCTGCTTGGTATAACTTCGGTGTTTTGGCGGGATACATAGGCAAAAATCTTAAAATTAAAAAGGAATATGCGGCAGTTGCAGTTTGTGCGTTGCTGGCAATCACAACCGTTTGCAGCATTTATAACGGCAATGTTTCGCTTTACAGCTCTCTTTTCGGAAAAAGCATTTTTTTATATATAGCAGAAAGTGCATTAGGCACGGTGGCTTTAATAATGCTTTGCAAATATCTTTTAACAAAGAGTGCGCCGCTCGAGTATTTAGGCAGATACACGATTATTCTTTTTGCAACGCATGAGCCGATTAAAAGAGTGCTGCTGAAGCTGACCGAAATAATAACAACAAAGCTTGGCAAGCCTCTTTCAATTGATTTTTTACAGGGCAACTTTTTTACAAGCCTGATTATTTTGCTGGCGGTTATATTGATTGAGCTTATTGTTATTCAAATTTTCAGATTTATAAAATCAAAAACAAAATCAAAAGGAGCATTTAGGATTTTATTTGCTTTTGTGCAGGAATAACAGCAGCTGAAAACATTCCGATATTTCGGGGGTTATATTTTGAACATAAAAGTTTTTTTAAACACCCTGGTAAACAGCGGCAAGGTGCTGATTAAAGAATTTGTGTTTTGGCCCGTGCTTGCCGTTTGTGTGATTATGCTTATAATCCTGATAAGGGATTTTAGCAAAAGAAAAACAGAATCTTTAAAATTTTTTTCGTTTGCCGGCACTCGCGAAAACGAAAAAAAATATTTAAGCATTATGGCGCTGCTTTTGCTTTTTGCAATTGTGCTCAACGCCACATTATTCAGCCGAATAGGCGTTTACCATATCACCCACCCGCTTGCATATCTTTGGGCTGGGTGGAATCCTTTTGTGAGCGATTTAAACCCTACCTGGAACACAATTGCCTTTATGCCGCTTGGCACAGTAATATACTCTTATGCAAAAAATGTGCGCGGCACAAAAATGCGAAGTCGTGCCTGCATTTTGATAAGCACGCTTGCGGCATTTGCAACATCGCTTTTTATTGAAGCAACTCAATTGATTTTTAAAATAGGCACATTTCAAATGTCTGATTTATTATATAACACCTTGGGCGGCTTGCTGGGAGCATTGATTTTTGTGCCTGTCTCTTATACACATCTGACGCTGCCGACGAACTCTAGGGTGTA
>ERZ652152.523-NODE-523-length-16037-cov-12.3413_pt1 | contig 16037 bp, 14 predicted proteins | sample MGYA00514757_ERZ652152 | MGnify/ENA metagenome assembly ERZ652152
CGGAGATGTGTATAAGAGACAGGCGTTGCTGTGGTACAGCACCGCCACCCGGTAGCCTGCGTGGTAGAACCGGCGGGCCGCCGCCGCGCCGATGCCCCGGTCACCGCCGGAGATCAGCACGCACCGGCCGCCCTGCGCCGGGCGCTCGGCCTGCGGCAGCTTCTGGGCGGGCCGCAGTGCGGCGGGCCGGGCCGGTTCCGCCTTCGGCTCCGGCTGCTTTTCCAGCACCATGACCCGGGTGGGCTCATCCGCAATGGGCGGCACCGCAGCTGCCGGTTTTGCCGGTGCAGGCTGCGGCACGACTGGTTCCTGCGCGGCCGGTTCCTCGCTCTGCAGATCAAAGGTCAGTTCAAATTCGTCTTCGTACAAGAGTCGTATCCTCCTGTCGTGTTCTCTGCCGTGCACACGGTGCACCGGCAGGAGGTGCTTTTTCGCCCCCACAGCCTGCCGCCTGCGTCCTTTTCTTCTCCGGTCAAAGTCCGGTGCTCGGCGCGGCGGGCGGGCACACAAGATGGGTTTCGACAAAACACCATTAAATAATATAGCACAATTTGCCGAAAAAAGAAAGTGGAAGCTGCCCACTTTTTCACGCAGCTTCCACTTTTTTACGGTTTCTTCATATTCTCGGCCGGCGGCACAGGCGGTTTCCACTTCGGCCGGGCCGCCAGACGGACCCGCAGGTCCCTGAAAAACGCCTGCAGCAGCTCCCCGGCCTCCTCGGCGCGCAGGCCCTTTTCCACTTTCGGGTGGTGGTTGAAGGGCATGGCAAACAGGTCGGTCACGCTGCCGCAGCAGCCTGCCTTTGCGTCCGCCGCGCCGTACACCACCCGCCGGATGCGGCTGTTGAGGATGGCCCCCGCGCACATGGGGCAGGGCTCCAGCGTGACGAACAGCTCACACTCCCACAGCCGCCAGCCACCCAGCTTTTTGCAGGCCGCATCGATGGCCAGAAGCTCTGCATGGTGCAGGGCGTTTTTCTCGGTCTCCCGGGTGTTGTGGGCGGCCGACACCACTTCGCCCCTGCGGGCCACCACGGCCCCCACCGGCACCTCGCCCAGAGCGGCGGCCTTGCGGGCCTCGTCCAGCGCAAGGCCCATCAGTTCATGATCGGTCATGGGTCCCCTCTCTATCCTGCTGCAAAGACCAGCAGATTATTCAATGTATGCAAAAGCGTGCCCGGCCATACTTTGCCGGTGCGGTCCCGCAGCGCGCCCAGCGCAAGGCCGCACACCAGCGCATAGGCCATGCCCGCCGGGGTGCCGTGCTGCACAGCGAACAGCACCGCCTGCAGCAGCACTGCCTGCCAGCGGCCCAGCGGCTTTGCAAAACGCTGGATGGCCCCGCGGAACACCAGTTCCTCCGCGATGGGCGCGGCGGCACAGTGGTGCAAAAACGACAGGAGCCGTTCCGGCAGCAGGGCCGGGACGGGCAGCAGCGCCAGCAGTTTGCCGCCCAGCAGATACCCCACCGCACAGCCAAAGGCCGCCAGTAGGGCGTTTCGCTTTGTGGTCGCTGCGCTGTGCTCCATGGCCCTTGCCTCCTTCCATGTATGGTCCTGTCCTCTATCTTACCACAGCAGGCAGCCCGGGCGCAAGGATTTTGCGCTGGGACGAAGCAATTTTCGCTCAAACAATTGACATAACGCATGTGGTTCTGGTATAATGCTTTCCGACGTTTTGATGAAAATCGTCGGTTAATATGTGTTTCACCGGAAAACCGGAGGTATTTTATGATCCGCATTCTCACCGATTCTGCGTCCGACATCCTGCCCGCCGAGGCCGAACAGCTGGGCGTGACCGTCATCCCGCTGAATGTCACGCTGGAAGACGGCACCGTCCTGCGGGACGGCATCGACATGACCCCCAGCGAATACTACGCACAACTGGCTTCCTGCCGCAAGCTGCCCACCACCAGCCAGCCCAGCCCGGAACTGTTCGAAAAGTTCTATCTGGAAGCCGCAGCCGCCGGGGACGAGGTGCTTGGCATCTTCCTGTCCCATGAGCTGTCCGGCACCTGGCAGTGCGCCAGACTGGCCGCTGACCTTGTCAACGTGGACAACGTGCTGTTCGTGGACAGCGCCAATGTCTGCCTGGGCGAAGCGCTGCTGGTGCGTCTGGCCGTGCATCTGCGGGACGCCGGCAAGACGCTGGTGCAGATCGCCACCGATCTGGAGCACGCCAAAGAACATCTGCACCTTGTGGCCGCCATCGACGACCTGAAGTATCTGCGCAAGGGCGGCCGCCTGCCCGCCGCCGTGGCCGTGGCCGGCGGCATGCTGGGCATCAAGCCGCTCATCACCATCAAGGAAGGCAAGGTGGCCATGGCGGGCAAAGCCCGGGGTCTGCCCGGCGCCTATGTGGCCCTGTTCAAAAAGATCGACGAGCTGGGCGGCGTCCACCCGGACTTTGAAGCCGTGGCCGGTTATTCGACTGGCCTGCGGGAGGTGCAGCCCATCGAGAACTACTTCCGGGACAACCTGCACATGGATGCCCCGCTGGTGCAGCAGATCGGCTGCGTCATCGGCACCCATGCGGGCCCGGGTGCGTTTGGTCTGGCGTTTTTTGACAAAGGATTGGACCTTTAAGCAAAAAGGACTGCTGTACAGTGTACAGCAGTCCTTTTTTTACAGCCACAATTTCCCCTCACACGCCAGCACCTGATCCAAAATCATGCGCGAAACTTTTGCGCCGTACACCATGGCCGGGTGTTCGTTGTACTCGATGATATCGTGGAATTCCTTGTTCATCAGCACGATGACGTACTCGCCGTAGGGCGTGTGGACAATGCCGCCGTCGTTGCGGCAGGCGTTCATGCTGCCGCTCTTGCTGGCTACCCAGATCAGCTCCGGCGCACCGGTCTCCTCGCAGTCGAGATAATACTGCGGGAAGTCGTGGGTCAGCATGGTGTTGTAGTGCTGCTGGCGCAGGATGGCCAGCATCTCGGCGCTGGCCTGCGCGCTGACCAGCGTGCCCTTTGCGATGCGGGCAAACAGGGCGGCGTAGTCCCGCGGCGTGGTGGTACCCAGTTTGCGGTAGCGGTCGAAGTGGAGCGGGTTGTGCAGCACGGTGTGGGCAAAGCCCAACTCCCGGATGCAGGCGTTGATGGCATCCAGCCCCAGGTAGTCGATGAGCATGTTGGTCGCAATGTTATCGGAGCAGATGATCATCATGGTGGCGGTGTCTTTTACCCGGAGCTTTGCGCCCACGCCCAGCGCCCGCAGCATGCCGCTGCCGTCCACGAACTGGCTCTGCTCATATTCAATTTCTTCGCTGAGGTCCGCTTTGCCCCGCTGCACTTGCAGGTACAATGCCGCCAGAAGAAAGGCCTTGATGGTGGATGCCGTCTCAAATTCTTCGTCCGCGCCCACCTCAACGGTATGGCCCTGCAGGTCGTCCACGAACACGCTCATTCTGCCCTGATAGCAGTACAGCTCGGCGGCGATGCGCTTTTCCAGCGTCATGTTATTCTCCATAATGGCATATTCTCCGTTGTTATTACAAATTCTGCTCAAAAAAGCGCCGGGCGTTAAGGGAATAGACGCCTTCCACTTCGTCCTCGGTGAAGCCCTCTTTGCGCAGAGCGTCGGCCAGCAGGGGCAGGCAGGCTGCATTTTCCAGCTGATGGGCACCGTCGATGCCGTCAAAGTCGCTGCCAAGGGCGATCATCTGCGCACCGCCCACCTGCTTGTAGTGGGCTGCGTGCTTTGCAATGCGCTCCACCGTGCTGCGGCAGCTCTCCGGGTGGGTGGGGTCGGCGTCCAGGAAGGGCGCGTAGTAGTTCAGGCCCGCAATGCCGCCTTTTTCGGAAAGGGCGCGGATCATCTCGTCGGTCAGGTTGCGGGTATGGGGGGCCAGCGCCCGGCAGTTGGAGTGGCTGGCCGCAAAGGGCCGGGTGCCGTGCTCCACGATATCCCAGAAGCCCTTATCCGAAAGGTGGCTCACGTCCACGATCATGTGCATCCGTTCCATCTCGGCCAGAAATTCAAATCCGGTCCCGGTCAGGCCCTTTTCGGTCTGGGGCACCAGCACGCCGCCGGGGTTCAGCTGGGGTGCGGCCAGCTCGTTTTCGTGGTTCCAGGTCAGGGTCATCATGCGCACACCCAGCTCGTACATGCGGCGCAGCACGCCAAGGCTCCCCTTGCAGCAGGCACCTTCTTCGATGGTGAGCATGCCGCTGATCTTCCCGGCCTCGGCGTTTTTGCGGATATCTGCGGCTGTGTACACCGGGGCGATCTTGTCCGGGTACGCCGCCATGATGCGCTTGAACTGGTCGATCTCCTCCAGCGCTGTCACCAGCGGGTCGGCCCCGGGCGTCTGGTCTCCCAGATTCACAAACGCCGCAAAGCATTGCAGCATGTAATCGCCTTGCTGTAATTTTTCAAGGTCAATATGCAGATCGTTATGGGCAAAGCTCTTAGGCTGGCCCGCCTTTTCGGCTTTGCGCAGCTCACTGAGGGTATCACAGTGCAGATCCCAGACTTTCATCGCTTTCTCCCCTTTATTCTTCTTGCAAAAGCTGCAGCAATTCTTCCGGCTTCATGGACAGGATGGCCCCGTCTGCCGAGCCGGTGACCGTCTCGGCAAGGTCCTGCTTTGCCTGCTGCAGCTCCACGATCTTTTCTTCAATGGTGTCCTGCGCAATGAGCTTATACACCTGCACCGGGTTGCGCTGGCCGATGCGGTAGGCGCGGTCGGTGGCCTGATTCTGCGCGGCCACGTTCCACCACGGGTCGTAGTGGATGACGATATCCGCCGCCGTCAGGTTCAGGCCGGTGCCGCCGGCCCGCAGTGAGATGAGGAACACATCCGCTTCGCCGCCGTTGAACCGGCGCACAAGCTCCGCACGCACCGGCTTTGGGGTGGAGCCCTGCAGGGTGAAGTGGTTCACGCCCGCTTCGTCCAGCCGCTTTGCCAGCAGGTCCAGCATGGAGGTGAACTGGCTGAACAGCAGGATGCGGTGGCCGCCCTCCACGGCAGCCGTCACCAGCTCCATGCAGGCGTCCAGCTTGGCGCTGCCGCCCTCCCAGTTGTCGGCCACAAGGCGCGGGTCGCAGCAGATCTCCCGCAGGCGCATGAGCACAGCGAACACCGCCATCTTGTCTTCAGGCTTTGCAGCGCGCAGCTTTTCCCGCGCGTCCACCACAGCGGCAAGGTAGAGCTTGCGCTGCTGCTCGTCCAGCTCGATGCGGTGGAGATTCTCGGTTTTGGGCGGCAGCTCTTTGAGCACCTCGGACTTCATGCGCCGCAGGATGAACGGGCCGGTCAGCTGGTTCAAGCGGCGCAGGGCGTCTTTATTGTCCTCCTGCACGATGGGCTTTTCGAACCGGGCGCAGAAGGTCTTGTAGGGCGGCAGATAGCCCGGCATCAGGAAGGAGAAAATGCTCCACAGTTCGCCCAAGCGGTTCTCCACCGGGGTGCCGGTGAGGGCAAAGCGCACCTTGCTGTTCACCCCGCAGACGGCCTTGTACTTCTGGGTAGTGTGGTTCTTGATGGCCTGGGCTTCGTCCAGAATGCAGGCATAGAACGCCTGCCCGCTGTAAAGTTCTTCGTCCCGGCGCATCAGGTCATAGCTGGTCACCACAAGGTCGGCATCCGCCCACTGCTTTGCCAGTTCTGCCCGGTGGGCGGCGTCACCGTCCACGGCCACGCAGGTGAGCTGCGGGGTGAACTTGCGGCATTCCTCCTGCCAGTTGAGCACCAGCGACGCCGGGCAGACGATGAGGCTGGGCAGGCGCTGCCCGTTCTCCTTCATGGCCAGCAGGTAGCTCAGCACCTGCACCGTCTTGCCGAGGCCCATGTCATCGGCAAGGATGCCGCCCATGCCGTAGCCGTCCAGCGTGCGCAGCCAGCGGTAGCCGTCCCGCTGGTACTTGCGCAGGACATTGTGCAGGCTTTCCGGCGGGGTGTACTCGCTGTCCTTCACGGCGTGGAAGCTGCGGCTGATGCGTCGGAAGGCATCGTCGCGGTTGAAGCGCAGGCCGTTCTGGCCCGAAAGCGCCCAGTCCAAGCTGGGTGCCCGGTAGAGCGGCAGTTCGGCGTGGCCGTTTTTCAGCTTGGCACCGGAAAGCTCCAGCGTGTCGTTCAGCTCGTCCAGCCCTTCCAGACTGTCGTCCAGCCGCAGAAGGCTGCCGTCCCGCAGGCGGTGGTAGCGCTTTTTCTGGTGCAGGGAGCGCAGCAGGTCCTTCAGCTCACTCACCGGGAACTCGCCGGTGTCCACTTCCAGGTCCAACACGCTGCCGTGCACCGACACGCCCACCGTGATGCGCGGCGGCGCGGCCTGCAGATTGCGAAAAGCATCGGTCAGGTACACTTCACCCTCGGCCAGCAATGCCGGGACGCCTTCTTCCAGCAGGCGGTAGATATCGTCCTCGTCGGCGGTGCCGTACACATCCTCATTGCCGCCGACGCCGGTCTGCAGATAAGAAGCCAGCAGCCGTTTTGCGCGGCTCTCGGCACGCACGTCCCGCAAAAGGCCCGCCGGGGCCGGGGCAAAGGGCGTGACCTGGTCTTCGCCGTACAAAAATTCGGCGTGGGCCTCCACCCGGAAGGCGTCCGGCGCGTCCAGATAGAACTGCACCACCGGTTCCAGCGGGATCTGGTTCAACAGCAGGCGTTCCGGGTCCACAATGTTGAGCTTGTTGCCCAGCTCCGGCAGCACATAGCTGCAGAAGGCCGTGGCGTCAGCACTGGTGAAGAACAGGCTTTTGCCGCCCAGTGCCTGCAATGCAGGCAGCAGACGGGTGCAGCCGGGCCGCTGCATCCGCCAGAGGGTCGTCTCGCTGAACAGGTAATCGTAGTCAAGGCCCTGCACGCTGGCAAGCGCCGGGCTGCCCTCCACCTGCACGCCGCCGCGGCGGCGCTCCACGGTGAGGGTGATGGTGGGCAGGCCTTCCCGCAGTTCGTACCCGCCCAGAAGGCCGGTGTGCTCGTACTGCTGCACAAGGGCATCAAAAATCTCGCCGGTCAGGATCGTGCCGCCCGCCGGGCCCTGCTCGGCCCCGCCGTACACCCGCACGGCGGCCTTGTCCATGCTCTGTCTGGCGCTCACCAGACGGCGCAGCAGCTGCAGAAGGGCGCGGGATTCCTCGTCAAAGGCGTCCCACCGGTGCACGAAGGCCAACGCCTTGCCGTAGCTGATGCTGCGGCCATGCTCGATATTTTCCAAAAGATCCGGGATGCTTTTGACCACATACTGCCGCCCGCCGTCTGAGATGCGCAGACGCAGCCAGGGCTGTGCACCGGGCACCAGGGTCAGTTCCGGTTCCAGATGGGCAAAGCCGGTGCGCTGGGTGTTCTCGTCCACACCGAGGTTCTCGAGGGCGGCTTCTTTATAGGTATCCAGCAGCCGCCGGGCCTCGTAGTCGGTGGTGGGTGCGTCGCCGTGCCACTTGCGGCCGAACAGCATTTCCAGCCCGGAGGCATAGCTGTCCTTCCGGGACGGCTCTGCATTCAGGCCCGCCGCGCCGCGGGTAACGCCCGGGATGGCGTCCGGCTTGTTTTGCACAGGAGCCGGAGCCGGGGCGTTTTGTTCGGCATCTTCCAGCAGCAGCGCACCGATGTGCTTGCAGTAGGTGCCCTCGCCGTTTTCATTGTAAGGGCAGTTGCAGGACGCGCTGACAAAGCTGCCGTTCTCCCGCAGCCATGCCTGCGTGTAGTAATAGCTGCCGCCCTTGCCCTGCACCACGGCCGAAAGGTGGCGCACGCCGTCCTCGTTGACGGTGCAGGTGCTTTGCTGGATGCGCTTGCGGTACTTTTTGGCCCGCTCAAAAATATTCTCGCCCAAAAGCGTGCGGATCTCGTCTGCATCCATGGCTGTTCCCTCCCGGTCTGGCTGTGAAAACCTTCTTATCTTATAAGCATACCGCACCCGCGCCCCGGATGCAAGAGCAATCTGCAGCTCATTTGGGCGCAAAAAAATCCCGCCTCTCGAAAGAAGCGGGATCCTCTTTGATCTTGTGATCTTGAAAATGAGCGGGTCACTCGGCAGGCTTTGCCAGCTCGGCGTCGGTCTCAATGGCGCGGGCGCGGATCTTTTCCAGCGTCTGCTCGCTGAGGATGTGCTCTGCCTTGCAGGCGTCCTCGGCGGCGGTCTTTTCGTCCACGCCCAGCTGCATGAAGAAGTGGGTCAGCAGGCGGTGGCGGCCATAGATGCGCTCTGCGATCTCGCGGCCCGGGTCCAGCAGGGTCAGGTTGCCCTCGCCGTCCACCGCGATATAGCCGTTCTCGCGCAGCTTCTTCATGGCAATGCTGACGCTGGCCTTGGTAAAGCCCAGCTCATTGACCACGTCGATGGAGCGCACTTTGCCCATACGCTGACTCAGCATCAGGATCGTTTCAAGATAATCTTCTGCGGATTGGTGGATCTGCATGGTTTTTGCCTCCTGTCTGTGCCGGGATGCAAAGCACCACGGTTTCATATGATACAGGATATCACACTTTTTGCCGTTGTGCAAGCAATTCGCAGGAAGTTTGTTAAAACAAACCAATTTTCTTCTGCACAAATCTGCTGTTTTGCCGGTTTTTATCCGGTTGCGTTTTGTGCAAAGGCCATAAATTATTTGCTTTCCAGATACGCCGCCGGGCCGGACTGGTACAGATCGCCGCCGTGGGCGTCCAGAATGACCGTGAGGGGCATGTCCTGCACGGTCAGGCGGCGCACGGCTTCGCAGCCGAGGTCCGGCCAGGCGATGACTTCCAGCGTCTGCACGCTTTTGGCCATCAGGGCACCGGCACCGCCCAGCGCGGCCAGATACACCGCGCCGTTGCGCACGACCGCCGCCTTCACGGCGTCATCGCGCTTGCCCTTGCCGATCATGATCTTGTTGCCCAGGTCTAAAAGGCGGGGGCTCATGGCGTCCATGCGGCCGCTGGTGGTGGGGCCCGCCGAGCCGATCACCTCACCCGGGCGCTCCGGCGTAGGGCCGACGTAGTAGATGGCGCTGCCGTTCAGGTCGAAGGGCAGCTGTTCGCCTTTTTCCAGTGCTTCGATCATCCGCTTGTGGGCCTGATCGCGGGCGGTGTACACTACACCAGAAAGCAGCACCGTATCGCCCGCCTTGAGCGGGGCCAGGTCTTCGGCGGTGCAGGGAGTCGTCAATTTATATTCCATTGTTGCCCCTCCTTACAGTTCCGCGCTGGCGCGGCGGGTGACGTGGCAGGAAACATTCACCGCCGCGGGCAGGCCCGCCACATGGGTGGGCATCTGCTCAATGGCAAGGCCCAGACAGGTGGTCTTGCCGCCAAAGCCCTGCGGGCCGATGCCCAGCTCATTGATGGCGGCAAGCAGTTCCTTTTCAAGGTCTGCATAGTAGGGGTCCGGGTTCGGCACGTCCAGCGGGCGCAGCAGAGCTTTTTTGGCCAGATACGCCACCTTATCAAAGCTGCCGCCCACGCCGATGCCCAGCACGATGGGCGGGCAGGGGTTGGAGCCGGCCTGCTTCACGACATCCAGCACGAACTTTTTAAAGCCCTCCACGCCGTCGGCGGGCTTGAGCATTTTGATTTGGCTCATGTTCTCGCTGCCAAAGCCTTTCGGGGCCACCGTGATGCGGCAGGCGTCGCCGTCCACCAGATGCACCGTGATGGCTGCCGGGGTGTTGTCGCCGGTGTTGCCGCGGCGCAAAGGGTCGGCCACGATGCTCTTGCGCAGGTAGCCATCGGTGTAGCCCCGGCGCACGCCCTCGTGGATGGCGGCTTCAAAGCTGCCGTCAATGTGCACATCGGTGCCCAGTTCCACGAACACGCAGGCCATGCCGGTATCCTGACAAATGGGCAGGTCTTGCTCTTTGGCGGCAGAGAGGTTCGACCACAGCAGGTCGAGGGTGTTCTTTGCCAGCGGCCAGGGTTCTTCCTGCCGGGCCTTGTCCAGCGCATTCTGCACGTCCTGCGGCAGGCGGGTATTGGCCTCGATGCAGAGACGTGCCACGGTGTTTGTAATTTCCTGTGCGGAAATGGTTCTCATACCAATGCCCTCCGCTTACAGGCGGGCCACGCCGGTCTCGCGGGCAGCCTTTGCCACGGCGTTTGCCACGGCTTCGGCCACGCGGGGGTCAAAGGCACCGGGGATGATGTTCTCCTCGCTGCGGTCGTCGTCGGTGATGAGGTCGGCGATGGCGTAGGCGGCGGCCAGCTTCATCTGGTCGTTGATGTCGCGGGCGCGGACGCTCAATGCGCCCTTGAACAGGCCCGGGAAGCACAGCACGTTGTTGACCTGATTCGGGAAGTCGCTGCGGCCGGTGGCCATCACGCGCACACCGCCTGCCTTGGCTTCGTCCGGCATGATCTCCGGGGTGGGGTTCGCCATGGCAAAGACGATGGCGTCCTTATTCATGGTCTTGCACAGCTCGGTGGTCAGGATGCCGGGTTTGGACACGCCGATGAACACGTCGGCGCCCTCGATGGCTTCCTTCAGGCCGCCCTTGATCTGGCGGGGGTTGGTCACTTCGCCCAGCCAGTTCTTATGGGCCTCGGCGCTGTTGCAGCCCTTGTACAGGGTACCGAACTGGTCCACGGCAATGATATCCTTTGCACCGGCGGTCATGAGCATCTTGATGATGGCAGTACCGGCGGCACCGGGGCCGTTCAGCACGATGTGCACATCTTCCATCTTCTTGCCCACCACGCGCAGAGCGTTGATGAGGGCAGCGGTGACGACGATGGCGGTGCCATGCTGGTCATCGTGGAACACGGGGATGTCCAGTTCCCGCTCCAAAGTCTCCTCGATCTCAAAGCACTCGGGGCTCTTGATATCTTCCAGATTGATGCCGCCGAAGGTGGGCGCGATGGCCTTGCAGGCCGCGATGACGCTGGCTGCGTCGTGGGCGTCGATGCAGATGGGGAAGGCGTCCACGCCGCCGAACTCCTTGAACAGCACGGCCTTGCCTTCCATCACGGGCAGACCGGCTTCCGGGCCGATATCGCCCAGGCCCAGCACGGCAGTGCCGTTGGAGACCACGGCCACCATGTTGCCCTTGAAGGTGTACTTATACACATCGTCGGGGTTCGCCTTGATCTTGCGGCAGGGCTCGGCCACGCCGGGGGTGTAGGCGGTGGACAGGTCGTCGCGGGTCTTGACCTCCACCTTGCTGGTGATGCCCACCTTGCCCTTGTGGGTCTCGTGCATTTCCAGGGCTGCTTTATTGTAATCCATTGTGTTGTCCTCCAATTCCACAAAAAGCCTTCCCCCTCGGGAAAGACTCTCCCCGGCCGGGGAGAAATGCCGCGTAAGCGGCAAAGAGGGGGACGGGTGCTGAACGAAGTGAAGCGGATGAGGGGAATGTCCCAATTGCTTTCGTTCCCCAAGAGCGAATACGGAAGATAACTTCCCCTCATCCGTCATTGCTGACGCAATGCCCCCTTCCCCCAAAGGGGAAGGCTTACATAGTTTTATTGTAACAGAACCGCCGGGCCATTTCCACCGGTTTCGACGCTTTTGCAGCACAAAACCGGGCAAAAGTGATACAAAGCCGCCGCAGGATTTGTGGAAATTTTGCAAAGAGCTTTCTTTTTGCCGCTCGAGCGTTTATAATGGAACGGTATCATTTGCTTTTCCGGCCCTTTTGCGGGCCGCTGCAACAGGAGGTTATTCGTTTGAACAGCACCACTCGCAAGATCCTTTGCATCCTGTGCGCCATTGCGGCGGCAGCGTGCGTTATTCTCGCCTGCTTTACCCTGAGCAAAAAGAAGCAGACCACCGAGGAAGCCGCATCTTCGGCCGCTGCTGCAGTCTCGCGCTTCGGCTCTGTGGCCGACTTCGACTACGAGAACTTCAACTACAGCGACGATCTGGATGAGAACGGCCGCTGGACGGCCATCCAGAACACGGCAGACTACATCACCCTGCCCGCCGACTACAACGCCATTTCCATCAACGAGGCCGACCTGACCCCCGCTGAGGACGATATCCAGTTCCAGATCTCCACCCTGCTCAGCCGCTACGCCACCACCCAGGAAGTCACCGGCCGTGCCGCCCAGAGCGGCGACATTGCCAACATTGATTACTCCGGCACGGTGGACGGCGTGGCCTTTACCGGCGGCACCGCCGAGGGCTATGACCTGACCCTGGGCAGCGGCAGCTTCATCGACGGCTTTGAAGACCAGATCATCGGCCACAACGTGGGCGACACCTTTGACGTGACCGTCACCTTCCCGGATGGCTACGGCGACTCCACCGACGCCGAGGGCAACACCATTACCCTCAGCGGCAAAGAGGCCGTGTTCAGCGTGACCCTGAACGCCCTGTCCGTGAGCGTCACCCCGGAGCTGACCGACGAGTGGGTAGACTCCAACTTTGGCACCACCGACGGCCTGCACACCGCCGACGACCTGCACAGCTACTTTAGCAGTGCGCTGTATGCCGACAACTACGAGAACGCCATCGTGGACTACCTGATGGAGAACTCGGAGTTCAAGGCCGTTCCTTCCGTCCTGACCAGCTACTACATCCGCATGTTCCTGAGCTACTACAACCAGTATGCTTCCCGCTACGGCATGGACCTCGACGCCTTTGCCCAGACCCAGGGCTACACCGACGCCGACGCCATGCTGGCCGCTTCGGACTCCTACTTTGAGCATCTGGCAAAGCAGGACCTGATCTTCCAGGCCGTGGCCGATGCCGAGAACATCACCCCCACCCAGGAGCAGATCGACGCTGCCGACGCTGAGTACGCCGACACCTACGGCCAGAACCGCGCCCGCCTGAACGCCCTGCAGTCCTGTGTGCTGGACTGGCTGGAAGACCACGCTACTGTGTCCTGAAAAACGATTTAGAATAGCCGACGCGTACGCTTTGGCTATTTTAGCGGAAATATTTTTATAAATTTTGAGAACCAGAAAATCTGCGGATTTTCTGGTTCTCATTTTTCACAGCAGGGGTCAGAACCTTTGGATGCTGCTTTTCTTTACTGTTTCTTCTTCCCGCCGTTCCCCTTCCAGAGCAGCCAGGCGTAAAGATAATCCATCCCCAGGATAGCGATGCACCACAGCACCGTGACCGCCGGGCTCTGCTCGTAGACGTAAAAGAAGGGGTAGGGCCCCACCGTCATGCGCCGGTAGTTCATCCACAGCAGCACCGCGCCGTACACTGCCGTGGGCAGCAGCGCCCACTTCACGGTGCTGCGGGGCAGGCGCGGCGTGCGCTCCAGCATCGTGAACGACAGGATGGCCGCCAGCGGGTTGAGCAGGTGGTGGTAGAGCATGGAGCTGGTGCAGAGCATGATGTACCAGCCGTTGCCGTCCTCATACATGGGCCCCAGCACGAAGATGACCGTGAGCAATGTCATGGTCAGGCAGCAGGCGGCAATGTACTTGAGGGTGCGCAGTCAGCGGGGCAGCTCTTTGCCCGTAAAGATACACACCAGCTGTGCCGCCGCCACCAGCGCGCAGACGCAGGGCGCAAAGATGTTGGAGTCCTCGGTGTAAAAGAGGAGCATCTGCTCTTTGCCCCAGTCCCAGCTCATGGGCAGGGCAATGGGCTCTGCGCACACGATGAACAGGTTCAAAGCGATGGAGAGCACGCGGCGGGCAGTGTCAGCGAATTTTTTCATGATATCTTTCCTATTACAAAACCCTCTCCGCCAATGCCTTTCGGCATTGCCAGCTTCTCCGAAAGGGGGAGGCCTTCGCCAAACCGAGAATTTCATCTCAGTGCTGAAGCCTCGCCCCTCGGGAGAGGTGGCAGCGCGCAAGCGCTGACGGAGAGGGTTCTTTTTACTTTGCGGTGTTGATGAAGCTGCGGTTATCCCACAGGTACTTGATGCCGGAGATAGCGGTGACGGCAGCCACCAGCCAGCACAGCACGATGGAAATGCTCAGCACGATGATCTGCCGGGCGGCCTGCTCCACGCCGGTGGCCGACATGGTGGCAAAGGACAGACCAAAGAAATAGAAGATGATGCTCAGCATCTGCAGTACGGTCTTCACCTTGCCCCACATGTTGGCGGCAATGACCTTGCCGTCCTTGGCGCTGGCGGCTACCATGCGCAGGCCGGACACTGCGAACTCGCGGGCCAGGATGATGCACAGCACCACCGGGCTGCACACGCCGTCCCGCATCATGTAGATGAAGGCAACGGTGGTGAGCAGCTTGTCGGCCAGCGGGTCGGCAAACTTGCCGAAGTCGGTCACCATGTGCCACTTGCGGGCCAGATGGCCGTCCAGAAAATCGGTGAAGCTGGCGATGGCAAAAATGATGCCCGCAATCAGGTAATACACCGGCTGGAAGGTGCCGTCTGCGCTGCCGCTCACCGTGGTGAGGGAGACGAAAATCATGAACACCGGCACCAGAATGATGCGGGTCAGGGTGAGTTTATTGGGTAGATTCATACAGATTCCTCCAATTCGTTATTTTGCGACGGTACCATACAGATCGTAGAGGTCGCTGTCGTCCACCAGCACATCATAGAACTGGCCGGGGTACAGCGGTTCCTCGCTGGAAACACACACGTTGCCGTCCACCTCGGGCGCATCGCCCATGGTGCGGCACAGGTACAGGCCGCTCTCCTCGTCGATGCCGTCACAGAGCACGCGGACGGTCTGGCCCACCTTGTCGGCCTGCTTCTGGGCCATGATGCCGGTCTGGATCTGCATGATGAGCTCGGCACGCTTGTCCTTGACTTCCTGCTCGATCTGGCCGTCCATCTTGGCGGCCACGGTGTTCTCCTCAGCAGAATAAGCAAAGCAGCCCAGACGGTCGAACTGCACTTCCTTGACGAAGTTGCACAGGTCTTCGAACTGCTCCTCGGTCTCGCCGGGGAAACCTGCGATCAGGGTGGTGCGCAGGGTGATGCCGGGGATCTCGCGGCGCAGCTTGCCGATGACGTCCAGCAGCTCGGCACGGTTGGAGCGGCGGTTCATGTTCTTGAGGATGGTGTCGTTGCAGTGCTGGATGGGCAGATCAAGGTAGGGCACCACCTTGTTGTTGCGCTTCATGGCGGCGATGAAGTCGTCGGTGATGCGCTCAGGGTAGGCGTACATGATGCGGATCCACTCCAGACCCTGAATTTTGTTCAGCTTGTCCAGCAGCTCGCAGATGCTGCCGGGCTTGCCCCAGTCCTCGCCGTAGGCGGTGGGGTCCTGGGCCACGACGATGAGCTCCTTGACGCCCTCGGCGGCCAGCCAGCGGGCCTCGGCCACGCAGTCGGCCATGTCGCGGCTGTGCAGCGGGCCGCGGATAGCGGGGATGGCGCAGTAGTGGCAACGGTTGTTGCAGCCCTCGGCGATCTTTAAGTACGCATAGTGGGCAGGCGTGCCGATGACGCGCTTGCCGCCCAGCGGGAAGTCCTTCTTCGCGCCGTAGCTTTCCAGATGGTCCTCGCCGTGGAACAGGCGGGCCACAATGGTATCAATGGCCTTGTTGGAGGCGCAGCCCACCACAGCGTCCACCTCGGGGATCTCCTCCTCGATCTGGCTGCGGTAGCGCTCGGCCAGACAGCCGGTGACGATGACCTTCAGGTCCGGGTTCTGCTGCTTGTAAGAGCAGGCTTCGAGGATGTTCTCGATGGCCTCGGTCTTGGCGCTCTCGATGAAGCCACAGGTGTTGACAAGGATGACATCGGCTTCGGCCAGGTCGGCCACGGTCTCGTGACCGGCGGACAGCAGGATGTGCACCATCACATCCAGATCGACCTGATTCTTCGGGCAGCCGAGGGAAATACACGCAATTTTCATAGGGGATAATACTCTCTTTCTCTTTTGAGGGATGCTTTTGAATTTTACGATTTAAGGATTTAAAATGCGCTCCGCGTTCGCTTTGCGCATCTTCAGCGGAAGAATTATTTATAATTTGTAAATCGGGAAAATCTGCGGATTTTCCCGATTTACTTTTTCACGGGAGGGGTCGTAACGGAAAACAGCATTTGCAGCGCCGCTTTCTGCGAAAGCGCGGCGCTGCGGGCGAGCGCTCGCTCCCCCTCGGGGGAGCTGTCGCGCAGCGACTGAGGGGCTATAGATGGAGAAGCGAAAAAAGCGTTAAAGCGATAGCGCCAACTGGCGCAGCGCTAGCTTTTTTGTGCTTCGACTTCTTCTTTAGGATTGTTAAGG